>Ga0247608_10000084_pt1 | contig 178197 bp, 208 predicted proteins | sample 176DNAGHGlowgp2_FD_193490 | JGI IMG/M metagenome (GOLD analysis project Ga0247608, IMG submission 193490) | Sheep rumen microbial communities from Palmerston North, Manawatu-Wanganui, New Zealand - 1766 DNA GHGlow gp2 | ecosystem: Host-associated > Mammals > Digestive system > Stomach > Rumen... | reverse complement strand
GAATATATAGAATATTATAATAATAAAAGAATAAAAACTAAATTAAATGGATTGTCTCCTATTCAATATAGAGAAAAATTTAAGTTAATAGCATAATTATATTGTCCAACATTTTGGGTTCAGTACATAATTATAAGAGAGTGCTATTATACGTTAGATAATAATTTTCGTAACTAAATAAACTCCATTTTCAGAAGATTCAGTATACTCAATTGTGACTTTGCTTCCTGTCTGTAAAAGTACCTGTTTGTTGCTGTTGAGAATCGATGACATGAACAGTCCTTCTTTTTCTGCAAGAGTAAAATAGAAATAAGTATAACCTTCTATTTCAGCAGTAAAAACATTCTCTACTGTTCCAGTAATACCTATTGCTTCATAGGTTTCTACAACTTTTGAGCCAAGCCTTGCGCGATAGCTTTTTAGAGCTTTCTCAAGTGTCGTATCTTCAACTACAATAGTATAGTTTTCGACATTACACAGAGCATATCTCTGAACAAGTCCTGCGCTATCTTTAAGCATCATGAAGTATGTAGGAATCCCATCCACATTTACCATTGTAGGATAATTTGCAATATAACCATAGTTTTGTACGAGGCTTTGAGCTGCAATTTGAGCTGAAGATTCTTCTGCTCCATAGCATGGATAATACTTAACAGTGCCAGTTCTAGGATTAGCAAGTAAAAATCCAAGTATAGATTCTGCTTTATTGTATGGTGTTACACCGGTGAAAAATACTACCTCATCATTAGCAGTTACAGTAGTGTTATACCCTGCAAAGACTTTGTCCCTGTATGAATATGATGTCCTATTTACCCCGGTATGAGAAAAATTCCAGAATCCGTTTATAAAACGCATATTATATTCTGCCATATTCATCAAGTACTCAAGATCATAAGCATGGTCTACCCAATTAGGAAGTTCTTCTGTCTCATATACTTTGCTTTCTCCTGTGCACGCATCAGTAATAACAAATCTCTTTTCAACCATGCCACCCCATATGCCTATTGTTGCTTCTTTTACAGCAGTAATCCAATATGGATATCCTTCTTCATCGATTTCAAAAAATGATGTTCCAAAAACATAACTTGGATACTGTTTTCTAAGATGTCTTGCCAGATTATTAGAAAAACAAGCACTAGGTGAATAATGCATCGGATTTTTAAGAGTTACAAGCTTTGCCTCTTGTGTTGCACAATTTACCATCACATATCCAGGTATCCCTGTACTTTTAGCTTTTTGATACTTGAAAAAGCCTCCATAGTTAATCGAAGAAATACGATATTGCTCTCCATGATATATGATAAGATTATATTCATTATCAACATCATACCATGTAGAATTTTCGACTCCAGCAATGGTTCTGTCTCCAAGCCTTTCGGCCGTTCCAAGATCCACTATAGATAGATTTGCAGTGTCTGCACGAATAATATCAGAAAATTCTCCTTCTTCAATTGTAAGCAAATTATGATACTCTTTAGCTCTAAACATTGTTCCGGAAACAGCCCAAAAGATGAGCATAAGGCAGATAATCACTATCGTTGCAATTAGAGATAATTCAGTAAAGAAATGTTCACCTTCTTCTTCTGTTATTCCGAAGACAACTACTGCAACAACTCCAATACCTAAAAAGAAAAAGTGTAATACAAGCGAGCTAAAATTCCATGCTGGCAGTGCTAAATAATTGATACCTAGACCGATTGCAATGACAATTATTGTCCCTATTATCCGTCTGAAAATGTTACTTCCTGTCATGAAAATCATCCTTTCAAAAAATTATGCAATTATTATTGCATTGTTAAATATTATATCATGTTTTATGTAAAATAGCAAATGCTAATGCTTATCATTATTATGCAAATTCTGCTATGTATAAAACTTTTCGAATAATAAGCTTAATACTCTTTTTTTCTAGAGAAAAAATAGTCCATTGTATACAATGAACTATTTCAACTCAAAATCTGTTATATTATAGCCTAACTCTTTTAACTTATCAAATAATATACTTGGCGATATTCCAAATAATGTATTATAATCTCCCACAACTTTATCTAAAAATATTGATGCCTTTCCTAATATCGCATATCCACATATATTTGATAAATTCTTTTCATTTTCAATATACCACTTTATTTCTTCATCATTAATCTTTTTTAGGAAAACCTCAACTGTATCATAATAACTTATTTCTTTATCTTTATATAAATCTTTAATTGTTACACCTGTTACTGCATATGTGAGATTTCCAGACATTTCTTTCATACTTTTATATGCTTCCTCTTTACTCTTTGGTTTTTCATAGATTTTTCCATTCATGTATATCACAGTGTCTGCTGCAATTATTATTGCTTTATCTTGAATTTGATTTGAAACAGAATTTGCCTTGTTTTTAGATAATTCCATAACATATTCTTCAGGCTTTGTTTTATTGCTTTTTTCTTCTACAATACTTTTTACTATTTCATATTTTAACCCTATTAAATCAAATATATCTTTTCTTTGTTTTGAACCAGATGCCAGTATTAATCTCATATATAGAACCCCTTTACATTATCTACAATATTTATCATATAATTTGTCTAAATTTTTCTTTGTAACTACATTATTTATTCCATCTTTACTTATTTCTGTATACACTTCTCTACAAAATTTTTTCATTTTGTCATTTGCCATTGTTGTAGATTCTACCTTGTTCCAATAGTTTATTTCAAAATCTGTTGTCCAGTCTTTTCCTTTATAGACAAGCCCTGCTGCTAGCATATCGCATATTAATTCTTTTGCATATTTTCTTGGCAAAACTGGAATTTCAATTTGTTTTGCATCATACCAATATTCAAAGTGATGTTTATTTCTGCCTTTATGATGTAGCCATGCTATAGAATATCCTTTATCATCTCTTGCAGCTGGTATTGGACTTCTTTTTCCTCCTTGATAGTATTTAGCAGATTCCCAAAATTCAGTAGGAGAATATTTTGATAAATCATGCAATAATCCACGAAGTGGAATTCCTGCTCGTATTGATAGTTTGAATACTTCCCATCTATGTTTATTTATTGTATTAAAATGACCAATTATGTTTTTTAGTTTCATTTTTTTCCTTTCCGCCAAACGCTCACCTGTGCTTTTGTTTTAAAAAATCGCCAAAAAATTTGCCGAGCTTGCAAGGAGATTTTGTTTTGAAAAAATTTGGAACCCGTGAGAGCAAAACCTACGATGCTTTTTGACGGGACTTCAAGATTTTTTCAAAAACAAAACTCCTTTGCACGGCTCCTTGGCACAATATATAAAACTGAATTTCTGCGTTTGGCTACTTTGAGTATAAATAATAAAATCACATGTTAATATTACTAATCTTGTTCAATAGTTTTTTCCAAGCTACTTCCCTATGAGTCGTTCCAATTTCTTCCTCTGTCAAATCATTCATTACTCTATCAAATCCATCTGGTATAAATACAGGTCCAAAAGTTAATTTTCCCATAGTTCCACACTTTTCAGCAATTTTTCCTTTTGTAATTCCCTTGCTTACTACTTTTTCTCCATTTGGAAGTATAGCTGTTAACACACAAGTAAATTTTGCTGTTCTATTTTCTTTTTTTACATTCTTCATTTCATTTAAAAGTTTCTCAATGTTTTTTTCTTGTGGTGCATGATCTCCAGCATACCTTGCACTATATACTCCAGGTCTTCCCCCTAATGCGTCAACTTCAAGTCCTGTGTCATCTGCAACAATAATTTTTTTTATATTATTTCTATCACAAAACTCTTTTGTAGCCTTTGCCTTTATTTCTGAATTTTCTTCTAATGTTTCTCCAGTTTCTTCAATTTCTTCATCAAAACCTATATCTTTTAATGTAATTAATTTTATTCCATAATTATTATAATCTAAAAAATCTTGGACTTGATTCTTCTTTCCATCATTAGTCGTAGCATATATAATTTCCATTTATCTTCCCTCCGTTACTGTATAAATTTTAACATAATAATAAACTTTTTTCAATAGTATTTTATTGTCAGCCGTTTGGGGGCTTCTATTTTCAAAATTTGAAAAAATGCGGAATTGAAAGCAATCGAGCTAGAAATTCTTAATAATTTTTGCGGAAATGGTTGTCGCGTAAGTCGACAAAGGGAGCTGTGAAAATTATTTAGAATTTCTGCGAAGATTAGATTGATTTACTCATTTTGAGAATTTTGAAAATAAGAACCCCACCCACCTGCACAAGCATAGCTTGTGGGTGGGTACCCGGGAACCTTGTTGTATTCACAATAGAACCACCAAAGGTAGGCTGACTTTGAAAATATTATATATTATGTAAATTTTAACAAAAACTCTTTTTTTTTTCCATTATTTATGTTATAATATTAATGTATGAAAGGAGATAACGCTTATGTGGTATATTTGGTTAATCGCAGCTGGTGTTTTCTTTGTAGTAGAAATTATGACAGTTGGCTTTATGATATTTTGGCTTGGAGTTGCTGCATTACTTGCATGCCTTGTTAGCCTAATAACATCAAATTTAGTTATTCAAACAGCAGTATTTGTTATATCTTCTGCTTTACTTTTACTCCTTACTAGACCTTTTGTTGAGAAATTTATTACTAAAAAAGAACCTAATGTTAAAACTAATGCTTATTCAATAATTGGAAAAGAAGCTAGAGTAACTAAAGCATTTGATGAAGATTCTAAAATTGGTCAAATAAAAGTTGGTTCTGAAAAATGGACTGCTAAAGCTAAAGATAATGAAATTTTAAGTGAAGGTGATAGAGTTAAAGTTGAAGCTATAGATGGAGTTAAAGCTATAGTCACAAAAATTTAGTTTTTAATTTTTTAATATTTATATAAATTTAAAAAGGAGGATTTTATTATGTGGTTTTTAATCGCACTACTTGTAATTATTTTAATAATTGCATTCAAATCAATTAAAATCGTTAAACAATCTGAGGTTTACATTATCGAAAGATTAGGAAAATATCACAAAATTGCAGATGCAGGTCTTACAATTATTATTCCATTCTTTGATCATGTACGTTCTGTTGTTAGTTTAAAACAACAAACAATGGATATTCCACCTCAAGGAGTTATTACAAAAGATAATGTTACAATAACAATAGATACTGTAGTTTTCTACAAGGTTACAGATCCTGCAAAAGCAGTTTACGAAATTCAATCTCTAAGAAAAGGTATCGAATACCTAGCTATCACAACAATTCGTGATATCGTTGGTAAAATGGACTTAGATGAAACATTTAGTTCAAGAGATGCTATCAATGATAAATTAAGAATTATCCTTGATGAAGCTACTGACCAATGGGGATGTAGAGTTGACAGAGTAGAAATCAAAGATATCACTCCACCTGCTGACATCCGTGACGCAATGGAGAAGCAAATGAACGCAGAAAGAAATAAAAGAGCTGCTATTCTTCAAGCTGAAGGAGAAAGACAATCTGCAATTACTATTGCGGAAGGTCAAAAAGAAGCTGCTATCCTTGCTGCTGAAGCTGATAAGGAAGCTAAAATTAGACGTGCTACCGGTGAAGCTGAAGCTATCAAAAAAGTTGCAGAGGCTAAAGCTGAAGAAATTAAGAAAGTTTATGCAGCAATTAAAAATGCAGACCCAGATGAAAAACTTGTACAGTTAAAATCACTAGAAGCTTTGAAAGAAGTTGCAAACGGAGATGCTAATAAAGTATTCATTCCATTTGAAGCAACTGGAGCTTTATCAGGACTAGGTGCTGCTGCAGAAGTACTTAAAGAAAAGAAATAAAAATTAAAAATACATAAAATCGGAGTAGAAAAATCTACTCCGATTTTTTTATTCGTTATATTTTCTTGTGACTAAGTGTGCAATTATCTCCATCCACATTGCACAAAGGATGACTAGGTGCTTTATTAATTAAATATATATTTGTAAATATGAAATCAAGAAACTTACTACATAGAAAATTGCTTCAATAATTACAAAAGTTTTTAAGAATTTAGAATTATCTTCTTCACCAAATAAAGCTTTAATTGCAAAGAATGAAAATACTGTACTAATTACATAAGCAAATGAATATATTGGACTTAAAACTTTGCTAATGCTTGAGCTAATTAGTGTGAGTATATATAACACTCTAGCAACTATTGTAGGTATTTGAGCAGCTGTTAATGTGGTAAATACTGTAATAAACGATTTTTTATTATTTTTGTTCATAACAAAAACTATAGCAGACATAACTATAAGTCCTAATAATGGAGCAATTATTCTTTTTAATAAATCAAGAATATGTTCTCCTACATTATATTTGAAAAATGATTCAAATGAGTAATATCCAGTTAAACTTACAACTCCTGCGACTATCATCCATACAGCTACAAGTAATATTGCAAATTTAAAGTCCTTGTGTTCTTTATCTTCTGCAATTTCTTTTAATCTTGATAATGGTTTTTTAACCATTTCTGTTATAAATCCTGTTGTTGCTTTTGCGTCTTTCTTAATGTCTACATTTTTTATTGTTTCCTTAACTTCCTTTGCTGTCTTGACAGTTTCATTCTTGATTTCCTCTTTAATTTCATCTCTTTTGCTTTCTTCTTCTTTTCCCTCTTCTTTTTTAGGTTCCTCAACCTTTTCCTCTTCTTTAGTTTCTTCAACCTTTACTTCTTCTACGGTCTCATTTTTTGTTTCTTCTTGTTTTAATTCTTCTTCTTTGTTTTCATTCTCTTCCATAAAGAGCCTCCTTTAATTTATTTATATACTGATTATACATCAAATATTATCATTTGTCACTATTTTTTGTAAAAAAAAAGGCCGGGATAATTTTCCCCAGCTTTTAAATTATTGTATTCCATATTTCTTTCTGAATTTGTCAGCTCTACCACCTGTTGTGCTTTGTTTTAAGTTACCTGTCCAATAAGGATGGCATTTTGAACAAATATCAACGCTCATTGATTTTTTTGTTGATTTTGTTTCTAATACATTTCCACATGCACATGTTATTTTAGCATCTGTAAATTCTGGATGTAAACCTTCTTTCATTATGCATTTCACCTCTTTCTTCTACCACTTTATCTATCTAGAAAAGTTATTTTTTATTATTTTCTTCTTGTTCTGAAACATATTGTGCAGACTCAGTTAATTGGTTTTTGTATGGTACTTTAGAAACTAACTTAGTTACTATATTAAATAGGCATGCAATTATTACAATAAGCATTGCTATCTTTTTCCAATACTTTGCTAGCATAAAGAGTCCCTCCTTAAACCTTTTCGTCTATTTCAGTAATATTTATTATACATGTTTTTTATTCATTTGTCAATGAATAGGCTCTATTTTTTTTATTTTTTTAGTATAATATTAAAAAGGATACAATTATTTATAATATCTATATTAAAATCTTGTATCCTTTTTTAATTTTGATTATTTAGAATATTTGTTATATGCAAATCTAATACTCATTACAACTCCAACAACTATAACTGTATATAAAACAATTATTGGTATAAGATTTTCTCCTGTTGCTGGTATATCATCTTCTATAATTGTTTCATCTATATATCCTGCTAATCTTATTTTAGGAGTACTCGTTTGAGTAACATTAGTTTTATTTCCTTGTTCATTTTCATATAATAATTCAACTTTTTCATTTATTGAAATAATTTTATTTAATATATCTTTATTGGCCATATTTTTTAGTTTTAACTTGTACTGTAATGTTGCTTCCTTTTCTGTTAAACCAATATTCCATATTATATTTCTATTTTCTACATTTAAATTTGATACATTACCTACACTTGGCTTACCAACATACGAGAAATTAAAATTATCCGTTATTTCACTTGGAAAATATTCTGTAATTTTTACATTATTAATTGAATTTTCTATAACCTCCTCAGTTTCCGAAATTACTTTTTTCCATATTTCATTTTTATTTTCCGTAGAAATATAATAAAATGAACCAGCTGTTGGCTTTTCTTCCGTTCCAAATATATATTCAATCTGTTCTTTTGCCGTCTCAAATCCACCTTCTCCTTCACCATATGTAGCTATACTTGCCATCATTGAAATTATATTTGTTCCTTTATTACCAATTCTTAATAATTCATTTTTTGTATTTGTGCTTACATTCTTAGATTCTCTGTCGCTTTCTTCTAAATCTTGATTTGGTGCTCCATCCGTAAATAATACTATAACTCTATTATTACATTTGTCACTGAAATTGTCATCTGCCTTTTTTAGTCCTGCTTGTATATTAGTCATTGCATACTCTGATGGCTTTGTATTTTTATATTTGTTTATAGCTGAAACTACATTTTGTTTATTGGTTGTTAAATTACACATCATTTCAGTTGCTCCGTCATAGACATTTGAAGAAGAGAATTTAATCAAACCTACTTTTACATTAGAATAATTATCATAAATTTTATCAACATACAAATAAAGTTGTTCAACTAATTCCTCTTGCATTGTAACACCATTTATAGATGAAGCCATAGAACCTGAATCATCTATTACTAAAAATATCTCTGTATATTCATCATTTTTTACTTCAACTTTTTTTATAGAATCATTTACATATTTTGCTTCGATCGTTACCTCTCCATTTTCCTCATCACATTCAATTATTGATTTAGTAATATACCCTTTATTATCGTTAAAATATTTTAGTTCACTTGATTTTTCAACAGTTTCCAATCTTGTTACTGTTTCTGCTTTAACATTACCGCATATACTTAATGCTAAAATAATTAAAACTAAAATTATACTAATTTTCTTTACCATTTTATTTCTCCTTTTTACTAATATTTTTTATGCCACTGCTCTGGCTTTTACAACAAGCCTTTTTGTTCCAACATTTTGACATGTGATAAGTGTAACTTCTTTTTTTCCATCCGTTTTTTGTGATGTGCATGATTTATCATCTGGTTCTATAAGATATTTATCATACACTTTATAACTTAGTTTTCTACCATACAAATCTTCTAAAGTAAACATATCTCCTATCTCTATTTTTTTTAAAGTGCCTAGCATTCTTCCGTTTTTATAATTATGTCCTGCAATGCAATAGTTTCCTACTTCATTTGGATTTGGTCCCCATATTTTATTTAGTGATATTTTTAATAATGCATCTGAAGTTTCCGAAAGTATTGGATATTCTATTCCTAAGCTATTTATTTTTAATATTGCTTCTGAAAAATATTTTGTTCCATCTGGAGCAATTGTCTGTATGTCATAATTACTATTATTGATTTGTTTTGTTAAACCTATTTTAACTTCTTTTGTATTATGAAATTCTTCTAATAATTTATTATTATCTACAACTTCGTTATCTTCTTCGTATTGTGTATATTCATATTCGTTATGCATGTTATTAAGTATTTGCCTCGATATTTGCTCATTTTTATCTTTGTCATATTCAGAGTATATGTAATATAGTAACGCACAAATAAGTGCTAAAAAATATATACATATATTAGTTTTGCTTATCTTTGCTTTTGGCTTTTTCTTAAATTCAGATGTATTTTTTTTATCATCAAATTCTTGACTCATATCATTCTCCTTGTATATTAATGAGATATTATACACTTAAAATTTATTAATTATCCTTTTTGATTTTAATATGGTTGTTTTTTACAAGCATAACTACTCCAGCTCCTATAATTAATGATAGAATTGTTATTGGTAATATATTTTCTCCTGTAGTTGGTATATCTTTTTTTATAACTGTTTCATCTTTAGATTTTTCTTCTACTTTTTCTTCTACTTTTTCTTCTACTTTTTCTTCTACTTTTTCTTCTACTTTTTCTTCTATTTTTTCTTCTACTTTTTCTTCTATTTTAGGTGTTTCTTGAGTTTGTTGTGGTTCTTCTGGCTTGCTCTCTGGTTCATTTTCTTCTATCGTACCTGTTAGTCTTATTTTTGGAGTACTGGTTTGTGTGACATTAGTTGTATTTCCTTGTTCATCTTCAAATGCCAATTCAACTTTTTCATTAATTGATAAAATTTTATTTAGTATTTCTTTATTATATTTATCTTTTAGTTTTAATTTATATTTTAATGTTGCTTCTTTTGTTGTTGGATCTATATTCCAGGTTATAATTCTATTTTGCATATCTAATTCTGATGCGTCTCCTACACTTGGTTTACCAACATAAGAAAAAGCATAATTATCTGTTATTTCACTTGGGAAATATTCTTCTATTTTTACATTTTCTACATCAACTACAGCTGATTCAATTTGTTCATCTGTATCTGACATTACTTTTTTTAACACTTCTTCTTTATTTTCGGTAGATGCAAAGTAGAATGAACCTGTTGTAGGTTCTTCTTCCGTTCCAAAGATGTATTCAATTTCTTTATTTGCAGTGCCAAAATTTCCAGCCTGGTCATTTAAAGCAGCTTCAGCCATTATTGATATTGTATATATTTCATCTTTTTTTAATTCTAAAAGTGTTTTTTTTGTATTCTCTGCAATTGTTTGATAAATATAATCTCCTTTTTCCCAATGATTTCTTTGACTATCTTCATTTGCCACACCATCTGAAAATAAAATAATGATTTTTTTGTTATCTTTGTTGCTAAAATTTTCTTTTGCTAATTTTAAACCAGCATCAATATTTGTAGCAGCATCTACATTAGTTGTTTTATATCTTTCTATTGATGATAAAATTTGTGTTTTATCATCAGTCAAACCGTTATAAATAATTGCTCCTTTATCGTATCCTGGAACTTTCCACGATGCAAAACTAATAATACCAATTTTAAAATTAGAATAATTCTCAAATACTCTCTCTATAAATGAGTTTATTTCCTCAACCAATACTTGTTTTCTAGTTTTGTAATTATTTGTTTCATAAGACATAGACGCCGAATCATCTAAGACAAAAAATATTTCTGCTTCTCCACCTACTAATACATTTTTCTGTTCTGATTTATTTACATATTTTGATTCTATTGTTACTTCTCTATTTTCTGAATCACATTCTATTATAGATTTAGTAATATATCCTTTGTTATTATTGAAGTATTTTGGTTCACTTGATTTCTCAACAACCTCTAGGTTTGTCTTCCCTGTTTCTGCTTTTACATTGCTACATATACTTAATACTAAAACAATTGAAATTAAAATTATACTAATTTTCTTTACCATTTTTCTTCTCCTTTTTACTATAGTACTTTATATAATAACATAGTACTTTTTTATGAAAATCCAATTATATTATCATCTATTTTATGTTTCTTTGTCAATATAAAAAAGTAGACTACAAAGTGTATAAAGCTTTGTAGTCTACTTTTTTTAATGGTTTTGTCGAATATTATTTTTATATTACATTTGTATTACATTTTGTAATATTTGTTTTCCTTTATATATTTTCAATTTTCTCTGCAAGGCCTGTATTTCTTACCTTTGCATCTGTATTTCTTATCATAAAATTTACTATGTCATTGCTTCCAATAATAATAAGAAGCTTCTTTGCTCTTGTTATAGCAGTGTATAGAAGATTTCTTGTTAGTAGCATTGGTGCTGACCTTACTATCGGCATAATTACAACGTCAAATTCGCTTCCTTGTGATTTATGCACAGTTATTGCATAAGAATGTTCTAATTGGTCGAGCTCTGAAAATGCGTATTGTGCTATTTTTCCGTCATAGTCAACTTCCACATATTCTGAGATATTGCTTATATTTACAATAGTTCCCATTTCTCCATTGAAGATTCCGTGAGCCCACAAAGCCATTCTGTTCCCACTCTATATCATAATTATTCTTAATTTGCATTACTTGATCGCCTTCTCTAAAGGTAATTCCGCCGCAATGACTTTTCTTTTTTTCCGCCTTCAGATGGGTTAATAAGCTCTTGTACTTTTTTATTTAATTCTCTTGTTCCCACTTCTCCCTTTTTACTTGGTGTAATTATTTGGATACTGTTAAATTCTTCATAATTTTCAAACTTTTTAAGCCCATCTTTATATAAGGATAATACAAAATTTAAAATCCTGTCTTGATTATTTTCTTGCACCATAAAAAAATCATTTTTTAAATTTTCATCATTGTCTTGTATAAATGATTGCCCTGAATTTACTCTGTGTGCATTAAGTATTATCTTACTTCTTGCAGCTTGTCTAAAAATCTTATCAAGAGTAATTACTGTTATTCTACCAGATGCAATTATATCTTTTAAAATTGAACCGTGGTCCTACTGATGGTAGCTGGTCTACATCTCCAACTAGTACAAGTTTTGTTCCTTCATATACTGCCATAAGTAGATATTTCATTAAAGCTAAATCTATCATTGAAGTCTCATCTACTATAATTACATCTGCATCTATTGGTTCAAAATTTAGGTCCTCATTTATATATTTTGCATCATTTATTTTTGATATTTGAAGTAATCTATGGAGTGTTTTTGCATCTTCGCCAGTGGTTTCAGTCATCTTTTTAGCAGCTCTACCGGGTAGGTGCACATAGCACAACTTTTTTGTTTTCATTCTTGTATAATTCAATTATACTTTTTATGATTGTTGTCTTTCCTGTTCCGTGGTCCTCCTGTAATTACACACACATTATTTTTGTTTACTGCAAAGATTGCTTCTCTTTGTTTTTCAGATAGTTCTATTCCATTTGCTTTTTCAATTTTTTCTAATTTTTCTTCAACAAGCTGAATATGCTTTCTGTTTTTTACATTATCAAGTCTGATAAGTTTTCCTGCAATAAAAACTTCCGCATCATAAAATTCTTGCAAATATACCCATTCTTCTTCATCTCTATCTTCTATTACAACTTCTTTTCTTACCTTCATTTGATTTAAAAACTCACTTATTGTACTTGGATGTATTTGCAAAAGTGATGACACAAAATCAAGTAAATTGTTTTTTAATACACAAGTATGTCCATTATATGTACTAAGTAAAAGTCCGTATTTGATACCATAGATTATTCTTTGCTCATCATCTGTATTTACTCCCATTTTAAGAGCCGCTTCATCTATTGTTTTAAAATTTATACCTCTTACTACATCTATTAATCTATATGGATCATTTTTTATTTCTTGTACTGCATTTATACCATAAAGCTCATATACCTTCTTTGCATAACTTGAACTTATGCCAATTTCTTCTAAAAAGCTTACTATTTTCCATAGTTCTTTTGATTCGATAAAACACTCTGATATGTCCATTGCTTTTTCGTGAGTTATACCTTTTATTCTCTCTAATTTTTCTGGATAATTCTCTATCACATATATTGTATCTTCCCCAAATTCTTTTATTATCTTTTTTGCAGTTTTAGGACCTATCCATTTTATATTTCCACCTGCTAAATATTTTTCTAATGCTTCCAAAGTTTCTGGCATATTTTTCTTAAAAGTATTTACCTTAAACTGTTTCCCATAATCTTTATGTGTCACATATTCTCCATAAACAGTCAAGCTATCTCCGACATTTACAAACGGTAAATAGCCTACAACTGTAATCTCTCCAATTGATTCAGTCATAAGCCTAGCTATGGTATACGAATTTACTTCATTACAATATATTATTGCTTCAATTTGCCCTTCTAGTTCCAAAACACAATTCCTTTCCTAAATTAGCATTTAAGGGACGCGTCCCATACACATCCCCCTCAGTGTTCATTTTCTAAGTACTGCTTATCCTCTAAAGCTTTCTACTGATTTTTCTATATTCTCACTTTTTACTATTGCAGTGCCTATGACAAATATGTTTGCTCCTGCTTCTTTTACTGATTCTATTGTATCAGAGTTTATTCCTCCATCTACTTCTATATCAATATCAATATTATTATTATCTATATATTCTTTTAAAGTTTTTACTTTATCTAAAGTTTCTGGTATTAGTTTTTGTCCTCCTAGTCCTGGTTCTACTGTCATAACAAGACACATGTGTATATATGGAAGATAATCATATACTTCTTCCACCTTTGTATTTGGTTTTATAGCAATTCCAACTTTTGCACCTGTTGATTTTATCAAATTAATGTATTCCATTACTTCGTCTTTTGAAGAAGCCGCTTCTAAATGAAATGTTATTATATTAGGCTCTATTCCTGCATATTCATCTATAAATTCTTTCACATTCTCCACCATTAAGTGAACATCTATTGGAATATTTGATATTTGCTTTATTGAGTTTGAATATTCTTGCATAAGCACAACGGTATTCTTTGGTACAAATTTCCCATCCATTACGTCTATATGGAAATAATCTGTATGTGCCACTTCTAATCCATAGAATACTTTCATTGCATTTTCTTTTTCTACATTTAATATTGAAGTTGAAATTTCTATCATTTCTGAACCCCCTCATTTTTTATTAGTTATAAATATTTAACTCCATTTGTGTTCTTCTTTGTCTTTTAATTCATTATATATTTTTACAAAATTATCATATCTTTCTTGCTGTATCTTTCCTTCTTGAAGTGCTTCTTTTATACCACATTTTTCTTCTTTAATATGAGTACATCCGTACAAATTCACAGTTTTTAATATATGATTTAAAATCTCTGAAACAATTCTCTAAATCTTTACTTTCTATCTCAAATATGTCCATTGTTTGAAATCCCGGTGTATCTAGCAAATATGTATCTTTTTCTATTTCATATAAGGTTATCTCTGTTGTTGTATTCTTACCCATTTTATTTTTCTTGCTAATTTCTCCGATATTTGTTAAATCCATTCCAAGTAGTATATTTGTAAGTGTTGATTTTCCGTACTCCTGATTGTCCCGCAAATGCACTAGTATTATTTTTTAAGATACTTCTTAATTCTTCTTGACCTTTATCTGATTTGCAATCTGTTAATATAACCTTATAGCCAACATTTGCATATATACTTTCTATTCTTTCTGATTCTTCTAAGTTTAAGTCAATTTTATTTATTACAATAACAGGTTTAATATTAGAAAATTCAGCAAACGCAAGCCATTTATCAAGCATAAGAAAATTTGGTTTTGGCATTTTAGTTGCAATAACAAATATTATTTGAGTAATATTTGCAACCTTTGGTCTTTTCATAAAAGATGTTCTTTCAAACACTTCATTTACTACACCTTGCTTTTCATTTATAATTTCTATTTCTACATTGTCTCCAACAACTGGTTTTACTTCTTCTTGTTTAAATTTTCCTCTTGCAGTACACTCATATATTATATCTTCTGCCTTTACCAGATATGTATTTGAAACATTTTTTATTATTTTTCCGTTTTATTGATTTATCCTCCTATATAAATTTAATATATATGCATTCAACTTTGTACAATTTTCTCCATCCCCACTTCACACAGTTTAAATTCCAAATAATCACTACTAACGAGCTTTACATCAATTCCACCAATATATCCTTCTACTGCATCTTTATGTGATTCCCCGTGTAAATGTCCATATATGCATTTTGTTACATTATATTTTTGCATAAGTTTTATAAATTCTGAATTTTCTAAAAGTGATTTGTTTGTAGGAGGATAATGCATACAAACTATGATTTCTTTATCTTCACCAAATGACTCAGTTCCTTTAGTTATTGATAGTTCTAATCTTATTAACTCTCTTCTTAATACTTTCTCATTATTTTCATCATTTGAAATTAAATTCCATCCTCTCGTTCCTACAATAATTTTATTTTCAAATTCAAAAGCATTATTATATAAAAAATCAATATTTTTAAATTCATTTTTATCTAAAAATTCTTTTAATTTTTTTAGACTATTCCACCAATAATCGTGATTTCCTTTGAGCATAATCTTTCTGCCAGGTAAGCTATTTAAATATTCAAAATCTTTATAACTATCTTCCAAATTCATAGCCCACGAAAAATCACCTGGTAATAATACCAAGTCATCTCCTTTTACTTTACTTATCCAATCTTCTCTTATCTTTGCTTCATGGTTTGTCCAATTGTTTCCAAATATATCCATTGGTTTCGGATTTGCAAAGGATAAATGTAAGTCGGCTATTGCAAAAATGCTCATAGTTCCTCCTTCTAATTAATATTTAGCTTAATAATTTATTGTAATTTTAAATTTGGTACTGCGTTTAATGTAAGGTCTGAAGTCTCCCCATTTATATATCTGTAGTATCCAGCTGATGCAATCATTGCAGCATTGTCTGTGCAAAGAGATAATTCTGGGAAATATATTTTTGCATCTAATTCTCTTCCCATTTCTAAAAACTTATTTCTTATAAAAGAATTTGCAGATACTCCACCTGCAAGGGCTACTTTCTTTAATCCTGTTTGTTTTATGGCTTTTTTTACATTTTGAATTAGCATATCAGTTACTGTTTCTTCAAAACTTGCACATAAGTCTTCTTTCATAATATCTTTTTTATTGTGATTTAGATTAATAACAGCTGTTTTAATTCCACTAAAACTAAAATCTAGGCCTTCTAAATGAATTCTTGGAAGATCTATGTTTGGTGTTCCCATCTTTGCAAGCTTGTCTACTTTTGGTCCTCCAGGGTAGCTTAAATTCATTACTCTTGCAACTTTATCAAATGCTTCTCCTATTGCATCATCACGTGTTTTACCAAGTATTTCAAATTTTGTATAATCTTCTATTTTTACTAAATGTGTATGTCCTCCAGAAATTATTAAACACAAAAATTCAGGCTCTAATTCTTTAAATGTTATGTAGTTTGCTGCAATATGTCCTTCTATATGATTTGTTCCAACAAGTGGCTTGCCGAGTAGCATAGCTTAATGCTTTGGCGTAGCCAACGCCAACAAGTAAAGCTCCAACAAGTCCAGGTCCATAAGTACAAGCAATTACATCTATATCGTCAAATTTCATATTTGCTTGTTTTAATGCTTCTTCTACAACTGTTGAAATTGCCTCTATATGCTTCCTTGATGCAATTTCAGGAACAACTCCGCCAAATTTTTCGTGAATAGCAATTTGTGAATTTATAACATTAGAAAGAACCTCTCGCCCATTTTTTACTATTGCAGCAGAGGTTTCATCACAGCTTGATTCAATTCCTAAAACATATATGTCTTTCATCTAATTTTTTCCTTTCGAAATCCTTTTAGTTTGTGAATAGCTGTACCCAATAGTATCTTCCATTAATTTTAGCAACACCTATTCCAATTTTTCCAAATTCTTCATTTATCATATTAGCATAGTGTCCTGATGAATTCTTCCACCAAGTAGTAGCAGATTTTGCAGATGCTTGTCCCCAAGCAATATTTTCACCAGCTTCATAGTATCTAACTCCTAAATCATCAATAGCTGTAAAACAATAACTGCCATTTGGTCTTTTATGAGAAAAAGTTTCTGAATATCCCATTTCTATCGCTCTTACACAAGCTGCTAATGTCAAATTAGAATCTAATACTAAATCTTTTCTGTCACTTATTCCATTTTCTTTGTTTTTATTTGCCTCTTTTCTATATTGATTTGTATATTTCAATACTTCTTGTATAATTCCTGAGTTTTTACTTTTAAACTGTTTTGCTTCTGGTAAAAGTTCAGCTGTGGTTGCACTATAACCTGAGTTATCATATTCAGTTTCTGTTTTCTTACCTGTTTCTACCTTGCTTCCATCACTATATACATCATAATATGTTATTGTATATGTATTTGTTTTAACACCATACTTTGTTTCGCTATTTGTAAGCTCTCTAGTTGAATCTGTTCCTGTTTTTGTTGGTTTAACTGGTTCAGCTGGTTTAACTTCTGAAGTTTTATTTGTTTCTTCTTTTTTATCTTTCTCTGTCTCTTTATTTTCTGTTTTTGGTTCATCTTTTTTTGTTTCTGTTTTTGTCTCTTTTATCTTTGTATCTTCTGATTTAGTCTGCTTTTCTTCGCCTTTCATTTCACTTTGTTTTTCTGTTTCTTTTGACTCTTCTTTTTTAGTATCTTCGCTTTTCTTTTCTTCTTCAGTAACTTTTTCTTTTTCAACTATTTCAGCTTCTATTTCGTTATTTGCGACTACATTTTCTATAACATTGGTTATTTCATTTGAAACAAGATTCGTAATTTTATTCTCTATTACATTATTACTTGCTGCATTTACACTTACTTCATTTGCAATTATGTTTTGTTTTTTTGGCATTTTGAAATACCATACTGCGACGCCTGCGATTAATGCTATTAGCAAAACTATAATTATTATTGCCACAGCTTTTGAATTTTCTACTTTTTTTACATCTTTTACTTCTTTTATTTCTTCTTTATTTTCTTCCATTTATTTTTCCTTCTTATATTCCAAATATTTTTATTCCTAAATGCAACAGCCCACTATACATTGCTTGAAGTGCTGGTGTAATTAAAGTACCTGCAATTCCTGTAATCCATATAACTAAGAAAATTATATAAAATATTTGCTCATGTTCACTAACCCATTGCTTGGCGTTATATGGTAAAAATTTTATAAATATTTTTGATCCATCAAGTGGTGGAAGTGGAATCAAATTAAATATTCCAAGTCCTATATTTACAACTATTGTGTATTGTACCATCGATGTAATGATACTACCTACCTGTGATAAAGTAAAAGCACTTGCAAATTTATATATAGCACAATAAATTAATGTAAAAACTATTGCAAGTATAAAGTTCATAAGCGGACCCGCAAACGAAACTATTGCATTTCCTGTTTCTTCCGAATACTTTCTATCAAAATTTCTTGGATTTATTTCTACCGGTTTTCCCCATCCAAATCCAACAAATAAAAGTAAAATGAATCCTACTGGATCTATGTGACTTAATGGATTTAGGTTAAGTCTATCTTGAAGTCTTGGAGTATCATCCCCAAGTTTTGTTGCAGCAAATGCATGTGCATATTCGTGAAATGTAATTGCAATTAACACTCCAGGAAGCGTTAATAAAAGTCCTACCCATTCAAATCTTGACATTCCCATTAAATTTACTAACACCAAAACTATTAAAAACAAATATATAAATCTTTTGTCAGTATAAAACATAACATTATCTCCTTAGATTAATAATCTTTATAAAACAAATCAAAAGTGGTATATTGCTAAGAAATCAAGCAAAAAATCTTAAGACTATACTGATGTATGTCGCAAGATTTTTTGCGAAGATTGACTTGGCGTAAGATGCCCAATATCATTCGTTTTAATTAAGTGGTTTCATTGTTGGGAATAAAAGTACATCTCTTATTGATGCAGAATCTGTTAGTAGCATTACAAGTCTATCTATTCCTATTCCAAGTCCTCCTGTTGGTGGCATACCATATTCAAGTGCATTTATGAAGTCGTCATCCATCATTCCAGCTTCATCGTCTCCATTTGCCTTTGCTTCAACTTCCTTTTTGAATCTCTCATATTGGTCAATTGGATCATTTAATTCTGAAAATGCATTTCCATATTCTCTTCCACCAATAAATGCTTCAAATCTTTGTGTCAATCTTCCATCTTCTTTACATTTTTTTGCAAGTGGTGATACTTCGATTGGATAATCATAAATAAATGTTGGTTGTATCAATGTTTTTTCAACAAATTCATCAAAGAATAGTGCTATAATGTTTCCTCTTGTTTCTTTTCCAGCTGGAACTTCAACATTCTTTTCTTTTGCAATGGCTAAAGCATCTTCATCAGTTTGAATTTCATTAAAATCAACTCCGCACGATTCTTTTATACTATCTATCATTGTAATTCTCTTCCACTTTGTTCCAAGGTCAATTTCCATTCCTTGATATGTAACTTTTGTAGTTCCACAAACCTTTTCAGCACATCTTGTGAATATCTCTTCTGTAATATTCATCATGTCATCATAATTTTCAAATGCTGAGTATAGCTCAATCGAAGTAAATTCTGGATTGTGTCTAATGTCCATTCCTTCATTTCTGAAAATTCTTCCTATTTCATAAACCTTGTCATATCCGCCAACGATAAGTCTCTTTAAGTTTAATTCTGTTGCAATTCTTAGATACATATCTATATCAAGTGTATTGTGATGTGTTATAAATGGTCTTGCAGTTGCACCTCCTGAAATAGTGTTTAATACTGGAGTTTCAACCTCTAAATATCCTTTTTCATCTAATATTTTTCTTATCTCACTAATTATCTGGCTTCTTTTAATAAATGTATTTTTAACTTCTGGATTTACGATTAAATCCACGTATCTTTGTCTATATCTTAAATCCATATCTTTTAAACCGTGGAACTTCTCTGGAAGTGGTCTTAAAGACTTTGAAAGTAGAGTAATCTCCTTTGCATGTACAGAAATTTCTTCTGTTCTCGTTTTGAATACAAAGCCTGTAATTCCTATGATATCACCAATATCATAAGTTTTGAACTCTTTATAGTTTTCTTCTCCAAGGTCGTTTATACTAACATAGCTTTGGATTTTACCTGTGCTGTCTTGAATAGCACAAAAAGATGCTTTTCCCATAATTCTTTTTGACATTAATCTTCCTGCAACTGTAACATCTTTTCCTTCCAAAGTATCATAATTATCTCTTACTTCTTGACTTGTATGGGTTCTATTATATTTTGTTATTTCAAATGGATTTTTACCATTTTTTGTAAGCTCATCTAACTTTTCTTTTCTAATTTGAATTAAGTGGTTTACATCTTGTTCTAATTCGTTATTTTCATTTTCGTTCATGTTCTATCTTCCCCTTTAAATTTAATATACAATATTATATATCAAAATACCGGAAAAATCAAGAAAAAACTAGCCAAACATTTGAGTTTTGATAAATATTTTTTTAAAGCCATGCGAATACATACGACTTTTCTTCCGAAAGCTTAGTAAATGAAAACGTCTTACACCGATAAAGCTTAGCGTAGCTTTTTATAATTTTTAAAATATATTTCTTAGCGACAATTTATATCTATTTTTAATATGATTCATAAGGAAAATGCTTGTATCTATTCCTTGTACAGCCATATTATATTCTTTTGTCTCTAAATAGCTTTTTACTTCCCAAAAGTAGATTTCTATTTTTTCAAGCTCATTATGCTCGATATACGATGCAAGCATCTCATGTTCATTCTCCCACTTTTGAATTACATCATCTATTTTTTTCATTAATTCATCTTCTTTTTGTGAAATCAAGTCCTCTCGCAAGGCTTGTAAGTCAAACTCAATTTTGTCGACAAAAACTTCTGTATGACTTTCTGTGATCGTGTTTAAAGTCATAACTAATATAATTACAAAAAAACAGATTATAATTTCTTTTTTCATAACTTTTCTCCTTGCTCCCATCATGTGGAGCATTACTTAGGCTCCGCTATGATTTTTTCCGGTGTACGATTTTTCTTTCACCATTGCACATTATTTTTCAAATTTAGTCTTAGCCTGACAGAATATCTCTCCTTTTCCATCTATTGTCACAACTAAAGCTTGCTCTGGAAGTATTCCAAATTTTGCAATTTCTTCCATTAACCAATTATAATCTTTATCTATTGCCTTTAAATTTTCTTTCATCACAACTCCATCTATTACCAAATCATACGGTATTCCTTCATATTCTGGTTTTAAGCCAAAGTCTTCTGGAATTGTGTTTCTTCTACTTGGTTTTGGTATTATGCTTAGTCCTCCACTTGTTTCAAGTATTGCATATTCCACATCAGCAAGTGATGTTATATTATCTCCTCTCAATCTCTCTTGAAGTTCATTTATCGTAAATCTTTCTTTTCTCAAAGCTTTTTCATTTATCTTTCCTCTATAAATAAGAATTGTTGGTTTTCCACAAATTATCTCTCTTGCCTTTATACTTTTCATATTTATAACAGAAATTACCAAATGCATAACTAAAAGTCCAAGTATTGGAACTATGCCATTTTGTATTGGTATTCCGAACTTCTGCCATTGGTATTGATGCAAGGTCTGCAATAAGAATTGCAATGACAAGTTCAAATGGCTGAAGTTGGCCTATTTCTCTTTTTCCCATAAGTCGCATAACAAAAAGTATTATTATATAAATTACAATTGATCTAACAAATGTTACTAACATAAAAATCATCCTTTAATCAAAAAGTTTTAAATAGACAAACGCAGGAGTTTTTGTTAAAAAAAAATGAAAAATGCTCAGTAAGCGTTTGTTTGACTTAAAATTTTATATTCTTAAATATTTAATATTTTCTGCAATCTTGCCTGAAAATATTCTGTTTTTGAATAAAAAAAATTTTTTTGTTAATAATACAAATGAAAGATTATTTCAAAATTTCGAGATGAAAAATAGGAGGATTTTAAAATGGAAAATAATGAAGCACGTTCAAGATCAAACGGTGGCAGCACCGCTTGGCAAATCATAAGTAGACTTGTTGTATCTGCTATCGTACTTGGAATTACTGCATTTTTTACACCCGGATTTTCTATAAATAGCATATGGACTTTAGCTATAGCTGCTATCGTTCTAACAATAGTAGATTATCTTATATCAAGATTTACGGGGTTAAATGCAAGTCCTTTTGGAAAAGGTTTTGTCGGATTTGCATTAGCTGCAGTTACTCTATATGTAATACAATATTTTGTTGCCGGATATACAATTTCTTGGGTTGCTGCAATAATTGGTGCACTAATATATGGTGTAGTGGATTACTTTATACCTGGAAATGAAACAATGTAAATAACATTTTAATAAAAGTAGAAGCCTTATAGATAAGTATTATTTATATACTCATTTATAAGGCTTCTACTTGGTCATTTTTTGTAAAAGGACTTTTACAAATTGATATAATCGTTTTATAGATTGATTGCGTCTCTAAATTCTTGGTGTTCTTTTTGGTTTTGATCATCAAATTTGGCAAATAATTTTTCTGTTGAATTAACTAATCTTCCTATGGCATTATAAGCCTCTTGAAACCTATGATCCATTCTTTTTTCCATAGTAATTTGTTTTGCTTTTACCTCTTGTATATCTTGTTTCATAACAGCTTGTTCTTGCTTTATCTCTTGTATATCTTGTTTCATAATAGCTTGTTCTTGCTTCATAGCTACTTGTTCTTCTATGATAATGTCAATTTTTTTGTCCATCCCGTCCATTCTTTTGTTCATTCTTTTTTCCATGCTATCCATTTTTTTGTCCATTCTTTTCTCCATGCTATCCATTTTTTTGTCCATTCTACTAGCAAGGCCATTAATTGCTTCTAATATCTTGTTTTCTTCCATATATTGTTCACCTCCCTATCTCAATTTTAGATTATTGATATTTTATCATAATAAAATTGATACTTCAACTATTTTTCTAAAATAATGTAAAAAATAGACACATACCAATACTTGTTGATTTACTACAAGATTTGATTTTAGTATGTGTCATTTTTTCATGAAACAATTGGAACCGTCCCTAATGTTTTATCTTGCTTCGAGGCTATATGGTGAATCTGCTGTGCCAAGTCCAACCTGTCCTAAGTTTGCAATTGATAAGTCAATTTCAACCATTGGACGGATGGCATATTTTTTTGTAGTACTTGTACCTCCATACGAATAAAAAAGTTCTCCATTATTTCTTATTTCTCCATTTACCATTGTAGTAATTGAAAAAACAGAATATGTTGAATAATATAATCCAATATTTCTTGATGATAAATAATAATTTTCAAAATTTAATAATCTGTCATTTTTAAAAATAATATTGTAATACTCATCATTTGTAAAACTTTTTTTTGACCATTCTGACACTGTTTTAAGCCAATATGTGTTAGTCGGTTGTATATATGAATTTGCTGTATTAGTATTATAAGTTGTTGATTGATAATATTTATTCTCCGGTTGATTGCTTTTTTTTGTGCCCTGTCCTTTTCCAATTTCAACACCATCTATATTAGAGTATTCTTCAAATTGATATATATATGGATAGTTTATATGTGTTTCAAATTTACGACTATCTGTATATGCATAATATTTCACTGAATCATATAGAGTATAATAATCTTCCGGTTTCCAGACACTTCGATCTAGCACATTTTCTATATCATCCATATTTATACTTCTTCCTTTTGCTCCTAGCGAAGCATTACTATAGCAATTTTCACATATATCATTTAATATCTTTACTCCATTGTTATATCCAACTGCTCCAGATAAAGCTAAAAGACCACTTTTATTGTTTTCAGTATCTGTATATCCTCCTGTTTTTGTTACATCATCTGCGATTAGTGTCAGTATATTTCCATCATTGCTCCAAACTCTCCAATTAAAGTTTTCCGTTGTAAAATCATTTGTGTTATCAGCTGTTCCTGCATATGTATCACTATTTGTGATTAAATCATATTTCCCCTGTGTTGGTTTATAATCCACATAGTCTCCTACTGAAAACTTCTCTTTTGTTACTGTTACTGTTTCTATTTCTGATAAATTACCTGCCTTGTCTTTTAGTCTTATACCTATTTCTTTTGTTCCTTGACTATGAATAGTTATTGTTTTATCTATTCCTTTTACAAAGTTTTCTTGGCTTGTACTTCCATTTATTTGCCACCAATAATATCCATCTATTCCCGAGCCTGTATCTGTTGCATTTGCTAATGATATTACCACATCTGATTTATATATTCCACTTTCTCTTACATCACCTGTTAAAACTACTTCTCCTACTACTGGTCTTGTATTATCATATCTTATTTTTAACCTTGATACGTCTGACTCATTTTCGCTTCCATCAACTGCATACGCATATACTGTCGTTTTTCCTAAAGTGTCTATTGTTAGATTTTTTGTATTTTCTAGCACTTCAGTAAATTCTTCCTCTGTTCCAAGTTTATAGTATATCTTGCTTCCATTTGTGCTTATTTTAACTTGAACTGGTACATTATCTTTTCCATACCAGCCATTATCCAATATTCCAACTGATGTTACTTCTAACTTTACATTCAAATCATCAATTGATGTTCTGAGCCATGCATATCTTGCTTTTCCATTACTTGAAATTGCTCTTGCAACATACCATCCTGTTTTTTCAGTTGTATATGACAAACTTGTCCCATTTGCTGTTTTTAATGTTTCTCCATTTAAGCTAAGCTCTATTTTTTGTGTTTCACTTGAATTTACTGTTATATTTTGTGTTTGTTTATCATAGCTTACATCTATGCTAGGTATTGTTCCATCATCTTCTCTTCCTAAATACTCAACAAATCTTTGTCCATACTCTTCGCTATAATACACCTCAAATACATATCCATTGTCTGTTGTGACTATTATGTCATTTCCTGCAACTGCTGATTTTACCCAATCTTCATTACTCATTTGCGTAGCTATAGCAGATAGTTTTATATCTTGTCCTAAAACCTTATATCTTTTTACTATTATATCTAAAAGCTGAGAAACTTGTACTTTATTATTTTCAATAGCATAATCTTGTGTTACATCTAATGTTTTCTCTATTATTCCATCATTACTTGTTATTCCTCTTACTGCTACTGCTAATAAAATTAAAATTATAACTATTGAAACTATCAAAGTAATGACTGTAATACCATTTTCTGATTTTAGCATTTTGCTTTCCTCCTTAGTTTTGTATATTTTGATTATAATTTATTTCATTCCTATTGTCAATTAATATTTAAATTTTTATTTTTGACTTTTTTTGCGTTTTCTATTGCATTTCTTTTAATTTTGTGGTATCATATTATGCGATATGGTTTAGTAAGTAATAAGAGGAGGTGCATTTTAGTTATGCCAAATATTAAATCAGCTATAAAGAGAACAAAAATTATTGAAAAGAAAACTATGCAAAATAATATGGTTAAATCAGCTTATAAAACAGCTGTTAAGAAATTTGAAAGTGCTATCGAAGCTGGAGATATAGCTTCTGCAGAAACTTTATTTGTTGATGCTACAAAAAAAATTGACCAAGCTTGCACAAAAGGTGTTATCGTTAAGAATACAGCTGCTAGAAAAAAATCTAATTTAGCAAAAAAACTTAACACTGCAAAAGCTTAGTACGGAATTTATAAAAAAAGGATATGATTTAAATCATATCCTTTTTTATACAATTAGACTTCTCTTGCTCTTACAATCAGTCTCTGTCTTCCAGAATTTTGACAAGTAATTAAAGTGACTTCTCTTTTTCCATCTGTATGTTGTGTTGTACATGATACATCATCTGGCTCTACCACATATTTATCATATACTTCATATGTAAATTCATTTCCTGATAAATCCTCTAGTGTAAATGTATCCCCTATATTTATCATTTTAAGTTTTCCAAACATTTTTCCACTTTTATAGTTATGTCCTGCAATACAATAATTTCCTATTTCATTTGGATTTGGTCCCCAAATTTTATTTAATGAAATTTTTAAAAGTTCTTCTGATGTATCAGAAAGTACAGGATACTCTATTCCTAATCTATCTATTTTAAGTATTGCCTCTGAATAATATCTTGTTCCATCTTCTGCTATAGATTCAACTATTTTAGGTTCAGAATTATGTGTAATATTTTGATTATTCTCAACATTCAGATTTTGTTCATTTCTTTGATTTTGTATTAATTTTGTGATATCAACTTCACTTGTTTCAGTAGGAGTTGCTGAAAGCAATGTTACGTATAGTATTCCATTATCAAGTGATATTGTTGTATTATCAACTTGATCAGGTTCATTTCTAACTGTATCATCTCTTTCTTGTAAACCAATTAGTATTTCTTGTGATACTTGTTCACTTACATTTCTATCGTATTCAGCATATATATAACATGAAAATAATGTGCACAACAAAAAAACAGATAAAAAGAAATTAAATTTGTATATTTTCTTTTTTCTTCTAAATTCAGGTGTTACAATTATTTTTTCATGAACTAATATCTGATTCATATACTTTTCTCCTTGTATAAAATTATACTACAAAATGGAGGTTAATTTCAATAGTTTTTTAAATTTTTTAATATATTTGTAATAAATTTATAAAATCTATAAAATGTCTGTCAAACTCCATAGTTTGACTACTGTTGATATAAGTTAACCTAATATTCCTCTAATATATCTAATACATTTGTAACAAGTTTTGCTCCATCTTTTATAAGCTCGTTTGTACCTTTAGATAACTGAGAATTTATATTTCCCGGGACTGCAAATACATCTTTTCCTTCATCTAATGCAATTTCTGCTGTAATTAGACTGCCACTTTTTTCAGCAGCCTCTATGACAACTACCCCTTGACTTAAACCACTTATTATTCTATTTCTTCTCGGAAAGTTTTCTTTATTTGGCAAAGTATTTGGCTCATATTCTGTGATCACAATTCCTCCGCTATTTATAATCTGTTTAAATAAATAAGTATTTTCTTTTGGGTAAATATGATTAAACCCACTTCCAAGAACAGCTATTGTTTTACCTTTTCCCATAATGCATCCAATATGTCCTGCAGAATCAATTCCTTTTGCCATGCCACTTATAACATTTATATTGTTTTTTGCAAGATTATATGCAAGTGACTTTGCTGTTTGTTCCCCGTATCTTGTACAATTTCTGCTTCCAACAATAGCAATTCCAAATTCATTTAATATTGTTTCATTTCCTAATACATAAAGCTTCTTTGGTGGATTATAAATATTTAGTAATTTTTCTGGATATTCTTTATCACCTAATTTTATAATTTTCATGTTAGACTCCTTTTCTCTCTTTTTTACGTAACAAAAAGAGAGTATAAATAAAATACTCTCCAAATTTGAAATTCATATATCTAACAAAAAATACTATAAAAGTAGCCAAACGCATGAATTTTGTTTTTTAGGCAAATGAGGACACTTTTGCTTTCGGCAAAGGATATCCCCGTTTGGCGCAAAACAATCACTCACAACTTATGTTTGTAAAAGATTTTAGAAGAGTTCTAGGCGGACAAGTGAGGAAACCGGAGGCATACTGGTGTACGTCGAGGATTTCCGATACGCAGTCCAACAACAAAATCGTCAAAATATTTTACAAACTCATTGCTTTAACCACATTATTAAGAAGCATTGCAATCGTCATAGGACCAACTCCCCCTGGTACTGGTGTTATGAACGATGCTTTTTCTTTTACATTTTCAAAATCTACGTCCCCAAATAGACCTTCCTCTGTTCTGTTTATTCCAACATCAATTACTACAGCGCCATCTTTTACCATGTCAGCTGTAACAAAATGTTTCTTTCCTATCGCAGCAACTAATATATCAGCTTGTTTTGTAATTTCTTTTAAATTCTGTGTTTTTGAATGGCAAATTGTAACTGTCGCATCTTTATTTAAAAGGCTGAGCGCCATTGGTTTTCCAACAATATTACTTCTACCAATAATTACAGCATGTTTTCCTCTTGGATCAATGTTATATGCTTCAAGCATTTTCATTATTCCATAAGGTGTGCACGATACAAATGTATCTTGATTTAAGCAAAGTTTACCAACATTTACTGGATTAAATCCATCAACATCCTTTTCAGGTGCTATTCTTCTAAATGCCTCATTTATGTCCAAATGCTTTGGAATTGGACTTTGAAGTAATATTCCAGTTATATCTTTTCTCTCATTTAAATTGTCGATTATTCCTAAAAGTTCCTCCATAGTTGTATTCTCTTCAAGTAAAATTTCCTCAAACTCTATTCCAACTTCATTACAAGCTTTGCTTTTGTTTCTTACATATATTTGTGAAGCACTGTCATTACCAACTAATATTACAGCAAGTTTTGGATTTCTTCCTTGACTTCTTAATTCATCAACATCATTTTTTAGATTTTCTCTAATTCTCTTTGCAAGAGCTTTTCCATCAATAATTTCCATGTTTCTCTCCTTTATCAAAATTTAGCGATAAACTAGCGAAACGCATACTAATATTGGCGTCCCCAATAGACTAATTGTTCAGCTTCTTTTCCACAGCATACACATTTATCATCAAGATGTTCTTCCACAAAAGGTATACATCTTGATTTTGCTCCTGTAAGTTCCTTTATCTTTTCTTCACATTCTGCACTTCCACACCACATAGCTTTGATATATCCTTGATTTTCGTCTAGCTTCTCTTTGAATTCATCCATGTTATGTGCTTCGTTTGTTCTTCTATTTCTAACTTCTAATGCCATGTTGTACATATTTGTTTGAATTTCTTCAAGTAAACTTGCAACTTTTTCATTTAACTCGTTTAATTTTACTGTTGTCTTCTCTAATGTATCACGTCTTACAACTATACATTCTCCATTTTCTATATCACGTGGTCCAATCTCTATTCTAACTGGTACACCTTTCATTTCCCAATAATTAAATTTGTATCCTGGTGAATATTGGTCTCTCATATCAAGCTCTACTCTAATTGGTTCTTCTTTTTTAAATTCTTTTAAGCTATTTGCAAGTTCTATAGCCTTTTCTTTTACTCCTTCTTTGTTAGAAGCTATTGGAACAATTACTACTTGAATTGGTGCAACTCTTGGTGGAAGTTTTAATCCTCTATTATCTCCGTGTGCCATTATCATAGCTCCAATTAACCTTGTAGAAGTTCCCCAAGATGTATGATAAGCAAATTGTTCTTTGCCATTTTTATCTTGAAATTTAACTCCAAAAGGCTTTGTGAAGTTTTGTCCTAAATAATGTGATGTTCCTGCTTGTATTGCCCTACCATCTAGCATCAATGTTTCTACTGTATATGTATCAACAGCACCTGCAAATTTTTCTGATTCTGTTTTCTTTCCTTTTAAAACTGGAATAGCAAGTAAGTTTTCTATTGTATCTGCATAAACATCAAGCATTTCCATAGTTAATTCTCTTGCTTCTTCTTCTGTCTCATGTATTGTATGACCTTCTTGCCAATAAAATTCTCTACTTCTAAGTATTGGCCTTGTTTCCTTTTCCCATCTTAAAACATTACACCATTGATTGTACTTCATTGGTAAGTCTCTCCATGATTTTAACCATTTTGCATACATTCTGCAAAATAGTGGTTCTGATGTAGGTCTGATATATAGTTTTTCTTCTAAATCTTTTCCACCACCCTGAGTTACCCAAGCAACTTCTGGAGCAAATCCTTCTACATGCTCTTTTTCAGTTGTTAGATAATGCTCTGGCATAAGCATTGGAAGTGCGATATTTTGCACTCCTCTTTTCTTAAATTCTCTATCTTCGTAATCTCTTATATTTTCCCAGATTGCAAAACCATAAGGTCTATATGCAATAAAGCCCTTTACTTCTGTGTAATCTGCAAGTTCTGCTTTTATTACAATGTCTGTAAACCACTGTGCAAAATCTTCATCTATGTTAGTAATTTCTTTTACAAAGTCTTCATTCTTTCCCATTCTCTTCTTCCTCCTCAATTTTTTTGTTCAACATCTGTAATACACTTGGGTAAATCGTAGCAGCATTTTGTTCCCAATTTTTTACAATATTTATTGCTTGTTCTCTAGAAGTTGCAAATGATTGTATCTCGAATATCATAACATTGTTTTCTATAATCTTACATTTGACAATAAACTCTGTTTCACTAAGAGGTATAAACTCTGCTCTTATTGCTGACTCGTTTCTAATCTCTCTTAGTTCTCCTTTTACAGTTTCATCTACTTTTACTTTTATAATTCCCGGAAGCATATCTAATGTTAAATCAAGTGTACTTTTACCATTTTCTGTAATTTCATATACAATATCATTTTCTTTTTTGTAATTTGCTATGTATTTATTCTCCTCTAAGTCTAATAAAAACTGTTGGAAATAGAAATAATTCATATCTTGAATAGATAAAACAAGTCTATATAACTCATCATTGTTTATTGGTCTTTCTATTATTGATAATAAATATAAAATTAATATTTTATTTTCTGCTAATGTTTCATTATCAGCGCCTAATTTCACTTATATCTCAACTCCAATATTATTCCAAGTTTCTTCAATATATATTTTTCTCTCTGAAGAAAACGGTATTATTCTTTCATCTTCATTCATTCCAAGTACTTCTCGTATTTCATCTATTGCGTCATTTACTTTTGTTACGGCAATTTTATCCGCCTTATTTGCAACAATCAAATATGGCTTATTAGTGTTCTTTATGTACTCGTACATAAGTATATCATTTTCTGTTGGATTATGTCTAATATCTAAAAGCAATATTATTAAACTTATATTTTCTCTTGAAAATAAATATTCCTCTATAAACTTTCCGAACCTTTTCTTGTTCGGCTTTTGACATCTTGCTGTAACCGTATCCAGGTAAATCAACAAAATAAAACTTCTCATCAATATTATAAAAATTAATTTGTCTTGTCTTTCCTGGTTCACTACTAGTTCTAGCAAGAGCTTTTCTATTTATAAGTGTGTTTATAAATGAAGACTTTCCGAACATTAGACTTACCTGCAAGAACAACCTCTGGCAAACCTTTCTGTGGATATTGCTTTTTACTCACTGCTGAAATTTCAAATTTTGGATTTCTAACTATCATTGTTACTCCTATTTAGTCCGCCAAATCTCGTCGGAGTTTTATTAAAAAAATTCTGCGTTTGGCTACTATGTGTTAATTTATAATTATAACTTATTTTGTTAATTTAGTCATTCCACCCATGTATGGTCTAAGTACTTCTGGTATATCTACACTTCCATCTTCGTTATAGTTATTTTCCAAGAAAGCAATAAGCATTCTTGGTGGAGCTATAACTGTATTATTTAATGTATGTGGATAGTAGCTTTGTTTTTCACCTTTTTTCTTTGCTCTTATTCCTAGTCTTCTACTTTGTGCATCAGTTAAATTTGAACAGCTTCCGACCTCAAAATATTTTTGTTGTCTTGGACTCCAAGCTTCTACATCCACGCTCTTTGATTTTAAGTCTGCTAAATCTCCCGAACAACATTCTAGTGTACGTACTGGAATATCTAAGCTTCTAAATAGTTCAACTGTGTATGACCACATTTTATCATACCATTTATAGCTATCTTCTGGTTCACATACAACTATCATTTCTTGTTTTTCAAATTGATGTATTCTATATACTCCTCTTTCCTCTATTCCATGAGCTCCTTTTTCTTTTCTGAAGCATGGAGAGTATGAAGTCATTGTATATGGAAGTTTTTCACTTTCTAGTAATTTTCCTTTAAACTTTCCTATCATTGAGTGTTCGCTTGTTCCTATTAAATAAAGGTCCTCTCCTTCTATTTTATACATCATTGCATCCATTTCTTCGAAACTCATAACACCAGTTACAACATCTGATCTAATCATAAATGGTGGTATACAATATGTAAATCCTTTATTTATCATAAAATCTCTTGCATAACTTAGTAGTGCCGAGTGCAATCTTGCTATATCTCCTGTTAAATAATAAAAACCATTTCCAGCAACTTCCCTAGCAGAATCTAAGTCGATTCCTGCAAGGCTTTCCATTATATCTGTATGATATGGAATCTCATAGTCTGGAACTACAGGTTCTCCATATCTTTGAACTTCAACATTTTCGCTATCATCTTTTCCAATTGGTACAGATTCATGCATAATATTTGGGATTCTCATCATCATCTCTTTAATTTGAGCTTTGTATTCTTCTTCTAATTTTTCATTAGTACTTAGCTCATCATTTATTTTAGCTACTTCTTGCTTTATACTTTCCGCTTCTTCTCTTTTTCCTTCACGCATTAAGCCCCCTATTTGATCGCTTAATTTGTTACGATTAGCTCTTAAAGTATCACCTTTTAAAGAAGCTTCTCTACTCTTCTTATCTAATTCTAATACTTTGTCAACCAATTCTAGTTTATGGTCTTGAAACTTTTTTCTAATATTCTCCTTTACAAGTTCTGGATTTTCTCTAATAAGTTTAATGTCTATCATATCTATTCCTCTTTTCTATAAACATATAGAACAAGTTTATCACTTTTTTGTATATTTTGCAAGTATTAGAAGAAAATATGGCACATTATTTTGCAAAGTTGCATATTTATGTAAATTATGTTATAATTTCTTTATATGGAAAATTCCATATTATATTAAAAATTGGAGGTTTTAAAAATGAAAAAGCGGACAATTATTTTGCTAATTATAACGGCATTAACAATGTGTATGCTAGCTGGATGTAGAAGCACTAGATCAAATATTCCGGATGATTCTGCTATCAATATGTCTAATTTTCGGACTATTGAAGGCAAAGATTACTTAGTATATAGTATAGACACTCGTGTTGTATACTATATGTTCAGTACATCTAATGATTCTGGCTATAGTGGGTACGGTTACAGTTACTTCGCACCATACATCAGTGAAAATGGCAATTTCTGCCGATATATCAACGACGAAATTGTCGAATTTGTCAAAATCGAAGACTCCAATTATTAAAATTAAAAAGCTAGGCAAATGCCTAGCTTATTAATTTTGTATTTAGATTTATAAATTATATTGCAATAATTTACATAATGTGGTATAATGTTAAAGGATTATTTTTAAAGGGGTATCAAATGTTAATGAAAAAAATATTTTATATTATTCTTGGTACTGTCTTTACTTCATTTTTTATGATGAATACTATTTTTGCAAAAGATTTACAACTAGATAAAAATGAAATAACAGACTGGAACATAAAGATTACATGTGATACAAAAGATTTAAAAAATTCACAAGAGATAAATTTCAAATTTGAAAAAAATGAAAATGTTGTAAGTAACAAATTTGCACCAGGTATGTTGGCAACTGCAGATATTGTAATTGATTCATCTGAAGTAAATTATCCAATTGACATTATAGCAAATATAAATGATACTTGTTTATATAATAACTTTAAACTTACATTATATCTTAATAATAAATTATATAAACCTGGTGACATAGCACAAATAGATGTAAATAATGTCAATTCATTTAATAGTGAAAATGGTAAAAATATTTTAAAACTAGTTTTGGAATGGATAAATAATGATGAAATTGATACATATATTGGAACAAACATTAATACAATAAAATTACCTATTACAATTGAAGTAAAACAGCACATATAAAATCTAATAAATTATATATCGAGGTATATTAAAAAAATGACAAGACCGTTTCCAATTGGAAACGGTCTTTCAAAAATTCATACACTACAAGAAAACAGGTGGATTTTATGCTTTTTTATTAATCATATAGCGAATAATTCTCTGTTTTATTTTCCTAATGCTTGTGTTTAAATGAGTAATCATAATGTCGATTTGCTCATCAGTTGCAGGTGCTGCCAGCTCTTCCTTATAGGTCTGCCAAGCTAGTCCAGTTTTCAAGCTAATTCTCAAGTCAATATCGTCTGGATGATGATCATAGCTGTTTCTATTTGTCTTATAATCAAGATAAACAACTTCATCAACAGGTCGACGTTCATTACCATTTGTATAATAATGTCCCAAACTAATATAACCATTTTTTCTATTCTTCTGAATGAGAATCATAGTATCATAGTTCCATCCATCAGAATCATTAACATACTTTGCCTGAAAAGATCTGCCTTCCAAAGTTAACCGAGCATAAGGATTCTCGCCTTCTTTATATGCAATTGAAAGCTTTAAACTATCAATGTACTCGATTGGTTCTTTCAAGTCAACAGTGTCATTACCGAAAGGATTTACAATGTTGCTATATTCAGCAAGCTTTTTGCAAAGTTCTTCCATTTTCGGCGAATGTTTGCTCTGGAATGGAAATTCAACATTTGTCTGAATCAACGAACATTCCAACAACTTTTTATAAGTTGTGTTAGCAAGTTCATCAATCAATTCCTTGCTGTATTTTCCTTCAAGCATCGCTGCGAGTGTGAGTATTCCTTTTATGGAATGTGTCTCACCCCACCAAAAGTTGTCTCCACCTGGATGTTTCTCTCCAAATTCTGCCATAGCCTTATCCATTATTTCGTCAGGCACTTTGTTGCCCCTCTGAACAATGTAGTACGAGCCAGAATGTAGAAATTCAACATTTCCGACAGCAAAACATGGTACAAGCATACTATACCTTGAGCCTTCTCGGTCAGGTAGTCTTTTGGCACCATATGTTTCCATAGCTACCCGAAACTCTACAGTTGAAATACCCATTTACTTACCTCCATTTGTAGTAACTGTAAATTTTTTAGTTATGCAATGCATTTTCAATTAACTTTTGTTACCACTCGCCCTCAGACTTGGAGAAGTTTCTGATATTGAGAATACGATAAAGCTTCTTCTTGTTCTTCCGTTTTCTCTTGCTGACATTTGGTTCTCGTCTTGTGAAAGATTTTACTCCATATTCTTGAGCATACTCTTTCTTCACGATTTGCAGGAACAGATTTCCACAATGCTTCTTACTCCGTACAATGTACCCATCAACATTATCCAAAAATATTTTCTGATTAGGACAATATGGAATGGTCACAATATACCCCCACGGAGCATCTCCAACAGGAGCCTGTCCTTTGAACATCTTCCTCTGGCACCACTTGTCAGTTCTCTCAACAGGTCTTATCTCACAATCAAGCAAGGAGCACCTATTGGATTGCAATTGCTTATTCCGTTTAGACATCCCTTCAACTCCTTTAATAGTGATAATTTTACTTGTACATTAGCATATTGGCTAAATACAAAAAATATTATAGCACATTTTTCCATGAAAATCAATGCTTTCGTGAATTTCACATAAATTATAATGGAAGCATTGTAAATATACATAAAAAAATGAGAGAGCATATCCCCCTCACCAAGAATAGCACATAACTTATAAAATTAACACTTTTACCGAAATTACGCAAAAAATACAGATTAGAAATTTGATTTCTAACCTGATATTTTGGTGCCAACGACGTAGACATTTACAACTCGCCATTGGCTCTCTTGACGATTGATATAAAATCAATCAAGTTATATATAGATTACCAAATTATTGGAATTTTTTGAAGTTATTTTGAAAAAATAATTATAATTTTATATCAAAAGAAGCTGAATCGCTAAATTCAGCTTCTTCTGATGTCAGGATTTATTGCGTGTTGTTCAGAGTTCCAGTTTTTTGAGAGTACTGCCAATCTCTCTTTCAATGTTGTCCTTGTTTACTTCCATATTGTGAATGAAGTTTTCAACAGTATGACTCATGTTCTCAATAAGAGAATCATATAACTCCTCTGAGAAAGAGTCCATTTCCTCTTTGAATGCTTCAATTCTGGAAGTAATATCTGCTACCGTAGATTCATCCATAGGAATCTCTGTAAAAATGATTTTAGATCTTCCCATATCATAAGTAGACAGATAATCATGGACAGCCCAGCTACCAATAATCTCTTTGCCAGTAGACATTCCGAAGAAACTGCACGGACAAAGCCCATGGTTAGAGAATTTGATGAGAGAAGTTCCGTTGTACTCTACTAAGGTTCCAGAGATTAAGCGGTCAAAATTAGTCGTGGCAGAATTGTCAGCGACAATGCCTTCAAAAGTCAAATCTTCCCGCAATAACACTGTACCTTTCCAAGATTTTTCTTCGACAAAGTTGAGGTTGTTGCCTTCCTGATAATAACCAGTTACTGCCAATAGCTTGATAGTTTCCATATCATTGCTCCTTTCTCTAGTATGAGAAAAAATTTTTCTTTAAAACATATACTCCTGACTATATATGTTTTAAAAAAACATGTCCAAAGGTCTATTAACCTTACTACGACAAATAATAGTATATCACATTTTTATGTTAATTTCAATTGCTTACACTAAATTCATAGATTTTGTAGTAATTTGTAATATATTATTATATAAATATAAAGCTACTTTGTTTTGTTCGGTTGTTTCCATTTCCATAAGTTTAGCCATTGCAAACATTACAAGTTTATATTTTCCAAAATTAATAAGTGTAGTTCTATATTCTTCATCTAATTCTTTAAGCACAATATCAAATTTTTCATAATTTTCTTTTGCATTATATATAAGACCAGACAAATTACTTTCGCTAATGTATATTGATAATCTTAAATTTTTAATCTATTAACACAACTTGCAATAAATAAAAAAAGAGTTCGAAATGAACCCTTATTGGTGCCAACGACGTAGACATTTACAACTCGCCATCGGCTCTCTTGACGATTGATATTAAAATCAATCAAGTTATAATTATATTACCAAATTATTTAATAAAAATCAAGTAATTTACTAAAGTTTTTTCTTAAAACGACAATAAGAGAAAGTGCCTCAATGAGGCACTTTCTCCGAAACCTGATATAATTTGAAGTTTCCATCAGCATTGCATAGTGCTTGAATAGTAGTATCACCAGAGCCAGAATGCCATGAACAACTATACATGACTAATGTTTCAGAGTCATACATTAAGCTTAATTTATATGCTCCAACATTCTCAGTTGAAATTAAAATAAGCTTAGAATTTTGACCTGAATACAACTTAGGGTTTCCATCAGGCATGTATAACATAGTTGAACTAGTCTTTCCAGAGCCACTGTGCCATAAATATACATATTCAACCATTGTTTCTGTATCATATATAAGCGTTTGCTTATAACTTCCAACAGTTTCAACAGTTAAAGTATTGAACACAGATGATGTTGCTTGAGCATCGCTATTGTAGTTTTCTGAGGAACTACCACATCCAGTAAGAGCAATTGCTAATGTTGAGAGGGCAATAATAATTGCCAGTATCCGTTTTTGTGTCATACTAAATCCTCCTGTTTTAAGTCCAAAAGACTATATTGTAATATTATTATACAATATTTTACATAAAATTGCAAATTAAAACTACAATAGTGTACTTTAAAATAATAAATTTCTCTAATTAATACAATTAAATAAATACAACGCCACTTTGTTTTGTTCCGTTGTTTCCATTTCCATAAGTTTAGCCATTGCGAACATTACAAGCTTATATTTTCCAAAATTTACAAGAGTAGTTCTATATTCTTCATCTATATCTTTTAACATACTATCAAATTTTTCATAATATTCTTTGGTATTATATATAAGTCCAGACCATTTGCTTTGGCTCATACATATTGCTAATCTTAATTTATTTTTAATATCCATGTCATTTATCATATCTATTAAATATTTTACTTTTTCTTGTTCCATTTTCTATTACCTCCATTTTAGAATCTTGTATCATTGTTTTTCTTTCTGTTCTTTTCAGCTTTGTTTTCATTTGGTATAGTAACTTTTCTTAGAATATTATTAGCAATTTCATTGTCGTTATCATCAAATATACCATTTTTATATAAATCATCACTGACAATTTTATAGTTCTTATCGTTTTCATAAGTTATTTTCTTATGAAAGTGGCTCATTAAACTATGCCAAAATCCCTTAAACTTCTGTAATTGTGATTTTAAGCTTTCTTTTTCTTCTTGTAGTTTAATAATTATTTTTTCTTTAGCAGATAATTTATCATTTAATTTTTCAATAACTTCATCTTTTTGTTCTATTTGATATTGTAGTGAACGATTTTCTTGACCTACTTCAAGTGTATAAAATTCAAAGTCTTCAATAGCAATATTTAAGTCATTTACACTTCTAACAGTCTGAGTAACATCTGTTACATTTTCAATATAATTTTTGATATTTTCTATGTTTTCGTTTGAAATAAGCTTATTATTTTTATCTAACAAAGGAGATTTTAAATTATCTAATATTTGAGAAATATCTTTACTTGTACTATCAAGCTTTTTAGTTTGTTTATTGGCATTTTCTAGTTTTGATTTTTGCTTCTCTAGTTTTTTCTTCATTTCTCTATAATTGCCCATTTCATTAACATTAATATCTTGATTTCTACCTTTTTGCTTTGTTTTAAGCTTACTATCAACATCATAAAACTTGTTATAAGACTTAATACAGGCATTTCTCATTTTATCTTGTATTTCAGAAAGTAATGTTTTAGTAAAAAGCTGAGATTTCCCAACTTGTTTTTTCATACCTCTTTTACAATTTTCTATTACTGGAACACCAATAACGTGCATATGTGGAGATGTTTCATCATAGTGTATTGTCGCATTTGCTACTTTAAAAGTAGGGAGTATTTTAGATAAATCTTGTATTTGCTCATTATATACATCTGTCATTTTGTATCTATATTCGTTGTCTTTATCTTGCCAAAAGTCCATATCTCCAAGCTCTATAATAATTTCACAAGCAATATCATTTTGAGAATCACATACTTTTTGAAAGTAATCTTTGATTTGTCTGTCAGCTCGTGTTTTAGTATTATATTCAATTCTAGCTTGTTCAAATTCATCTAAATACACTTGTTTAACATCTTCTACAATATCATTTGTTCCATAAATAGTTGTAATAAGTTCTCTTTGATTATCATAATCTCGTAAATTATGCTTATTAGCTTTTGATAAATCTTTTGCATTTTGAATAGCATTATTTGAAAAAGAGGTAGTACCTGATACATTTCCTTTTGATACTTTCTTTGCTAACTTACTTTTATTCTTATCACTACCCAAGTGAAAAGAATAGGCTAATTCTTGTTCCATTTAAAAGCACCTCCTTGAACTTTCTTCGAAGCACAGGACTTTGACCTTGTCATAAGTCCTAACCCCCTATGAGTTATGACGTGCCATCATAACTCGGGGGCTCTGCGAGGCAATAAATTTTCTCCCAATGGGATAAAATTTATTCAAATTACCTCAAACAAAATTTATATTGCTACCCGCAAATATAAATTTGTTCTCGTTAATTTGATTGTTGCAACATAGCAGAGGTACATTGATAGTTGCAACAATTATTCAGCGTTTTCTTCATTGTACTTTACTGGCTTTACTCCTATTGGAATAGGAGTAGGCTCTTTCATATAAACTACACTATCGTTTGTTTCATCTGGTATAAAGTCAAATGCTGAATTTATATCTTGCATTTGAAATTTATCTTCTTCATTTATATAGATTATTCCAAATTCATAAGTTGGCATTTTACCTTCTGGATCAAGTTTATAATAGTCTTGTAAAGGGAATACCCTAACAATAGCACTATTATTTTCAGCAAAGTTAAAATAGAAACATTGCTTATCTACATAGTAAGTTGCCTCTGCAAAACTTACATCATAGTATTGTCTTAATCTCATAATAATTTCGCCAACTTCTGCCTCTGGCAAATAGTTACTAAATCTGACACTTCCTAAAACATTACCTAATAACATAGGCTTTGTTGTATCAATATATCCATTATCGTATAATTCCTGACAAGGTTTACAAATTGAATCTCTAAAGTTTATTTGTTTTACAACAACTTCTTTACCAACTAAAGCAAGTTCAATATCATCAACATATCTCATTATTAAATCTGCTTGTTCTTCACGACTATAATCTTTCCAAGTTTTTGTTCTTTCTTGATATTCTTTGTTTAGCTTGATTTTATTGATGAAATCAATATCTCTCTTTAATAAAATATCTTTTGGTGTAAATCTTAATTCTTCTACACAATCAGTAGTACCTAATTCGTTTTTAAGATTTTCTATACTTTTTTCTACAATAGCAGTTTCTTTTGTATATACATCTAATCCAAATGCTCCATTAATATATGCTTTTCTAATTCTCTCAAGTTTTTCATTTTGCTTAATAATTTCTTTTTCCAGTTCTTCTTTAGGCTCATCAAATTTTTGCTTTATCATAGGCAAGAAGAATTGATTTACAACAGAGTCATATTCTACTAACTCATTTATAAATTGACGAAAGTATTCATTTATAACATTTTCCTTAAAAGAAATTTTGCAATCGTTACAATAGTAGTAGAAGTATGGCTTTCCATTTTTCTTTGTAGTTGCCTTACCACCTAAAATACGACCACATTTTGGACATTTAAGTTTTTGTAAATATAGATATGTCAATGTTCTTTGATAACTTCTAGAATTTTTCTTTTTTTGTACTTGGCAATCTTCCCACATTTCTTTAGAAATAATAGGCTCTACAACATTTTCATAGTACGTTGGATTTTTAGTTCTTTTTCCGTGAACAAAATCGCCTTTATATATTTCATTTTCAAGAATAGTCTGTATTGTAGAATCTCTCCAGTTATCTTTTCCTAAAACCTTTTCTTCATTGAATAGATTACTTATTTTTTGATAAGAATACCCCTCAGAATATAACTCAAATATTCTAACTACAACATCTTTTGTAGAATAATCTATTACTAGAGTTTTATTTTCGTGCTTATATCCTAATGGAGCAACGTGTGGAATATGACCTTGTTTTATTGCACCTGCTAAACCTATTTTAGTTCTCTCGCTAGTTCTTTCAATTTCATTTTGACTTACACTCATTAAAAGTCTTGAAATCATTTTACCATTTGCTGTTGTAGTATTTATTTCATCATTAGCACAATCTAAATAGGCATCGTTTTCATCTAAAAAAGTTATAAGATTTTCCCAATCGTAAATACTTCTTGTAATTCTATCTAACTTTAGAGAAACAATAGTATTTATCTTTTTAGATTTAATATCTTCTTTTAATCTTTCAAACTCTGGTCTATAATTACCTGTCTTTGCACTTATTCCAGCATCTTGGTAATAATCAATAATTTCATAACCCTTAAACTTACAAAAAGCTTCTAATCTTTCTTTTTGTTCTGGAAGACTAAAACCCTCACGAGCTTGGTCTTCTGTTGATACTCTCATATATAATCCACATTTTTTCTTTTCTTTGTTCAATTTTCAACCCTCCCAATAAAAAAGAGACATCAAAGTACATACGAGTACTATTGACATCTCTTAAATCCATTTATCACGTAATAAAATACAACATAATTGTAATATAATATAAATTTTTCAAAGTACTCATAAATCTATATATAGCTATTTCCGAACAACTATACATAACTAATTGTCTATATTATATCACGATTTAAGGAAATGTCAATTTTTTACAGATTAAATTTTTTTCAAATATTCTTCTAACTCAGATAAACGGATTTTATTTACTAAATTAGAGATATAAATATCATTTGAATAATTGAAAACTAGAAAAGTAATGTTTTTAATAATTACTCTATGTGGCTCAATATATGAGATATTAGTTTTATCAATCTTTCTTATGCTACCATTGATAAAAGTAGGAGTAACCTTTGAAAACTCACATATAAATTCAATTCTTTTCTTTAAATTTTCCTCAAATCGTAATTCTTCTTTAATTATCTTCATTTCAAACACCATCCTTTCTTTTAAAGATTGGATGACTTTTTTCGCAACAAAAAAAATCAACCATTACTGATTGATTTTCATATCATCTGTTCTATAAAAAGTTCGAACAGATACGTCATTGGTGCAGCTGACCGGAATCGAACCGGTACGGGAGTTAAGTCCCGCAGGATTTTAAGTCCTGTGCGTCTGCCAGTTCCGCCACAGCTGCGTATATTTAACTGACAACGATTATTATACTATATTTTGTTTTTAAATGTCAACACTTTGACTAAAAATTTTTTAAAAACTTTTTTCTTAGTATAGACTATTTCTATTTTTTGTGCTAAAATAAATATATAATGCGGGTATAATTTAGTGGTAGAATGCAATGCTTCCGACCTTGTTGCGCGAGTTCGATTCTCGCTACCCGCTCCAATGTCAAAGCAAGCCTAAAAGGTTTGCTCTTTTTTTCAAAAAGAGCTTAACCTTTCGGTTGCTTTTCCTCTTCCCGAAAAAAGTTATACTTCATATATATTTTTTTCGAGTTTTAATTATTTGGCAATTGCTCCTTTTACGACAACCGTTATGGTTTGCATATACTTTTGCCATCTTTTTTACAAATTGTTATATTGGACATTCAGACCAGAATATCCTTATAAAGGGTGATTATTTTGAATGTTATAATGATAAAGAAAAATAAATTACTAACCATTTTAGCTATATTTGTATTTTCATTCACATTACTTAGATTCACCGCTTCTTTTGCAATGCAACATTATTATAAAACAGACTTTTCAACAGGTCTTGTTACTGCTACAAATTTAAATGTCAGAAGTGGTCCTAGTACTAGGTTTAGTGTTGTTGCAGCAGTTAAAAAAAATGAATACATAAGGGTTTTTGCAGGGATTGGAGATTGGTATATTATACAAACTAATGATGACCATATTGGTGCAGTTAATAAAAAATATATAAAGCCAATCTATCCAAATACATCTAATAGCGGTGGCAGTAGCACTGGCACATCTAGTGGTGGAACAACAACGACGACTTCTACTTTAACTACTGATGAAAAAGAAGTTTTTAATTTGATAAATCAGCAAAGAACAAACAATGGACTACCAGCACTTAAAATTGATGAAGAAGTTCAAAGAGTTGCTAGAATAAAGGCACAAGATATGGTTAATAACAATTACTTTGCCCATGAGTCTCCAACTTATGGAACTCCCTTTCAGATGCTATCTAGTTTTAAAATAAGCTATAGGTCTGCTGGTGAAAATATCGCAGGAAATTCTAGTAATAGTAGCGCCGTTAATGCCTGGATGAATTCATCTGGACATAGAGCAAATATTTTAAATAGCAGTTTTAATTACACCGGCATAGGAGTGGTAAATAGTCCAAAATACGGCAAAATTTATGTGCAAATGTTCATTGGAAAATAAACATTTAGCAAGATATAAAGGAGACCAATTATCGGTCTCCTCTTCTTATATGTATAAAACTAATTATGTTTCAACTCATTGTTAATCTTCTAAAAAATATCTGTCTGTTACAAGTCTAGCACCAGTTCTTTTTAGTATCTCATATTCATCATATTCTTCCAAGCCAATTGATTTAAGAAATCTATCTATATCTTGATTATCTTTTGGGGGAATTCTATTTTTAAAGAAATCAAATAACTCCTCACTTTTATTTATTTTCTCTAAAATATTAATTCTACCTATTCCGAAGCATCCTTGTCTTAATGCCATTTTTAAGCCATCTTCATTTATCTCAAAATAATAATAGCCATCATCCTTATTTAACTCACCTAACAAATATTTGTTATCATTAATATCACTCCAAAACAGTTTCATTTTCTTCATCTCCTCTACTTTGAAGAAAAGCTTCTCTATATGCTTTTCTTACTTGTTCAAATCTATCATTTAAGAAACCTATATATTGTTCAGAATTTTCAATAAAAAATGTAAAATTTGTCCTATCAATTGCTTTTGCTACTATTTCACTTGGAGCATTTTTTTCTTCTATCTTTTTATAAAATTCTGCTAAGAATTCTTCAAATCCAGGAACATCTTTGAATTCACTAACAAACGAATTTATATTTGCATCTTTACCATCACTTGTTTCCATCACACTCATATTTCCTTTTGATGACATAATCTGTGCTAAATTAAAGCTCAAATCTAAATCATATGCTGGAGATAAATCAATTTCTGGTATTTCTTTGTCATCATTATTTGTTAATATCAATGCTGTATTTCCTAAATTACAATCCATCGGTCCTATTACAAGCTTCATAAATTCCTGCTTACAATATTGTAGTTTTAATTTATCTAATAATTTCTGTATTTTATCCTGACTCAAAAGTTTTCTATATCTTATACTAATATTACTTTCCATCATTTCCATTCTACCTGCATAAGAATCCATTGTATCATCAGCCACATATGAATTACCAGAATATAAATCTTTAAAATGTACAAGTTCTTGATTAGTTTTCAAAAAATTCTTTGATAAAATAACTCTAAATGGATGTGATTTTTCATGTACTAAAAAATATTCTGCAACTGGCTCATTAAAATATTCAAATGTACATTGTGCCATTATAGGATTAAAATCCACTTGTTTTCTAATTTCATTACTAGCTGATAGCCCTTTTGAAGTCATTGACCTTTTTGCAAGATATTCTATGTGATCTGTTCCTATAAATGAGCCAAATGAATAAAGTCCATTTGTTGCATAAGCTCTCTTTTTTAAATTTTGTCTCATAAAAGCTACACTTATATGATATCCACTCGAAATTTCTAAAAGGTCCTGTGTGGTATCAAATGTGCTTCCATCACTCTTTCCTTTAAAGCAAGGCTCTTTATTATTATTATATGATACTATAAATTGCAAAAAATTCTTTGTAGCACTATTAAACTCTTCATCACGATTTTTAGCCAAAACACACCAAATATAATCTTTTATGTTTTGCAAAATACTATCTTCGTTTCCACTTAAGTCACAAATACTAACTAAATCATTTAATTCTATAAACCATGGTTCTTTTATGTAAGTTCTTAATAATTCTTCATCTTTTTTTTCAAATTTTCCTTCAAATTTTTTCATACTTCTCACATCCTTAATTTGTATTATATCATAAGATTAATAAAAATACAGTAAAATATTGAATTTTTTGACTTTTTGATAACAATATTGTATAATGGACTTAATTGTTGTTACGTACAACAGAAATATTTTGAAAGGTGGTTTTATCATGTGGCCAATAATTGCCGTCGTTTATATTGCTATGTTTTTCTATTTCGTTGCGAAACTTCAGGTTATTATGGAAGCCAAAAAGAACTCCAAATCAGAAGAGTTCGAACTGGCAAAACCAAATCTTCAAATCTGCGGTATTCATGACCGCAAAGCCCCAGAAATAAAAGAAACATATATCATCAGCGATGATCAGCTTGGTATTAATTGGTAACCACTACCAGAGACTATCGATTATGATAGTCTCTATTTTTCTTCTTACGTATTTACAATGTAAAAAAGTTATGTTATTATATATATAGTTTAATTCCCTGTTTTTTTATCATAAGGCAAATTTCGCCTTAATTTTTCACTAATTTGTATTTAATAAAGAAAGGATGATGTTTTATAGATCTAAAAAAAGTTGAAGAAGGTCTTATACCTATTTATGAAAATGAAACAAATGATAAACTGGTAAATGCTAGAGAATTACATTTAGCACTAAAAAATAAGAGACAATTTTCTAACTGGATCAAGCAAAGGATTGAGCAATATGGATTCATAGAGAATGTAGAGTTTTTCCGCTTTAACAATTTTGTTAAAGGGGACAAAAATGGATATGGAAATAAAACACTAATAGAATTCTATTTAACTATTAATATGGCCAAAGAATTATGTATGGTTGAAAATAATGATACTGGCAAACAATTGAGAAAATATTTTATCAATATAGAAAATAGATATAGAGAAATAATTAGCAATCCTTCTAACATATTCGATTTTATGAGATTGGCATTAAATCAGATAGAATTAAATTCTAAAAATATTGATACTTTACAACTCGATGTTAAAGATTTAAAATCAAAACTTGATGTCAAAATAAAAAACAATTATTGTTTAGCTTCAGATATAGCAGAACAATTAAATTTATATTCTGAAAATAAAATTCCACATTCTAACTTAATAGGTGCAATTGCAAAAGAATTAGGCTATAAAATTTCCTATAAGCACTACTATGAAGACGAATATATAGCAATAGTTAAAGATATTAGCAAAAATGAATATTGGCAAGTTTATTTTAAGCCTATAGCAGTTCAATGTATCAGTAATTGGTTTTACGAGAATAAAGAAAAGCTGTATTATGAGATACAGTATGTTAGAAATACTAAAAATGGTAAAAAGGGTGAATTGAAAGAAAAAGGTTATAAAATAGAAAATATTTGCTATAAAATATGTAACTTAAACTAAAGTTATTTTCATTTACTTTTTCGTGAATTTATGATATACTTGTAGATATTTGTTGAATAATAAGAGGTGAAAGTATTTTGGAAAAATATATATCAAAAAGTGAAACTGATACAATCTCTTTTGCAAAGGAGTTTGCAAAGACTTTGAATAAAGATGATATTATTGTTTTGAGTGGAGATTTGGGTTCTGGTAAAACTAAATTTACTCAAGGCATTTTAGAACATTTTGGTTTAGCAGACGAGATTTCCAGCCCTACTTTCACTATTGTTAATGAATACAAAAATAATGAAATTTCTATATTTCATTTTGATGTTTATAGATTAAATAATGAAGATGATTTTTACGATATAGGTGGAGATGAGTACTTCGGAAAAGGGCTTTGCATTATTGAATGGGGCGAAATTATCAAGCCTGCTCTCCCTCCTAACACTATTTTTGTGAATTTTGAAAGAAGTTTAAATAATGAAAATGAAAGAGTTATAATAATTGAAAAATAAATTAACCCGCCAAAGCTCCTGCGTTTGGCTACTCTATTTTTTGAGAAGGAGTTTTATATTATGAAAATTCTTGCAATAGAAACTTCTTGTGATATCTGTTCTGTATCACTTTTAGAAGATAATAATTTAATATTAGAGCTTAAAGAAACTGCTGTTAAAAATCATTCTGAAAGCTTAATGCCACTTATCGATAAACTTTTTAAAGAGACTAATACTTCTTTAAAAGATATCGATTTATTTGCAGTAGATAATGGTCCGGGTTCTTTTACAGGAATTAGAATTGGCCTATCTACTGTAAAAGCTTTTTGCGATGTTACTCATAAGCCATGCGTACCTGTTTCATCATTAGAAGCGCTTGCATATGAAGCAGTAGAAAATAATAATTCATGTCAAAAAGAACCGTCTCCAATTACCATCTGCTCAATGATTGATGCGAAGCACGAAAATGTTTATGCTTCAATTTTTGAAAAAAATGGTAAAAGCCTTGTGAAATCAAGCGATTTTATGTTTAAAAACTACAATGATTTATTGTTAGATTTAGGTAGTTTAAAAAATTTGATATTTTTTACCGGAAATTGTGGCATACTTTATAAAGATGTGATAAAATCATATTTGAAAAATGATATTTTTTTTGGAGAAGACACTATAGTTTCTTCAAAGTATGTTGGAATAGCAGCTTTTGACAAATTTAAAAATGGAGAAGTTTCAGATTCAAAAAATCTAAATGCACTTTATTTAAAAAAATCTAGTGCAGAAGAAAAATTTGAAAAATAAAATATGATATTTAATGTCAGCCGTTTGGGGGCTTCTATATTTAATTTTGAATGCGACGCGCATGGAAGCTCCCCAAGTGGATATGACCCTGGGCGAATTTCACATTCCTTCTTCGACGCAAGGGAGAAAATAGAAGGAATGTGAAGGCAAGGATCAGAGATAATTAAATATAGGACCACCAAAGGTAGGCTGACTTACAAGAAAGAGTTTTAATTATGGAAATTACAAAAATGACTGTCCAAGATTTAAATTTGATAAACCTTGAAGATTTTGATGATTTTTGGAGTTATAATATTCTAAAAGAAGAACTTTTATCAGACACTTCTTTCTATATTGTTGCCAAATCTGAAAATGATATTATAGGTTTTGCAGGAATTAAATTTCTTTTAGATGAAGCTCATATTACAAATATCGTAACACGAAAAGATAAAAGAAATTTGCGGTATTGGCTCAAAACTTCTTGAAAAACTAATAAAAAAAGCTGAAGAAACCTCTACCCTAATTACTTTGGAAGTAAACGAAGAAAATAAATCTGCAATTCATTTATATGAGAAATATGGTTTTAAACTTCTTGGAAAAAGGAAAAAATATTACAAAGATAACGATGCACTTATTATGACAATATATTTTTAAAAAATACATATGAAAACATTTTGTTTTAGAAAGGAACTTAAAGATGCAAAAGAAACACGAGTTAAATTTTAGGGATTTAAAAGAATATTGCCCTACTTCAAAATTTAGTTTTGAAACGACTGCCGAACTAGAGCCAACAGATAAAGGAATCGGCCAAGAAAGAGGAATCGTAGCCCTTGAATTTGGACTAAATGTAGATGTTAACGGATATAACCTTTACGTTGAAGGTCCAAGTGGTGTCGGCAAAACTATGTACACAAAAAATTATCTAGAAAAAATTTCAAAAAAGAAAAAAGCACCATCTGACTGGTGTTATTTATACAATTTTGATAATCCAAATGAGCCTATTGCTCTATCTCTTCCTGCTGGTCAAGGAATCGAATTTCAAGAAACAATGGAAAGTTTCATAAAAGATGTTAAAGCTGATATTAACAAAACCTTCAATAATGAAGATTTTGAAAAAGAAAAAGCTCTTATTAAACAAGAGTATGAACAAAAAAGAAGCGTTCTTCTAGAAAAATTAAATAAGGAATCTATGAAGCATGGTTTTGAAGTTAAAACCGCTCAAAACGGTATTTATATGATGCCAATTTATGAAGGTAAAACTCTTGAAGAAGAAGAGTTTAATAAACTTGATGCAAGTATTAGACAACAATATGAGGATAAATCAGGAATCGTACAGGAACAAATAATGAGTACTATTTCTGAAATTAAAATGATAGAAAAGCAATCAGAAAAGAAAATCCAAGAATGGCAATCTAATATTTCCCTTCTTACTGTTAATGTGCATATAAATTACATTAAATCGAAATACAAGAGAAATAAAAAGATTTCTCAATTCTTAGATAATATCAAAAAAGATATAATGAAGAATGTTCCTCTATTTTTAGATAAACCAGAGACATCTCAAAATCAAAATGGACCTATTCAAGGACCTCATAGAGAGCCACCAAAACCATGGTTAAATTACAGAGTTAATCTTTTTGTTGATAATAGCAAACTTGAAGGTGCTCCTGTTATAATGGATTCAAACTACTCTTTTCAAAACATTTTTGGAAAGCTTGAATATGAAAATTTTATGGGTTCTTTCAAAACAGATTATACTATGCTTAAACCTGGTCTACTTCATAAAGCAAATGGTGGATATATTATCTTCCAAGCAGAAGATTTATTAACTAACCCTATATGTTATGAAAATTTAAAAAGAGTGCTACGTGTTAAGGAGATAAGTGTTGATAACTCTATGGAGCAAAGATCTCCAATGGTTATGGTTTCTTTAAAGCCAGAGCCAATTCCTCTTGATTTAAAAGTAATTTTGATTGGTAATACAAATATTTACCATACTTTACTTAGTATGGATCCTGACTTTAGAAAATTATTCAAAATTAAAGTTGAATTTGCAGATGATGCTCCAAGAACAGATGACAATATTCAAAAACTTGCTAGATTTATGCATTCGTACTGTGAAAAAGAAGAGCTTCCCCACCTTGATAAAAATGCTGTTGCAAGGATGATTGAATATGCTTCTCGTCTTGCAAATGATAAATCTAAACTATCAACTAGATTTAGTGATTTGTCAGAAGTTATAGCAGAAGCTGCAACATGGGCACAGCTTGCTCGTTCAAAAGTTGTAACTGAAGAATATGTAAATAAAGCTATTGATGAAAAAATGCAAAGAGTTAAGAAATATGATGAGAGATACTCTGAGATGATTAGAGATAATACTCTACTTATTAGTACATCTGGCTCACAAGTTGGACAAATCAATGGTTTAACTATCATGAGTATTGGTGATTACAGCTTTGGAAAGCCTGCTAAAATCACTGTAAATACATTTACTGGTAAATCAGGAATTATAAATATCGAACGTGAAGTTGAACTTTCAGGCTCTACTCACTCAAAAGGTGTATTAATACTTAGTGGATATATTGGAGAATTATTTGCACAAGATATTCCTCTTTCCCTTTCTGCAAGTATATGTTTTGAACAACTATATAACGGAGTTGATGGAGATAGCGCATCAAGTACGGAACTTTATGCACTTCTATCTAGCCTTGCTGATGTTCCAATAAACCAAGCAATAGCTGTTACTGGTTCTGTAAACCAAAAAGGAGAAATTCAACCAATTGGCGGAGTTAATGAAAAAATAGAAGGCTTCTTCCAAGTTTGTAAAATGAGAGGATTAGATGGTAGTCATGGAGTTTTAATACCAATACAAAATGTTAAGAACTTAAACTTAAGTGATGAAGTTGTAGAAGCTGTTAAGAATAAGCAATTCCATATATATGCTGTTTCTACTATTGAAGAAGGAATTGAAGTTTTAACCGGAGTTCCAGCAGGTAAAAAAGATAAAAATGGCAACTTTCCAGCTGGTACGATAAACTATTTGGCTTATGAGAAGCTAAAAAAATATGCTAAAGTATCTAATAAGAATGGATAAATTATATTATAAATAATAGCACTCCCTTTATTAAGAGAGTGCTAATTTCCATTTTATATTTCTTGTACTTCATTCTGAAACTTTACATCCCATGTTTCTACTCTTTCCCGGGCTTCTTTTGCACTAATCATATGATAACCCCCTAAATTACTCACTATTGTGAGTTAAGATGGTTATATTCTATCACATTTCTACTCATAGGTCAATCTTGTGTCTACCTTTTTTACATCCTCTGCAATGCTTTCAGCATCGAGTCCATATTTCTTTTCTATCTCACCCACACTTCCGTGAGCTATGAATTCATCTGGATAGCCGTATTTTTTTAGTCTTATATCTGTTAATCCTTCTTCGTTTATAATGTCTTCTACTGCTGTTCCAAGTCCACCTTTTACAATGTTGTCTTCTATTGTTATAACTTCTTTTGTCTTTGTAATTGATTCTAGTATTGTTTCTTTGTCTATTGGTTTTAGAAATCTTGCATTTATAACTTCACAAGATTTTCCTTCGGCTTCCAAAATATTTGCTACTTCACATGCTCTATCTACCATTTTACCTATTGCAATAATGCTTATGTCTTCCCCATTCTTTATAACCTCTGCTTTTTCTGTTTCAATTGGTTCATGTATATCAAATTTTGTTTTTCCTTCTCCGCCTCTTGGATATCTAATAACCACTGGCATATTTAAGGTAACGGCATATTCTAGCATATTTTCCAATTCTTCGAAGTCCTTTGGTGCCATGATAGTTATATTTGGAATTATTGAAAAGAATGACAAATCAAATACTCCTTGATGTGTTTCCCCGTCATTTCCTACAATTCCTGCTCTATCCACGCACATTACAACTCCCAAGTTTTGAATACAAATATCATGTATTACTTGGTCATATCCTCTTTGATAAAATGATGAATATATTGGTACAACTGGTGTCATTCCATTTTTTGCAAGTCCTGCTGCAAAACCGAAGGGCATGTTGTTCCGCAATTCCTACGTCAAATATTCTATCAGGGAATTCTTTAGCAAATTCTGCAAGACCTGTGCCATCTTTCATTGCTGCTGTTATTGCAACTATCTTTTCATTTTTCTTTGCAAGCTCTATAAGCTTGTCTCCAAATGCTTTTGAATAATCTTTAACCTTTGCCTTTGTGCTTTCTCCTGTTTCTATAACAAAATTTGATGCACTATGGAATTTTGCTGGATTTTCTTCTGCTGGCTTATACCCTTTTCCTTTTTTTGTGACAACATGTATTAATACTGGTCCATCCAAGTCTTTACTTATTTTTAATATATTTTCTAGTTTTTCTATATCGTGTCCATCAACTGGACCTAAATATCTAAATCCAATGTCTTCAAATAACATTGTAGGCATTAAAAATTGCTTAATGCTATACTTTATCTTTCTTACAAATTTTACTATTTTTGCAGTTTTATTTGGCATTATTTTATTTAAGAAATTCTTAACATGTCTATTAGATTCAGTATAAAATTTTCTTGTTCTTGCTTTACTTAAAAATAAAGAAATTCCACCTACATTTTTTGATATACTCATTTCATTATCATTTAAAATTACGGTCAAATTGGTTTTCATTGACCCAGCATGGTTTAATGCTTCAAGAGCCATGCCCCCAGTTAAAGCTCCATCTCCAATAACTGCGATAATATGATTATCTTCGTGTCTTAGATCCCTCGCAATTGCCATTCCCAGTGCTGCTGAAATTGATGTACTACTGTGGCCTGTATCAAAGCTGTCATATTTTGATTCTTTTGCCTTTGGAAATCCTGCTAATCCTTCAAATTGTCTAAGTGTAGACATCTTATCTTTTCTTCCTGTAAGAATTTTATGTACATAACTTTGATGTCCTACATCCCAAACTATCTTGTCTTTTGGCATATCAAATACGCTGTGAAGTGCTATTGTAAGCTCCACAACTCCAAGATTTGAAGCAAGATGTCCTCCAGTTTTTGATACTGTGTTTATTATTAATTCTCTTATATTCTTAGCTAATATTTTCTTTTCTTCAATATTTAATTTTTTTAAATCTTCTGTAGAATTTACTTTATCTAATATTTTGTCCAAATTCTTGCCCCCTAAAAATGTAAGATTTATAATAATGATATTATATCATAAAAAAATAGAATAGACAATATAGTGATACATTCGAAGCATGAGCGAGCATTGCTCGCCCATAAAAATCATAAGAAGGAAGCACATTAAAATAATGCCTCCTTCTTTTACATATCTATCTAGTTCAAATATAATTCAAAACTGCCCATTAAATTTCTAACTTTACATTTTTCTAAATACACCAGCTACTTTTCCAAGTATCTTACAATCTGGAACGATAATAGGATCCATTGTATGATTCTCTGGTTGTAGTCTAATATGATCGGTTTCTTTATAGAACGTCTTAACAGTTGCTTCATCTTCAATTAATGCTACAACTATCTCTCCATTATTTGCTGTATTTTGTTTTTTTACTAAAATATAATCTCCATCTAAGATACCAGCTTCTATCATGCTTTCACCTCTAACAGTAAGCATAAAGCTTTCTGAATTTCCAACGAAATCTATTGGAATTGGGAATGTGTCTGTTACATTTTCAACTGCTAAAATAGGTTGTCCTGCTGTAATCTTTCCAATTACTGGAACTTCAACAAGCTCTTTTGATGTATAAAAATCTTTTTGTGTTTCTTTATTTTTATCTGTTAATCCACCTTTTAATAGTCTTAATGTTCTTCCCTTTTGTTCTTCTTTTTTGATATATCCTTTTTGTTCTAGTTTTGCCAAATATCCATGAACTGTAGCTGTTGATCTAAGACCAACTGCTTTACAAATCTCTCTAACTGATGGCGCATATCCAACTTGTGATATTTGTTTTTCAATAAATTTTAAAATTGACTTTTCTCTCTTACCTAATTCCATTGAAGTATTTTTCTTTCTACCCACATTCATCACTCCTTAAATTTTTCTTTGCAACTATAATATCATAAAAACAAATAATTGTCAAACAAATATTTGAAATTTATGAAAATTTTTATCATAATCTAATTAAATTCAAATAAATTTATTATATGAAAAGACTTAAACTTTTTTTATTCAATACAATAATACTTACTCTAACATCTCTTTTTATGACCTTAATAAATATGTTCTTTAGTGTATATGTAGCAAAGCTTTTGGGAAGTGAAGGAGCACGGTGTTTTTGAACTACTAATGTCAATTTTTTCGTTTGGGATTACATTTGCGAATTCTGGGATAAGCCTTGCTGCAACTAGAATTACTTCTGAAGAGTTAGATGGAAATGCTCGGAGTACGGTATAAAAATCGCAATGAAGAAATGCATTTTCTATAGTTTATGCTTTGGGACAATAGCTTGCATATTCCTTATTTTACTTGCTCCTTATTTTTCCTCTTTCCTTTTACATGGAAAAATAACAAATGTGCCAATTTATATCATGGCTATAAGTTTACCATTTACATCACTTGTAGCTTCTTTGTCTCGGTTATTTTTCAGGTGTAAGAAGAGTATCTAAAACATCAGCAAGTAGAGTAATGGCAATGCTTCTTCAAGTAGCTCTTACCTGCTTCTTTTTGTTTACTTTTCCTTCTTCTGATTTAAATATAGTTTGTACTTATCTAATCCTTGCATCAACAATTTCGTCTATATTTGAATTTATTTTGACTTATATTTTATATGTATTGGATAGAAATAAAATCTTAAATATAAGGACAATTTCAGAAAACTCATATCTAAAAAAAATACTGAGAATTGCATTTCCAGTTGCAATTACATCTTATATTCGTTCAGGCCTATCTACATTAAAACAATTTCTAATACCATTTAGTCTTGCAAAGCATCCAAGTTCGTGTGATAAAGCTTTATCACAATATGGACTTATAAATGGAATGACTATGCCACTCTTAATGTTTCCGTGTATAATCATTACTTCATGTGCAAGCCTTCTTATTCCTGAATTTGCAAGATATAATATAAAAAAAGACTTTACTCGAATGAATCAAGTAATTGTATTTATTTTTAAAATAACTTCTTTTTTTAGTATTTGTATAATTGGAATATTTTTAACCTTCACAGAAGAAATATGCTACTTAATATATAATAATTTGGAGATTTCTGAATTTCTAGTACTGCTTTCTCCTTTAGTAATATTGATATACTTAGATAAAATTATTGATGCAATGTTAAGAGGCTTAGATAAACAAGTTGGAGTAATGTTTTGTAATATATTTGATTTGTTTTCAACAATAGTTCTAATCTATTCTATAGTTCCTCTATATGGCATTTATGGATATATTACTATTATTGCAATTAGTGAGATTCTAAATTTTGCAATAAGCTTGCTTCAATTATATAAAGCAACAAAATTTAAATTTGACTATATATCGTATGTAATTGTTCCATTTCTGCTTGTTGTAGCAACGAAACTTTTATTTGATGCAATAGATAATTACATAGAATATGATATAGGATTTGTTGTCTTTAAGGTTTTAATATTTATAGGAGTTTATGTTCTTTTAATTATTGTATTTAATTTAGGTAAATTTATTAAGCAAAGAAAAATTTTAATATTAAAATAAGAGTAATATATTTATAAATATATTACTCCATTATTAATTATATAAATATTTATGTTTGAAAAAAAATTATTCTTTTTCAAACTCAGTTATACTTCGCGTGCAAGTATAATCGTCCTTGTGTTTGCATCATCTGTACATGTTGAGAGTGTTATCTCTCTCTTTCCATTGGTATCTCTATTATAGAAAGATGTATCCGTCGCACTTGCTTCAAAATTTTTGTATACCTTATATTGTACTTTATTTCCTGATGTATCAGTTATATAAATATCTGCACCATCTTTTAGTTTATATAAATTTGAGAAAAATGTACCATTTCTATAATTATGTCCTTGAATAACAGTATTTCCTACTTCATTTATTCCTGATCCATAAAGATATACAACAGCAATTTTCAAAGCTTTAGTAGTTACCTCATTTAAAATTGGATATTCTATTTTTATTGAAGGAATAGAAATAGTTCCAATTACATCATATCCATTATACGTTGTTTTCTTAGTATTGTTTTTTGATGTATTATTGTGTGTTGTAGAATTGTTATTATCTTCTGGTCCTGATGGGACTTCCATACTAATCACATTTTCATCTATTACTGTATTTTGTACTAACTCTGGTTGTGGTTTTTGTTTTATTACAGTATTTGTATCTGCCCCATGTGCTTGTTCAAACGCCTCAACAGCATCTCTAGCTCCCGCATTTATATAATATTTGTTATATATAGAATATCCAAGATATCCAAGTAATGCAATTATTACAACAATAGCTATTATTAATAAAACAGTAAGTAATGTATTATATTTACCACCAAACATAATCGTTCCTTCTTTCTTATAATTTTATATATTTTAATTATACCACATTTATTAAAAATTGTATATATATTTAAATTGATTTTTCTTCAAATTTTGTTCCAGCTAATATATGAAAATGTAAATGATTTACTGTCTGTCCTGCGTCTTCTCCACAATTTGTAACTACTCTAAATCCTGATTTATCTATTCCTTTATCCTTAGCTATATTATTTATAGCTTCAAATATATTCTTTACCATTTCTCCATCTGCTTCTGTTATATTTGCTACATGTTTTTTTGGAACAACAAGTATATGAATTGGTGCTTGTGGATATAGGTCATTAAATGCAACTACATTTTCATCTTCATATACGAAAGAGCTTGGTATTTCTCCTTTTATTATTTTACAAAATATACAATCTTCCATAACTATCTCCTAGCGTTCAAAAAATAAACTTCGTCTTGCATTGTTGCTACTCAGTCGATTTCCAGTCAACGTACATCAGTACGCCTCCTAGAATATCTCCTTCGTGCGCCTAGCAATACTCGTTTCTTTTTTGAACTTTATTATTATATTATTTTACTAAAACAGCCTTAATACGTCTTACTCCTGCTGATGAAGCTTCTTCTTTCTTTATTTTGAATGTGCCGAGAACTCCAGTATGTTCTACATGAGGTCCTCCACAAATTTCTTTGCTGAAATCTCCTATTGTATATACTTTTACTTTGTCTCCATATTTGTTTTCAAATAGTCCAATTGCTCCTGATTTCTTTGCTTCGTCATAGCTCATTTCTTCGCATGTAACCTTTAAATCTCTTTGTATTTGTTCATTTACAATTCTTTCAACTTCGTCTAGTTCCTCTTTTGTGACTTTTTGAGGATGTGCAAAGTCAAATCTTAATCTCTCTGTTGTAATATTTGAACCTTTTTGAGTTGCATGTTCTCCTAAAACTATTTGAAGTGCCTTGTGTAAAAGGTGTGTTGCTGTATGATATGCAATTGTTTGCTCATTTTGTTCTGCAAGTCCACCCTTGAATTTTTGTTCTGAGCCTTGTCTTGATTTTTCTTGATGCTCTTTGAATAATTTATCAACACCTTCTAAATCAACTTTAAATCCATTTTCTCTTGTAATTTCTCCAGTAACTTCTGGTGGAAATCCATAAGTTTCATATAGGTTAAATACTTCTTCTGCTAAAAGTGTATCTAGATTTTTTTCTCTTAATTTATTTAGTTCTTTTTGTAATTCTCTTTCTCCATTTACAAGAGTCTTTACAAATTTATCCTTTTCGCCTAAGATAACTTCTGTTATATTATCTTTGTTTGAGATAAGCTCTGGATACATTTCACCTAAGTTTTGTATATATAACTCTATTAATCCTTTTAATTCGTTTAGGTCAATTCCTAATTTATTTAAGTGTCTTATCATTCTTCTAATTAGTCTTCTTAAAATATATCCTCTATCAACATTGCTTGGTTTTCCGCCATCTGCAATAACCATCATACTTGACCTTAAGTGTTCTGCGACAATTCTTCTGCTTTCAATGCTATCATTTTTAGCTAGCTCTTGTAATTTATCCATTACTGGCTTAAATACTTCTGTGTCAAATGGTGTTTCTTTTCCTTGAAGTAACATATTAATTCTTTCAAGTCCAAGACCTGTATCTACATTTCTTTGTTTTAACTTTGTATATGTACCATCTTCATGCTTATAATATTCCATAAATACATTATTCCAGATTTCTACATATTTACCGCATCCACATGAAGGATTACAAGCTTCTGAGCATTTTGGTTTTCCTGTGTCATAAAATATTTCTGTATCTGGTCCACATGGTCCTGTCTCACCTGCTATCCACCAGTTATCGTCTTTTCCGAAATAATATATTCTTTCCTTTGGCATTCCTAAACTTTGCCAAATGCTTGCTGTTTCTTCATCTCTTGGTGCATCATTATCTCCTGCAAAACAAGTTACTGAAAGCTTTTCAATTGGAATATTTAGTTCTTTAGTTAAAAATTCAAAGCTGTATCTAATTGACTCATTTTTGAAATAATCTCCTAAAGACCAATTTCCAAGCATTTCAAAAAATGTTAAATGACGATTATCTCCTACTTCATCAATATCTACTGTTCTTAAACATTTTTGATAATCTGCAAGTCTTGTTCCTTCTGGGTGTTTTTCCCCAAGTAGATATGGTACAAGTGGATGCATTCCAGCAGTTGTGAATAAAACTGATGGATCATTTTCTGGTATTAGTGGAGCACTTGGAATAATGCTATGTCCATGCTCCTTAAAATAATTTAAAAACTTATTTCTTATTTCTATTGCTGTCATAAAAATCTATCTCCTTTTTATTTATTTGTAGAGCCAAAGCCTCCTACACGTTCTCCTGATGCAACATCTCCGTCAGCCACTAAAAATTTTTCAAATATAGCTTGTCCTATACATTCACCTTTTTTTATAACTGTATCTTCTTCTTTCATATTATAGAAGGCAAACATGATGTGTCCATCATTATCAGGATTTCCATAGTAGTCTGCGTCTACAACTCCTATGCTATTTGCAAGTATTAGTCCTTTTTTCTTAGGGTTTGAGCTTCTATTACAAAGTTTCAAATACTCATCATCCTGCATATATGCTTTTAGGCCAGTTTTTACAAGAACTGGATTCATTCCTTTTTTGAATGATGGTATTACTGTATCTTCTGCAGCTTCTATATCATATCCCGCTGAATATTTTGTTTTTCTAACTGGCATATTTATTTCTTTATCTTCAAATCCTTTTGCGATTTCAAAACCTCTAACTCTTTCCATATGTTCCTCCTATTATTTTTACTTACTTATATATTCTTCTACAAGTTTTATTAACTCTTCTGCTGTTTGTATTTGATTTAAAGTTTTATCTGCATTTACTATGAATTCATCATCATAGTCACTATCTTCTCTTATTGTACTTGCTATAACAATTTTTCTTCCCATTTCTCGTGGAAATATTTCTTTACTTATGTAGTTTTTATTAAAATATGCTTGTACATCCTTATGTTTCTTAAAATCAATTGGTTCTAATGCTAAAACAGCCTTTATACTATGAAATATAGCGTAATATGCCCTATTATTAGCTGATTTATAATATTCTTTCTCGTATAGCAATTTAGCCACTTCTAGGTCTTATTTTGCTTGGTCTAGTCTATGCTTTGATAATTCTTTAGATATTTTTGCATTCACTAAGCATCACTCCTTCTTTTTGTACATTCATATAAAATGGTAATACTTCTAGCTAATAATTAAATTTAGTTAGATTTTTAAGTAGCGGAGATAATATTATTTCAAAATCATTCTCCCATTCTATGTCATAAGCTATATTTATTATTTCTTCTCTATACTCAATTATCTCATCATCTGTCAAGTCCGTTAATATCATTATATCAATATCAGAGCTATCACTAAAATCTCCTCTTGCATAAGAACCATAGAGTACAATTCTTTTTACTCTATCTCCTAGTAATTCATTAACTTTAATGACAAATTCATTTATCACATTATTTATTCTTTTAGGTATTTTTCGCTTCGTCATATCCTCCTCGTAAGATATATATAGTATAACATATATTTTAAAAAAAATGAACATCTTTTTAAAATAATGTTTAAGATTTTTTAGTCCGTGATGAAATCTTTTGGTCCTTATGCACTTGCACATAAATTATTAAATAGTAACTAGCAAAAGAGCAAGCTATTTGCTCGCTCTTTTTTTTACTTATTCAATATATCATATTGTAAAATAATTTTAAATATTTTGATGTTTTATTACAAAAATATTACAATTTCGTTACAATTTTGTAATATTTTTGTAACATTTTTGTAAAAAAGTGTTGACAAATTGTTTTTTTTAGTGTATTATGAAGATATAAGGAAGAAAAATATCAATTTACAAAGGTTAAATTTTTAAATTACGCAAGATTAAGGAGTTGATTAAAATGAATACTCAAGAATACACAGAAGTACCAAACTGTTTTGCTTTAACAATAAAAAAAGAGCATAGATTAATTGTTTTTAGAAAAGCTACTACAAAAGCTGTGCGTATGTCAATAAAAACTTTATTGTACATGTTATTATTAATGTGTGCCAATATCTTAGCATAGAATGTTAAAAATTTGTATATATTATAAAAGAAATTAGGCTTTATCGCCTAATTTCTTTTTTGTTTATTTTTTTCTTAAGGTACAAGCTGCCAAACGCCATTTGCATTTTCCCCAGATGTCTTAACATTAGTTTTTAATACTACAACTGGTCTAACACCTTGTTCATTATATGTATAAACTATTTCACCTGATTGACGAGCAACAGTCCATAAATAATGCAAATTATTAGCTTTTTTACGAGTTGCTAGATAATATGCTGCATGCTTAACCTCGTCTGAATGTCCACTTGCTGGAGATAATTGAAATAATCCCTTGTTTTTCTTTATAGTGTAAGATAACCCATCACTTTCCAGTGTAGCACCACCCACATTTGTTAGATCATCTAAAGTAAGTGTAGTAACAGATGAAGTATATGTATTTTTATTAATAAATACATTTCTTAATTGTGAATTATTATTTGAAGTAATTGTATTACCACTTGCATCTTTTATTCCACATCTGCGGAAAGTTTCGTTAGTATATGTAGAATTAATTGGCGTCGATAAGAATCCTGATGTTAGATTTGCTATTGTAGCAGTAGAAGTATTGTTATGACAATATGACAATGGTATACCTGCTGAAACTAATCTTACATACTTTGCTCCGTTTGAATTTGTTTCAACTGATAATACTCTCCATCCAGTAAGTGTAGCTGCATACGTATAAGTATTATCAAACTTATTTGAAACTGTAACATTACTGTAATTTACTGGATAATTTACATAGTCCCCTACTTTTAAGCTACTTTCATTTGCTAGATACCTTGGATTAGTATTAGCTGTTAAAGTTACTGCTCCTGCTCCTAGTCTTATATTTTGGCTCTTTGTTCCAGCTGTGAATGTTACAGGATTTGTTCCAGATGTTTTTGTCCATGTCTTCCATGTATATCCAGCGCTTACTGTTGCATCTATTGCAATACTTTGTTGTGTTCCACTGTTTAAGTATAAATACTGTTTTGCATCTGTGGTACTTTTGCCTCCATTTTTAACATCACTTATTCCTGTACCTTTTACAAGTGTTAAACTATAATAGTTTATTGTTCCTGCCTGATCATTATTACTTACAGTTATGTCTAAGCCAGTATCTATTAAACTTGTTTTATTACCACTGTCTTTTCCTGCATATACGTTGTATGTTCCATTTGCAACGCCAGTCCATACCACTGTTGCGCCACTCTTTGCCCCTACACTGTATGCATATTTTGATGTTGTTCCTGAATATAGTGCAACATTCATTCCACTATCACTCCAGTTACTTCCATCTTTTCTTATTGTTATAGTTACCTTATTAGCAGTTGCAGTTGAAGTAATTGCTTCACTTGTGCTTGCAGTGAAGCTTTGTCCTCCTGCTGTCATGCTTGTATTTCCATGCTTTAATGTTGCTGCTCTATATCCACTATTTGCCACTGATTTTGCCCATATAGGTGTTCCATTTAGCACATATTTAGTCGCATCTGTATATGCTGTTCCTGTATTTTCACTTGTTGAATCATATCTTGTTGTAAGTGTTGTTCCTGTTCCTTGTGATCTTGTTAATGTTAATACTGTTATACTAGACTTGTTTTCAGATACACTTCCTCCTGTTACAGCATCTTTTGCCCAAACATAGTATGTTTGACCTGCACTTAGTGTTAAGTCTCCTGTATTTGTTGCTGTTATCCAAGTATTTAATGCAAAAGTATTACTTGCAGCAGTATTTCCAGCTTCTGGTTTTGTGTCACTAGTACTTACATAATATGCTCCTGCTGAAACAGCACTATATGTAAAAGTATTAAAATCCGTTCTTGTTATTTGTGGTGTTGCAACATAATCCCATATAGCAAATAAACTTACTTCAGCATTATCTATTTTAGATAAATTTTTTACACTTTCTCCATCTGCAAAATTTGGGTCATTTCCATTTAACCACATACTCCATGATTTAAATACATAACCATCCATAGAATATGCATTTGAATTTAAATTTTGATATTCTCCATAAACAAAATCCTGATTGCTCATAGTTCCTGAGACTGTTTTCCCAGTAGGAGCATTGCTTTTAAAAACAACTGTATAATTAGGTTTTCTAATATCTATAGTTATTGTCTTTGAATATTTGTCTGCATATTTACTATAAATTGGTGTAACCATAAATACACAAATCAAAAGTAAAACAATTACTAATAGCCATTTTAATTTTTTCACCATCTCTCACTCCCTAATTAATTTGGTTTATTATTACATCTATTTTTATTGATTTTGAACCAATATTGTTTGAATTTATTGGATAACTAAATTTTAATGTATGAATATGCTCTATTTCTGAATCATTCGCTGTAAAAGATCCAGCATTATCAATCGTTATCGTATCATTGGTATGGATTCTAAAATCCTCATCATTGTCTAGTTTTACTTCTAGGTCGTTTGGAACATTAGATAAGATAATCGAATAATTTGCTGCAACTTCTGATTCACTTGTAATTATTATTCTATATTCTGCTGTTCCATTTCCTGAAACTAGACTTAAAGAATCATTATCATTGTTACTTATATCTGCATTTACATTCCAGCAAGCAACATTTACACTATCTGCTCCCTGTACATTTGAATTATATCTAGCTAAAAAATAAGAATTAGAAATAATGGCTAACAAAAAAATTAGGCAAATTTTTGTCCTTCTTCTAATTCTATATCTTCTTAATACTATCACAGATCTTCACCTCTCTATTTAAAAAAGTGTTTTCTGCTCGGTAATATCATTATTATACAAATTAATATAATTGTTATGCTAAACCCTACTGGACTTGTTACAGCAGAAATCATCTTTCCTAAAAATTTACTCCTCCCTATGTAAATGCCAGTTATTTGGCTTCTATCAATTGGTTTATCCTCTGTATTATTTGCATCTCCTTTTGTTACAATTTTATCTCCGTCTATTTTTACTATTCTATGTAGTGTTTCTGTTTTGCTTGTTTCTTCTTTATATGAAACGATGTCATTTATTTTTACCTCATCTGGATATTTTATTATTACAAAATCATTAATCTCAAGTGTAGGTTCCATGCTTCCTGTTAAAACAATTGCTGTTCTAATTCCAAATGGATAAAAATTTTTAAATACTTTTGGACTTACTACAATAAAAAGGTAAGTTAATGATACTAACAAAAATAAAACAAAAATTATATTTTTTATTATTCTCATAATAATTCATTTGCTCCTATATTTATAGATAGTTTATATGTTGAGCCAATATCAAATCCGATTAATGTGTCATTATCACTATCAATCCATTTCCAGTCTAATATGTACGAAATTTGTGATTTAGCAGGTATTTTAATTTGCTCTATCGTTTTATCTTTAATCTCATCATACTTGTCTTCTGAGCCAATTAAATACTTGCCTTGACTTTTTACTTTAAACTTCATATTTATATCTTTTTCGTTTTCTTCTACAAATTTCATATCAATAACCATATCGAAATCATTATTGTTTCTGACTACATAAGTATAGCTATTTAATGAACCAGGTGCAATAATGCTTTCATATTCATAAGCTGGATTAGAAAAAATTCTTAATTCTTTATTGTCCCATATTTTGTCTTTGTCATAAACAATCAAATCTTCGATATTTGATTTATTTTTGTTAAAACCACATTCACAATGTTTTTTGTCTTTGCAAGTACATTTGCAGTTTATTTCAAATATATCTACATTGCCTGTTGGTACTACAGGTCCATGATGTACAATGTAACCTGCTCTTAGGATAAGAAGATACAATAAGATTAATATTATTAATATCAATACTATTATTACAGCTTTTTTGATATTATCTTTATTTTTCATATTGTATCTCCTTTCTTCCTAAAATAGTTGTAGACTAAAATTAGTCAACTTGTGTTAATGTAACTGTTGCTGTAACTGCTACGTTAGGTACTTTGTTTTCTACGTTAGCTGCAAAACCGATCTTTGTATCGTTAGTATTTTGAGCATCAGAAAGTTCGTATACCCATCTCCATTGAATTGTTTTAGTAACAGCACCTGTTTCCATTGCTAATACAGTGTTACCATCGCCTGTTTCTTTAGCTGTAATGTTAAGTCCAGATATTGTATCTGTCCATTCTCCATCATCAATTTTGTATTGAATAGGAATTCTTAAGCCATCTGGTGCATTTGTTTGTGCTTCTGTAAATGTTATAGCATATGTTGCATTTACTTCTGATTTGTTTTGAATATTAAGTTCAAATGAACCACTTGTACCTGGTGCTATTAAATCTGTTGCTACGTCAGTTTCATTAGCAGTACCATTAGAATCTTTTATAGTGTTGAATAAATTGTAAGTATATGAATTTTGTGTTTCTGCATAAGTATCAATTTCATTACCATCAACTATCCAGCTCCATTTTGCAACATTTGCATTATCAGTACCTGCTATAGCACTTGTATATTTAGCATATGTACCAGAAACGAAATAACTACCTACAGCGATTATATCTACTAAAGCTACAATTGCGATTTTTTTCATGTTTGTTTTCATTGTTACACCCCCTTTACAAACTATTTCTATATATATAAACACATCTTTCAATGTTTATAACGAAATTAATTGTTTTGAGATTTCTCTTGTCTAAGGCGTTCTAATTCTTCTCTCTCTTCTTTAGATAGTTTGTTTTTGCCATGCATTATCCAAATGCTTCCTGCTGCAACAATGATTATCAATGTTATACAAAGTGTTATTGGACTTTGCATTACTAATAATACATTTCCAAATCCACTTATTTTATATACATATAGTCCTTCAATATTATCTAAACTTACTGAGCCTTCATCTTGAATATTATTATTATCTCCTTTTGTAATAAACGCTTTTGCTCCATCTTTTTCAATAACATCTACTATACGATGAGTAACAACGTATTTTTCATTCTCTCTAAAAGCAATAATTTCATTTTTTTGTAACGTTTTTACATCTACATCTTTAACAATTGCTAAATCGCCTTCATAAAGTTCTGATTCCATTGAACCAGTTAATACTATAAACGGCTTGTATCCAAATATAGATGGAATTTTATTAGGACTTACTAATGTTTGAACAAATACTGTTGCAATTATTAATGCTAGAATAACTAATATAACTATAGCTATATATTTTAAAGCTTTTAGTACATACTTCAATTTGATACACCATATTCCTTTCTTTACATTTCTATGTATATCTATGATGAAATATCACATTAAATTTATGTTATTTTTATTGAAGAATTTTACATAATTTCCAATGACAAAAGCATTATATCATGTGTTGACATAAAAGTCAATAGTTATGTTAATATTTTATGAAAATTTTTTAAGGTTTTCCTTTTATATAGCAGTTTATAACAGTTTTTAGGCACAAAAAAACTGAGATTTTAAAATCTCAGTTTTTTTATAATTATTTTCCATAAGAAATATTAACTGTACCACTTCTTACGTTAGATAGATCTACATAGTAATTTCCTGTTGTACCTTTAATGTATTTTATACCATTAGTTGTTGCTTTTGCAGCAGTAAATGTACTTGTAGAAATATTTACAGAAATATTATTTCCATCAAAATCTTTACCGGTTATTGTCATAGTAAATGCTTTGTTTTCCTTTATATCTGTTAAATCTATCTTTCTAACACTATCGCCTTGTATATTAATATTTGATGAGCTATATGATTCTTGTTCAATAATTGAATTAAATGAATTATTAAGCTCTGTAAGTGTAGTTGAACTACCTGTTACTCTAAATGCTCCATTGCTTGTAACATAATTACTTAAAGTAGGAGCTCCATTCTTCCAAAGTTGATTATATAGCTTCTGTGCTTGATTAACATAGTACTGTCTTCCTTGTTCAGCTGTATTAGTGTTATCTCCATGTATATCTTCATTGACATATTGCATTGCAGTATGTGTATTTAGATATCTTATATTTGTACTTGTTAGATTTAATAATGCATCTGCCATTGTACCATGCATATACATACCAATGGTATAGAATCTAGCTGTTTGATTTTTATATTTACCGCTTACTGTTGATTTAGATGAAATTATTGTCCTCATGGTATAGTAATAATATTGATTATTAACAAATCTTAAAACACCTTTACCTGGTAAATATCCTCCTGGTGCATACGTACTAGAATCATCATTTTTTATATTGTCAATTAATGTAGTTTTTGGACTTGTATAATCTGTATCATAGAATGTTGGATCTCCATCTGTAACAAGTATCATTATAGGGACTCTGTTATTTTCAGTTGTTGTCTTATTTCCTTTGAACAATTTAGATCCTTCATATACTCCTCCTTGAGTGTATGTTCCTGTTCTATACTGCTCTTTAATAGTATTAACTGTTCCATTATCATAAATATATGCTTTTCCTGAAGCACCATTTACATTTACTTGTATATTTCCTACTCTGTAGTGATTGCTTGATGAACTACTTTCTGATACATTGTTATACTTCAAATACTCTCCTACTCCAGATGTCGTAGTCTTTGGTGTATAATGTCCAAGTGCTAATAAGTCCTTTGTACCACTGTTGAATGTTTCTACTGCAACTCTATTATTTGAGTTTTTCATAATTTCTGTAATAGCTTTGTTTACAGCATCAACCATACTAGTTGCTCTATTATTTGTGTAATTTTTCTTTCCAGTTGTTCCATTATCTAGCATACTTGCTGATAAGTCAAGAACAAATACAACATCTAGTGGTGGTGCCGCTTCAATTATACCTGTTGTCTCTACCCTACCAGTTATATCTTCCTTAAGAATATTCTTAACTGTTATATTTCCATTGTTTGCAGTAGAATATCTTGTTTCATAATTTGGAACCACTGCTTCTTCAATAGTATATGTTACATTATTTCCATTTGCATCAAATTTTGGTAGCATTTTAAATGTAACTTGCCATTGATTATTATCTACTTTTTTAACAACATAATTTTCTGATGTGTATTCTTTATCTTCAGCCTTTAAAGTAATTGTTTTAGTTATTTTGTTATCACTTGATTTTAGTGTAAATGTAACTGATGTTGGTCTCTTACTATTTGTATTGTTATTGTCATCCCATACTTTTGTTGCTATTTGTTCAATATATACTTTTTCAAGTGTAACTACTGTTTCATCTATTGGTGTAGTTGTAGGATATCTTGGATCTTTAGGGTCAGAATTATTTACTTTGCTCCAATATAAATTGTTTGTTACACTTTCTCTAATTACTCCGTCACTATCTGGAGTTTTGTCTTTGTTAATTACATTTGCGGTATAAGCATATTCAATAACTGCTTTTCCTCCACCATTAATTGTTAATACAATTTTATTATTTTTCAAAGTGTTTTCAGTAAGAGTTTCTCTCTCATAAGGTGTTGTGTCACTTATTTTATTGTAATATTTTATTGTAGCAGAACCAGTTTTAAATGTAACTTTTGTATTGTCAGTATTCTCAAATTTATCTAATATCGCTGTTGTACCTTGAACATTTCCAATATTCTTTACAGTAATTCTATAATTGATTTCTTCTTTTTCTTTAACAGCAAGTTCTTTAACTTCTTGTTCATTAGCAGCTCCTTTAGCTTTTACTATTACTTTTTCTGCAGTAAAAATAGGTTCCTCTATTTTTACTATTACTGTATCTATTAATCCTGGTTTTTCTGATAGGTCTGGATCTGCTTCAGGTTGAGTTGGATCTTCTGGATCTCTTCTTTCATATGTTCCATCATCATTTGGATTTACTGGTCTATCTGGATCATTAATAGCAGCTTCTGCCCAATATAGGTTGTTTGCAAGCTCATCAGTTCTAATTCCTGTATCTGGTATTTCAGATGTAAATGCATTTACTATATATGTGTATTTTATAGTTGCTTTTTGTCCTGCTTTTAGTTCAACCTCTATATTTCTTAAGAAGCTTTCATCTATTGTTCTTGGACTTCCAACTGTTCTTCCATTTGCATCTGTTATTGTCAATGTTCCTGTCTTAAATGTCATTTTTCCACTGTCTTGTTCCCAGAATTTATCTTCTAATTTTGCAACTCCTGGTAAGCCTTTTTCTTCTTGATCATTTGGATTTGCTGAATTTGTTATTGTCACAACATATTCAACTTCTCCACCCTCATGAACTTTTTCGCCATCAAGTGTTGATGTCTTACTTGCTACAAATACTGGTGTTTTTACTTCATTTGTTGGTATTTCTTTATCTGGTTCTGGATTTTCAGGGTCTTCAGGTATTTGTGGTATTTTTACTGTTGCAACATTTTTTACAGTGTTCTTAGTATCTTTGTCTACTGTGACATCAAAGTACACTTCTTTTTCACTATTTGCTCCAACTTTTACATTCGTCCACTTAACAATTCCATTTGATAAAGTTCCACGGTTACTTATTACATTATTATATAATGTTGTTCCTTCTGGTACTTCATCCTCAATATTTACATATGCATCTACTGCATTATCGTTTGTAATTGTTATTGTATAACGTAATCTTGTTCCTGGTTCTACTATTCTGTTACCTATTAATGAATTTACAGTTACTGATCCATCTTGTGTCTTTGTAACTACTTGAACTTTCTTCTCCGCTGTAACATCTGGGTTTGTATATCTATTCTTAACTGTTAATCCATCATTACTGTATGTTGTTTCATAATTTTCTACTGCAGCTTCTTTTACTGTATAACTATATTTTCTTCCATTTGAATCAGATTCTTTTAGTTTTACAAATGTAGCTTTCCAGTTATCATCAGCTGTTACTGTGATACTATACTCTTGATTTTCTTCTGTCATGTATTTTGAGCCATTTTGATATAGAGTATATGTTATGTTTTCTGGTCTTGTTCCAAATTTATTGTCTGCATCTATCCATTTTTTGTTAGCATCTACTTTTATGTATTTTTCTTCAACAGTAACTTTTACTGTATCTATTAGTCCTGGTTTTTCCGATAAGTCTGGATCTGCTTCAGGTTGAGTTGGATCTTCTGAATCTCTTCTCTCATATGTTCCATCATCATTTGGATTTACTGGTCTATCTGGATCCTCAATATCTGCTTCTGCCCAATATAGGTTGTTTGCAATTTCATCAGATATTATTCCATCATCTGGTTTATTTAATGCCATTTCATTTACAATGTAAGTATATATAATTCTTGCTGTTTCTCCAGCTTTTAGTTCAACATCTATATTTCCTAAGAAGTCTTCATCTATTGTTCTTGGACTTCCAACTGTTCTTCCATTTGCATCTGTTATTGTTAATGTTCCTGTCTTAAATGTCATTTTTCCACTGTCTTGTTCCCAGAATTTATCTTCTAGTTTTGCAACTCCTGTTAGGCCTTTTTCATCTTCATCATCTGGATTTGCTGAATTTGTTATTGTTACAACATATTCAACCTTTCCAGTTTCACGAACTTTTTCACCATCAAGTGTAGATGTTTTACTTGCTGTAAATACTGGTGTTTTTACTTCGTTTGTTGGTATTTCTTTGTCTGGTTCTGGAACAGTTGGTTCTTCTGGATCTTCTGGCTCATCTGGTATTTGAGGTATTTTTACTGTTGCAACATTTTTTACAGTGTCCTTAGTATCTTTGTCTACTGTAACATCAAAGTATACTTCTTTTTCACTATTTGCTCCGACTTTTATATCTATCCACTTAACAATTCCATCTGATATTTTTCCTTGATCACTTATTACGTTATTATATAATGTTGTTCCTGCTGGTACTTCATCTTCAATATTTACATATGCATCTACTGCATTATCGTTTGTAATTGTTATTGTATAACGTAGTCTTGTTCCTGGTTCTACTATTCTGTTATCTATTAATGAATTTGCTGTTACTAATCCATCTTGCGTCTTTGTAACTACTTGAACTTTCTTCTCTGCTGTAACATCTGGGTTTGTATATTTGTTAGTAACTGTTAATCCGTCATTACTGTATGTTGTTTTATAATTTGTAACATCAGCTTCTTGTACTGTATAAGTATATTTTCTTCCATCTGGATCAGATTCTTTTAGTTTTATAAATGTAGCTTTCCAGTTATCATCAGCTGTTACTGTTATACTATACTCTTGATTTTCTTCTGTCATATATTTTGAACCATTTTGATATAGAGTATATATTATGTTTTCTGGTCTTGTTCCAAATCTATTATTTGCATCTATCCATTTTTTATTAGCTTCTACTTTTATATAGTTTTCTTCAACGTTAACTTTTACTGTGTCTATTGGATCCTCTTCTAATTCATCATCTGGGTCTGGCTCTGGAGGTGTTGGATCATCTGGATTTTCTGGATTTTTATATTCAGTTTCGTCATTTGGATTATCTGGTCTACTTGGGTCTTCATTTTCTGGTGTTGCCCAATATAGATTATTTGCTATATCATCAGATAGTATTCCTTCATCTGGTTTATCTAATGTCATTTCATTTACAATGTAAGTATATATAATTCTTGCTGTTTCTCCAGCCTTTAGTTCAACCTCGATATTTCCTAAGAAGTCTTCATCAATTTCTTTTGAAGAATTTGGTTTTTCTTTATTTTCACTTGTTATTTCAAGTACTCCTGATTCAAATGTCATTTTTTCAAGGTCTTGTTTCCAGAATTTGTCTTCTAGTTTTGCAACTCCTGTTAGGCCTTTTTCATCTTCATTCTCTGGGTTTGCTGTATTTGTTATTGTTACAACATATTCAACTTTTCCAGTTTCACGAACTTTTTCACCATCTAGTGTAGATGTCTTACTTGCTGTAAATATTGGTGTTTTTACTTCATTTGTAGTTGTTGGTTCTTCAGGCTCTTCTGGATTTTCTGGGTCTTCTGGTTTATCAGATCCAACTAACGCAACATTTGATACTGTACTTCTTGTTCCTTTATTTACAGTTACATCAAATGAAACCTTTACAGTTTCTCCTGCAAGTACTTTAACTCCATTCCATGTAATTGTATTATTTTCACCTAATACTCCATTATCACTTATTGTGTTATTAATTAATGATGTTCCTTCTGGAATCATATCTGTTACTTTTGTTGTTCCGTCATATTCTGTACTGTTTGTAAGATTAACATAATATCTTAGTCTTGTTCCTGGAGTAACTATTTGATTATTTAATTCTTCACCATTTGCTGAAATAACTTTTACTTCTTTTTCAGCCACAATAGTTGGATTGTGTGTAGGTTCTGTATCTTTACCATTTACAATAGCTGTATTATCAATTTGTCTTATTTCTTTTCCTTTAGTATCTTCTCCAAAGATAACTCTAACCTTAAATGAAACTATTATTTCTTCTCCGACATCTATACTCTTTATCCATGTAAGTCTACCATTGTTTTCTACGCCTTCATCATAAACTTCAACTAGCTCTGTTCCTTCTGGTACATTGTCATAGATATAGATATTGTTTAGTTTATCTGTTCCATTATTTTTTGCAGAAATTTTGTATGTTATATAGTCTTTTTTGAATACAACTGAATGAATAGCTTGATCATTTTCAGTTTCATCATTTATATATGACATTTTATGTATTTCAATTTTAGGATTACTAATCTTCTCTGTTGATGCATTTACATCAAGTGGAGTCCAAGAAGCATAGAAAGAATCGCTAACCTTTCTTTCTCTTTCTTCTGTTTGAGTATATTCAGTATCTGGTAGGTTTCTATTTGTTCCACCTGTTGTTCTTCTTGTACCTGTACCAGTTCCTGTTCCTGTTCCATTTGCTGTGTTTCCAGTTGTAGTATTAGTTTCTGTTGTTTCAGTTGTTGGAATTGTTTGATTTTCTCCGTTAGTTACTTCCGAACTACCATCAGGTAAATTACTACTATTTTGATTATCTCTAGTTGTAGCATTATCATTATTTGCATCCACACTATTTGCTGTTGTAGCAGATACATCTTGTCTTGATTTAACAAAAGCAACAGTTCCAATTATTGCAGCTAATGCAAGAACAACGACTACACTTGCTATTAAAATTCTCCTATTTTTTCTATATTTACTTTTCAAAATTTTCCCCCCCTATGAAAAAATTTTATTTTATAAAAGCATTTACTAATTAAGTTTTTCTCTTGCTTTTACAATTTGTCTTTGTTTGTGTCCATTAGTACATGTAATTAGTGTTACCTCTCTTGTACCAGGTTCTACACTTTCTGCACATGAGATATCATTTGGATCAACAGGATATTTATCAAACACTTCATATTCTACAGTGTTTCCTTTTAAATCTGAAAGTTTTATAATATCCCCTTTTTCTAGTCTTTTTACCTTTCCAAACATCGTACCATTCCAATTGTTATGTCCGGCTATTGAAAAATTTCCGATTTCGTTTATTTCTGGTCCCCAAAATTTTGTAACAGATACTGACATTGTCTCTTCTGTGGTATTTGATAATATCAAATATTTTATCTCAATCTTAGGAATTTCTATTATTCCTACAACATCATATCCTTTATATGTTACATTCTCTGGTGCAGTGCTTTCGTTATTTTGGATATTATCCTCTATATCACTAACCGCCTCAATTATTTCATTTTCTGTTCTTTTATCTTTACGATAGGTGTACACTATATTTGCTCCTATCATAATTGCGGCAATTATTAGTATAACCAACAAAATATTATATATTCTTCTCATATTAATACCTTCTAGTGCTTATTTTGTCTTTTATCTTTATTTGTTTTATGTCTTAAAACTAGTACAACAATTATTAAAAACATAATTACACAAAATGCTATTATGCTAGCAGTACTTTCGTATGTTCTTGGTAGTTTTACAATTTCTTCTAGAACCTCTTTAACTACCTTTTCTGTATCTTCTTGATAACAAAGTAAAAATGCTGCATCTTGTTTTACATCGTTACCTTTTTCAGCTTTAAGCCAAATAATGTATTTGTCTCCTGTTATAGTGTCCTCTGGTTCAAGGATTTTTCCATTAGCCTCTAGTTTAATCCAATTACTATCATTTTTACCTGGTTGTAATTCTTGGTATAAATTGTAAAAATCCTTTTGTGTAATAAATTGTTCAAACTTGCTATCTATACCATTTTTTAATTTTTCTGCTATATTATATAATGTTGAAGCTTGACTTGATAAATCACCTTTAGGAATTTTTTCTAATTGATAATAATAATTGGTGTCTTCATTAGTATGAACTAGATATTGACTCAAAATAATTGTATGTTCAATATTATTTTCATCTGTCCAAATCTTCTTATATGTCTCATTTGGATTTACTACCTCTTCACCAGTTATTCTCTTGCTTGTATTTTTAACGAAATCAATCTTTTCATCAGTCATAACATATTCTTCAGATAAATCTATTTCTTCTGCTTTAACAACATATTTCATGTCAGCATCTTTTATCCAAATATATGCCTTATCTTCATTATCTTTAAAATAAGTGTCGTAAATTTCTTCATTAATATATGCAGTATTTAATTTTTCTTTTTGTATTTCATCTTTTACAGATGTAATAAAAACTAGTTCTGATTCATCTGCATTTTTGTTACTAGAAAATGCGAAATTGAATTCACTATTACATATATTTTTATAATATATTATGAAGCTCCTTTCCGATTTTTGAATTATTATTTTGTCATTGTCTGTAACTGCAAATTGTGGAATTTGAATAGTAATAATTAATGCTATAGCAATAAAAAGAATTTTTGCTATTTTTAATTTTACTTTTTTCATTTTTTTCCTCCTTTATATTTTTATTTCCGTAGAGTTTTTCCATATTTTGCTATATGGCTCATTTATTATATAACATTTTTCTAAATTTGTAAAGATTTTATGCAACATTTTTTTATGTAGACATCTTATTTTTATACTTTTTCAAATTATGGAAATAATTTTTAATTAAATATAACAATCTTTATTCTTTTATTATCAAATTTATACATATTTATTATTGTTAAACATTAACTTACCTTCTCTATACTAAAAATGAAAGCAGTTTTATTGCTTTCATTTTTCTCTATTTAATATCCTTAATGAAATTTCTCGGATTTTAGTAAATAATTTACTAATAATATTGTTTGATAAAAGTACTAAAGAGAAATCATTCTTTACTTTTATTTGATTCTCTTTTTCTATTAATTCTTCCTGTCTTTTTTTGTAATATGTATCATAATACTGCATCATAAAGTCATTTTCTTTATATATGCTTACACCAATTAAGTTTTTATATTCCTCTAATTTATTTTTATAAAATGTTAAGTCAAAAATTGTATGTATTGTGTTATATAATATGTCAAAATAAGATTTAAAAATTTCTATTTGACATTCCATATACAGCTTTTGGATTAATTTTATATTTTCATTTATTTGCTCTGTACTTTTGCGTATATTATTTTCATTGATATCTCTTTTTAATGATATTATTTCTTCTTCTGCAAATAGTATTCTATCCATATTTTCTTTAACATTGCAAAAAGTTGTTTTTGTTATAGTATCATATCCATCTATTATGAAGTCATCTGTGGCATATATTGTGCTTTTTACTAACTGCTTTTCACCAATAACAAACTTTAATTGTTCTAGAATATTGAAAATTAAAATGTTTCTATTTGTTAGAATAGTATTAACTCTTATTCCATAAACTTCTTGAACTGTATTTTCCCTTTCAAAGACTTTCGATACAATAAATTGGACTGCTGATTCATTTAGTGCTATACCATTTTCTTTAAATGATGTAAATGTAACTTGTCCTAGTTGTTGCAATTTTCCCTTTTTATTTCTTCTGTCTTGAATTGTATGTATACACTCATATAAAAGTTCCGGTGATATTTCTCCTATAGTTAAGCTATTATCAATAATAAGCGTATCATCATCATATGCATATATAGCTTTATTTTCAACAGTCCCGATTTTGCCAAAAAATATTTGTGTAGATAAAATTTTATTATAAATGTAGTCATAATTTATATAGTCAAATTTGTTCGATATCATTTCTGCAACTTGTATCGCTAAACTTTTTTTTTGAATATAAGAGAATCTTTCTAAATTAGTAATACCATATTCTTTAACAGTTTTTTTAAAATTCATTATCTAACTCCTTTTCATATTTGTAAAATACTACTATTATATTATACACTATATTTATAATAATTAACTTTACATTTATATTACAATTTTATTACATTTTTGTTACGTTTCACCAAAAAAGTGATAAATATACATATTTATAAAATTTTGTGAAATACTATTATTGCAAAATTTGGAGGTTTTAACCTTTATGAAATATATAGATAATTTAATCAATTTAATTAAATATAAAGAAAAAGAAGAATATAATTTTGTTTTGCCTTATGCCGATAGTCTTCAGGAAAGTAATATTTCTGACCAAGCTGATGAACTTAAGCCATTGGATAATATAGTAGAAAACGTGTATCCTTCTATTGATGTTAATCTTGAATACGTAAAAGTAAAATATAACGCATTAATTAATAGTGATATAAAGATTAGAAATTTCTTTATCAATATAAAAAATAAACAATACAGTGCTTTCTTACTATATATTGATGGTATGATTGATAATCCATCAATTAATAAGTTTGTTATAGAACCACTTATGATAAAAAATCGTTCTAATACAAATCCAGCAAGCCCAGATATTGTAAGTACAGCTGTTACAAATAATGTTACAGTAAGACGTGTTAAAAAATTTAATTTAGTAAATTACATTTCAGAGTGTCTTGTTCCTCAAAATGATGTTACAACTTCAAATAAATTCTCTGATATTTTTAGGCAAGTAAACTTGGGAGTTTCTGCACTTTTTGTTGATACCATTGATACAGTATTTCTTATAGATGCTAAAGGCTTTGATAAACGTAGTATCACTCCTCCAGATAATGAGATAATCATTCGTGGTTCTCAAGAGGGTTTTATTGAAAATATTAGGACAAATACTTCTCTTTTAAGAAGATTAATAAATAATGAGAATTTTGTAATCGAAGATATGAGTGTTCGGAACCATAACTTCAACAAAGATACGGAGTTTGCTATTTGAAAAATATTGCAAATGATGATTTAGTTGCTGAAATAAAATACAGAATAAATAATTTAGGTATCGATTATCTTATATCTTCTGGCCAATTAGAACAACTTATACAAGATACCAATTCCAGCCTTCCACAGCTTATTTCTTCTGAAAGGCCTGATAAAGTTGCTGCATATATTTTGGAAGGAAGAGTGGCTATTTTAGTAAATCGGTACTCCCTACGCCCTTGTTGCCCCTGCTGTTCTTATTGATTTTCTTACATCTCCTGAGGATGTAAATTTAAAATACCAATTTTCCGATTTATTAAAGCTTATAAGAATACTCGGACTGTTTGTTACATTACTTTTGCCAGGGCTTTACATTGCAATTACCACATTTCATCAAGAGCTTATTCCAACAGAGTTTTTATTTACAATAGTGGCATCAAGAAATAATGTTCCCTTCCCTATAATATTCGAAATTTTTACACTTGAAATTGCACTAGAATTAATTAGAGAATCTGGAATAAGAGTTCCTCGGTCCTCTTGGCCAAACAATAGGTATAGTTCGGCGCTTTAATACTTCGGAGAAGCTGCTGTTTCTGCAAATGTTGTAAGTCCTATTCTTGTAATTATTGTTGCGATAACTGGTATTACAGCTTTTGCAATTCCTGACTATTCGCTTAGTTTTCACGTACGTATGAGTAGATTTGCATATATTATTTTGGGATATTTTGCAGGATTTTTGGGCATAGCTTTTGGCTTTGTATTACACTTATGTATAGCCTCAAGTATTAATTCTTTTGGAGTGTCATACCTAAGCCCATATTCACCTGCATCTACTACAAAAGATTTAGGTTACCTTTTATCTCCTATATGGAGAAGAGAAAAAAGGAGAAGTTTTCTAAATACTAAACGTCAAAAGAAACAAGAAGATATTAGCTTAAAATGGAAAAATTAAAAAAAGGAAGTGATTTTACTTGGAGGAGCGAAAACTTGAAAATTATCAAGCAGTAGCTATTATAGTTATTGTTATGTTATCGCATATCATACTTAATTTACCAAATCATCTTATAAATCAAACTGGCTCTGCATCTATTCTAAACCTTCTATATGTATTTGGAATAGTTCTTTTCATATGTTGGCTTGTTACAAAATTTTTCAAATTGTTTCCAAATTCGGACTTAATAGATATTTGTGAATATGCTGGAGGAAAAGTCGTGAGAAATATATATACAATAGCTCTTATAGTATATCTTTTTACAGTTTCTGCTTTTGTTATTAGAATTTTTGCTGAAAGTTTGGTGCTCATATATTTTCCAAATATGGATGTTGATATGGTTATACTTATATTCATTATAATCACTTCTATTATGAATATACTTGGTTTCAAGTCAATATCAAGAGCTGCAGTGATAATTTTCCCTATCATCATTATCGCATTTATATTTGTTTTTATATCATCTGCTCCTAGTTTTATGCCTGAAAGAGCTCTACCTATTCTTGGATATGGTGTATCTAATACTTTCTTTATTGGCTTAAATAATATTTTTGCATTTAGTAGTGCTCTAGTTATTACTTTCCTTGCGCCATATATAAATGATGGAAATAGGATGACAAAGATTAGTTTTATTTCTATTATAATCTATGGTTTAAGCATCCTTGGTGGAGTTATAACCATGCTTTTTGTGATGCCATCTGTTACTGATATGAATAACACACTTGCAGTATATATCTTAGCTAAAAGAGTAACTTTAGGTAGTTTTATTCAAAGTATAGATGCTATGTTTATTTTAGTTTGGATAATGCTTATCTTCACATATTTAGCAATAATAATGCATTTTATACTTGTCTCTTTCAAAAGATTAGTACCTATAAAACATGAAATCTCTATGGTATATAGTTTTTCTGCAATCACATTTATTATAAGCATGCTTCCTAAAACTACTTCTGATATTGATTTTTTTGAAAGTATCGTTTATAAATATGCTTCAATAATTTTTGTTTTTTTAATAAGCTTCACAATACTAATTTGTGGATATATAAAGAAAAAAAGAGAACTAAGGAAAGGAGACTTTGAGCTTGAAGAAAAGAATTAGTTTAGTTATTATTTTTCTTATATTAGTTGCATTTTCTGTGAGTGGATATAGGCATCAGCAAGATATAAATGACTTTGCTTATGTTATTGCTATTCGGAATCGATGAACGGAACAGATAATAACTTAAAAGTTAGTTTTCAAATTGCAGTCCCTTCAAGAACCACTTCATCCGAAGGTTCAACTGGTGGTTCATCTGATTCTCCCGATACTGTAATAGATACAATAGATTGCCCCTCCGTTGAATACGCAATAAGTCTTGCAAATGGATATATAAGCAAAAAACTGAACCTTTCTCATTGTAAAGTTATTGTTATCTCTGAACAAGTTGCTGCAAATGGTATTTCTGATATTGTTTATACTTTATATAATCATCCAGAAGTTAGGCCTAGCTCAAATGTTATCATTTCACGTTCTACTGCCTATGATTTTTTAGCTAGTTCAAAATCAAGTCTCGAGAACATCACAGCAAAATACTATGAAATAGTTACAACTTCAAGTCAAACAACAGGTTTCACTTCAGATATTACTCTTTCAGATGTAATATCTGGTATATCAGATACATTTGGAGAAGCCTCTGCGATTTTAGGTTCAGTTGCCGGAGAAGATAAAGCAAGTTCTACAAATATATATGAAACAGATACAATAGCAGGCGAAGATACTTCAGGTTCTGGGCAAAAAACCGAAACATCTTCTAATATAGATGTAGTTGGGCTTTCTGTTTTTAAAGGAGATGTATTAGTACGGAGAATTAACTGCGGAAGAAACAATTTGTCACTTAATTGTTACGAATAACCTAGAAGAGTGTATTTTTTCTATACCAAGCCCTTTTGATGAAGATAAGTCAATAGATTTATCTATTAGTTTGGGTAAAAAAACAAAGAACAAAGTAGAGTTTGTAAATGGTTCCCCATATATCAAAACAAAAATTAAACTTAATGCAAAAATTCTGTCTCTAAATAAACATACAAATGATTTTAAAGATGATGATTTAAAGCTTATAGAAAGTTATGCAAATTCTTATGTAGCAGATAAAATACAAAAGTATCTGTATAAAACCGCAAAAGACTTTAAGTCTGATATTGCTTTGTTTGGAAGATATGCTGTTTCAAATTTTTCTACTTGGGATAAGTGGACTAAGTATAATTGGCTAGATAATTATGAAAATGCCTTTTTTGATGTGAGTGTTGATGTTAATGTAATATCAAGCTATCTTGTGTCATAAATTTTTAAGGAGCTATTATGTTTTTTATTATTTTAATTTTAAGTATAATCGTTTTTGTTAAAACTATTGGATATGCAATTTATGAGTATAAGGATAATAACAATAAATTTGCTGGTATTGTTATTAGCATTTTTGGTTTTGTTGCACTAATTGGACAAGTTATGGTTGAGATAATACGATAAAAATTCAATATAAATAATTAGTTACAATACAAAATAAATATTTATGCAAAACTGGTCTAAGTTAAATTTTAGACCAGTTTTACTTTCTATTTAAAGTGTTATTTTATTTAAAACGATGCTTGCTACAAGGCTTATAATAAATATTGCTATAGAAACAATAAATGTTATTTTTATGCTTTTCTTAACTTTAGTTTTTTCACTTTGTTTTTTTGCTTTTATTTTAGTCGTTAAAATACTTAATCCCATTGCAATAACAGTTACAAATGATATAACTATGGCAATACTACAAACAGCGGTACCTATTTGTACTGGTCCTGGTGTAAAAGATTCCGCAGCACCTGCCAATGGCATCACTCCGATCTTTATTCCACTACTTGCAAAGACACTATTTTCAGTTAAAAATGTTATTCCTAAAGAAGATAATCCAGCTTTAAGCCATTTATTAGGAATACTTTCATGTAAATGTGTTTTGCTCATTTCATTCATCTTTGGATAATCATTTCTAACTTCATTTACGACATTTTTAATTTCCATATAAATCAACTCCTTTTATTATATTTATTACTAATTTTATTTAGCATATTATAATCTTTATTATAGAACCTTTGAATAAACATTTTTGAATTTTCTTTATATAATCTGCCTGCCATTTTATCAGATATTTCAACAAGTATTTTTTCAGTCTCACATATAACTGGCGATATTTCATTAATATCATTAGTTAACATATAGTTTCTGCAAGGGCATGTATGTTTACATCTTTCGCGAATAGCACAGTTTTTACATACTTCATTTTCTTTTTTTGAATTTTTTATTAAGTTCAATCTTGCTTTTGTATCAATTCCATTTTCACAATTTCCTATAATAAACTTTGGATTATTTACAAATTGCATACATGGATAAAAGTTTCCATCTGTTCCAACATTTATAGTTTTCATTCCGAATTTACAGTCATCATTGCAATTATAATCTTCTTGCACATATGTTCGTATTTTTTCATCAATTAATGGTATTTCTACGTCACCTTCCTGCAAAATTTTATTAGCATAAATGTCAGCAACTTGGCTAAACTGTTTCCTTATTTCGTTTAAATCATCATCTTGCCAATCTTGTGAATAATCAAATAATAAATTTATGTATTTGAAGCCCATTTCAATTAAAAAATTCACATTTTTACTTAAGTCAGATAAATTATTTCTTGTTATTACTGACATAGAAACAACCGAATCAAAAGCTTTTATAAGTTTTCTAGCATTTTTTTGAACTATATCAAAAGTTTCTTTTCCATCTATAGTTTTTCTATTTAAATCGTGCGTTTCTTTCATTCCATCAATACTACAAGCAATATTAGCAAATCCATTTTTCTTCATATATTGTATAAATTCATCATCTAGTAGTGTTGCGTTTGTTGTTAAGCCATAGAAAAACTTCATTTTACTATTTTTAGAGTTTATGTACTCAATTGTATTTTTTATTATCTCCTTTTGTAATAATGGTTCTCCACCATAAAAAACAATTATTGAATATTTTTGATTTTGTTTTATCTCATAGTCTATCAATTTTTTTATATTTTCAAATGTAATATTTTTATCCTGTTTATTTTCATAACAATATGTACAATTTAGATTACATTTTTCAGTTAAGTGAATTATATAGTCCATATTTACTCCTTATATGTGTATTATACAATATTTTTACATTTTTTTCAACTTTTTCTTCATTATACTAAAGAGGCGACTTTTTGTCGCCTCTATCTCTAATTATTATTATTTTTCTTTATGTTATATATTATTGCATCTTCATTATTGAATAAATATTCAGAGTCTTTTATATCCGTTTGAACTGGATCTACATCAGGTTCACCCATATATGATTCATAGTTCATTTTATTTGGATCAAATTGTTGTTTTTTACTCTTATCTTTTTTGTCATCAACTATTATTCCACTTTGATATTTTGCAAAGTCAAAGTTCTTTGATTTATGTGGTTCTTTATATTTTGATGCCATAAAATCTAGAGTTGTTAATCCAACAAAAGCTTTTCCTGTATCGTCTTTTACCATAAATCCACAGTGCCTAAACTTCATGTTGTCAAATTTACCAATGTCATATCTCTTCTTGTAACCCCATTTTACGCCTTTTAGATCTCCATATGAGACGCTCTTTGCTGATCCTCCTGCCATTCCAAATTGTTCGCCATCTCCTTCTGGTTTAATACTCATATCTTGACTAAATAGCCAATCTCTCTTGTATCCAAAGTGTTCTGCCCAGAATACTGTTTCATCTGGCGAAAGGTTTCCAAGTACAAATTTTTCTGTACAATTTGAAATTATTGTTTTGTCAAATCCTGCACCCTTCTTTAATTGTTCTAAGCTTTGGGCTGTTACAATTGTTCCAACTTTATATTTTCTATATAACGTAATTACTCCAAGTGATGCACCTGTTAAATATTCTGGGAATTCATCTATATAGAATATATGTGGTATTCTTGATGCTTCATTTCCAGGTCTTTTTAAAACAGAACGTTGCATTGCAAGTATAAAGTAAAGTCCAAATGTTTGATGTAGAATGCCACCTAAATCTCCTCTTCTTGTACATACTATTGTTACTTCACCATTTGCAAATACATCATCAAAATTTATATTATTTGTTCTATTACATAAAATTTTTCTAAGTGAGTCAACTCGAAGTAAGCTATCTAATTGTGTCATTGCTAAATGTACATATTTTTCAGTTTCATTTCTCATTACACCTTCGTTATAGAAGTGTTTCTTGAAGTATGCAAGTTGAAGTTTATATTTTTGTGTAAGTTCTGGATCTTGTTCTATCTTTCTGCACATATCTTCTACTAGATTAAAATCATTAAGCATATCTAATAAATCTTCCATATTAGCAATCTCTCCATTATTAAGTAATGGATGCATATCTGCTAAAACTATTGTTAAGTTTTGTACAGCTTGCGCAGCTGAATTCATAAAGAATACTTCATCTTCCTGGGTATGTTTTGCACTATACATAGCAGAAATAATTGCTGATATAAAACCTGCAATTTCTCCAGGTGCTCCATAAGCAAATGGATTTAATCCTATTGAATTAGGATTGCTTGGGTCAATTATATTTACTTTTAAATTAAAGTTTTTAGCAATTCCTATCATTTTCTCTGTAGATTCGTTGTCTGGTGAAAGTAATGTCATTCCGATATCTTTATATACAATTTTACCGCTGTCGCTATGTATAAGCTTACTTAAATATGCTTTAAATAATTTTTCTTTTCCTGATATTGGCTCTAGCATATTCAATGTAAAGTTATCATTTATGTATTCATTTGAATATGGTTTATCTAAATTTGCAAGTCCTGTTTTTAAAGCTGTAAATCCTAATTCTTTTGCTGCTTCTTTTAAGAAGTATTTCTTTTCCATATCACGTGCTAGCATTGGTTCAATAAGTAAAGCTGTTTTTCCCATTCCAGAGCCACCACAGATAAGTGCTGGGTCTCCTCTCCTACTATCGCTTATTTTAACAGCTTTTCCTGTTTCTTTGTCTATTCCTATAATGTTTTCATAACTGTATGCACCTTTTTTAACTGGTTTTGAAGATAAATTTATGCCTGCATAGTCCCAAATAGATTCTTTTAAAAGTCTTGTATCTTCTACACCAGCATATATCCACCAAAATACTGAAAAGAAAGTTGTAAGTGGTATATAAATTGCAACTGCTTGAAAAGCTGGCTTTATTACACTTGCGAAATTTGTTACTATTTCAACGTAATTTGGAACTGATACAAGTAGTACCCATCCTAGCATATTAATCCATTGTGAAATCATTGAAATTGCAATTATATATAGTGATATAGCATACATATACACTATCATTATTTTCATATCGCCGCCTTGTCCATATTTTGAACTTCCTGAAAATAGAAATGCAAAGACTGGGCACGCAAGTGCAAATGTATAGCCTATTGGTCCCCAATAGGATACAGATATGCCTGTAAATATCATAAATAACATTTCTATAACTCTATCTACTACTATGTATATTGTAGCAAGTGTTAGTATATATGTAAAAAAAGTATTTCTATCTGTCTTTAGTACTTTTAGTAGTTTATCAAGATATTTCAAAACTCCCACCACTTTCTATATATTTATATATATTAATTTATTTATTGCGTAATTATACATATATATTATGACATAAATTGATGAAAAAAACAAGTATTTTTAAGGAAAAACTCTAGTTTAAATATAAAATGAAGAAAACAAATAATTTTTAAGTAATGTGCGCAGCGACCAAACGAACGTAAGCGAGTGCGATTGAAGGCTTCGGCAGTATTGACTGTCGTCAAAATGACATAATGAAAATTGTCCATTTTGACGACAAAGGTTTGAAGAAGCCGACAGTAAGCATTACGCAAAAAATTATTTATTTCCTTCATTTATCTTTCTAATCTAATAATTTTAGCTCTACATCTTCTACTTTATACTTGTTTGTCTTCTCATCTAGTTTAAATTCAAGCAATGTACTGCCTAAGTTTTCCTGTATTTGTCTTAAATCTGTTGTGAAATAAAGCTTTATCTTATCTATCTCTACTCTATTTGTAACTATTTCTTTAAAACATTCTGCTGCATGTCTTTCATCTTCACATACTAGTATCAATTGTGGAATTGTAGCAAATCCACAATCCATAGGTACAAAATTATCGTAAAAGTCTTTGTACATCTTCATCTTATCAACTAATTTTTTTTGCCATTCTTCTTCTCTTCTTACAACTTCAAACAAGAATGTTATAGACTTCGAATTTTTTGTAAGTTTAATTGCTCCACCACTTGATTTAAATACTTTACCAAGTACTTTTGCTTTTAATGTTGGTTTTACTATATATTCATCAAATGCTTTTACTTTGTTTAAATATGCTATTATTACTTGATTTCCAGCAAGTCTTTTCTTAATCATTGCAACTGGTTTTGTATTGTCTGATTGTTGCCATTTGCAATCTATTCCTCTTGAATTTAAAAGGTATTTTCCCATTTTTTCTAGGCAATATATTCTATATATTCCTTTTCCATCTTCTGATGTAAAATAATATCTAGTTAATATTTTTGATTTTATAAGTTGATCTAATTTGTTATTTAATTTATCTTGTGAACCATATTCAATTCCTTTATGATCAAGCATTTGACATAATTGTCTTGAAGTTATAAACTCAAATTCATTAACAAGTTCAAGTATTGCAAAGTGTAAATCGTTTATATGTCCTATATTGATTTTATGTACTATTTGATTCATAGATACATATCCATCTTTTCCATCAAATGTTTTAATTTCTCCTGGTCTTAATGCAAATGGTGATTTTTGTGCTTCAATTTTATTATCTTCTACCATATTCTTCTCCTTCCGTTCAAAAATTTCGAAATAATTGCGTTTTTGCTGTGTTAAACTTCGCCTCGAAAAACTTCAACGTGCACCAGCACGCCTACGTTTTTCTCGCTTGTTTACCTTGCCAAAATCACAATTCTTTCAAAATTTAAAAACTTAATATATTATTAATTTAATTTTTTTCTTATCTGGAATAATTTTCTTTATATAAACATCTACGTTTTGTCCATATTCTACGTTATCTTTATATTCTGCAAGTCCTACAAGATTTGGTTTTAACTCTATAAATATTCCATTTTTATCCTTTGTTGCATCTCTTACTATACCTTTTACAACTGTTCCCTGTTCGTATTCTTTTATATTATCTTCCCATGTTCCAAGCAATTCTTTATATGTAAATGATATTCTATTTTTTTCCTTGTCAATATCTTTTACGAGGACATCGATGTTCTGTCCTATATCAAATCTTTCGTAAGGAGACTTTATTCTGGAAACAGACATATCTTCTATATGCAAAAGTCCACTAGTTCCATCATCTAATTCTATAAATGCTCCATATGGTTTTATCTGCTTAACTGTTCCATTAACCTTCATGCCTTCACTTAGTTTATCTGATATATTAAATCTTTGGTACATAATTTACTTCCTTTTCATGTGTTATGTGTTTATTATACTATTAAATTTTTAATTTTGCAAACTTTTCACTTCATTTTCTGTTAAATATCTCCATTCACCTATTTTTAATGGTTTTACAGAGATACTTCCAATCTTTGTTCTGTGGAGTGCCTTAACTTTTCTTCCAACAGCTTCACACATTTTTCTAACTTCTCTATTTTTTCCTTCATGAATCGTTATTTCAAGTCTTGAAATATGTTGTTCTTTATCAACTTTTAATATTTTAACTATTGCAGGTTTGCTTATATAATCTTCTATTTCTACACCATCTCTAAGTTTTTCTACTTCATCTTCTGTAATTTCTCCGAATTAATGTAACTGTATATGTTTTTGTAACTTCATGTTTTGGATGGGTAACTCTATATACAAAATCTCCATCATCTGTAAGTATTAAGGCTCCAGATGTGTACATATCAAGCCTTCCGCACTGGAACTAATCTTTTATTTGTTTTAACTAAATCCAATACTGTATCTCTCCCAAACTGGTCTTTTGCAGTTGTAACATATCCTATTGGTTTATTTAGCAATATATATGTATGTTTTTCACTTTGTATTCTAACTTCTTTGTCTTTAAAGCTTATTATATCTTGCTCCGGAATCACTTTTGTTCCAAGCTCATAAACCACTTGTCCATTTACTTTTACAAGTCCTTCTTGTATATATTCTTCACATTTTCTTCTTGATGCAATTCCTGCATTTGCAAGAAATTTTTGAAGTCTTATTTCTTCCATTATTATTCTCCTATATTTAATATCAAAGTAGCCAAACGCAGGAGTTTTGTTTTCAAAAATTTTGAAAAATGAGGAATTAGAAATTATGCAAAATAAGTTCGATTTCATCATTTTGATAAATTTTTAAAACAAAAGCTCCGACGAGATTTGGCGGACTTTTATGCCTTATTTAATTCATCAATTATATTTTGAAAATATTCTGGCAAAGGTGCTTCGATTGCCATCTGCTTCTTAGAACTTGGATGTAAAAATTCTATTCTCTTTGCATGAAGCATTTGACCTTCGACTCCAAAAGGATTTTTTCCATTAGAATATACCATATCTCCTACTACTGGATAACCAATTTCTGATAAGTGCACTCTTATCTGGTGTGTCCTTCCTGTATCAATCTTTACTTCTAAAAGTGTGAAACCATCATATCTTTTCAAAACTTTAAAATGTGTAACCGCTTCTTTTCCGTTTCTTTGTAACAGCCATTTTCTTTCTATCCTTATCGCTTCTACCAATTGGCATGTCTATTGTAGCTTCATTTTCTTTAACATTTCCGCGTACTAATGCAATATATGTCTTTTTTACTGTTCTATTTTTTATCTGTTCGCTTACGTCAATGTGTGCTTTATCATTTTTTGCAATTATCAATACACCACTTGTATCTTTATCAAGTCTATGTACTATTCCAGGTCTAATTTCTCCTCCAATACCCGAAAGAGAATCTTTACAGTGATTCATTATCGCATTTACAAGTGTGCCATCTGGATTTCCTATTGCAGGATGTACGACCATTCCTTTAGGTTTATTTACAACAATTATATCGTTATCTTCATAAAGTATATTTAACGGAATATCTTGTGCTTTAAGGCTAATTTCCTTTGCTTCTGGCTTTTCTACAGATATCTTATCTCCATAACCTACTTTATATGAAACCTTAATCTTTTTTCCATTTACAAGTATATTCTCTTCTTCAATTAATCTTTGGGCAGTAACTCTCGAAATCTCTTTATCAAGCTCTGTTACCACTTTATCTATTCTTAAACCTGCAAGATTTTCGTTTATTATATATTCTTTCAAAATATCACCACCTTAAAATAGCCTCGTCTCAAAATGCAAATACTTAGAATTGTTATTGGGCAATTCGCTCGTAAAAGATAAAATGGTCATCCTTATATAATTCCTTATAATTTTCATCTTTTTCAAGAAGCATCTTTAGTTTTGAATTTTTATATGTGATTACATGTGTAATTCCGTAATCTTTGAACTTAGTTTCATACCAAGTTGAAATTCCTGATATATCAAGATAATCAGAAAATATTTTCACTCCTTCATTAAATTCAGGTGAATATAAGTCGGCACGTGAGTCAATAAATACTGGAATGCCTCTATACAATAAATAACTTCCATAGTTATAGTCATTAAATAATTTCATGGTATTGAAATTTAAATTTCCTTTGTCAGCCTCTGATAAAATATAGTCTGCTGCTTCTACTGGATAAGATGAAGAATTTATATATTCATCATTCATTTTTTTACTATATAATGTTGCTGCACAAAGCACTACTAAGAAAATTGCTACAAGATATCCTTTCCAGGTTACAGTTAGCTTTGTAAAATCTTCTATACCATTTTTATCATATTTTTCAGTAAAATCACATAACAGCTTTGTAAAAGAAATTCCTCCTATTATTACAAGCATAGAAAACTGCCTTCTTGTAATAAATGTTAGTACAAGTAATCCACCTATCATAAAAAGATCCTTTAAAGATATCTTTGTGTCTGTAAATACTAAGAGAATAGTGAGCATTATTATTGTTGTTATAGCACCTTCGTGATTTTTTAGCACTAATGGTTGATGTTCTGAAATATTTTGCGTTGTATTTCCATGCATTAATTTAAATATATGTGTATATGGCTCGTCCCCTAGTGGAGTTAATAGTCCCATTGCGAAGCAAAGAATAGCAACTATTATAAGCCACTTAGCCGCATCTCTTTTCACAAGCTTTACTCTATATGGATTATCTTTTCTTCTCTGCATATTTGCTTTAAATTTTTCAAATTTTTCTTCTTCTTGTGCTAATTTTTTTTGTAATTTCTCTATTTTTTCTTCTTTTCCATTCTTTTTAGATAATCTCTTTATTCTACTTTTAAGTTCAAATATTGATAATTTATGTACAAAAAATGTATCTCTTAATACAACAATTAGATATTCAGCTATATATGGCATTAGTAATATAAAGAAAAAGTAAAAAACTGCAGCATGCATATTAGCAATTAAGCATGCATCTAGCATTAATCCTACCACATATCTTTTCTTTTTAGTTTCTAAGAAGCTTTCTACTAAATATATTTCTAAAACAAACAAATTAAATGTTACAAGTTGTGCCCTTGCTGCAATATAGTCAGATAATAAGAACATAACTCCTATTGTTATTACAAACGAAAATAGTGGCTTTTTATTAACTTTTGCACTTGTTATATATAGCAAAACCCCTAACAAGCAGCTTAAAACGACTGTCGATATATAAATTCCTTGCATTCCTCCTATTGAGTAAATTAAATAAATACTCACATCATATAACCAATGAGGATATGTATATTTTAAATCATGCCATGAAAATGGATCAACTCTATCAAGTCCATTTTCCATTATGTGCTGACCTATGCTTATTGTGTAATATGTATCATTTTGAAGTGTCTTTGGTGCAAGTGAAAATGAAAATATGATTATGCAAATGATAGCTAAAATATTAAACTTTATTTTTGTACTTTTATCCATAATTAAAATCCTTTCTATTGTTTTCGACAAAATCTATTAGAGTATAATTAGTCAGCCTACTTTTGGTGGTTCTATTTTAATTCTCTTTTTTTGCATATTAATGCTTTAATCTTTTTTCCTTCTTCTGTAAACATCTGCTCATGTTCTGTTTCAATATTGTTTTCAAATATATTTTCATTATGTAAGTCGTAGGTTTTAGAAATTATTTCAAATCCCGCTTCTTCAAAATACTTCAAGCTCTCATTAAATAGCCCATCATCGTCTGTTTTAAAGTATATTTCTCCTCCGTCTTTTAAAAATTCTCTATATAGCATTAATTGTTTTGTATGTGTTAATCTTTTCTTTTTGTGTTTTGGTTTTGGCCAAGGATTACAAAAATTTATATATATTCTATCAACTTCATCTTCTTTTGACATAAATAAAAGAATTCTTTCTATATCATGTCTTGTAATAATAACATTATCTATGTCTAGCTCTAATTCTTTGTATTTTGATTCTATATTTCTCTTTGCCTGTCCTAGCATTGCATCAACCAAATCTACTGCAATATAATTAATATTTTGATTTGATGATGCAAGTTTTGCTATAAATGAGCCTTTTCCACATCCAAGTTCTATATGTAATGGCTGTTTTTTCTTAAATAATGAATTCCACTTTCCTTTATAATCTTCTGGATTATCTATATAAAATTTACATACTTCAAGTTCTGGCCTTGCCCATTTTTTGTATCGTATTCTCATTTTTGCCTCATTTCATCTTTAAATAATTAATCCTGTTTTTGGGACGCGTCCCCAAAAACATTCTCATTCTGAAACCTCATCTGTATAATATATTTCATTATTTTCACTGTATATTTTAATATATTTTCCTATAAACTCTGGTCTTAGTATTCCTTCATCTTCCTCAAATTCATATACTGGCTCACAGATAATGTTTCCGTTATCATCTATTGCTCCCCATTTGCCATTTTTCTTAATTCCAGCAAATCCATATCTATTAAATTCTGTTACATAGTCATAACTTGGATTTACTTTTATTGCTCCATCTTTATCTTCAAATCCCCATTTTCCTTCTTTGTATATAGCAAATAGCTTATTTTCTTGTAATACTTCTTTTGTTACTTTTAGTTCCCCATTGTTGGTAACAAATTCATTTTTTTCTTCATTATATATTTCTATATAATCATCAGATATTAAAATATTTCCATTTGAAATTGATGTAATCGTTTTCATATCATTAGAGAAAATATCTGTTATATTGTTTTTCATGTCAACACCTTTTAAGAGTTTCTTATCTCCGATCTTGCTTAATACATCATATTTAAAATCAATATATACTTTTCCGTTTTTATCAATTACTCCTAAGCCTTGTCCTTCTTTATATGCGACAAAATATCCATTAAATACATGTTCAATGTATAAATACTCACTCTTTGTAGTTTCTTTTCCATCTTTATTTATAATTCCATAAAAATTATCTTTATTAATAGCTATAAATGAATCCAATTCATCTATTTCAGTCATTGCTATATATGAATTTTCAACTTTTTCTCCTTTTAAGTTAAAATATTCATCTTCTGTGAACGATTTTGCATTTATATATATTCCATTAAATCCTATAGACTTATATACAATTGGAACAATAACTTTTTCATCTATATCTATTACTCCATATTGTGAGCTTCTTTGTACAGCATAAAGATTCGAATCTTTATTATATCCTATTGATTGATATGCAAAATTAATTTTTATATTTTTATTTTTTATTACTCCATATTGTCCATTTTTTGAAGCTATTAAATAAATATCATCACTGACGATATCTATTATTCTTGAAATACTTGTGTATTCTGTATCTAATATAACTTTCCATTTACTATTAATATATCCATATCTATATCCATTATTTGTAGTCTTTTTAACAATATATCCAGACTCACTATAATTTCCATCTCTATAATACTTATCTGCTTCTATTTCATCATATTCAGTTGGAATAAGCTCTATACCTTTATTATTGATTACACCGTATTTTCCGTCCTTTTTTACAAGGATTTCGCCCTCTTTATATCTTACAGAAGAAATTTCTTCATAAATTGCTTTAGTTATAATTTTTCCAGAAAAATCTATTAAGCCATATTTACCTTCTTCTTCGTATTTAAGTAAACTCTTTTCATATGGAATATTTGAGACAGTAGAATCTGTTGGTATTGCTTGTACTTTTTTATATTCAAAGAAAATTTTCTCTGACTTTTCATTTAAAATGTCACTTGTTCCATCTTCTTTGATGCAAAAAAATACTGGTTTTGTTGGATTAGGTATAATAATATTTGAATAGTTATTTTCAATAACCATTTTTCCTTTTACATCTATTATGCCATACTTTCCTTCTGTGTAGACTGCGAAATATCTATAATCTGCTTCTGAGATTTGCTCTAAAGTATAGTTTTTAGTATTGTCTGTATTTATAGTTCTTACTACAACAAAAATTCCTACACATATTATTATTATCAATGCCAGTGCTATCACGACTTTTTTCACATCAATTTCTTCCATAAGTTTATATCTCCTTAAATTTGGCTATGCTTTTCTGCAAAATTTCAAATAGTGGGCGACCAATGGTCGCCCCAACATTTCTTTTATGTCTAGTCTTCGAAACCCGAATGAGCAATGCTCGCCTCATACATATTAATATTGTCCACCATACATTCTGCTGAAATACCAATTATAATAGTTAAATGGTTCTAAAGTTTCAGGTGCTCCATATTCTACACCTTTTGCATCTACTGTGATGCTTGAAATTATAACATCTTGTGCAGGTGTTGAAGTTTTTGTTTCTACACCTGTTTCTTCATTTTTTTCTACTTTAAGTTCTACATTAGATATTTTATCTAATGTATCCCATCCGCTTGTCATTTTTCCAAATGCAGCATATTGTCCATTCCATGCCTGCATATATTTTGTACAAATAAAGAATTGGCTTCCTGCTGAGTTGTAACCTTCTGTAGCAAGTTCTGCTGTTCCATAGCTTGTTCTTGCCATAGATATAACTCCTTTTTCATGTACTATTGGGTTATCATATCCATTTGCTTTAAATTCTCCAACAATTGTATATCCTTTATCTGCATCTGAATCTTTTTCAATACTTGAATCTAATGCACTTAATGTAGGTCCTCCTGTTCCATCTCCTTTTGGATCTCCACCTTGGATTACATACTCTTCAACTCTATGTATTTTTAGTCCGTTATAGAAGCCATTATTTGCAAGTGTTATAAAGTTTTTTACTGTGTTTGGTGCATATTCTGGATATAACTCTATGACAATTGGTTCATCATATCCTTCAAATGTAATTGTTGCTACTGGATTTTCTGGTTTATATGTAAGTTTTTTAACTACTCCAAAACATACTACTCCAAGTAGAACTACTACTAATACTATTGCAATTATCATTGCGATTTTTTTCTTTTTCATTTTAAATTACTTCCTTTCATATTTTTAATTTTTCTGGGCAATGTTGAACGCTTTTATTTAAACATCTGCTCCCTTTACAAATGTTCCTGTTCCTTTGTTTGTATAGAATTTACCTTCTACTGTGTCGTATAGGCCGATTGTTCCTGCTTCGCATGATGCACCTTCGACATTTGTGACTGTGGTTGTACAGTAGCATGGAATTCCATTAAATATTAATTTATCATTTTTATTATATATTTTTACATAATAATACATTCCAACTGGTGTCCAAAAATTATCAGACCATCCGCCTATTTTTAGTAAATTGTTTGATGTTTCTTGACAACTTATACTATACTCTGTTGCGGGTAATGTTTCTTCACTATTAACAGTTGGACTGATTGAAATATTTCCACTTTTTTGTTCCATCAGTACATATCCATGGCGGAGACGTTATTTCATTATTAAAAGACGCTAGTATTATAGGATGATAACGGTTATCTGCGTAATAATAATAGCTAGTATATCCGTATTTTAATACTATCTTAGAAATATTCGAAGTCTTAATACTAGTTTTAATATATGTTTGACATGGATTATTTGGGTCTAATTTTACATATTCTACTTGTTGATATTCTTTTGGTATTAATCTATATGCCAAATCCACCATATTATCTAACGCATTACCTGTTGAAGTATATGAATTATTGAATTCTGTTAATGTATAGTATGTCGTATCATCATAGTCAAATCCTTCTACGCTGATTACTTCTTTTGTTATAAAGTTTATTATCATATCTCCAGGGTCGCTAGAAATATTTAATACTTCCTTTACTTCAGCTTCTGTTAAATACCTATATGTCGTATTTGTTTCTTCATAGTAGTAATTTTCTTTATCTTCTTCTGCAATATTTGAATAATCTATATTCTTTACTGTTTTGAGTGTTTGCATTGCTTCAGTTGATTCTGTTATATTACTTCCAAGTGTTATATACTCAGTTTGCCCAAGTTTAATTTTTTCATAGATTGTATCTACTTTTCCTTGTACTTGCTGTAGTTCATAATTAAAATTTTGTAGTTTCATGGTTCCAATAGAATCAAATCCAGCATTTATTGAAACCGCGGCAAGTATTATGAGTAATACAACAGTAATTACTAATGATATGAGCGTTATTCCTTTTTCTGCTTTCATTTGTATACCCCTTTCAAATTTTTATATTAACATTCTATCAAAAACAAATTGCTCCTGCATTCTTTGAAGGGCTTGTTTTATTGTTCTTGCTCTTATTTCACCTATTCCTTCTACATTATCTAGCTCTGGTATATCTGCAAGTAAAATATGTTGGAAGGATTTAAAGGTTTTTACTAGATTTTCTACTATATTATTAGGCATTCTTGGTATCTTATTTAATATCCTATATCCTTTTGTATATACACCAACTTCGTCATAGTTGTCAAAGTTTTCATACCCTAAAATCTTTGCAATTTTTCCCGAATCAAGAAGTTCCTCTTGGTCTAAGCTAATTATTTCTTGAAGAATTTCACTCTCTTTTTTCTTATCTTGTACCATGTAGTCCTTTATTATTAGCAGTTCCTCTTGTTCAAGATTACCTATAATTTCTTCAAGCTGCATCTCTATAAGTATTCCGCTCTGTTCCTAGTTCATATATTTGTCTTTGTACCATATTTGCGACTTTCATTACCATCTCTGCTCTTTGAATAGCATTTATTACATTTTCAAGAGATACTATATCGTTAAATTCATACTCATTTAACGTTGCAAGCTTTTCATCAAATACAGATTTATATCTTTGTAATGTTTGAAGTGCTTGATTTGCCTTTGTAAGAACTCTTGATGTATCCTCTAACAGATATCTTATATTTCCTTTGAAAATTGTTATCATGCTTCTTCTTTGTGAAATACTTATAACTAGCTCTCCTGTTTGCTTTGCAGTTCTTTCTGCTGTTCTATGTCTTGTCCCAGTTTCTTTTGTTTCGATTGATGGAGATGGTATTAACTGTGCATTTGCATAAAGTATCTTTTTTAAATCACTACTTAAAACAATTGCTCCATCCATTTTTGCAAGCTCGTAAAGTCTAGCCGCTGTATAATCTTCATCAATTCTAAATCCGCCCGGTCAACTATGTCTAATATTTCTTTTGAATCTCCAATTACAATTAGTCCACCTGTGTTTGATTTTAGTATGTTATCTAGTCCTGCTCTTAGTTCTGTACCTGGCGCTACTATTTTGATAATATTTGATATTGTGTCATTTTCATTCTCTCTCATAGTAGTCCGTACCCCTTTCATAGCATCTTTGATATTTTTCACACCTATTATATCTAATTTATAACTTTCTTTCAATAGTTTTTTGTTATTTTCTGGAATTATACATTTTTTAAATCCTAATTTTTCCGCTTCCTTAAGTTGTTTATCTATCTGACTGACACGTCTAACTTCTCCTGTCAAGCCAACTTCGCCGATTACTACTATGTCATTTGGTATTGGTTTATTTTTGTAACTTGAACATACACTTAGTACTATTCCGTAGGTCAATTCCTGGTTCATTTATCCTAATTCCTCCAACTACATTTAAATAAGCATCTTGGTTTGATAAATTAATTCCTGCTCTTTTTTCAATAACTGCCATAAGAAGTGTAAGTCGATTGAAATCTATTCCATTTGCAGTTCTTCTTGGAAAGCCAAATACAGTTTGTGTTGTAAGTGCTTGGAGTTCTACTAAAATTGGCCTTGTTCCCTCCATACTTGCAACTATTACTGAGCCTGCTGGGTCTTCGTCTCTTTCTGAAATAAGAATTTCTGAAGGATTAGTAATTTCTGTCATTCCTTCTCCTTCCATCTCAAACATTCCAATTTCATTAGTTGAACCAAATCTGTTTTTTACTCCTCTTAAAATTCTATATGATAAATATCTTTCTCCTTCAAGATAAAGTACAACGTCTACCATGTGTTCTAATACTCTTGGCCCTGCAATATTTCCGTCCTTTGTCACATGACCAATTATTATAGTTGTAACCTTCTTTTCTTTACACATTCTCATTATTCTTGATGTAATTTCTCTTAGCTGACTTGTGCTTCCTGGAATTGAATCTACTTTATCTGAGAAAATTGTTTGAATTGAATCAATGATTACAAGCTCTGGGTCTTTCTTTTCTATTTCACTCTCTATAAGGTCAATATCTGTTTCACCAAAAAACATGATATTATTTTTCTCTATCTTTAATCTGTCTGCTCTTAGCTTTATCTGCTCTGCTGACTCTTCTCCTGAAACATAAAGAACTGTTTTATCGGTTTTGATTTTATCACAGATTTGAAGTATAAGTGTTGACTTTCCGAATTCCTGGCTCTCCACCAATTAAAATAAGTGATCCATCTACTAATCCTCCACCTAAAACTCTATCTAATTCTCCAAAGCCTGTTGAAAGCCTTGATATTTCTTTATATTCTACACTTTTAAGAGCAACTGATTTTACTTCTTTTCCTTCTTTTTTTGCTGCTTTTTCTTTATTATCTAGTTTTTGCTCAAAAAATGAATTCCATTCATTACAGGCTGGACATTTTCCAAGCCATTTTGCAGACTCATATCCACAGCTATTACAGACATATACACTTGTTGCTTTTGCCATATGGTTCCTCCTTGTAAAAATAAGATATATACTTGACAAATTTTTAAAATTTGATTATAATTATTATATGAAGAAAATGAGTAACACAAAGTGTGTTGCCACTTGGAATAATTAATCAACCATTCGCAAGTCGCAAAAAGCAGAATGGTTTATTTTTATTGCCTACCACGCACTCCGCTCTTACTCATTTTCTATGAACGTATTATACAACATTTGTTTTATTAATTCAAGCGAACATTTGAAATTTATTTACAATTTTTAAATACATGAAAAGCACAATAGAATTATTATTTTCTATTGTGCTTTTCGTTTAATATAAATTATTCTAGATAAGAATTTACAAACTGTTTTTTGAACGCGTCCCTAAAATGTTCATTCATTTTTGATTGCCCTAATACTATTATGTTACTTATCACATTGCATCGCTATAAGCACACAGGCCTACAAATAAAGTGTGGGACGGAAAGCAGTGCTACTGCCGCTATTCGTCGCATTGTAGTTGTTACGATAGGCTGTGTAGTAGCGGGTGCTGTTGTTGTAGTAACCTCCTCTAACGACATAAGGGTAAGCGCTACTGCTATTACGGTTCGTAGAATATTCTGTTGTCCATTCAAAACAATTTGATGCCATATCATTGATTTTACATACTTCATCATTATTTACACCAGTATTATTCGGCCCACTTGTATTTCTCGATGATTGATATGAGTATGGAGTTGTTTTATCTGCTCTATCATCAAAGGTTTGCATGAATACAATAGCAGTATCCCAGGCATAACTATTCATTAGATCTGAATTAAGTCCACTGTATTGGTTTTGTATGTTTTGACAAAATCCTGCTGCTTCTATTTCTGTTACATAATTCCATAGTTGTCCATTTGTTCTTGATGATGGGGTAGAAACTGCCGGTGTACCACTTGATACTCTTGACTTAACCTTGTCTCCTGTACCCCAACTTGCTTCATATCTTGCTATATAGTAGCCATGGTTATCTACAACACTATCAGCAAATCCCTTTAGGTTCTTTGCTGTTCTATTTAATCCATCTGTTCCTAAAGATACAACTCCTTCTCTATATGTTGATAATTCTTGATAAAATGATGCTATTGTTACGGTATTTACATAATTTGTTAGGCTTTGCTTTAATATTGGTGTTCCTTTTACTGGTTCTGTTACTGTTTCTCCCGCTTCATTTGTATAATTTCTTGTTCCATTTGCAAATTCATATCTTCCTGCTATTATTGTTTTTGCATTTGCTGGTGTCATAGCAGTATCTGTATAGATTGTACCTGTTGGTATCCATACATATTGGTTTCCTCTTTGATTTCCATTTCCATCTGTTTGAACATCATTATCTTCTATTACTATTCCTTGGGTTACATCATCTCCTGAATCTGCTGCAACTTTGAATCCTACTGGAATTGTTATAGGGTTACCGTATCTATCTTCTCCTTCTAGCGGTGTTGAACCTGTAACATAGTCTGATACTGTTTCACTATTTACTAGTGGCTTTCCTGTTGGGCCAGTTGAACCAGAAACAACTGGTGCATTTACTGTTACACTGCACGTTCCTGTTTTTCCACTTCCATCTGCTGCTGTAGCTGTGATTGTTGCTGTTCCTGCTCCTTTTGCTGTTACTTTTCCATCTTGTGCTACTTCTGCTACTGATGAATCTGATGAACTCCATGTTACATTTTTATTTGTAGCATCATTTGGTGCTACTGTAGCACTTAGTGTTAAAGTTTCTCCTACATTTAATGTCTTTGTTGTTTCATTTAAAGTTATACTACTTACTAGTCTTGGATTTACTGTTATTGCACATGTTGCATTATAGCCACTTCCGTCATTTGCTGTTGCTGTTATTGTTGCACTTCCTGCTCCTACTGCTGTTACTACTCCGTTTTCTACTGTTGCTACATTAGTATCTGATGAACTCCAGGTTACTCCTTGATTTGAGGCTGTACTTGGTGTTACTGTTGCAGTTAGTGTTAAAGTTTGTCCTATATCTAGTGTTCCCGTATTTACATTTAATTCTACATTTGTTACTGGCTCTGTTGTTACTTCTACTTCACAACTTGCGCTATATTCTTTTTCATTACTCGTTACTTTTGCTGTTATTGTTGTTTTTCCTACTGCCACTGCTGTTACCGTTCCATCATTTCCTACTGTCGCAACTTCTGGGTTAGATGTTGTCCACTCTATATTCCCTGTTATTTTTAGTAAAGTTGCTGTTAGCTTTTCACTTACCGTTTGTCCACTTATTAATTGTAAGCCCATTTTTGATTTGTTTAATGCTATTCCTTCTCCTGCTTGTATCTCTTTTATCTTGCTTACTGCGTTATCAATAAAGCTTCCTATATCTCCAAACATTCTATTTTCTGCTACTGCTCCTTCAGCATACTGTTGTGTTCCATTTATGGCATGTCCTACTATTCCCATGTTGTACACTGCACGTATTGACACTGCTGCTAGAATTACAAGGATAATTATAGTAATGATTAGCGCGATTAGCGTTATTCCTGATTGATTTTTGAATTTTTTATTCATGTTCTTAATTCCTCCTTTTAAATTAATATTTTTGTTTTGTAACAAGTTTTCATTTGTTATGGCTTGTTCTTCGAAGTATGGGGCACATTGTGCTCCGTTACGATTGTCTCTCATTTGTATTTTCACCCCCTCATTTGAAAATATATATACTTAAAAAGTTAAAAGCAGCATAAAAAGGACATGTGCTCTTACATGCTAAAAAGCATACAAGTCACATGTCCTTATATCATAATCACATTCTCTATAATAAACTGTTGATATATATAGTAAATTGCGGGTTTTAGCGTTTTTGTTATTTCTCATTTGCAATTTTTCTTCCTCTCTTTAGTTTTTATGCAATTATTATACATCATTGATTTTTATTTTACAAGTGTTATTTTAAAAAAATAATGTAGTTTTTCTGTATGGATTTACGACAGCACTACATTATTTTTTTATATTATCTTTTAGCTTCTCAAAATTGCTCCAAATTGCTTCTCAAGTGTTGCAATTATCTTTTCAAGTATCGGATTAATTTCCTCGTCTGTTAATGTCTTATCAAATGCTGAGAAAACAAGAGAATATGCAATGCTTCTCTTTCCTTCTTCTATTCCTTTTCCTTCATATACATCGAATACTTCTACATTACTTAAGTTGCTTCCACCAGCTTTTTTAATTGCTTTTGCAATTTCTAAGCTTTCAATATTTTTATCAACTACAACAGCAATATCCTTCTTTATGCTTGGGAATTTTGATATTTCTTTATATTTCATTTTTCCTGTTTTAAGCTCAAATAACTTGCTTAAATTAATTTCAGCTGCATATACTTTTTCGCCGCATTTATTTGGATGTACAAGTCCGATAATTCCATACTTCTTACCATTTACAATGATATCAGCACTTTGTCCTGGATGAAAATCTTTTGATAAATTCTTTGGTTCAATAAAGCTATATCTTCCTTCATATCCAAGACTATTTAACACTTCTTCTATAATGCCTTTGATTATATAGAAATCTACATTTTGTTTATGATTTATACCTGTATAAAACTCTCCTGACATAAGTACACAAAGTTTTTGGTCTTCTCCATATTCTTCGCCGTGTTTATAGAAGCCTTTTCCTATTTCAAAGATTGATACATCTTTATTTTCACGTGCTGCATTGTATTCATATATTTTGAATAATGAAGTAATCATTGTATATCTTAGAGTGTTTCTATCTTCGCTCATTGGGTCTAGAAGTTTTACAGGCTCAAATTCGTCTGTTGTAAAGTCATTTACTTCCTTGTCATTTATTAAAATGTATGATAATGTTTCATTTAATCCTAATGCTACCATCTTATTTCTTAAATTTCTTAGTTCTTTATCATAAGCTCCTGGAACTGTTGGTACAGTTGGAAGTTTTCCTTCAATATTATTTACTCCATAGATACGACCAACTTCTTCTATTAAATCTTCTGGAATATCTATATCTATTCTTCTTCTTGGTACTGAAACTGTTATAGTTTCCCCATTAACACTTGATGTAAAGCCAAGTCTTCTGAATATATCTATTACTTCCTCTTGACTTATATTTGAGCCAAGTAAACTATTTATTTTCTCTACTGTAATATCTATTTTTTTGTCTTCTTTTTCTGTTTTGTCATATACACAAGTTCCTTTTGAAATCTCTGCATTTGCATATTTTTCAAGTAAAGTACACGCTCTTTCAATAGCCATATATGTTCTATTTGAATCTAGTCCTTTTTCAAATCTGTTACTTGCTTCACTTCTTACAATTTTCTTTGAAGTTTTTCTTACCTTTACTCCATCAAAAATGGCAGCTTCAATTATAACATTTTTTGTATTCTCTGTAATTTCTGTATCTAGTCCTCCCATAACTCCTGCAAGTCCGATTGCTCTTGTTCCATCTGAAATTACTATATCATTTTCATCTAATTCTCTTTCAATTTCATCAAGAGTAGTAAGTTTTTCTCCTTTTTCTGCCATTCTAACTTCTAACTTTCCATTTAATTTATCGGCATCATAGAAGTGAAGTGGTTGACCTGTTTCAAGCATAACATAGTTACTAATATCTACTACGTTATTTATTGGGCGAATGCCTGATGCAAGAAGTCTGTTTTTTATGAAATCTGGACTTTCTTTTATTTCTACATTTAAAGCTCTTTTTGCTAAGAATACCTTACAGTTATCTGTCTTGATGTCTAGTGAGAAGCTACTATTTATATCTTCCCCAGTTTCTTTATGTGATAAATCAATATCTTTTACTTTCTTATCATAGATTGCACCTATCTCATAAGCCATACCAAGTATGCTAAGTAAATCCCCTCTATTTGCTGTAAGTTCAAAATCTATTACTTCATCATCAAGTCCCATATATTTTATTGGATCTTCTCCTGGGATAGCATCATCTCCAAGTGGATGAATTCCGTGTTTTTCTTCCTCTGGGATAAATTTACTATCAATTCCTAGTTCAGATAAAGCACAAATCATTCCATTTGATTCTTGCCCTCTTATCATTCCTCTTTTTATATTTACTCCACCTGGAAGTTTTGCTCCATCAAGTGCTACTATTACTTTTTGACCTGCTTTAACATTTGGTGCACCACATACAATATTTAGCACTTCTTTACCAACATTTACTGTACATATATGTAAATGGTCAGAATCCGGATGCATTTCACACGTTAAAACTTCTCCAATTGTTAAACCAGTAGCATTTATTAACTTTCCTTCACTATCATATTCATTTCCAACATTTGTCATATCTTCTGCAAGTGTATGTACATCTACATCGATATCGACGTAATCTTTTACAAAATTTTTACTTAGTTTCATAATCTATTCTCCTATCTATCAAACTGACTTAAGAATCTGACATCATTTTGATAAAGATATCTCATATCAGGTATTCCATATTTAAACATCGCGATTCTTTCTAGTCCAAGTCCAAATGCAAATCCGGAATATTTTTCTGGATCATATCCGCACATTTTTAGTACATTTGGATGAACCATTCCAGAACCTAATACCTCTATCCATCCTGTTTGTTTACAAATGTTGCAGCCTTTTCCACCACATTTAAAGCAAGATACATCTACTTCATAAGATGGCTCTGTAAAAGGGAAATAGCTAGGTCTAAATCTTAATTTTGAGTTTTCTCCTATTATTTTCTTTGCAAATATTTCAAGTGTTCCTTTTAAATCAGCAAGAGAAATGTTTTTATCTATTACAAGTCCTTCTGCTTGTGTAAATTGATGAGAGTGTGTTGCATCATCTTCTCTTCTATATGTCTTGCCTGGGCATATCATTCTAATAGGTGATTTTTCTTCATTTGCAAGCATTGTTCTTGCTTGAACTGCTGATGTTTGTGTTCTTAAAAGATATTCATCTGTTATGTAGAAGCTATCTTGCATATCTCTTGCTGGATGTCCTTGTGGTAAATTTAAAAGTTCAAAGCAAAATCTGTCTGTTTCAAGCTCTGGTCCTGTTTCTACTGTATATCCCATTGAAACAAATAAATCTTCTATTTCTTCTATTACTCTATTTACTGGATGTTTTGAACCTGTTTTGATTTTTGTACTTGGAAGTGTGATGTCTATTTTTTCTTTTTCAAGCTTTTCTGCAAGCTCTTTTTCTGCAAGCTCTTTTTCTTTCTCATTTATTTTTTCTTCAATTTCTTTTCTTACTTTATTAGCTAGTGCTCCAATTACTGGTCTTTCTTCTTTAGTAAGATTTGCCATATCTTTTAAAACATTTGAAAGTTCGCTTTTCTTTCCTAAATATTTAACTTTTAAATCATTAAGCTTTTGAGTATCTGTAACACTTTTTAAATACTCTATCGCTTCATCTGCAATTTTCTGTAATTTTTCTTTCAATTTGATTCATCCTTTCTATTTAATCTCATCAATAATTTCAGATATTGTAAATGTCTTTTGCTCTCCTGTTGTCATATCCTTCAAAGTTACAGTATTATTATTCACTTCTTCTTCTCCAATAACTGCAACATAAGGAATATGTAACTTATCTGCATATTTGAATTTTGCTTTTAGCTTTTTATCCTCTAAGAATGCATCTGTGTTTATTCCTGCATCTCTTAATTTTGCTGCAGTCTCTAGTGCATATTCTACTTGGCTTTCATCCATTGAAACAACCAATACTTTTGCAATAGACTTATTCTCGTTTTCTATTATATTTTCTTTATCTATTTGATAAAAAAATCTTGAAAGTCCAATAGAAATTCCAACTCCCGGAAGTTTCTTATCAGTGTAGTGCTCAGCTAAATTTTCGTATCTTCCTCCTGAACAAACACTACCTAGCTTCTTATACTCATCTAAAAACGTCTCATAAACTGTTCCTGTATAATAATCAAGTCCTCTAGCTATACTTAAATCTACTGTAAAGTTCTTTTCTGGAACCTTGTGCATTCTTATTTGTTTTATAACTGTTTCTAGCTCGTTTACACCTAAATTAAATGTTTCTGTGTCTATTCCTAAATTCTTCAAACTGCCTATTTTTTCATCAGATGTTCCTGTTATTTCAAGGAATTTCATTATTGTATCTATCTTATTTTCTTCGATATTTATCTCTTTTAGCTCTTTTATGACGTTTTCTTTGCCAATTTTTTCGATTTTGTCGATAATTCTTAAAATATCTACTGATTTCTCACTTAAATTTAAATATTCAAACATTCCATTTAATATTTTTCTGTTATTTATGCAAATTGTAAATTTTTCGAAACCTAAACTTTTAAAAGTATTATATATTACATTTGGAAGTTCTGCGTCATATTTTAGATTTAACTCTCCATCTCCGATAATATCTATATCACATTGATAAAACTCACGAAATCTACCTGCTTGTGCCTTTTCTCCCCTATATACTTTTCCTATTTGATATCTTTTAAATGGAAATGATAACTCTCCATAATATTCTGCTACATATTTTGCAAGAGGCACAGTTAGGTCAAATCTAAGTGATAAATCACTATCTCCCTTATTAAATCTATATATTTGTTTTTCAGTTTCTCCTCCGGCCTTTGCAAGAAGCACTTCTGAAGCTTCAATCACAGGTGTATCAAGTGGTAAAAAGCCAAACTTTTCATAAGATTTTTTTATCTTTTCTTTTATTTCATTAAATCTAATTTGATCATTTGGGAGTAACTCCATAAAACCTGGTAATGTTCTTGGTTCTACTTTACTCATATTCATCACTATCCTTATTTTTATTCTCATAATAATACAGCAAATATTATAACCTAAATTTATAGAAAATTCAAGCAAAATGTGTGATTTAGAATAAAAAAAGCAAAAAAAAGCTCCCCACCAACACAAGCAAAACTTATGTGTAGGTGCCCGGGAGCCTTATTGTTTACACAAAAAACACAATAGATTTTTTCTATTGTGTTTTTATAAGCTGTTATGTGCAATCTTCTCTGTTCCTATTGCACATTTATGTATTTTACGATAATTCTTTTCTATTATTTTGAATTGTTTTTAATGTTTCTTCTAGAACTCCTTCAATCTTTCCTAGTAATGCATCTGCATGCTCTTTTGTTCCATTAGAAATCTCTCTTGCCATTTCATTTGCTGTTTCTATTATTTCCGCTTTTTGAGCATATGCCTTTCTTGTAATTTCGTGCTCATCTATCATAGCAATTATTCTATTTTCTGCTTCTTTTACTATATCATCAGCTTCTTTTTGAGCTTCTATAAGTATTCTTGTTCTTTCCTCTTTAACCCATTTGGCTTGTTTCAACTCTTCTGGAAGTTTTATTCTTATTTCTTTAATTAAATCTAATAATTCGTCCTTGTCAATAACACCTTTATTTGTAAAAGGTACTTTTTTACTATTTTCAATTAATTCCTCTAAAGTTTCTAATAATGTGAAGATTTCCATGACTTTCATTCCTTTCTCAAGCCTAAGATTACAAGAGTAACTCTTCCATATTTTCTTAAGCCTTTAATGCTAGCATATTCTTCTAGCTCATTTAAATATTCTTCTTCCTTTTGATCTGTTTCAAAAATCATCGTTCCATCTTTTGTTATCATATTATTTTCAGTAATATATCTTACTGCATCTATTCCATAGTTTGTCCTATATGGTGGATCTAAAAAAATTAAATCAAACTGCTCATTTTTAACTTCCTCTAAGCATTTTTTATAGTTTTTATTTATTATTTTTGTTTGTTCTTCAAAATGTGTTTTCTTTATGTTTTGTTTTATAATCTCTATCGCTTTTTTAGAAATATCACATAAATATGCTATCTTTGCACCGCGGCTTAAAGATTCTAATCCTAAAGCTCCGCTTCCTGAAAATAAATCTAAAACTTTTGATTCCCATATTTCATTTTGAATTATACTAAATAATGCTTCTTTTACTCTGTCTAGAGTTGGCCTTGTATCAAGTCCTTCTAGAGTTTCAAGTTTAGTTCCTTTTGCTTTTCCACTTATTATTCTCAAAATGTACTACCTCTTCTACAATATATATTTTATAAGATTTATTATTAAAGTCAATAGCATTAACAGAAATGTAATATAAATTTAACATTTCTGTAACAATTATGTATTTTATTTGTAACATTATATAACGTTTTTTACAGTTTTGCAAGCATAAATAAAAAAAGAAAGAGCTTTGAAATACCAAAGTTCTTTCTTTTATGTGTTTTAGATATTATTTTATGTATAATGCAATTCTGAATCCTGTAAACTGATATCCTTGTCTAGCATCTCTATAATTTCGATAACTAGCCGGATAAAGATAGCCAATCAAATTATAATTTCCACTTCGAGTAACACGACATGTTTCTCCCTTTTTTTCTTGTGTCCATTCGTCTAGATTCCCTGCAAAATCATATATACCATTAGTGCACCATGTTTCATTACTTCCAGTCTTAGCCAGTCCTTTCAAGGAATTCTCAGGATCAGCGAAATTTCCCCATCTTGCAGAATTAACTGTTATTTCATCTATCTTTCTTGCTCTAGACTTTATAAACCAAGCTAATACGGAGTCATATTCAGCTCCAAAGATTAAATGACTTTTAACTTTATCTGAATCCTCAAAGCTTTTTGCTAATCTCATTGCTTCAAAAAAGTCAACATTTATCATAGGCATCTGGTTTTTTAATGAATGAACCGATTTGTTTATTGACATGGAAATCTCATATCTTGAAATATAAAATCCGCCATACTTTTTTATGCTTTCTTCTTGAAGAATAATTTTCCCTTCATACTTTTCGCTAAAGCTTTCCTTAAGAATGTCAGTTTCATTGTAAAATCTTCTTCCAAATTTCTCGTTAAACGTAACTCCATCAAGTGTTCCATCTGCATCCAAACTTTCAACGGGAACCCATACCATTTCACTACCATCAGAGTCTCTTCTGATTATGAATCCATTATTCCATTCCCCAGAAATATGTTTCCATCCTTCGGGGATTGGCGGATTTACATAGTTTTGCTTGGAAATTGCTATTGCTCTTATTATAAGTTTTCCATCAGGCTCTTCTGTCGCTTCAAGTACTACATCTTTTTTCGCGTGGAATTCAAAACTCCTTCCATTTTCATCTAAATACACAAATTTCCGATACTGATTTTTCATAGTATTTCCTCCAATTATTATTATATCAATCAGTTTCAATATGGTGGCTTGCCATTTATGTTAATTATACCACTTTAAACACTGTTTTGTCAATTTTCATAAATAGTCAACTAGAATATCGTTTTTTTACACACAAAAATAATGATGTCCTAGTTTTAATGTAATCTTTCTAGACCATATCCAAGAACTTGTTGCCGTATTTGGGTTAAAGTAATATAACGCTCCATTTGAAGGGTCCCATCCATTTAGTGCATCCCTTGCAGCATTTTTAGCAGTTTGATTTGGAGATAAATTTATTTGTCCATCACTTACAACATCAAATGCACCTCTCTGATATATAACTCCTGCAACTGTATTTGGAAATTTTGAACTCTTTACTCTATTTAAAACTACTGCTGCAACTGCAACTTGCCCGATATATTCTTCTCCTCTTGCTTCTCCATACACTAGACGTGCAAGTAAATTCAAATCTGAATTTGATGCACTTCCTCCTCCTGAGCTATTACTTGTGCTTCCAGTTGGAAGTCCTATTGCAGCAAGTGTCTTTGATCCTGCGACTCCATCTGCTGTAAGTCCGTTTGCCCTTTGAAATGACTTCACTGCTGCTTGTGTCTTGCTCCCATAAACTCCGTCTACCGCTCCATTATAATATCCCCAAGATTTAAGTCTTGTCTGTATTTGTTTTACTTCATTTCCACTTGAACCATATCTAGATAGTGTTTCTATACTTAAATTGTTTGACACAAACATATAATATGCATATCCAAAAAGCATAAAAAAAATGGAAATAATAAATATAATTGTTTTTTTCATTGTATCTCTCCTAAATTCTGAATTATATTCATATTATTTCCATTTTTTGTTGTATTATGCATTTATATTATATATCTGCCAAGCTTTATCGGCGTAGGACATTTTCTTTCTCCATGCTTTCGAAAGAAAAGTGCTACGCCTTCGCATGGCTACTTTATATATATACTTGTTTAATAGCTGCTGTACAATCATTCAGATAAAAAATTAAAATATCCCCACAATATTTCCATCTTCATCAATATCAATTTTTTCTGCTGCTGGTACTTTTGGAAGGCCTGGCATTGTCATCATCTTTCCAGTAATTACAACAATAAATCCAGCTCCCGCTCTTAATACAACTTCCCTTGCGTGAATATTGAAAGGTTCATCACATAGCAAATTCTTTGGATCATCTGAAAATGAGTATTGTGTTTTTGCAATACAAATTGGCAAATTTCCATATCCTAGTTTCTTTATTTGTGCAATGCTTTCCTTTGCTTCTTCTGAAAATTCTACATCTTCTGCCCCATAGATTTTTCTTGCAATTTTTCTTATTTTCTCTTCTATTTCTTCGTCAAGCTCATAAGTGTATGTAAAATCTGTTTTGTTTTCACATATTTCTACTACTTTTTCAGCTAAATCTGTTGCACCTTCTCCGCCTTTTGCCCAAGCTTCAACTAAGCTCATTTTTATTCCATACTCTTTTAATTTGTTTTGTAAAAATTCTATTTCTCTTTCTGTATCTTGATTAAATCTATTTATTGCAACAATTACATTTAGTCTAAATTTATTTTTTAAATTATCAACATGTCTTAAAAGATTGTGTATTCCTTTTTCTAAAGCCTCCATGTTTTCTTCTGCAACTTCCTCTTTTGATGCTCCACCATGATATTTTAAAGCTCTCATTGTTGCAACACAAACTACTGCGTCTGGTTTTAGATTTTCTTGTCTGCACTTGATATCTAAGAATTTCTCTGCTCCAAGGTCGGCGCCAAATCCGGCTTCTGTAATACAGTAATCTCCAAGTTTCAAAGCAAGGTGTGTTGCTCTTACACTATTACAGCCATGTGCAATATTTGCAAATGGTCCGCCATGAACTATTGCTGGTGTATTTTCCAAGCTTTGTACTAAATTTGGATTTATTGCATCTTTTAAAAGTACTGTTAAACTTCCTTCTGCTCTTAAATCATGAGCTGTTATTGGTTCATCTTTTTCATTGTATCCTACTATTATTCTTCCGATTCTTTTCTTTAAATCCTCTAAGTCCTTTGAAAGACAAAGTATTGCCATTATTTCTGATGCAACTGTTATGTCAAATCCATCTTCTCTTTCTACCATTCCTTTTTCTCCAGAAAGTCCACATACTATTTTTCTAAGTTGTCTATCATTTAAATCCATGCATCTTTTCCAAAGAACTTTTTTAAATCCTAATTCATTTCCAAAAAATATGTGATTATCTATCATTGCAGCAAGTAAGTTGTTTGCTGCTGTCATAGCATGTATATCTCCTGTAAAATGAAGGTTTATATCCTCCATTGGCGCAATTTGTACATATCCTCCACCTGCTGCTCCACCTTTTATACCAAATACAGGTCCAAGTGATGGCTCACGAAGTGCTAATACTGCATTTTTTCCTATTTTTCTTAATCCATCAGCAAGTCCTATTGACATTGTGGTTTTTCCCTCTCCAAGTGGAGTTGGATTAATTGCAGTGACCAGTATTAATTTCCCATCTTTCTTATCTTTTAATCTTTTAAATGCATCTTCTGTAATTTTTGCTTTATACTTTCCATAAGTTTCAATTTCATCTTCATTTAATCCTAAACTTTTTGCAATTTCTCTTACATCTTTTAATTTCGCATTCCTTGCAATTTCAATATCATTCATAAGTTTGCCTCCCTAGTACAAAAAAATAGATAATGTTTTTAACATTATCTATTTTATATAACATATTTAATTCTTTGTCAATGAAAAGATATATTTTTATCTAATTTCTTGACTCAACTAAAATCTTAATTCCGTGTTCTATCCTCACCTTCTACTTCAACCTCTGCAAAGGCTGGTACACATACTAAATCCACTCCAGATGGTGCTACAAATCCTCTCGCTATTGCCACTGCCTTAATTGCTTGGTTTAATGCTCCTGCTCCAATAGCTTGCATTTCTGCCTTACTATTTTCCTTTACCAAACCAGCTATTGCTCCTGCTACTGAATTTGGATTTGACTTTGATGAGATTTTTAAAACTTCCATTGTTCTTTCCCTTTCCTTTCAATTAATATATTTTTTATTTCGTTCGAACATTACTATTTATATTACAATTCTTTGTTCTTGTCTAGTACTTTCTGGAAAATTCTGGAAGTTTTCATCGCGTGATTTTATCTTTTTCGACATTTTCTATGTGTTTATTCTACTGATTTTCATGGTTTTACAAGTTTCGTTATTTATTTCAAATATGCAACCGTTCATCTTAGCATCTCCACCTGCCACTCTATATTTTTCTGGAAGTGTTGTAATGAATCTTTTAAGTGATGCTGCAATATCCATACCAATAACAGATTCTTTTGGTCCTGTCATACCTATATCTGTTATATAGCCTGTTCCGTTTTGCAAAATTCTTTCATCTGCTGTTTGTACATGTGTATGTGTTCCAAACATTGCTGAAATTCTTCCATCTAAATGATAACCCATTGCAATTTTTTCTGCTGTTGCTTCTGCATGAAAATCTACAATTATAATATCTGCTTTTCCTTTAATTTCTTCTAATATTTTATCTGCCTTTACAAAAGGATTTTCTGATAATACATTCATGTCTGTTCTGCCAATAAGATTTATTACTGCAATTTTTTTATTCCTACATTCATAAATATTATATCCTTTTCCACATACACCTTCTGGATAGTTTGCAGGTCTTATAAGCTTTGAATGATCAATAAATGTAAATATTTCTTTCTTTCCCCATGTATGATTTCCCATCGTAACACAATCTGCTCCTACATTTATAATCCCATCAAAATGCTTTTTAGTAATTCCCATACCATCAGCAACATTTTCTCCGTTTACTATTGTAAAATCTATTTCATTTTCTTTTTTTATTCTACCCAAATCTGATTGTAATTTCTTTAAACCACTCTCTCCAACTAAATCTCCAATAACTAATATTTTCATAAGTATTCCTCCTTAGTTATTATCATACTATATTTTAAGATTTTTATCAAGAGTTAAAAAATAAACTCGGCATTGCCGAGTTTATTTTCGTTATTTTGCATATTCAATTGCTCTAGATTCTCTTATGACATTTACTTTTATTTGTCCTGGATAATCCATTTCGTTTTCAACTCTCTTTGCAATATCTCTTGCCATTACTGTCATTTCTGCTTCTGATACCTTTTCAGGTTTAACAATTATTCTGATTTCACGACCAGCTTGAATTGCATAAGATTTATCAACCCCTTCAAATGAATCTGCAATTTCCTCTAGTGTCTCTAATCTCTTAATGTATGCTTCTAATGTCTCACGTCTTGCTCCTGGTCGAGATGCTGAAATTGCATCTGCAGCTTGTACTAGCACTGCTTCCAAAGTTTGTGGTGGAACATCTTCGTGGTGAGCTTCAACTGCATTTATAACTAGTGGGTTTTCTTTGAATTTTTTAAGTATTTCAACACCAATTTCAACGTGTGTTCCTTCCATATCATGGTCAAGTGCTTTTCCTATGTCATGTAAAAGTCCAGCTCTTGCTGCTCTTTTACTGTCTAATCCAAGTTCTTCAGCCATAATTCTTGCAAGGTTAGATACTTCTATTGAATGATTTAATACGTTTTGTCCATAACTTGTTCTATATTTTAGTTTTCCTATAAGTTTAATAAGTTCCGGATTTAAACCAATAACTCCTGTTTCCATTGATGCTCTTTCGCCTTCAGATTTTATAGTTTCAGCAACTTCTTCTTTTGCTTTTTCTACCATTTCTTCGATTTTTGCAGGATGTATTCTACCGTCGTCAATTAATTTTTCAAGTGCAATTTTTGCAACTTCTCTTCTTAATGGGTCAAATCCTGAAAGTACAACAGCTTCTGGAGTATCATCGATTATTAAATCAATTCCTGTAAGAGTTTCTAAGGCTTTTATGTTTCTACCTTCTCTACCTATAATTCTTCCTTTCATATCATCACTTGGAAGTGCAACTATAGATACAGTTGTTTCTGATGTATGGTCTGCAGCACATTTTTGAATTGTATATGTCAAGATTTCTCTTGCATTTTTGGCAGCCTCTTCCTTGGTTTGTTCTGCCATTTCTTTGATTAATGCTGCTTTTTCATTAACCATTTGCTTTTCAAGTTCCTTCATCATCATTTCTTTTGCTTCTTCTTCAGTTAAACAAGCAATTCTTTGTAGTTCTGACATTTGTCTATTGATGACTTCTTGTAAGTCTTTCTTTTTCTTTTCGACCTCTTGAACTCTTCTTTCATAATCTTTTTCTTTTTGTTCAAAGCTATCTGCTTTTTTGTCAAGGCTTTCTTCTTTTTGTATAAGCCTTTTTTCTTGGGCTTGTACTTCGCCTCTTCTTTCCCTAATCTCCCTATCAAGCTCATTTCTAGCTTGCATAATTTCTTCTTTTGCTTTAAAAATTTCTTCTTTTCTAATATTTTCAGCTTCTTTATTTGCAAGATCAACTAATCTTTTAGCCTCTGCTTCAGCTCCTGAAATTTTTTGTTCAGCAATTTTCTTTCTAATTACTATACCGATTGGAATAAATACTATTCCTGAGATTAGGGTAGTTACAATTATGGTTACGATATCCATAAAAATCTACCTCTTTTCTATTAAATTTTCAATGTACAGATAATATATATAACTAATTTAATTTTTAGAATATATTTTAACTTACTATACTATTTTATATTTTTTATTGTAAACTGTCAAGGGATTATAAGTAAAAAATGAAAATTTATTGACAGTTATGTAAATTCATTATATAATTGCATTGTAAATTTTGTTTATATTCCATACTTTTAATTAAAAGGAGTGAAAAGCAAAATGAGACGTGAGTATTTAGATCATCCTACTCGTGGTGTTTTTTGCAGAGCAACTCGTCCATTCCCAAGAGAAAAGGCAGAAAACAAAGTTCATGTTTTCTGTCGTCAAGGCAATGCTGCTTTTCCAGTATCACCAAATATCAGACGTCCTTCAGGTAAAAAGGACGAAGATAAAGATGAATTATAATGCTAGTCTAAAAAATCATCGGAAAATTTCCGATGATTTTAATTTTAATCTTTAGAAGCGTCTTTTAATAGTTCAAGTTGAGAAATAAGAAGTGATTCCATTTTTGCTTTGTAGATATCAAATTGTTTTTTCATGTCATCAAGTTCTTTTTCTTTTAGTTTAATTTCTGCATTTAGTTTTGCAACTTCTTCTTTAGCAGCAGTTTGAGCTTCAGTTATGATAACTTCTGCTTGTTGCTTTGCAACATTCTTTACATCTTCTGCTGTTGTTTGTGCCATAACAAGTGTATTCTGAAGAGTTGTCTCCATTGATTTATATCTGGCAAGTTCTGTGTTAAGACTCTCTATTGTTTGCTTAGAATCTCCCCACTCTTTATATATTTTTTCATATGCTATCGTTAGTTCATCTAAAAAATCATCAACTTCTTCTGTGTTATAGCCATTAATTGCTCTTTTTGAAAACTTTTTATTTTCTATGTCTAATGGTGTAATCATAGTACGTCTCCCTTCTTTTATATAATATCACAACAAGGCGAAATCATCTAATAATTTCGCCTTTAAGTAATCTAAAATTAAATTATTTTAGCCATGATACAGATAACTTACTCTTTACTTCTTCTCTGCCCATTTCATTAGATATATCATAATTTGCAGGCGCAACTAAAAATATAGAATTAGATATCTTTTGTATATGACCATTTAAAGCATAAACTCCACCACTAATAAAGTCTACTATTCTTCTTGCAACATCTTTGTTAACATATTCTAAATTAACAATGCAAGATTTTCTTTCTTTTAAATATTGGCATATTTCTTCTGATTGTTCAAATGTTGTAGGTTGAGAAATAACCATTTTAACTTGATTAGTTTGTTGCATAGGTACAACTTTTTTACCAAAAAAGCCTCTTTTTTCTTCTTCTTCCTCTTCTTCTGGTTCTTCTACATAATCTTGTGCATCATATTCTTCCTCTTCATCTTCTGGTTCAATTCCTAAAAATCCCCATACTTTATTCATTAAATTACTTGCAGCCATATAATAACCCCCTAATTTTTCCTTCGTGATTTTTTCTATATACAGTATCCTACTTTTTCTAAAATTTGTCAATAGTTTTTTTGAACTGTAATCTAATTTTAATCATTTTGTAATATTTTTGTAATATTAGAATCTAACTTTTTTCTTTTTTTAACTCTATTTGGTCATATAAACCAATACTTTTCATTGATATAATTTCATCTTGTTTATATCCAAGAGCTTTTAATTCCTCCGTTGTATAATTTCTAATTATTGAATAGTCTTGATTTTGTTTAAGTATTTTTACTAAAATTTTATCTTTATAACCTGTTCTATTTCTTATAACATATGTAAGTTCACCTTCTTGTATTATTGAAGAATTAGAAATTTTAAGTCCTGAATAGCTCCACCAAACTACATCTAGTGATATTTTTCTATAAGATATAAGATTCTCTACTTCTTTGTTTATCTTAAATATCAACATTGTTTTTCCATCTTCTTGTTCTTTTTTGTATTCAACCTCCGAACCAATTTCTACACCATTCGGCATTCTAAGAGTAATGCCTTTATTCCCTTTTTCTGCTTTTTTTGCATCTTCTGAATCAAGAAATACTACTATATAACATTCAAAGTTGTCTACAATTTTTCCGGATTCTTTGTTTGAAGCTATAATTTGTCCTGTTTTTATGTTATATCCATTTAACATCTTTTCATTAATATTCTCAAAATTACTTGGTGATAAAGCCTCTTCTAGTCCATCGACTTTATATGATACTATTCCGCTTTCATTTGCCTTTATATACTCTTGTCCATCATTTAATTCTGATTCAAGTTTTCTTCTTTTTTCTACTAGACTGTTAATATGTGAACCCGATGGACTTAATTCTCCTGCAATCTTTGCTTTTTTTATTAATAATTCTGAAATTGCAGATTTGTAGCTTGTAATTTCAGAAACTTTATTTGTTACTAGTATTTTATCAAGATATCCTTCAACTTGTTTCTCCAATAATTGTATATCCGCAGAATATACATCAGTTTGTCCTTCCAATGCCTCTTGTATTTCTATATCAAGCTTTGTTATTTTATCTTTTAACCCAGATTCATTGTTACTATAATATCTAAAGACATTGTCTCCTTTTGCAACCTTTTCTCCTTCTTCTTTTATTTCTATAAGTCCATTTTTATAGTTTTCACCTGTTAAAACTTCTTCGTTTCTGATTATATATCCGAATTGTTGCCTCTTGATTATATATTTTTCCGATTTTCTACTATGAAAGATTTAGATGGCTCTATAATTAAGACTATTAAGCTATACAAAAAGCTTATAGGAATGATAGCCACGAGAATTACGGCTATAATTATTATTATTTTTTTATTTGTAATTTTCATAAATTCTATCACTCCTTCTCATATAATTTCCAAAGATCCGCCAAAAGCTCGTCTTAATTTTTTTGAATTTGAATGAAGGTCCGCCGAGCTCTATCGGCGTAAGACATTTTTTTCTTGCAAGTTTTCAGAAAAAAAGTGCTACGCCTTCGCACGGCTACTTTAGCAAAAATTCAGACAAAATTCCTGCGTTTGGCTAGTTTAGTGCTAATTTATATTATTCATAATTATATCCAAATTCTCTTCCACAGGTTTGGACATATCAAGCCAAGTTGTGTTTTCATTTTTTCTAAACCACGTTAGCTGTCTTTTTGCATATCTTCTACTTTCCATTTTAACTTTTTCTATTGCTTCTTCTTTAGTTAATTCTCCATCTAAATATTCTTTTATTTCTTTATATCCAATTGCCTGCATAGCGGTTGGAAATTCTTTATACAAGTTTAATATCTTTTTAGTTTCATCTATTAGTCCTTGCTCTATCATAATATCTACTCTTTTATTTATTCTTTCATAAAGCTTTTCTCTATCCATATTTGTTACAAATACTTTATAATCATATTTTACTTCTTTTCTTGATTCCTTTTCGAGCTCTGTTTTTGTTTTTCCTGTTTGCTTAAATATTTCTAGTACTCTTATTATTCTTTTTCTATCATTTGTGCTAATATTTTTCATTGCTTCGGGATCAATTTCTTTTGCTTCTTCATATAATTTATCTAATCCCTCTTCTTCTACTCTTTTTTCTAAACTTTTTCTGTACTCTTCATCTATTTTTGTTTCGCTATATTCTATAGCATAAATCAATGAGTTTATATATAGTCCAGTTCCTCCAACAATTATAGGAACTTTACCTCTTTTTAAAATTTCTTCTATGCATTTCTCTGCTTGAACTTTATAATCTGCTACACTATACCTTTGACTTGGCTCTACAAAGTCTATCATATAATGAGGAATGCCATCCATCTCTTCTTTTGTAGGCTTTGCACTTCCGATGTCCATATATCTATATATTTGCATAGAATCTGCTGATATTACTTCTCCATTTATTCTTTTTGCAAGTTCAATTGATAGTGCTGTTTTCCCGTGACGCTGTTGGGCCACAAATTACTATGACATTTGGCTTAAACATATCCTATTCTCCTTTTATCCAAGTAAATTGGTGATAAAGCTTCCAATATAGTTTGTTTCAAAAATTATAATAATCACAAATATTATAAGTAAGACTGCTATTCTTCTACCTGCGCTGTATGTTGTAATTATCTTTTCATATGCTTTTCCAAATATATTTCCAAGAGGTGCAAGTAAAATCAAAGCATTTATTGGAGTAAATATCATTTTTATTACACTTAGTGTTGCATTTATAGCATCTGTATTATTTGTTTTTATTCCATTTGAATTTAAAGCACATAAGATGCATGTTAATCCATACATTATAACCATTCCAATTATTATATATATAATTCTTTTTTTAGGTTCAAATGAATTTGTATTATGATATATCGTAACACATGATACACATAAAATAATTAGTGCAATTATTTTAATTACTGTCATTTCTATATATTACTCCTCTCTCTTAATTCTAAATTCTATAATTTTGAAAAGAAACGAGTAGTCTTGGTTTATTGTTCAAACCCTTACTGTTTACGGGCAAACTTCTTCTCAATATCATATCTACTAAGTTTAATTGTTGTAGGTCTTCCATGAGGACATGTAAATGGATTTGGAAGTGCAAGCATTTCATCTATTAGACTTCTTACTTCATCATCAGCCAAGTCCATTCCTGCTTTAACCGCCGCTTTACACGCAATTGTAGCAATAAATCTATCTTCTATTTCTTGTTTAGCAGTTCTTGCAACTGTATTTATTTCATCTAATGTTTCAAGGAATAATTCTTTTGTATCCAAATCTAAACATATACTTGGAACCCCTGTAATCTTTATTGTATTCTCTCCAAATTCTTCAAGTACAAATCCTGCCTTTTCAAATTTATCAAAATTGTCTCTTGCAATGTCCATTTCTTTATGTGTCAAAGTAATTACATCTGGGAGAAGCATTAATTGAGTATTTTTATCTCCTTCTGCATAATAATTCTTTTTAACTTTTTCATATAAAATTCTTTCATGTGCAGCATGTTGATCTATTATATAAAGTTCTTTATCTACTTCAATAATAATATAAGTTTTGAATGCAATTCCTATTAATCTGTATGGTATCTTATCTTTAAACTCCTCATTTTCTTCGAATAAACTCATATTATTATTTACTATATCACTTGCATTTGTTTTTCTCTCTTCTTCTTGTTCTTTTCTTTTTGTTTCAACTGTTTTGCCAAAAATTTGCTCATACATATCATTAAATTTTTCTTCAAAATTCTCTTCTGTTACAATTTCTGTATTTGCATCCTTTTGGCTTCTTTCTTTAACAATATTTGCTAATATATTTCCTGGTGCCACATCTATGTTATCAACTTCGTAATCATTAACATTGTATGTTTCTGGTATATTTGAAATTTTGTCAATTTCTTTTGAATCTATTGGTTTTGTCTCATATTTTTCACTTTCTTCTTGAACTGATTTTTCGATTTCATTAGTGTTTTGTACTTGTAATTCTTCATTTGTCAAATCTTCTTTTTTAGTTTCCTCCTGTTGCACCTCTTCATGTTGTTCTTCTTGCATTATTTCCGAACTATTATGCATAGACAATTCAGCAAGTTTTTCTCTTATTTGCTCTGCTGTTAACGCTTGTCCCATTTTCATAAATTCACTTATCGTATTTTTTATTTCTTCTTTATTCTGTATTTGTTCAGTATTTGGCGTTGTAACAGATTTTTCATTAGAATTAATTTCTTGTTCTCGATTTAAATTATTTTCTGTATTTTGTTTACTTTTATAAATACTTTCTATTAAATTATCGTTTTCAAATTCCTCTTTATCAGCACTTTTTGCAATTTTTCTAAATAAATCAGATAATGAATTTTTACTTTCTGCATCTTTATCATCATCTGTTCTTTCTAATCTTCCTGTAATCTTAGTGTCAGAATTTGCAATAAGTTCTGCTTTAGAAAGTACATCTTGAATTGCATAATATACTGCTTTGAATACTTTTTGCTCTTCTTGAAATCTAACTTCAAGCTTTGCAGGATGAACATTTACGTCTACTGAATTTGGTTCCATTTCTAGATTTAAAATAATAAATCCAAATTTTCCAATTGGTATCATTCCTTTGAAAGCTTTTTCAGCTGCATTTGATAATATTCTATCTTTGATATATCTTTGATTTACAAAAAACATCTGATTAGATCTATTTGATCTTGCAATTTCAGGTTTACCAACCACTCCTGTAACTGTTATCCCTTCAAAGCTATAATTTACATTTAGACATGCAGTTGCAATACTTTTTCCGTATATACTATAAATTACGTTTTTTATATCTCCATCTCCTGCTGTTTGTATTATTGTTTTTCCAGTATTAATTAATTTAAATGCAATATCTGGATGCACAAGTGCAAGTCTTGTAATTACATCTTCTATATATCCACTTTCTGTATAATCTTTCTTTAAGAATTTATATCTAACTGGTGTATTATAAAATAGGTTTTCAACTGTTATAGTTGTTCCATTTGGACAACCACATTCTAAAACTTCTTTAACATTTCCACCTTCAACAACTATTTTGTTTCCTATTTCTGCATCTTTCGTTTTAGAAAGCATTTCAACTCTTGAGATAGCAGCAATACTTGCTAAAGCTTCACCTCTAAATCCCATAGTTTTTACTTCATTTAAATCTTCTGCTTGTCTAATTTTACTTGTAGCATGTCTTTCAAAAGAAAGTTCCAAGTCATCTCTTTCTATTCCTTTTCCATCATCTGTAATTCTTATATATGAAATTCCACCATTTTTAATTTCAATATTAATATTTTTTGCTCCTGCATCAATTGAATTTTCAACCATTTCCTTAATAACTGAAGCAGGTCTTTCTATAACTTCCCCAGCTGCAATTTTATTTATAGTCAATTCATCAAGCACAACAATATTACTCATTTTAATTTATGCCCCCTTTTTTTGACTTCAAAATTTCAAATAATTTTCATCCTAAATTATATCATTTAATTATATTTTTGCAAATAGTTTTAATATATTTTTATATGATATTTTACAATCTAAAAAACTCGCTACACATATTAAAAGTGTAGCGAGTTTTCTAATAGAATATTACTTTACAATATTTATTATTCTGCTGATTCCTCTGTTTCAGGAGCTTCATAAGCTTCTAAAATAGCGTTTTGGATTTTTTCTCTTGTATCAGCATTGATTGGATGAGCTATATCTTTAAATTCTCCGTTTGGAGTTTTTCTACTAGGCATAGCTATAAATAATCCATTTTGGCTTTCGATAACTTTGATATCGTGTACTACAAATTCGTTATCAAAAGTTACAGAAGCAACAGCTTTCATTCTGTTTTCTGAATTAACTTTTCTTAAACGTACGTCTGTTATTTGCATGTTTGTTCACCCCTTATAAATGTAAAATTGTTTGTACATTTTTTCTTATGTACAAATTTATTATTCGCCAAAAAATATCTTTTTCCTTCTATTTTTTACAAAAAATATTTAATTAAGTCTTTTAATTTATTTTTATATAGTATATAATTAATTTGTAGAAAGGACAAAATATTTTATGAAAATTTTTAAAAGACTATTTTTATTATTTGTAATTATTGTTTTAATTATTCTTCTTTATCTATTTTTTAATGGATATACAATGTATAAAAAAGCAATTAAAGAAAAAAGCATTGAAGATAGAATTGCTTCTTTAAGAGCTGAAAGCTTTTATACTAAATATGACGACCTTGCTCCGTCTTATATAGATGCTGTTATTTGTGTTGAAGATCATAAATTTTTTGACCATCATGGCGTGGATTTATTTTATATTTGTAGAGCTTTATATAATGATTTTATGGCAAAAAAACCTATAGAAGGCGGAAGTACAATTACTCAACAACTTGCAAAAAATTTAGTTTTTACACAGGAAAAAACAATTTATAGAAAAATTGCAGAGTTGCTTGCGACACATGATTTAGAAAAGAAGTACTCTAAGGAAGAAATTTTTGAATTATATGTAAATAAAATGTATTTTGGAAATGGATATTACAATATTCATGACGCAAGCTATGGATACTATAATAAAGCTCCAAAAGATTTAACTCTTTATGAAGCCACTCTTTTAGCTGGTGTTCCAAATGCTCCATCTGTTTATGCTCCAACCGTTAATCTTAAGCTTGCTGAGAAAAGGCAGCTTCATGTAATAGCTAAAATGTTAGAATATGGAAAGCTAACCGAGGAACAAGCTGATGAAATTAAATTACAACAAAAAACAAAATAGAAAAAAAGAAGAAGTAAGCTATGTACTTCTTCTTTTTTGTTAGTGCATTAGTCTCTTGCAAAAAATAATCTTATTGTCCATAATCCTGAAATTCCAACTAATGTATAAACTATTCTACTTAGTGCAGAACCTACGCCAAATAATGTATCTACTAAGTTGAAATTAAATAATCCAATTAGTCCCCAATTTATAGCTCCAATGATTATTAATGCTAATGCAATAGTGTCTATAGTTTTCATTTTAAACAGTCCTTTCATATAAAATATTTTATACATATTTATTATAATTTGTTTTATTAAAAATTATTCATAAATTTTTTATTTTTTTAAAATTTTTATTATCTACTACAATTTTTCTATATTTATATTACAAAAAAGAAGGAGAATAAAATATTATTTCTCCTTCTTTTTTTGCAATACTTACAGTCCTGACTTCACGTAATCAGCAAACCAACCAGGCGCATCCATCTCGTGAAGTATCCTGCCTGTATTACATTTTGAGCAGCGTGAGTAGTCAAATGTTCTACCATCGAAGTTAATTGCTTGGAACCTTTCTTGACATTTAAAACATTCAGCTTCAAGTTTCTTTCTTCTTTCCGGGTCAATGTCTTTACTATTGAAACCGGCTGTCATAAATTTAACTTTATCTCTCCGCTTTTCTTCATTCATTGTACAATACCTCCTTTGGTATGTTGAATTAATTATACTACTTTTTTCTATAAAAATCTATAAAAACACATGAATTTGTAAATTTTTTTTGCCTTTTCGATTCCACTTCTTTACGCACAAAAATAGTAGTAAGTTTTACTTACTACTACGCTGGTGGCTTGAAGTGGAATCGAACCACTGACACGAGGATTTTCAGTCCTCTGCTCTACCAACTGAGCTATCAAGCCATATTCTATTAGATAAAAAAATGGCGACCTGGAACGGGCTCGAACCGTCGACCTCTAGCGTGACAGGCTAGCGTTCTAACCAACTGAACTACCAGGCCGTAAAAAATGGTGGGCGCTACAGGGCTCGAACCTGTGACCTCCTGCTTGTAAGGCAGATGCTCTCCCAGCTGAGCTAAGCGCCCATTTTCTTTCGACGAAATCTAGTATACTAAATTTTAATAAAAATGTCAATAGATATTTGAAAATTTTTTCAAAAAGTTTGTTATAATATTATAATCTATCATAAATTTTCACCAAGATCTAACTTTATAATAGGCATAAATGCACTTCGCAATTATGCCTATTATATTTTCTATTTATTTTTTACAACTTCTATAGCTTTATTTAATTGTTCCTGAGCTCCTTCAATTTTATAGTCTGGTTCTATTCCAACTTTGTTAATCTTATTTTCTTTAGGTGTATAATATTCTGCGAAGGTTACTTTTAATGCTCCACCGTTTGATAGATAAACTAATTCTTGTATTACTCCTTTTCCAAATGTCTTTTCTCCTACTATTGTTGCCTTTTCATTTTCTTTAAGTGCTGCTGCGAGTATTTCAGAAGCACTTGCTGTACCTCCATTTGTTATTACTACTATTGGCATAGTAATTTGTGGATTTGTTTTTGCTCTTCTAGTTTCTTTATTTTCATTTTTATCTGCTGTAATTAAAAGAGTCTCACCTGCATTACAAATCAAATCAGCAATATCCAGTGCCTCGTCAACTAGTCCCCCTCCATTATTTCTCAAATCAACAATTAGTCTTTTTACTCCGTTTAGCTGCTAATTCATCATAACATTTAATAAAATCTTTACAGCATCCATCATCAAATGTTAAAATTGCTATATATCCTATATCATCTTCTAAAATTTGGCTGCTTACGTAGTTAATATGTATGTTTTCCCTTTTTATAGTGAAATCTATAATTTCATCATTTCTTGATATTGTAATCTTAACCTCAGTTCCAACTTCACCTCTAATATATTCGGAAATCTTATTTATATCTTCAGCTTTATATTCTACATCATCAACTTTAATTATTTTATCTCCTGGTTTAATTCCTGCTTTTTCAGCTGGCGAGTCAGCAATTGGAGATATGACAATTACTCTCCCACTTTCCGTATCAGCCTGCATATATATTCCTATTCCTACAAAATTCCCAAGTGTTGATGCTGTAAAATCTTCTAACTCTTTTTTAGAATAGTATTCAGTATACACATCACCTACCCCGGCTATCATCCCCTTCAATGCGCCTTCTAATAGGTCTTCCTCTTTTAATTCTCCAATATACTTTTCATCCAATATTTTCTTTAATGAACCTGCAGATGTCTCTATTTTTTGAATTATATTTGTATCCTTTGAATTAGAAATAACATACTTCCTAGTGTTATCATAATTAAGTATATTTGTTACAACAAATGTTATGACTGAAACAACAATAATAAGCATTATTATTCTATAAATATTTTGTCTTCTATTCTCTTTCATATGTTTTCCTCCATGTATTAGTTATCAAATTATTATATTTAGAGCAATCATAAGTATTTTTCCACTCTATGTATAAATATATTCTTATATATCTAATTTATTCTTTTCAATTTAAATTCACTTAAAGAATACAATCTTTAAGTGAATTTTAGAAAATTATTATATTCCAAGATAAGGTGCTGGATTGACATATGTGCCGTTTAATAATACGCTAAAATGTAAATGATTTCCTGTTGAGTATCCTGTGCATCCAACAGTAGCAATAGTTTGTCCTCTTGAAACTGTATCCCCAACATTTACATATATATCTGTACAATGTCCATATAATGTTACAAGTCCATTTCCATGCGAAACCATAACATAATTTCCAAATCCGCCACCACAACTACATCTTGTCCTATATGTTTTAGCATAGTTGTGTGTGCATGTATGAGATACTTTTATAATTACGCCGTCTTCTGCTGCAAATATACTATTTCCTTTTGGTGCAGCAAAGTCAATACCTTTATGATTTGATGAACCAACTCCTCCTGTTGCTGCTGAGCCTCTATATCCAAATCGAGAAGATATTCTTGTATAATTACAAGGCATATTTAGCTGTCCACCTGTATATGTAAATCCTGACTCATTGCCTTTATTTCCTGATTCTGCTGCAATTCTTCTCATTTCTGCTTCAGCTTGTCTTTTTTCTTCTGTTGCAGCCTCAATTTGCTGTTGTAATTCTTTTTCTTCGTCACTTAATTGTGCAACATATCTATTCTTTACTGCTTTTTTATTAGATAGATTTATTCTCTCAGATTTTAGTTTTGCTTCCTTTTCTTTTAATACTTCCAACTTTTTATCTAATTCTACTTTTGCCTTTTCTAGTGCTGTCTTTTGTTCTTCTATTTGTGTTAATAATTTATTATCATACTCTGCAATTTTTTCTATTATATAATATTTTGAAACAAAATCACTTAAGCTTTTTGAATTTAATAATACATCTAAATATGATACTTTTCCCATCTTGTATTGTGCAACTAATCTCTTGCAAAATAAGTCATATTGTTCATTATATTTTTGTTCTTGTTCGTTTATTTTTCCTGTTAGCTCATTTATTTCATTATTTAAGTTTTTTAATTCCTCAGCAAGTTCTTCTATTTCATCTTCCTTTGCTGCAATTTCTTCTGCTAATTGTTCAAGTTCATGTTCTACAGAATTTACTTCATTTTTAATATCCCCTATTTTTCCTTGCGCATCATTTATATTTTGTTCAAGCTCTGATATTTTATCGCTTAATTCCTGAGTGCTCGTTGCAAAGCTTATTACAGAAGCAGATAAAATAATAATTGCAACTAATACACTGATTATTTTCTTTGTCATCCGTAACCTCCTCCTTTTCCTCTTGCTTTCTCTTAAATTTCCAAACTCTATTTTTATACTTCTAGATACTTTCTCATTGAAATTGAGCTTCCGATAATACCAATTCCCGCTCCTAGTATTACATAAGTTATAATTAATAAACTGAACATATCTGCAAATGTATATAATTTTAAGTCTAGCTTCTGGAATGTTTCTGTTTGAACGATTCCATTAGTTGCTAAGTTATATAATAGTCCTACAACTAAAATTGTTATAAGTGCTGCAATTACTCCTATTATTATTCCTTCTACAATAAATGGCCATCTAATAAAACTATTTGTTGCGCCTACATATTTCATAATAGAAATTTCTTTTCTTCTAGCATGTACTGTAAGTTTTATTGTGTTCGTAATAATAAATACTGATATAATTACCAAAATAACTAGTATTCCAAGTGTTACATATCTAATTCCTTTTGTTATATTAAGCAAAATATTTATTGTGTCATCACTACTTTGAATATCTGGATCAACTTTATCTATTTTTTTAATTTGTTCTTGAACACTATCATTTAACTCTAGGTCTGTCAAAGTAACAATAAATGAATCAGGATAAATTCCTTCTAATCCTTCAAATATCGAATATTGTCCCTCCATCTGTTCTTTCGTGTTTTTTAATCCTTCTTCACCAGATATGTATTCTATTGTGTTAACGCCTTTAATAGCTCTTATCTTTGATTGAATCTCCGCAACTTCTGCATCAGAAACTCCAATCTCCAAAAAGACCTGCATTCCTTGTTCTGCTTGTACTTGGTCCATTACATAATTTACATTTTCTCCTAGTATAAAGAATAGTCCAAACATAAGCATTGCCATACACATTATAATTAAAGCTGCACCCGTTGATTTTTTATTTTTTAGTGTATTTCTAAACCCCTCTCCTACTAGATAACTCATAATATTATATCTCACTGCTATAACCACCTTTTTTATCATCTCTTACTATGTTGCCTTTTTCAATCTGTATAACTCTTTTTTTCATTTTATCTACTATGTCTTTTGCATGTGTTGCAACAATTACAGTTGTACCTCTCATATTAATTTCATTAAGTAAATTCATAATGTCCCAAGCTGTATCTGGGTCTAAGTTTCCTGTAGGCTCGTCCGCGATTATCATAGATGGATTATTAACTAATGCTCTAGCTAGAGCCACCCTTTGTTGTTCTCCTCCTGATAATTCATTTGGATACATCTTTGCCTTTCCGCTTAAACCAACTAAAGATAAAACCATAGGGACTTGTCTTCTAATGTGTCTTTGTGTTGCTCTAACTATGTACATAGCATATGCAACATTGTCATAAACAGTCTTATCTGGTAATAGTCTAAAGTCTTGGAATACAACTCCCATGCTTCTTCTAAGATATGGAACTCTGCTTTTCTTTAAAAATGTTGTATCTTTCCCATTTATAATTATATTTCCTGATGTAGGTTCTTCTTCTTTTAATATTAGTTTTATTAATGTTGATTTTCCAGATCCCGAGCTTCCTACTAAAAATGCAAATTCTCCCTTTTCAATTGTGAAATTTGCATTATTTACAGCTTCAATTCCTGTTGAATATTTTTTACTTACATTTCTGAATTCTATCATTGTTTTATTTCATTCCCTTCCAAATTGTAAGGTAGTTTTCATTTATTTCTCTCTACTATATATAATAACAATATTTTAAAAATATTGCAATAGTTTTTTTTGGAAAAATAAGATATTTTTTTAAACGATTGGGACTATTCCAATCGTTTCATGTGTGCAATTCATTCTTCTCTTAGCTCATTTACTACTCTTTCTAAATTATCTACTAAAAAGTCTACATCCTCTTTAGTATTACATTCTCCAAATGTAGTTCTAAGTGAACCTTCTATATACTCACTTGTTGTCCCTATAGAGGCTAGAACGTGTGACGGAGCATCACTTCCAGAGTTGCATGCTGAACCCGTTGATACACAGATTCCGCACTTCATCTAGTTTTAGTAGTAAGCTATTTCCATCTACTCCTTTAAATGAAATATTTGCATTTCCTGGAAGTCTATCGTATCTATCTCCGGTTTATTCTAATATCTTTTATTCTCTTTTCTACATTTGAGATATAATATTCTCTCAAATCTAAAAGCTTTTTATTATATTCATCTAAATTTTTATATGCAAGCTCTATCGCTTTTCCGCATACCTACAATTCCCGCTACATTTTCTGTTCCTGCTCTTTTATTTTTTTCTTGATGCCCTCCGTCTTGTATTTTAATGAAGTCAACTCCGCTTCCTCACATACAAAGCCCCTACGCCCTTTGGTCCATAGAACTTATGAGCAGAAAGACTCAGTGCATCAACATTGTCTCTTTCTACGTCTATTTTTATATTTCCGTATAGCTTGCACAGCATCTGTATGAAAATACACTCTATGCTTTCTTGCAATTTTCCCAATTTGTTTTATTGGCTGAATAGTTCCTATTTCATTATTTGCAGTCATAATTGAAATCAGGATTGTATTTTCTTTAATTGAATTTTCTAATTCTTCTAGGTTTATTTTTCCATTACTATTGACATTAAGATATGTCAATTTGAACCCTTCATTTTCGAGTGTTCTACAAGTATCAAGTACTGCATGGTGTTCTATTTTAGTTGTTATTATATGATTTCCTTTGTGTCTATTTGCATAAGCAATTCCTTTTATTGCAAGATTATCACTTTCACTACCACAACTCGTAAAGTATATTTCTTTTGAACTTGCCCCGATAGTATTAGCCACTTGCTTCCTTACATGCTCTATTGCCATCTTATTTTGTCTGCCGTATTGTATATAGTGAAGATGGATTTCCATAATTTAGATTAAAATATGGAATCATCTCTTTTAAAACATCTTCTTTTACATATGTTGTTGCTGCATGATCAAAATATCTTATCTTATTCAATTTACAATTCCTCCTACATATATTATATGTAACTACGTAGCTGTTTAATACTCTAAATACCAAATCCGCCGTGGATATAAATAAAAGTAGCACTTTTCCATAAAAACTTGCAAGAAAAAATGTCCTACCGAGTTAAAGCTCGGTGGACAGTTACTAAAACTATTTTATATATCCTGTTGGATCTTGATATTCTCCATCTTTCAAAAGCTCAAAATGTAAATGATAATCATCCATCACTTCAAATGCAGCAGTATTTCCTACTGTTCCAATTGTTTGTCCTTTTGAAACTTTTTCTCCAATTGTTACAAATTCAGCTGTAAGAAGGTTTGCATATCTTGTTTCAAATCCATCTGAATGCTCTATTATTACCGTTGTTCCATATCTCGGATCATTTTTTATAGCAGTTACAGTTCCTTCTTCTGCACTCTTTACGACTGTTGTCTTGTCTGCTTTAATATCAACCCCTGTGTGTGTTACCCATTCTTTTAATGTTTCTGAATAAACTAAACTATCCTTTGCATATTCTCTACTTATTTCTCCTTCTACTGGATAGGAAAATGTAAGTTCTTTTTTCTTGTTATCTTCTTGCTTATCTTCTTGCTTTGGTTCAGTGCTTTCCTCTTTTTTTTCATCTACTATTGTTTGTTTTTTATCTTCTACTTTCTTTTCCTCCTTTTTTGTTTCATCTACCGTTTCTTTTACTTGTCCATTTTCAGCTGATGTCTGCTTAATTTCATTTTTCATTTCATCTATTGTTTTTCCGAATCCCACTACTTACCGCTTCTGTTTCAGTTATTTCATCTTCTATATTTGTCAATTCACCAATTTCCTTTGTTCCAAGTTCATCATACACTTTTTCAAGACTATTATTATATACCATTACAGTAATAACAAATGCAATAATGCCAAGTGCTAAAATTGTTCCAGCAACATATAAAGCATTTTTTATACTCATTCCTTCACCATCCTTGCTTCTTGCACCTTTTCTTCTTATTCTATCACTATCTCTCATTTTAAACCTCCTTTTTCTTTAATAACATTATTTACAAATTTAGGAAGTTTATACAATATTATTAATAAATTAGCGATAAATATCCATCAGATCTCATCGGAGCTTTTGTTTAGCTAGTTTGTTGCTAACTTAACTATCTCAATACCAGTATAAAAATGTTTCAAGATGTCCTCATAAGAATAACCTTGCTTTGCAAGGGCATCAGCTCCTGTTTGGCTTAATCCTACGCCATGTCCAAATCCTTGTACCTTAAAGACAATTTGTTCATCTTGAAAACTCACAGCAAAATTTGCTGACTTTAATCCAAAAAGTGTTCTTGTTTCTACTCCGTGATAATTCTCTATTTCCAAATCTAATTGTCTTTACTCTTCCACTTTCTGTATATTCAAGCACTTTTATACTTTCTTTATTTGCAAAATCTATTTCTATATCCTTATATTTTTCTTTTAATTTATTTAATAATTCTTCTCTACTTAAAATCACTTCTGAGCTATATTGGGTATATGCCTCTTCTCCTGATGTTTCAACAACTTGGAGATATGGAAGATCTGCTCCTCCCCATACCTCAGATACCGTTTCTGTTGTTCCTCCACTATTAGAGTGAAAGAATGCATTTATAATTTGTCCTTCATAAGTTCCTACTTCTCCCAGTGTTCCATTTACAGCTTCTATGATTTTATTCCACTTATCTATTCCATCTTCTCCCCATTTTGCAATTCTATCATTTTTTGAAAGCCAGGCTTGACAACATGCAAAGTCATCACAAATATCTGCATTTTCGTGTTTTGACCCATGAATTATCTTATATATCGTATAACTTCTGGCTGCAACTGCTTGTGCTTTTATTGCTTCAAGTTCGTAGTCTGCAGGGATTTCAGCAGATACAACTTCTGTAATATATTCGTCGAGTGGCTTTTCTTCTACTTCTCCTGTTTTAGAATGTAATAATTTTATAGTTCCAAAGTCACTATATGAATATTTATCTACATCTAATATTACAGGTTCTTGCTCAATAAATACCTCTTTTACCTTGAATTTCGTAGTAAAAAATATAGGTATAAAAAAACATATACCTACTGTTGCTAAAACATAAAAATATAACTTCTTCATTTTATGCTCATACCTTTCATTATGTAATGCAATTTGGAAAATATTTGAGATAAGTTCTCAAATTTATGCCTCCAATTTCATCTTCATTTTATTTAAAATATTTTTTTCAATTCTTGATACTTGTACTTGAGATATTCCCAAAGTTTCGCCAACCTGTGACTGAGTTTTGTTTCTATAGAACCTTAAAATGATAATTTGTCTTTCCTTAGGCTCTAAATTCTGAATTAACTGGTTTATTGTAAGCCTATTTATTACTGCATTTTCTTCATTTTCTGTTGCAGGTATTTTATTAATTAACGCAGAATTCTTATCATCATTTTGTGATTCATCTTTATAAATTGACTCAACAGGTGTTCTCGCTTCAATTGCAGCAACTATTTCTTCTTTATCTATTTTTAATTCTTTTTCTAATTCTTGTAAGGTAATATTTTGTCCAGTTTTTCTTAAATGTTCTTCTTCTAGTCTGCTAATTTTCATGTTAAGTTCCTTTATACTTCTACTTACTTTTATAATTCCATCGTCACGTATAAATTTTTTTATTTCTCCTAGTATGTATGGTACTGCATATGTTGAAAGTTTTACATCATATTGCAAATCAAATCTTTTTATTGCCTTAATAAATCCCATCGAACCTATCTGAAACAAATCTTCTGTTTCATATCCTCTTCCGCAAAATCTTTTTACTATGCTCCAAATAAGTCCGCTTATTATTTTCTAGAAGCTCTGTCATAGCATCATCGCTTCCGATTTTGAGCTAGCCTAATGTTTTCTATATTATTATCATACATCTTGGACATTTCTCTCCTTTTGCTTATGTATTCTCCTTGATAATTTTTGTCATTGTTACTTTAGTTCCAAGTCCAAGTATTGATTCAATTTTTAGGTCATCCATAAAGCTTTCCATTATCGTAAAACCCATTCCTGATCTTTCTAAATCTGCTTTTGTTGTGTATAAAGGTTCTCTTGCTATATCAATATTTTCTATTCCTTTTCCTGTATCTGATATTTCTATAATTACTTTTCTCTCTTCTATCTTGCAATCTATCTTAATAATTCCTTCTGCGTTTTCATATCCGTGAATAATACAATTCGTTACAGCTTCTGAGACTGCAGTTTTGATATCTGCAATTTCTTCGATAGTAGGATCAAGTTGTGATGCAAATGCAGCAACTGTAATTCTGGCAAATGCCTCATTACATGACTTGCTTGCCATTTCCAATTTCATTTCATTATCATACTTACTCTTCATAATTTCCTCACTCTCTAACTAATTTTGATTATTTTAGGTAACCCACTCATTTCAAAGATTTTTCTAATATTTGGTTTTACATTTGTCATTTCTAAATTTCCACCGAAGCATTTTTATAACCTTATATCTTCCGTATAAGCATTCCTATTCCTGCACTGTCCATGAAAGTAACCTTATCAAAATCAAATACAACTCTTTTAGGAATATATCTTTCAATCTCATTATCAGCCTGCCTCCTTATTTTTTCTGACCCATGATGGTCAATTTCTTCTGTAATTTGAAACACAAGTAGCTTGTCCTTTTCATCATAATTTATATTCATCGCATGTCCTCCTTCTTTGAAACGTTTGAGACTGTTCCAATCGTTTCAATTATTAATGAAACAAAACGAACCGTCCCAATTGTTTCATTAATATGAATTATACAACTTTTGGTAATATTTTCCAATAGCGAAACATGGGAAGTTTTGACGAATTATGACTTTCGTACGACAAAAAAAGACTAAAAGTTCAAAATCTTTTAGTCTTTTTTATATCTGTATTTGTAGTTTGTCCATTTTCTCTATCTCTTTTTCTTTTTTTGCACAGAATAGCCAAACTTACCTTGCTTTTTACCAAGTGGATAATATCCTCCATTTGCATAGGCTATTAAATCACATTTTGATATATCAAATGCGCCTTTTTCATCAATATACTTTTCATCTGCATTTATAGCAAGTACATCCGCTAAAAACATGTGGTGACTTCCAAGCTCTTTTATCTCGCATACCTTACATTCCACTGATACTGGACTTTCTTTAATCATAGGGCATTTTACAAAGTTTGCTTTTTCTTTATGAAGATGCATTTCTTTAAATTTATCTACATTTTTACCTGATTTTACTCCACACCAGTCAGTTGCATAAGCTAAATCTTTTGTTGTTAAGTTTATTACAAATTCTCCGCTTTCTTTTATAAGATTGTATGAATATCTCTCTGGTCTAATAGAAATATATACTTTTGCAGGATTTGTACAAGCAATTCCAGTCCATGCAACTGTAAGTATATTAGATTTTTCCATATCTCCGCATGATACCATAACAGCAGGTATCGGATATATAAATGTTCCTGGTTTCCACATTACTTTACTCATGATTTGTTTTCCTCTTTTCTATAATTTCTTGCTTAATCTTTTTGATAGTATCTTTTACAAATCTTGTTGCCGAGTCATCATAAATGTACTCTCCATCTTTTCTTCTTACAACATCTCCTATTTTTACATCTTTTGGCAAGTCTTTTGCAAATGCCACATATTTATATTCAGCATTATTTTTATATTGAGTCACTTTGTATCTGTTTAATTCATTGTCATTTTCGTATTTATCAGTTACTATAAATGTTTCTCCATTTTCTATATTAGATAATACTTTTTTGAAATAATCTTGTAAAAATTTATCTTTCTCTCTTTCAAATTCCCATTCTTCATCTTCTGTTAATTTCACATTGTCTAATTCCGCTTCTTTATTAAATTTTTCCAATGCTTCTGTTAGCTCTTTTATAAATTTTTGTGAAAGTTCATCGTTCTTTACATTATCAATTGAAACATTGATATTAATATTATTATCTTCAGTATTGTCTAATAAATTATCTTCTCTTAAAATATTAAATCTCCTCACTTTCCCCTGTTTTGTAGTTTATTTTAAATCCTTCTTGAATATTGTATATAAATTTATTAAATAAAACTCCGTCTTCTTCAACAGATTTTGCTTCTAATTCTACACCCGTTGCAACTAAATTATCTCCCTCATAAACTGGAGTTACTCTGTATAATACATGATAGTCTTTTCCTTCTTTATTCTTAGCCTTTATCCAAGCAGCTATTTCATTTTCAAGAGGTATCATTGCCGAATTCATTGCTGATGTTCCTGTTATTAGATTTTTCTTGTTGTTATTCTCATTTCCAAGCTGCCAAGCAATCAAATGACATCTTTCATATAAATGCTTACTGTTATTCTCTCCATACAAATGTTGCTTCCAGCCTGATGGCTTGTATGAAATAGCTTCTCTTTTTACTCCTTCAGGTGGCATAATATTCTTACAAATGTTTCCAAATGCTACTCCACCTCTTCGTAATTCATCAAGATTTGAATAGATTTCAAATTCGTCTGTTGTAATTTCTTCATCTGTAAAATATGGAATATTACTATTTATATCTATAACTATTTGTCCTGAATATGCGGGAATAGAACTAATGTCAATATTAACCTGACTTTTAGAAATTAGATTTTCTTGATTAAACTCATTTGAACTCACGACAGAATTTTCAGTTTTGAATACATTATACTCGCTTAAAACTGCTAGAATAATAACTATTGCAAAAGATATACAAATTCTTAATAATTTTATATTATTTTTCTTATTTTTCTTCATATAAACTACATCCTTTGTTTTTTCCTATTATACTACATAGATTGGCTAATATGCAAGTGTTTTATGGAACTTTCTATATTTTCCATTCATACTATATTACAATGGAGGAAAAAATGGCTAAAATTTTAGTTTTTAATAATGATTCTGATAAAATAGAAACATATTTTAGAGAAGAAGATCAAGCTATGCCATACAATACTGGTAGGACATTGACTGTAAGGGAATTTAGAGGCTCAAGTCGGGAGTCCAACTTTATGGACAACAAAACGTGCAATGCAATCTTGGAATAGTCAAAGATTTATCTGGGGTGGTCCTATTCCAGTTGGTTTTGCTTTTAAAAGGTCCTGGGAAGGCGGACATAGTAATCAAAGTCAGCACTATGCTGGAGTTGCATTTGATGTTGCACAGGGCTGGACAAACGCAAGAAGATCTTTACTTAGAAATAGTGCTAGGACATCTGGTGTATGGTCTTATGTAGAACCTGTCTCAATTACTCCAACTTGGGTACATTTTGATAAAAGGTTTCGGTACTCCTGCTTGTAGTTCAGGCGGCTATCCTTTAGTTAAAAGAGGTAGTCTTAGCAATTATGTTTTAATTGCTCAAGATGACTTAAATACACTCGGGTTTCAAACTGGCGGACTAGACCGGAATTTTTGGACCTAATACCGAAAATGCAGTTAGAAGATATCAATCAAGTCGTGGACTTGTGTCAGATGGAATTGTGCGGTTGTAATACTTGGCGTTCACTTCAGGAAAATGTAGTTGGAACAGGAAGAACAAGTACGACAATTAATTAAATAGGATTTAAAAATACAATATTTTTGTTTGGAAAATATTTGAGGCAAGTTCTAGGCGGGCAAGTGAGGAAACCGGAGGTGTGCTTATGCACATCGAGGATTTCCGGTACGCTATCCAACGACGAAATTGCCCCAAAATTTTTCAAACTATCCTGTTTTACTTAAAATATCTTTCTTCATCTTACTAATTATTTTCTTTTCTAATCTTGATATGTAACTCTGTGAAATTCCAAGCATATCTGCAACTTCCTTTTGTGTTTTTTCATTTCCTGTGTTGAATCCAAATCTTAACTCCATAATATTTCTTTCTCTTTTGTTTAGTTTCTCCATGGAAGCACGTAACAAAGATTTATCCACCTCATCTTCTATTCTTCTAGACGTCACATCATTATCAGTTCCTAATATATCTGAGAGTAAAAGTTCATTCCCATCTCCATCTTGATTTAGTGGCTCATCTATTGAGATTTCTCCCTTTATTTTATTGCTTCTTCTAAGATACATAAGTATTTCATTTTCTATACACCTTGAAGCATATGTTGCAAGTTTTATCTTTTTTTCAGTATTAAATGTATTTATTGCCTTCATAAGACCTATTGTACCTATTGATATCAAGTCTTCAATGCCTATTCCTGTGTTTTCAAATTTCTTTGCAATATAAACAACAAGTCTTAAATTTCTTTCTACTAAAGTTTGTCTCGCTTCCATATCTTTATTTGAAAGCCTTACAAGCAATTTTTCTTCCTCCTCAGGTTCAAGTGGTGGAGGAAGGGTTTGTGCTCCCGCAATGTAGAAAATTTCATCACTTTGCGAGTCAGTTTTAAGTATATATTTTAAAAAATTCGATTTTATAAGTTCTAAAATATTCATATTAAAATCCTCCTTAATTTTTGCCGAGCACTATCGTGATAGGACTTTTTTCTTGCAGGTTTTCAATAAAACATGCTTCCCCTTCGCACGGCTGTTTTAAGCAAATCATCAAATAAATTTGCTTGCATTTAGCTACACTATTATTTTTCTAGCAAGTCTAATCCCACAATTGCAAAATACTGTCTTTTTTTTGATATTTCCTTATCATAAATTGCAACTACTACATTGTCGTTTTTTGTTATAATTCCATCAAATTCTACTTCAAATAGATCTGGCTTAAATCCAAGTAGCATTCCATTTTGCTTTCCAAGAGATGAAAATGGAATTAGTCTAAATCTTGAAATATATTCATCACTTAGGGCCTCATACTGTCCAAAAATTATGGCTTCTATATTATTTAAAATTTTTTCATCTATTATTTCTTTTAATTTCTCCTTTTCAACTACCACAACTTCTGCCCCTGTAATAGGTTCCTTAAGTAAATTTCCTGAATCTATAATTGCTCTTACAATAATTTCATTGTCCTTATACCCTATTTTAATGTTACAAAACATATCGTTTTTATTTAATCTGTTTTTTATTAATTTGAATGCAATATTCAAAGTGATTAAACCAACTATTGCACCTAAAAAAGCTATCTTTATCGGATATGTTCCTTTCAAAATTCCATTATTATACAATATATCTTGAGGCTTTACATAGTACAAAAGCGCAAACGCACATCCACCAAATACGAAAGATGTAAGGTAAAAAATAATAACATATTTAAGCAGCCATTTTATATTTCTTGGTGAAAATGCAATATATATCATTGCAAAAGCAAGTCCTATTTGTACTAAAATATTTGAATACATACGATTATCTACTAAATATTTTCCAATTGCATAAGCAGCCCCAAGTGTGCTTGAAATAAGTATTTTGATTATTTTGTTTTTTGTTTTTGTAACTAAACCTGTTGTAAATAGAATTATGCTATTCATACATAGATTTTCAATAAAGACTAGGTCAAGATATATAGTTATGTTAAATCACACTCCTAGGCTTTTCAGCATTAATTTCCGCCAAATCTCATTAGAGCTTTTGTTTTGCGTTTTGCATACAAGTCCGCCGAGCTTTATCGGAGATGTACGTTGTTTTTAAACTTCTATTACATTATATATCGTCTTTATCTCAAATACTGTCAAATCTTAGGGTAGAAAAAAAGAAATAATCTAAGTATTTAGACTATTTCTTTTTTTATTAGATATTTAATATGTTTTTTCTTTGAAATTTTTGTTGAATTTTATAATAAATGTTATTATATTTATGAAAATTGTTTTTAAATTTATACAAATCAGCTATGCAAACATTTATATTCTTATTATATAAAATTTTTAACAAAACTTCTCCTATGTATTGGACATAAACCATATTTCTTTATTGCTGCAATATGTTCCGCTGTTCCATAACCTTTGTGCTTTGCAAAACCATATTCAGGATAAACCTTATCATATTCAAGCATAATTTTATCCCTTGTTACTTTTGCAATAATAGAAGCAGCAGCTATATTATAGCATGTTGCATCTCCTTTTATAATTGACCTATAAGGAATTCCCAATGTATCTATATTTTTAAGTGCATCTACAAGTATCAAGTTTGGCTTAACTTTAAGCTCTTTTAGTGAATTTGTAAGTCCTAGTTTTGTTGCTTGCAATATATTTATATCATCAATTGTTGATTCATCTATAATTCCTACTCCATAGCTTATAGCATTTTGTATTATTTCTTCATAAACTCTTTCTCTCTTTTTCTCTGAGATTTTTTTAGAATCATTAACACCTTCTATCATGAAATTCTTTGGCATAATACAGCTTGCAACAACTACAGGACCTGCAAGAGGTCCTCTTCCTGCTTCATCAATTCCACAAATATACTCTATTCCACTATTATATATTCCATCTTCTATTTCTTTTAATTTTTTTAACCTTAATTCTTCTTTTTCTGTCATTGTTTCTCTTTTCCCTATTATATTCTTTTACAATTAAAGCGACCAACGGTCGCCTTTTATGTTTAACTTTCTTCTTTCATTTCAGATAACTTATAGTATGTTGTTCCTTTATATTCAAATCCTACTCCATATGCGACATCATCATCTTCATAATTCACATAATAATTATCAGAAGCATCTGCTTTTTTTATTCCCATATTATCTAGGTTTGCTTGATTTAGCAAATACCATCCAGTGTATTCACCACTTTCTTGCTTTGTTCCATATAATTCTTCTTCTTCAATTTCCCCTATAGCCTTCTTATCAGCCATTACTTTTATTTTACTTTGTATCAAAAGTAAGTCTGTTTTTAAATTTTCAAGCTTGGCTGTATCTATCATCTTAGTACTTGTAGAAATAGTTGCTGATGCTAATAATATTAATAATATAACTGTTATGATTAGTGCCACTATTGTTATTCCATTTTCATTTTTAAACTTCATATTCTATTCCCCTCTTCTTTATATTTCATATTATATATTATTTCATAATTTTTATCAATAGTGTTCTAAATAAATTCTTGCTCTTTTTTATTTTTTCTTGTATAATATTTCTATGAGAAATTTAGTAGTAAGCCAAAAATTTGATGGTAAAAAATTAACCGCATATTTATCACATGAATTTCCTAATCTTTCACAAGGGGCAATTTACAAAGCTTTGAGAAAGAAAGATATTCGTGTAAACGATATAAAAATTTCCGAAAATATAACTATCCATGAAGGCGATGATATTAAAATATATATAATTGATAGTATTCTTTTCGGAGAAGAAAAAAAGCTTAATATTATTTACGAAGACGAAAATATTTTAGCTGTAAATAAGCCTAAAGGAATAGAAGTTACAGGAGAAAAATCTTTGACAGATTTAGTGCATAAACAATACAACAATTCTTCTATTATGCCATGCCATAGATTAGATAGGAATACAGAAGGAATCGTACTTTTTGCAAAAAATAAAGATGTTTTAGAAATACTTTTTGAAAAATTTCAAAACCATGAAATTGTTAAATATTATAAATGTAAAGTCATTGGAATTCCTAAAAAAAAGCATGATGTCTTAGAAGCCTACCTTTTTAAAGATACAAAAAAATCTATTGTTTATGTAAGTAATGAAAAAAAGCAAGGATATAGGCCAATAAAGACTGAATATACTATTCTTGAAGAAAATAAAGAAAAAAACTATAGTATACTTCAAGTTATATTACATACTGGGCGAACTCATCAAATACGTGCACATTTAGCACATATTGGTCACCCAATAATTGGTGATGGTAAATATGGAATAAACGAAGTAAATAAAAAATTTGGAGAAAAGACACAGAATTTGGAGTCGTATAAGATAAAATTTGACTTTAAAACAAATAGTGGAATGTTAGCATATTTGAATGGAAAAGAAATAAAAATATAAGGAAAAGCACTATATATTTCCTCCAAACGTAGGAGTTTTGTTTTAAAAAAATTGAAAAAATGAGGAATTGAGAATGTATGAGCATATAATTTCTTTATGCGAAATATTATCGATTTACTCATTTTTGATATTTTTTTAAAACAAAAGCTCCTACAAGATTTGGCGGATATATAGTGCTTATTTATTCTTCGTCATCATCTTGATATTCATAGCTTCCGCACATTGATTCATCTGGTGTACATGTATGACAATCATTCATTGGTTCTACTTGTATTTGTTTTAAAGTACATAAATTTTCGTTGCAATCATTATATTTACAGCTCTCTACCGTACAATTTATTTTTTGTTTTTGTTCCATTTTTATACCTCCTGAAATATTTTTCAAACTTAGTATTTGTTTTTTTTAATAAAATACTATTGGAAAAAAATAGTAAATATATTTTAATTTTATAAATAAAGTATCCAAACGCAGTTGATTATATTTTTTTCTGAAAATTTGCAGGAAAAAATACATAACATCGATGAAATTTTGCAGTTCTATATAGCGCTTGCATAAATAAATATTATTTTTTTGCAAAAAGTGTTTTATTTTGTTTAATTTTGTGATACAATAATTGCATAAATATTCTTATGAAAAAAGGTGGAAAATTATGGAATTTAAAAAATGCGCACGTTGTGGATGTTTTTTTGTTACAGAAGGTGAAGTATGTAGCAATTGCATGCCTAAAGATAGATTAGATATATATAAAATGCAAAGCTATTTAGAAGAAAATCAAAATAGCTCTATTGATACTATTTCAATGGATACTGGAATTAGTACAAAAAATCTAGAAAGATACTTTGGATATTTAAACAATAATTCATTTCCAAAATTAAATGTATAATATAGCTAAACTATAGAGAGCTCCTTTCTTTTGAAAACAGACCATTAAAACAATTTAAATTGCTTTAATGGTCTATTTTTTATTTATTTCTCATATCCAGGTTTTCCAAGAAGTTTAAACATATTCTTTTTATATTCTTCAACTCCTGGTTGATTAAATGGGTTTACTCCAAGAATATTTCCTGACATTGCACATGCAAGTTCAAAGAAATATATCAAATGTCCTATTGTTTTTTCATCTAATTTATCTATATTTATTAATATATTTGGAACTTTTCCATCTACATGTGCCTTAATTGTTCCTTCCATTGCTTTTTTATTTACGAAATCCATTGTTTTTCCTGCCAAATAATTTAGTCCATCAAGATTATCTTGTTCTTCTTTAAGTGGAATATCTGCCACAGTATTTACAACATTTATAACTGTTTCAAAAAGATTTCTTCTTCCATCTTGTATGTATTGTCCCATTGAATGTAAATCAGTTGTAAAGTCAACACCTGCTGGGAAAATGCCCTTTCCATCTTTTCCTTCGCTTTCTCCATAGAGTTGCTTCCACCATTCTGTAAAATAGTGAAGTTTTGGTTCATAATTTACAAGTATCTCTATGTTTTTATCTGTTCTATACAATAAATTTCTAACTACTGCATATTGGTAACACTCGTTATATTTTAAATTACTATCTACATATTTATCTTGAGCATATTTTGCACCTGCCATAAGTTCATCTATATCAATTCCAGCTACTGCTATTGGTAAAAGTCCTACTGCCGTAAATACAGAATATCTTCCTCCTACGTTATCTGGTACAACGAATGTTTCATAACCTTCTTCGTCAGATAATTGTTTCAAAGCACCTTTTTTCTTATCTGTTGTAACCAAAATTCTCTTTCTTGCCTCTTCAATTCCATATTTATTCTCAAGTATTTCTCTAAATACTCTAAATGCAATTGCTGGTTCTGTTGTTGTTCCTGATTTTGAAATTACATTTACAGAAAAATCTCTATCTCCTATTAATTCTATTAAATCTGTTAAATAGTTTGGACTTATATTGTTTCCAGCAAATAAAATCTGAGGGGTCTCTCTTTTTTTATAGTTATAGAATGTATTTGTCAAAGATTCGATAACCGCTCTCGCTCCTAAATATGAGCCACCTATTCCTATACAAACAAAAACTTCTGAATTTTCTTGTACTCTCTTAGCCGCTTCCTTTATTCTTTCAAATTCTTTTCTATCATAATTAGTTGGAAGTTCAAGCCATCCTAAAAAGTTGTTTTCATCATTTGGATTTTTACGAAGTATTTTATCAATCTCTTGTACTTCCTCTTTGTATTTAAGTATTTCATCCGTACCTATTCCAGTATTTTCAAGATTTATTTTAATATTTGACATAGATTATTCCTCACTTTCTTTTGATTTCCAAGTTAAATCAATTATATAGAAGTTCGCCAAACTCGAAAGGAGCTTTTGTTTTATGTTTTGCAAAAATTTCCGCCGAGCTTGCAAGAAGATTTTGTTTTTAAAAAAAACCTTCTTCGCACGGCTACTTTTCACAAAACAGTAAACAAAACTCCAACGCTAAGGCTACTTTATATTATATTTATGCATTTTCTTTGATTACAGGTATAATTTGCTTCTTTCTTGAAACAACTCCTGGTAAGAATGCCATGTTGTCTTCTAATTTAACATTGAATGCTTTTTCTACAACATCTACTCTATTTCCTAAAACAATAGCTTGTGAATTACTATTAATTATATCTGTTATTGCAAGCATAAATAAATCTGTACCATTTGCGGAAATAAAGTTTTTTATTGCATTTTCGATTTCTGCTTTTCCTTTTAATACTTCACTAATATCAGCTGTATTAACTTGTGCAACTTGTACTTTTAGTCCATTTGCATCAAACTCTTTTGAATCAATGTTTATTAATTCATCAGCTGTAAAATCACTTAAATCTGTTCCAGCTTTAAGCATGTCCATTCCATATTTTTCTAAATCAACATTTGCAATTGTTGCAAGCTCTTTTGCCACTTTAACATCTGCATCTGTACATGTTGGAGATTTGAAAAGTAATGTATCTGATATAATAGCGCTAAGCATTAATCCTGCAATTTTAGGTTCTATTTCTATATTGTTTGATTTATATAATTCGAATAGAATTGTTTCTGTGCATCCTACAGGCTTTGCATAATAGAATAGAGGTGTAGCTGTTTCAAAATCTGTCGCGATGCAGTGATGATCTACAACTTTTAGTATGTTTGCTTTTTCTATTCCTTTTACACTTTGTGCAAAACTATTGTGGTCTACTAAAATTACATTTGCCTTTTCTTCTACTTCTTCTAATAATTCTGGAGCTTCTACTCCAAAATAATTCAAAGCATATTCTGTTTCTTTATTTAACTTTCCAAGTCTATATGCTGTTGCTCCTTCATTTCCTAATTTTCTTTCTAAATTTGCCATTACTATACTTGATGTTGTTGCATCAGTATCTGGATTTGTATGTCCAAAAACGTATACTTTTTCCATTTTAAATTCATTCCTTTCTATATCTAAAACTATATTTGTATTTCTTTTATAAACATGACCATATTATATATCAAACTATATATGTTTTTCAAGTGGTTTTAATAATTTATTTATTTGATTGCAACTGTTTAATGGTTTCTATAAGATTTCCACCGAGCTTTACCGGTGTAGGACATTTTTTCTTCCAAGTTTTCAGAAAAAAAGTGCTACACCTTTGCACGGCTAGTTCTGCATTAAAAGTGATAAACTGTATCAATTTGTATATCCTTTAAACATTGCTTTTTGCAATATTCTATGCTATAATATTTAATATTAGCAATAATAATCATTAATCAAATATTGAGTTTGGATGAAAATATTCTTATATTCTTTAAAAAGGAGTGTTCATAATGCGTTATATTTCAAAGATGAAACATCCTACTGAAATTTTTTCATCAAAAGTGTATGCAAAGGCTTTTTTGCCTCGTCACGATGATACTTGTCATGTAGTATTCTACGATGCTAAAAAAGATGATTATATTTCTAAAATTCCATTAAGCCTTGCATCTGAGGTAAAAGTAGAAACTACTGAAAAGCGTTTTTCTATATTTGATTAAAAAATAAAAAAGTTCTCAAAATTGAGAACTTTTTTATTTTTTATACTCTAACAGCAGTATCCAAAGCAAGTCTTATCATATCATTTAGAGACGTTTGTCTTTCTTCTGCACTTATTCCCTTTTTATCTTTTGGAGCATCTACTACAGTAAGAAGACATGCTGCTCTTTTTCCTTCTCTTTTTGCATTATAGAATAACGCAAAACTTTCCATTTCTGCTGCAATTATTTCTATATCTTTAGGTGCATCTCTAAGTGCTGCATCTACATCAGGAAGATATGGATCAAAGCATTCATTGCAAAGTACTGTTCCTTTTACATACTTTATATGTTCTTCATGAGCAACATCTTCTATTAGCTTATTTAGCTCTTTATCAGCTGAGACTATATTACATTTTTTTCTGTCAAATGAATACGCATAATTACTTTCTGTATAGGCTTGGTCTACAAGTACCGTATCAAGAATATTTAATTTATCTGAAAAGCCTCCGCAAGAGCCTACTCTTATAATAGTATCAACATCATAGAAATGATATAGCTCATAAGAATAAATCCCCATACTTGGTATTCCCATGCCATGTGCCATAACTGAAATAGTCTTACCTTTGTATTTACCTGTATAACAATATGCATCTCTTACACTATTTACAAGTTTCACATCTTTCAAAAAATTTTCTGCGATGTACTTTACCCTAAGTGGATCTCCTGCCATTAAAACTACTTTTGCAATTTCTCCCAATTTTGCTTCGTTATGTGGTGTCATTGAAATATTCCTCCTTTTTATATTTCATTTTATAATTTATGGTTGCTCCTCAAGAGTAACATCTATCTCTTTATATTCCCCGTTTCTATAAATTTTCACTTTGATTATATCTCCAATTTTGTGAGCATTTTTTATTTCATTTATATCATCAATGCTTTCGACTTTCTTACCTTCTACTTCTGTTATAACATCTCCCGCTTTAATTCCAGCTTTTTGTGCTGCAGTAAAATCTTCTGTTGCTCTTATATAAACACCTTCTACCAAATTATATTTCTTTGCTGTAGCTTCATCTATAGACATTCCTTCAATTCCTATAAATGGTCTTATTACCTTGTTATGTTCAATTAGTTGTGCTACTATATCTGTTGTAGTATTTATTGGAATTGCAAATCCTATTCCTTCAATTCCTGTTCCAGCAAGTTTTAATGTATTTACTCCTATAACTTGCCCTTTACTATTTACTAAAGCTCCTCCACTGTTTCCAGAGTTTATTGCAGCATCAGTTTGAATAGCTGTATATTTTCTTCCATCAGCTGTAACTTCTCTATTTACTGCACTTATTATTCCACAAGTTACACTTGTAGCTAATCCTTGTGGGTTTCCTACTGCCATAGCAAATTCTCCCACCTTTACTGTGCTTGAATCTCCGATTTCTGCAGGTGTTAAACCATTTTTATCAATTTTAATTACAGCTAAATCCGTTTGACTATCCATGCCTACAATTTTTGCTTCATATTCTTTATCATCATTATACAATTTTACTTTTATTGATTTTGCTTCAGACACTTGATAATAGTTGCTCGAGTTTGATGAGCTTGAATCTACAACATGGTTATTCGTCAAAATATTTCCATTTTCAGAAATAATGATTCCCGAACCTGTTGCTGTTGCTGTGCTCTTTCCAAAAAAAGAATTAACCTCATATTCTATTTCAATACCAACAATAGATGGTAAAACTTTCTCTGCAACTCCTATTGCTGTATTAGAATAATCTGTTAAGGATATAGCAGATGTATTTACTGTGCCACTTGAAACCTGTTTTGTTTCAGTCGTTGTAACACTAGTTCCTATAATTTTCTCTTTTATGCTTGGAACTCCAAAACATGTTCCAACTACTAAACTTGCTCCAACAATGCCAGACAAAAATGGTGTTGCAACATTTCTTGAAAAACCTCCTTTTTTTGTAGATACGTTTACACTTCTAAATCCATTATTATTTTCTTCATCCATAATATAACCTCCTTATTCATTTAATATTTTATATATAAAAGATTGAAAACTAATTGAAAATCACATTATAAAACTTTATTAATTAGGCGAGTGCTAAGTTCTCGCCCTACAATATACCTATTAAAATTATTTCCAAAGTTTTTGATAGCTAAACCTTTTGCAATTATATTTTCTACTCTTCATTATCTTCTTGTGCTTCTTTTTTCCTTTCCTTTAATTTCTTTTTTATAGTGTTTATGCTTGTTTTATTTGTATCTATATATCTTTTAGTAATTAAATTTTTAATTAAAATCTTCTTTAGTGCATCTTCTTTTACATCTGCAATTAAAACTCCATCCTTTGCAATAGAAACTTTTCCTGTTTCTTCTGAAACTACTATTGCTAATGCATCAGATTCTTTTGATATACCAATTGCTGCTCTGTGTCTTGTTCCAAGCTCTCTTGCTATATCTTTATCTCCTGCAAGTGGAAGCATACACGCAGCTGCTTTTATTCTTCCTCCACTTACTACTATTGCTCCATCATGAAGTGGTGTATTTGGTACAAATATATTTACTATTAGTTGTGGAGAAATTTCTGCATCTAGTTGTACTCCTGTTGCGATTATATCTTTAATCTCAATATCTCTTTCCAATACAATAAGTGCACCTGTTTTTGATTTTGAAAGTTCAAATGCTGCAATTGCAACTTTGTATATTTCCTCTTTTGTTTTAGTTTCTATATCCTTATCAATTCCAAAAAATCTTGTAAATTTATTACTTCCAAGTTCTTCTAATGACCTTCTTAATTCCGGTTGGAATAGAACAACTAGCACTACACCATAAGTCATAAATGAAGTTAATATGTAATTAAATATATCTAAATGTAGCAATGAGCTTAAAGCCATTAATATAATTATCAGACCAATTCCTCTTAATAATTGCCATGCTCTTGAATCTTTTGCTATTTTGAATAATTTTGTAAATAAGAATATTACTATTCCTATGTCAATTATTAATACAATCAATCTTAAAGGATTCGTACTAAGTTGTTGAATATATGATATTATTATTGTACTTAAATTATTTGTTGCTCCGATTTATTAGATTAAAATTCATTTGTTTCTCCTCCTCTTTCTTTATTTATTAATTTCCTGTCGTCGAGGACACCCGACCATATACGACTTCGTCTCTAAGAATAGCAAAGTTATCTCCATTACATTTTTCAATATTATTGCATTAGTAAAGCATAAATAAGTGAAGCTGCAACTGATAGTACCATTGCTGCAATTAAAACTATAATTATTACACTTTGAGCCATCTTTCTTTTATCTATTGATTTTCTTTCTCTTTTTTCTTTTTTCTCTTTCTTTTCCATTTTATCCTCCTAAAATTTATACTACTATAATGTTATACCACAAATAGATGTAAATTTCAATATCTAAATTTGGTAATTTTCCTTTTTATGTATAAAAGAAGACGAGGCTCATGCCTCGTCTTCTGCTTCATCCTCTTTCGGCTTTTTAAATTCGGAGAGTACCTCCAAAACGCCGACGATAGCAGTCACAAGCGCGACCACTTTTGTCAGAACTTCAATAAACCGTTCTAACTCAAATTTCTTCATTTGAAACATCCTCCTAAATTTTGGAATGTAAATAAATTATATCACCTTTATTGTATTATGTCAAATAAAAAAGCCTTATTCACTTGAATAAGGACTTTTTCAATATCTTTTATTATAATAGTTCTAGTAAAACTATTTCAGCAGAGTCTCCTCTTCTCTTTCCAAGTTTTACTATTCTTGTATATCCACCATTTCTATCTGTGTATTTTGGAGCTATTTCATTAAATAGCTTTGCTGGTAGATCTACATTTTTACCTTCATTATCTTTTACTTTATTTACTTTTGTCATTATTTTTCTTCTTGCATTTAATCTCGAAGGCATATCTTTTTGTCTTTTTTCTGTAACTTCTTCTTTAACAACCTTTAGATAATCTTTTCCATTTTTGCTCTTTGCAACTTCTGTAACTTTATTACCTTTGCTATCTAATTTAGCACGTGTAACTTTTACTTCTACTTCTTCAAAGTTATCTTTCTCTTTAATTGCAAGTGCTACTAAACTATCAGCTATAGCTTTAACTTCTTTAGCTCTAGCTTCTGTTGTTGTTATTTTTCCATTTAAAAATAAATCTGTAGTTTGTGTTCTTAGCATTGCTAATCTTTGAGATGTTGTTCTTCCTAATTTTCTATTTCTAGCCACGGTCTATTCAACTCCTTACTATTATTCTAATTTTCTCGTAATTTGGCCAAGAATTGTTATTTGGCCTATTCTATTCATTAATTTCAAAAAAAATTAATATATTGCTAGGCATTTTACATTGAAAACACCGGAAATGTGCTTATTGCACATTGAGGATTTTTCAATGTAAAATAACGACGCAAGATGCTGATTATTTTTGAAATTTATTCTTCTTGGGCAAAATCAAGTCCAAGTGAATGTAACTTATTTGTTACTTCATCTAATGACTTCTTACCTAAGTTTCTAACTTTCATCATTTCTGATTCTGTTTTGTTTGCTAAATCTTGTACTGTAGAAATTCCTGCTCTCTTTAAACAGTTAAAGCTTCTAACTGTAAGTTCTAGATCTTCTATTGACATTTCTAGAACTCTAGCAGTCTTAGATTCTTCTTTTTCTACCATAATTTGAGTATTTCTTGTAGCTTCTGATAAATCTATGAATAATTCTAAATGTTCAGATATAACTTTTGCGGCTAATGATAATGCTTCATATGCCTTTAAACTTCCATCTGTCCATACTTCAATTATTAATTTATCAAAATCAACCATTTGTCCAACTCTAGTATTTTCTACTTGATAATTAACTTTTTTAACTGGAGTAAATATTGAATCGATTGGTAGTACAGATATATCTTGACCATCTTTTTTATTCTTTGCAGCTGTGTTATATCCTCTACCTTTTTCAACTGTCATTTCCATTACAAGGTGTCCACCTTCGCTAACTGTTGCTATATGTAACTCTGGGTTTAAAACTTCGATTGTTCCGTCTGTTACTATATCTCCAGCTGTAACTTCTCCTTCACCATCGAAATCTATTCTAACAACTTTATCTTCATTGTCATTACTTTTAAATCTAACACCTTTTAAATTTACGATTATTTCAGAGACATCCTCAACTACGTTTGGTACTGTTGAAAATTCATGAACTACTCCATCAATTTTAACACTTGTTATTGCACATCCTGGTAATGATGAAAGTAATATTCTTCTTAATGAATTTCCAATTGTTACACCATATCCGCGTTCTAATGGTTCACATACGAATTTTGCATAGTTATTTTGTTCATCCATATTTGTACATTCAATATTTGGCTTTTCAAATTCTAACATTTTTACCTCCTAAATTTTTAACTACTATTTAGAGTATAGCTCTACTATTAAATGCTCTTCTACTGGAATGTCTACATCTTCTCTTGATGCAAGTCTTACAACTTTTCCACTTAAATCACTTGCATTTTTCTCTAACCATGCTGGAACAGGTCTTGAAGCATTTACTTCTACATTTTCTTTAACAATAGTCTTGTCTTTCTTTGTCTCTCTAACTTTAATTACATCTCCTGGTTTTACTAAGTATGATGGTATGCTAACTTTCTTACCATTAACTTCAAATAAACCATGGTTTACTAAAAGTCTTGCTTGTGGTCTTGATGAACCATAACCTAATCTATATACAACATTGTCTAATCTGCTTTCTAGAATTTGTAGTAACAATTCACCTGTTACTCCTTTTTTATTTGCAGCCATTTCAAAATATTTTCTGAATTGGTCTTCTCTTACTCCATAAAAAGCTTTAGTTTTTTGCTTTTCTCTTAATTGGATACCATATTCTGAAAGCTTAGCTTTCTTTTGTCCGTGTTCTCCTGGAGCATAATTTCTTCTTGAAATAGCGCATTTATCTGTATAACATCTTGCACCTTTTAAGAATAATTTTTGTCCCTCTCTACGGCATATACGACATTGTTCGTCTTTATATCTTGACATGTGTTTCTTACACCTCTTTCTTTTTTATAAAAATAATTATACTCTTCTTCTTTTTGGTGGTCTACAACCATTGTGTGGTATTGGCGTTACATCTTTAATAGCGCTAATTTCTAGACCTGCTGTTTGAAGAGCTCTTATTGCAGCTTCACGACCAGAACCTGGTCCTTTTACAAATACTTCTACAGTTTTAAGTCCATGATCCATTGCAGCTTTTGCAGCTGTTTCAGCAGCTTGACCAGCAGCAAATGGAGTACTTTTTCTTGAACCTTTAAATCCAAGTTCTCCTGCACTTGCCCAAGAAATAACATTTCCTTGTGTATCTGTAACTGTAACTATTGTATTATTGAAACTAGAATGAATGTGAGCAGAACCTTTATCAATATTCTTTCTATTTCTTCTAGCTGGTTTTTTTGTTACATTTTTATTAGCCATTTAGGTTAACCTCCCTTTATTACTTTTTACTCTTACTTACTAATTTTCTAGGACCTTTTCTTGTTCTTGCATTAGTTTTTGTTCTTTGTCCTCTTACTGGTAAACTTCTTCTATGTCTAAGTCCTCTGTAGCATCCGATTTCTGTTAATCTCTTGATGTTAAGAGCAACTTCTCTTCTTAAATCTCCTTCAACTTTATAAGTTTCGTCGATTACTTTTCTTATGCTGTTTACCTCGTCATCTGTCAAATCTTTTACTCTAGTGTCTGGATTAACTCCAGCTTCTTTAAGAATTTTATTAGAACTTGCTACACCTATTCCATAGATATATGTTAGTCCTATTTCTACTCTTTTTTCTCTAGGTAAATCAACTCCTGCTATACGAGCCATGTTTTCAAGCACCTCCATTAATATTTAATTTTTTGGATATTGTCTAAGAGATATAGACTTTGTATATATAAACACAAATTCGATATAACTCAAGTGTACTTCTTAAGTTACAGCCGCATCAAAATTTGTGTTGATACCTAAATTAATGATTTAAAATTATCCTTGTCTTTGTTTGTGTTTTGGATTTTCACAAATTACTCTTATAACACCTTTTCTTTTAATTACTTTGCACTTTTCGCACATTTTTTTAACTGATGGTCTTACTTTCATTGTATAACCCTCCTCTGGTTTTGATAATTATTTGTATTGTAGATAGCTTTATTTTGCTCTCCATGTAATTCTACCACGATTTAAATCATATGGTGAAAGTTCAAGTTTAACTTTGTCTCCAGGTAAAATTTTAATATAGTTCATTCTAAGTTTTCCTGAAATGTGAGCAAGTACTTGATGTCCATTTGCAAGTTCTACTTTAAAAGTTGTATTTGGCAATGTTTCAACAACAGTTCCTTCAACTTCTATAACATCTTCTTTTGCCAATCTACGTTCCTCCTTATTATAATTATTAGCTTTTTTATATTATGCACAAATTTGGAAAAGAATTGTGATTTTGGCTAAGCATTCGAGAAAGAAATACCGGAGGTGTGCTTATTGCACGTCAAGGATTTTCTTTCAAAGAACAACAACGCCAAAGCGCAATTATTTTCAAATTTAACTAAAATATTATATAACATTTTTATAGTATTGTCAATACTTTTGGTTCATTTTCTGTTACTAAAATTGTATTTTCATAATGTGCAGATAAGCTTCCGGTCTTCTGTTACGATTGTCCATCCATCATCAAGTTCTAAGATATCTGGCTTTCCTGCTATTACCATGGGTTCTATTGCTAGTGTCATTCCCTTTTCTAGCTTAGGTCCTCTACCTGCTTTCCCATAGTTTGGTATGCCTGGATCTTCATGCATTTCTCTTCCAATTCCATGTCCTTGGAATTCTTTGACAACGCTGAATCCATTTTTTTCAACGAATTCACCTATTGCATGTGATATGTCTCCAATTCTAAAACCTGGTTTTGCAAATTTTATCCCCTCAAAAAAGGCTTGTCTAGTTATTTCAACTAGTCTTTCTGCTTCCTTTGTTCCTTTGCCAACTATAAATGTTCTTGCTGCATCTCCGTTATATCCGTTCTTTAATGCAACTAAATCAATACTTACAACATCTCCATCTTTTAGATGCACTCTATCAGATGGAATGCCGTGTATTACTTCATCATTTATAGACGCACAAATAGTACTTGGGAAATCAGGTACTCCTTTTTCATAACTAGGATACCCTTTTTGTGCAGGAATACCACCGTTTTCCTTAATAATCTTTTCTGCCAATCTATCAAGTTCTCCAGTAGTGATTCCTGGCTTAATATGCTCTTCCATAGCTTTATGAACTAAAGCTACTATTTTGCATGCTTCTTTAATTAATTCTATCTCTCTCTTAGACTTTATTGTTATCATTTTCTTCTCTCCATATATCGTCATAAAGTCTGCCAAACTCATGAAAGATTTATTATAAAAATAATTAATCTGATTCAATGGAACACTCTGTGCTCCGCTACACTTATAATAATTCTCTTATATTTGGCTACTTCATTTATTTAATAAAGCTATTATTAATTATTCTTAATCTCTTCTATTATATCGTTTGCAACATCAGTTCCCATTCTGTTAACTCTTATACTAACTTCTTCAGTCCTTAGAACACCTTTGTTTTTATAGTATTCTACTAATGGACTAGTCTTCTCTTCATATATTTCAAGTCTTTGTCTTATAGCATCTGGATTTGAATCATCTTCTCTTTGTTTTAAAGGTGATCCACATTTATCGCAAATTCCTTCTACTTTTGATGGACTAAGCTTGATGTTATATGTTGTTTTACAATCTGGGTTTGTGCAAACTCTTCTTGTTAACATTCTATCAATAATCTCTTCCTTAGGAGTAACTAGATTTATAACTAAATCTACTTTTTTTCCACTCTTTTCTAGAATTTCATCTAGCTTTTCTGCTTGCTCGATAGTTCTTGGAAAACCATCAAGGATTACTCCATTTTTTGCATCTTCCCAAGTTAATCTATCTTCTACCATTGGAACAGTAATTTCATCTGGAACTAATTGTCCTTTTGAAATGTATTTATTTGCTTCTACTCCAAGTGGTGTTTCTTCGCTAATATTTTTTCTAAAAATATCTCCTGTTGAGATTTGTGGAATTCCTACAGCTTTACTTATTATTCCAGCAACAGTACCTTTTCCAGTACCTTGTGCTCCAAGCATCATAATAATCATAAAAACTCTTCTCCTTTTTATATATTTATTTTAGTTTGGACAAGAATTGTTATTTGGCTAGGCGTTCGAGAGAGAAACACCGGAGGCGTACTGATGTACGTCGAGGATTTTCTCTCGATGAACAACAACGCCAAATGGCGATTATTGTTCAAACTACTCCAAGAAGCCTTTGTAGTGGCGCATAACAAGTTGTGACTCTAATTGTTGTACAATTTCTAGTGCAACACCTACAACGATTAATATAGATGTACCACCAAATGTAATATCTATACTTGTAAATCTAAGTAGCATTGGAAGTATAGCTATAATTGCTAGATATATTCCTCCAAACCATGTTATCTTAGATATTATTGATGACAAATAATCTGTCGTTGGTTTTCCGGCTCTTATTCCTGGAATAAATCCTCCATTTTTCTTGATATTGTTTGATACTTCTGCTGGATTAAATGTAGCAAAAGTATAGAAAAATGTAAACGCAACTATTAACAATAGGTATATCAAAGCGTTTGCTATTGAATATCCTACTGGTACTGCTGATGATGAAGTTGCAATTGAGAATTTATAAATTGTTGCCCAGAATCCTGTTTCTGCTGCAATGTTTGTATTAAACATTGAAATTATCATTGCTGGAAATGTCAAGAATGATGATGCAAAGATAATTGGCATAACTCCTGCCATTGCAAGTTTAAGTGGTATATGTGTATTTTGACCACCATACATTTTTCTACCAACAACTTTTTTAGCATATTGAACTGGTACTCTTCTTTCAGCTTGTTGAACAAATACAACCGCTGCGACAAGAACTATTGCACCAAGAATAATTCCAAGTGCTGTTATTAATCCTGTTGTCGAGAATCCAGCTGCTGTAAATATTAAATTCCAAACTGTAAGAATTCCTCTTGGAAGTCCTGAAAGGATACCCACAAAAATTATTACTGATATTCCATTTCCAATACCTTTATTTGTAATTTGATCACCAAGCCACATAAGTAGTGACGTACCGCCAACTAATGATAATACAATTAGTGCACCTGTCATAAAGCTTCCGTCAACGAATACCCCTGAATTTTTATATGATAGGTATATTCCTAAGCTTTCAATTAAAGCTAATACTACTGTTAACATTTTTGTATATTTATTTATTTTTTCTCTACCTGCTTCTCCTTCTTCTTTTGAAAGTCTTTCAAGTGCAGGTATAACCATAGCTAACAATTGTATAACAATTGAAGCTGTGATATATGGGCTTATACTCATAGCAAATATTGAAAATCTTGAAAATGCTCCACCTGATATTAAATCTATTAAACCAGTTAGTCCATTTCCAGCGCCAAGAGCTTCTGCTAATGCTAAACTATTTACTCCTGGAACTGTTATGTAGCATCCAAGTCTAAATATCACAATAAGTAATAGCGTATATAATAATTTCTTTCTTACGTCTGGAGTCTTTATAGCGTTTTTTATTGTTTGAAACAATTAAACCACCTCAATCTTTCCTCCGGCAGCTTCGATTTTTTCTTTAGCTGATTTAGTAAATCTTTTAGCTTTAACTTCTAATTTCTTATCTAAACTACCTGTTCCTAATATTACTATTCCATCATTTACTTTGTTTATTATGCCTTCTTTTAATAAACTTTCAGCTGTAACTACTTCTGATTCTGATTTGTTTAACATTGTTAATGTAACTTCAACACAATTATTTGCGTGAATATTAGTAAATCCTCTTTTTGGTAATCTTCTATATAATGGAGTTTGACCACCTTCGAAACCACGTCTTACTCCTCCGCCTGATCTTGCTTTTTGTCCTTTATGACCTCTTCCAGATGTTTTGCCAAGTCCTGAACCAACACCACGACCAACTCTTGTTCTAGTCTTTTTTTCTACTGCTGGTTTTAATTCACCAAGTTTCATCTTTTTTATCTCCTTTCTATTTCAAAATTAAAGTATTTCGTCTACTCTTTTTCCTCTCTTTTTAGCTGCTTGTTCAACTGTCATCATGTTTGTTAATGCATTTATAGTAGCATAAACTACATTTCTTGGATTGTTTGTTCCAATAACTTTAGTTCTAATATCTTTGTATCCTGCAAGTTCAAGTACTGGTCTTACGCTACCACCAGCGATAACTCCTGTACCTACTGCAGCTGGTTTAAGCATAACTCTTGCTGAACCTGCTTCACCAATATATTCATGTGGTATAGTTGTTCCAACTACAGGAACTTCAACTAAGTTTTTCTTAGCATCTTGGATAGCTTTTCTTATAGCTTCAGGAACTTCTGCAGCTTTTCCATTACCTACACCAATATGTCCATTTTCGTCTCCTACAACTACTACTGCACTAAATCTAAAAGTTCTACCACCTTTAACAACCTTTGCAACACGGCTAATGGCTACAACTTTTTCTTTTAATTCTAGTGTATTATTTTCTTCCATTTGTAAGATTTCCTCCTTATTTTATTTTTAAAATTCTAGGCCTCCTTCACGTGCTGCTTCAGCTAATTCTTTAACAACTCCGTGATATATATATCCGCCTCTATCAAATACTACTGTTTTAATATTCTTTTCAGTAGCTCTTTTTGCGATTAGAGTTCCAACTTCTTTAGCAGCTACTTTGTTAGCGTGTTTTTCTTTAACTTCTTTATCCAATGTAGATGCTGCAACTAGTGTTTTTCCAGAAACATCATCAATTACTTGTGCATAAAGATTTGTATTACTTCTATATACACAAAGTCTTGGTCTTTCTGCTGTTCCTGAAATTTTAGTACGAACTCTTACATGTCTTCTAACTCTTTCAGCTTTTCTATTAGTATTTTTTACCATGATAATTTTTATCTCCTTTCTAATAAAATCATCTTTTAAAACGAAGCAAAATTAGTGTATTGCTAGGAAAGCAAATAAAAATTTTTGAAATAATGCTTTTTGCATATTGAAAAAATTTTTATGTAGCTTGACAACGCAAGACGCTGATTTTCATTCGTTTTAACTATTTTTTACCTGTCTTACCTTCCTTACGTCTAATAGTTTCTTCAACATATTTAATACCTTTTCCACGATAAACCTCAGGTGGTCTCTTTGTTCTAATTTCAGCAGCTGTTTGACCAACTAATTCTTTATCCATTCCTCTTATTATTATTGAGTTTGGATTTGGTACATCAAATGTGATTCCATTTGGTGCTTTATATATTACAGGGTGTGAATAACCTAAAGTTAAATTTAAGTCATTTCCTTGTTTTTGAACTCTGTAACCAACACCATTGATTTCTAATTCTCTTTTAAATTCATCTTTTACACCTATTACCATGTTGTTAATTAAAGTTCTTGTTAATCCATGTAAACTTTTCATTGCTGGTTCGTCGTTTGGTCTTTTAATAACAACTTTACCATCTTCAACAGAAACTGTTAATTTTTCGCTTACATCTCTTTCTAAAGTTCCTTTTGGTCCTTTAACTGTAACATGATTTCCGTCAACTTTAACTTCAACACCTTCAAGTATTGTAATAGGACTATTTCCTATTCTTGACATAGTCTTTATTATCTCCTCTCTATTATTTTATTACCAAACATAGGCAAGAACTTCTCCACCTAAACCTGCTTTTCTTGCTTCTTTGTCTGTCATTATTCCTTTTGATGTAGAAACTATTGCTATTCCTAAACCATTTAAAACTTCAGGTAAATCTTCTTTTGAAGCATATACTCTAAGTCCTGGTTTACTAATTCTCTTTATACCAGCAATAACTCTATTTCCTTTTTCATCATATTTAAGAACTATTCTTATTATTCCTTGAACATCATTTGATAGTTCTTCATATGATCTTATATATCCTTCTTTGAATAATATATCAGCTATAGCAAGCTTCATTTTTGATGTAGGTACATCAACTGTTTTATGTTTGCTGCTATTAGCATTTCTTATTCTTGTTAACATATCAGCTATTGGATCTGTTGTATTCATAACTTTATTTATCCCCTTTCTGAAATTTCTTTAATTTCTATTTATTATTAAATTTTGATTAAAACTAGTAAGATGCAAGGCAGACAAATAAAAATTTTTGAAATAGTACTATTGTACATTGAAAAAATTTTTATGCAGTCTAACGCCGCAGATTGCTGATTTTAATCGGAATTTATTACCAAGATGCTTTCTTAACTCCTGGAATTTCACCTTTATGTGCTAATTCTCTAAAGCATACACGGCAAATCCCATATTTTCTAATATAAGCATGTGGTCTTCCACAAAGTTTGCATCTGTTATATTCTCTTGTTGCATACTTTTGTGGTTTTTGTTGTTTGACAATCATTGATTTCTTTGCCATATTTATTATTTTCTCCTTTCATTAATTCTTAAATGGCATACCTAACAAACTAAGTAACTCTTTTGCTTCTTCGTCCTTTTCAGCTGTAGTTACGAATATTATATCCATACCTCTTAATTTGTCTATCTTGTCATATTCGATTTCAGGGAAAATTAATTGTTCTTTTATTCCCATTGAATAATTTCCTTTTCCATCAAAAGATGTATCAGATACTCCTCTAAAATCTCTAACTCTTGGAAGTGCAACATTGAATAATTTGTATGCAAATTCGTACATTTTTTCTTTTCTTAATGTAACTTTACATCCAACGTTTGCACCCTCTCTTATTTTAAATGCAGCTATTGATTTTTTAGCTTTAGTTATTATTGGTTTTTGTCCAGTAATTATCTCTAAATCACGCATAGCATTATCTAATGATTTTGGGTTATCTCTGATATCACCTAAACCAATGTTAATAACAATTTTATCAAGTTTTGGAACTTGCATAATTGATTTATAGTTGAACTTTTTAATTAATGCTGGAACTACTTCCTTCTCATATTGTTCTCTTAATTTTTCCATAAGGATTTAAATCCTCCTTCCTTTTAACCTATTTTAATTTGTTTCCGCATCTTTTACAAACACGTACTTTTTGATCTTTTTCCATAACATATCCTAGTCTTGCAGGCTTATCACATTTTGGACATACCACATTTACTTTACTGCTATGTATAGCACATTCAACTGGTATTATTCCTCCTTCTTCACCTTGTTTTCTAGGTTTTACATGTTTTTTTCTTATATTTACACCTTTAACTATTATTTTCTCTGTTTTTGGTATAACTTCTAAGACTTCTCCGCGTTTTCCTTTATCATTTCCAAATAAAACGCATACTGTATCGCCTTTCTTAATTTTCATTTATTTCACCTCTTATTCTCAAATTATAGAACCTCAGGAGCTAATGAAAGAATTTTCATATAATCTCCATCTCTAAGCTCTCTTGCTACTGGTCCGAATATACGAGTTCCTTTTGGTGTTCCGTCTTCACGGATTATTACTGCTGCATTTTCATCAAATTTAATGTAAGATCCGTCTGCACGTCTTACTCCTCTTTTGCTTCTTACTACAACAGCTTTTACAACATCACCTTTTTTTACAACTCCACCTGGTGTTGCATCTTTAACAGAAGCAACTATTATATCTCCGATATTTGCATATCTTCTATATGATCCACCTAAACATCTAATGCACATTATTTCTTTTGCACCAGTGTTGTCAGCAACTTTTAATATACTTTGTTGTTGTACCATTTTACTCTCCTTTCTTCATCAAATGAAAACCTTCGCATTACGTCGTTAATTTTTTTCAGAAATCCTCAACGTACATCAGTACGTTTCCGGTATTCTTCAAAAAATTGCCTAGTACTGCTCGCTTTTGATTTGATTTATAACTGCAATGTTATTTTTCAGCTTTTTCAAGTATTTCAACTACTCTCCATCTTTTTTGTTTAGATAAAGGTCTTGTTTCCATTACTTTTACTTTATCTCCTACATGACATTCATTTTTTTCGTCATGAGCTTTTAGTTTGTATGTTCTTTTCATAGTCTTTCTGTAAGTACTATGTCTAACACTTGTTTCAACTGATACAACTACTGTCTTATCCATTTTGTCAGATGTTACTGTACCAATCATAACTTTACGAAGATTTCTTTCCATGTCTTGGATTCTCTCCTTTCCTATTTTTTATTGCATTTACTATTTGTTCTCTAACTCACGTTGTCTTAGAACAGTATTAATCCTAGCTATATCCTTCTTTACTTCCTTTATTTTCATAGGATTATCTAATCCATTTGTTGCTAGGCTAAATCTTAATTTAAACAATTCTGTTTTTAATTCACCTAATTCTTTTTCAAGCTCTGGTGAAGACATTTTAGTTATATCATTAATCTTCATCCTTATCACCACCTACTTCAGTTTTTCTTGCTACGAATTTTGTACTAACAGGTAATTTTTGTGCAGCAAGTCTTAAAGCTTCTTTAGCAACATCCTCTGGTATACCACCTATTTCAAACATTACTCTTCCTGGTTTTACTTTAGCAACCCAATATTCTGGAGCTCCTTTACCTTTACCCATACGAGTTTCAGCTGGCTTCTTTGTTATTGGTTTATCAGGGAATATTTTTATCCAAACTTGACCACCTCTTTTAATGTAACGAGTCATGGCAATACGGGCAGCTTCTATTTGATTTGATTTAATTAGTGCTGCACCTGTAGCTTGTAATCCATATTCTCCATTAGTAACTTCAGTACCTCTTGAAGCTTTACCTCTATTTCTACCTTTTTGCATTTTTCTATATTTTGTTCTTTTTGGCATTAATGGCATTATTCTTCTCCCCCTTCTGTTTTAGTTTTCTTAGTAGGAAGAACTTCTCCTTTATATATCCAAACTTTAACACCTATTTTTCCATAAGTTGTATCAGCTTCATAGAAACCATAATCAATATTAGCTCTTAAAGTTTGAAGTGGTATTGTACCTTCTTTGTAGAATTCTGTTCTTGCCATATCAGCTCCAGCTAATCTTCCTGATACAGATGTCTTTATTCCTAAAGCACCTGCTTTCATAGCTTTAGCCATTGCTTGTTTCATTGCACGTCTGAAAGATACTCTCTTTTCTAATTGTGCACAGATACTTTCTGCAACTAATTGTGCATTTGTATCGAAATCTTTAACTTCGATGATGTCAATCTTAACATCTTTTCCAATCATTTTTTGTAATTCTTCTTTTAATGTCTCAACTAGGGCTCCACCTTTTCCAATTACTAATCCTGGTTTTGCTGTATAAACATTAACTTTAACTAATTTAGTTGTTCTCTCAATAACTACTTTTGAGATTCCACTAACAAATAATTTTTTCTTAACATATTCACGGATTTTGTGGTCTTCTACTAGATAATCTGAATAATTTTTCTTGTCTGCATACCATTTTGAGTCCCAATCTGCGATTACACCAACTCTTAATCCATGTGGATGCATTTTTTGTCCCATAACTTATAGATTCTCCTTTCTATACTCTTTCCTTCAATACTATTGTTATATGACTTGTTCTTTTTCTAATTCTTACTGCTGAACCTTTAGCTGCAGGTCTAATTCTCTTTAGAGTTGGACCTTGGTTTGCATAGATTTCAGCAACATATAGATTTTGACTATTCATATTGTGATTATTTTCAGCATTTGCGATTGCTGATTTTAATAGCTTCTCTATTGTTTCTGAAGCTATCTTTGGTGTAAACTTAACTATTGCAAGTGCTTCGTTTACATCTTTTCCTCTTATTAAATCTGCAACGATTTTAACTTTTCTAGCTGAAATTCTTGCATATTTAAGAGTTGCTCTAGCTTCTAAGTTTGCTACTTCTTCCATTTTAGCTAAACCTCCTTATTTTATTTTGTTTATAGTGAATTTTTCATAGAGCACGTTGTGCTCCGCTACATCTTATTACTTTTTAACATTTGATGCTTTTTCTCCTGCATGACCTTTAAATGTACGTGTTGGAGCAAATTCACCTAATTTATGTCCTATCATTTCTTCAGCAATATATACTGGTACATGTTTTCTTCCATCATGAACAGCTATTGTGTGTCCAACCATTTGTGGATATATTGTTGATGCTCTTGACCATGTTTTTAATACTTCTTTTTTACCTGATTCGTTCATAGCTTCTATTCTCTTTAAAAGCTTTTCTTCAACGAAAGGCATCTTCTTGCTTGATCTTGACATGTTTATCCTCCTTTATTATTTTCTTCTCTTAACAATAAACTTATCAGAAGTCTTGTGTTTTGCTCTAGTCTTGTATCCAAGAGCTGGTTTACCCCAAGGAGTAAGTGGTCCTGCATGACCAACTGGTGCTCTACCTTCACCACCACCATGAGGGTGATCTACTGGGTTCATAACGCTACCTCTTACAGTAGGTCTAATTCCCATATGTCTCTTTCTTCCTGCTTTACCAAGTTTAACATTTTCGTGGTCAGCATTTCCGATTGTTCCGATTGTTGCTCTACATCTAACGGCAACTAATCTCATTTCTCCTGAAGGAAGTCTTACGTGTGCGTATTTTCCTTCCTTAGCCATTAATTGAGCTTCTTGACCAGCACTTCTTACCATCTTTCCACCTTGACCTGGGTTTAATTCAATGTTGTGAATCATAGTACCAACAGGTATGTTTTCAATTGGCATACAGTTTCCTGGCTTGATATCAGCTTTTTCTCCTGATACTACTTTGTCACCATCTTTTAATCCTTGTGGTGCAAGTATATATGCTTTTTCTCCATCTTCATATTGGATAAGTGCGATATTTGCGCTTCTGTTTGGATCATATTCGATACCAATTACAGTGGCTGTCATATCATCCTTTTTACGTTTAAAATCAATTATTCTATATTTTTGTCTGTTTCCTCCACCTTGATGTCTAACAGTTATTCTACCATAAGAGTTTCTTCCTGCATTTTTCTTCTTCTTTGCAAGTAAAGATTTCTCAGGAGTTTTCTTTGTAACTTCTTCGAATGTAGAAACTGTCATATTTCTTCTTGAAGGTGTGTAGGCTTTAAAACTTTTCATTGCCATAATTTAATTCTCTCCTTTTACAATTTATTTTCCTGGTTTATTCCAGATAATTTTTTTAAGCTTAAGCTCCCATGAATTCATCAATTGAATCCTTATATTTCTTAGATACCTTAACTTCTTTTCCGCCCTTACCTAAATATGTTTTATCGCTTGGGTTTGTATCTATAGTAACTATAGCTTTCTTCCAGTCAGATGTCATTCCTGTGTGAGCTCCTACTCTTTTTTCTTTTCCTTTAACAGAGATAGTATTTACATTTAATACCTTAACTCCGAATATTTTTTCAACTGCTTTTGCAATCTCAACTTTAGTAGCCTTTTTATTTACTTCAAATGTATATTTTCCATCTTGAAGTCCTGCGCTACTTCTTTCTGTAACTATTGGTGCAATTATTATTTCTTCAGCTCTCATTATGCGTACACCTCCTCTAGTTTTTTAACAGTATCAACAGTAACAACAAGTTTTGTGTATTTTAATAAATCATAAACATTTATTGTATTTACTAGGCTTGTTTTTACTCCTTCAATATTTCTTGCTGATTTTTGAACATTTTCGTTCTTTTCAGATAGAAGTATTAATGCTTTTCCTTCTACTTTTAAATTAGAAAGTGCTGTAGCCATAGCTTTTGTTTTTATTTCATCAAATGCTAATTTGTCAACAACTACTAATTCATTTTCAAGAACTTTTGAACTTAATAATGATCTAACAGCAAGTCTTCTTTCTTTCTTATTTACTTTATAAGTATATGAACGAGGTTTTGGACCTAAAGCAATACCACCCTTAATCCATTGTGGAGAACGAGTACTTCCTTGTCTAGCTCTACCTGTTCCTTTTTGTCTCCATGGCTTTTTACCACCACCAGAAACTTCTGCTCTTGTCTTTGTGCTTTGTGTTCCTTGTCTTTGATTTGCTTGGTAATTTACAAGTACACTGTGTACAACTTCTTCATTTGGAATTATTCCAAATACTTCTTCATTTAGGTCTAATTCACTAACCTTTTTACCTTTTATATCATAAACATCTACTTTTGGCATTTCTCTTTCCTCCTTCCCTATTTAGCTGATTTTACAGATTTCTTAATTTTTAGTATTGCACCTTTTGGTCCAGGTACGCTACCTTTTACTAATATTACATTTTTGTCCATGTCAACTCTTACAACATCAAGGTTTTGAATTGTAACTGTTTGGCATCCCATATGTCCTGGAAGTTTCTTTCCTTTGAAAACTCTTCCTGGAGTTGATGTAGATCCCATTGAACCTGGTCTTCTATGGTACATAGAACCATGTCCCATTGGTCCTCTGTGTTGTCCATGTCTCTTGATAACGCCTTGGAAACCTTTTCCTTTTGTTGTACCTTGAATATCAACTTTGTCACCTTGTGCAAAAACATCAGCTTTTATTTCGTCTCCTACTTTTTCATCAGCAGCTTCTACTCTAAATTCTCTTAAATGTTTTTTAAGTGCTAATTTTGATTTTTCAAAATGTCCTTTTAAAGGTTTGTTAACATGTTTTTCTTTAACATCTCCGAAACCTAATTGTACAGCGTTATATCCGTCTGTCTCTACAGTTTTAACTTGAGTAACTGTACAAGGTCCAGCTTCTATAACTGTAACTGGAATAACTGCTCCTACTTCGTCGAAGATTTGAGTCATTCCAACTTTTTTTCCTATAATTGTCTTATTCATTTTCTTTCTCCTAACTATTGGCTGATATTTTGAATTCCACTTAAAATTTTAAATGTTATATCAGCTTGGTTTTTAATAAAACTTTAAACATTTTCTTTAGATTATAATTTCATCTCTATGTCAACACCAGCTGGTAATTCTAACTTCATTAAGCTATCAACTGTTTTTTGTGTTGGGTAAAAGATATCAATAACTCTTTTATGTGTTCTCATTTCAAATTGTTCTCTTGAATCTTTGTGTTTGTGTGGAGAACGTAAAATTGTTACTACTTCTTTTTGTGTTGGTAATGGAATAGGGCCTGATACTTTTGCTCCTGTTCTTTTAGCAGTATCTACTATCTTTTCAGCAGACTGTTCTAGAATAACATGATCATAAGCTTTAAGTCTTATTCTGATTTTTTCACTACCTGTAACATTGCTTTTTACTGCCATAGTATGTTTTCCCTCCTTTTAAATTATGATATACCTTGGCAAGTTTTGAAACGCGTCCGGGTGTTTCTAAACACTCCATTATATAATCCCAAGTTTCCGTAGTATGTTTCTTGGGATAAGCGTCTATTTTTACAACTTATCGCCTTGGTCTTAGCCACGACATGCTCCGCAGAAGTTCCCTCCATTCCTACGCATACATAGGATGTAGCCACATTCTGCTTCAACGCAAATTTTCGTACTGTATTATTATACAATGCTTTTCTCCGTAAGTCAATAGATTTTTTAAATTTTCCCAAAATTCTATAAAAATTAATTATTTTTATATATTTTATACTATGAAAAATCTTATTTTTTTATATATCAACTCAAAAAAAATTGCACTTATAGATTAAAGTTGTCAGCTTTGTTTCTTAATTTTATAGATATTACATGTTAATATTGTTTTAAATTAAGGTTATACTAACCTATATGTTATTGAATGGAGGAACAATAATGGCATTAGATTACAAATTAATGGGAGAAAGACTAAAAAAGGCAAGAACTAAAAAAGGTCTTACGCAAGAAAAGCTTTCAGAAATGTTAAACGTTTCAATTGCTTACCTAAGTAGAATTGAAACTGGTGCAACTCATATTAATCTAAAAAGATTAAATGAAATATGTGGTATTTTAGGTGTTTCAGAAGCTTATATTTTAAATGGTGCATCTGATAATTCTACAACTTATCTTAATAATGAAATTGGCTCAATACTTAAAGACTGCTCTTCTGAAAAGAAAGAACTTATTTATCAAGTTGCAAAAATCATTTCAGAAAAATAGTAAATAGGATATAATTTTTTATAAAACAGATATCTATTAAAAATAGGTATCTGTTTTATTTGATTCATTCTTGGAATTTGATTTTACATAAATAATATGCTATAATATTAGTAGTAATACCAATGTGTATTATATAAATTATTAAAAGATAGAAAGGAAAATCAAAATGAACATTGAGAATCTTAAAGAAATCTCCAGCAACGTTGACCACATCAATTCTCTTTCTTTACAGAATCGGGGCATTTATTCTCCTTTGATTGAGCACATTTTTAAAAAGATGTACAAAAATGCAAAGCGTGGAATAGGTGGTGTCACCGTTTCCAGACTTCCTTATCAAGTCGCGAGATTTTTTATCGAAAATGGATTTGTTGTTCGCAAGAGCCAAAAGAAATCCTGCATTTTCAAAAGTTTTCTCATCGTCTGGGATGAGGAACTTCTCTTCCCTCATTTTTCACTCGAATTTCTGAAGCAGTATGAGGAAGATGATGAATAATCTTCCACTATCTTTTAAAAAATGGCGACAATTGTCGCCATTTTTTAAATTTTTCTTAACTTCATAAGCTCATTTAATACAATTACAAACATTGCATGAGACCAACCAAGTCCGATTACCCATGATGATTGCATTTTCGAATTATCTACTTGTTCTGCTAAGAAGCCATGTTTTGTTGCCGTCTTAACAACAAAATCGAAGCATTCTTTTGCTTTATTATATTCTTTTGCTTCTATATAATATAATGCCATCCAAAGTGTTGTTATAACCCAAGGTCTATCTTCTGTGTAATGGTCAAATTCAAATCTTAAATATCCTCCGGTGTAAGTTCTTAGGCACATATTTATTCTTTCAATTGTATTTTTAATTTTTTTCTCATTTGGAGAAAACATTCTAAATGGAACTGTAGCTCCTAATATACTCATATCTAATTTTTTATCTTCTGTATTTCTTACGAAGCATTTTTTATCTTCGTCATAGAAATTCTTAAGTACATAATCCTTTATTTGTACTAATTGTTTTTCTATTATTTCATGTTGTTTTAATATGTTTGACTGTTTTAGTCTATTCTCTTGGAGTTCTTCTGCAAGTATATCATATATTTTTTGCATTGCCTCGAATGCTCCAAAAATTGAAGCAATTGAATATATGCTTGTTCCTTCATGCATTTCCCATAGGTCATAGCTTACTCTCATTTTTCCTTTATTTTCTAATAAATCTTCTACGTATTCTTCTAAGAATTTTGTAGCTTTTTCTACCATTTTCAAATTATCTTTTAGAAACTTTTTATCTTTTGTTCTTGTATAATGGTCATATATACCATACACTATACTTGCTGTTTCATCTATTTGATATCCCCAGCATGGTGCAAGTGCCATATCTGTATAAAATCTTTGCTCCCACATTCCATTTTTTGATTGTGTATTTTTGCAAAATATCTTATAGAACTTTTCTGTTTCCTTTTCCATTTTAAGTAAGTCAAGTGCTTTTGTAATATAAATCGCATCTCTTGGCCAGCAATATGAATATCTACCACATTTTGAAAATTTCTCATCTATTTCCATTGCAGCTGACATTCCACCTGTGTTTCGATTTATAAGAAGTGGGAATAAAAGAATTGTTCTTGTGTATATATTTTTTATTGCTTCTTTATATATACTTCCTTCTAAATTAAGTGAAGAATGCATCTTTACATATTTTTTCCAATATTTCTTTGCACTTTGAAGTTCTTTTTCGGCATCTAGCTTCCTTATTTTATCAATTTGCTTTTCAATATCTTCTTGTTTATTCTTTTCTTTGTTATCACATACATAAATGTATATACTAAATTCTTTTATGTCATTTGGTTTTAGAACTCCTAAGTTATAGCATAACCCTGCTTCATCAGACATTCCTATATAATCTTTGTCAAATAAATTGCCAGTTATAATTGCATCTTTAACTCCATGCAATTTGTATCCTTCCATTTTTAGATCATTTGAAACTATTGCCATATTGTATCCATGTGAATACTGAAGCATTCCGTTTTCAATCACTTTTCCAGATACGAAGTTATTATCGTCACTTTTCATTTTTGAATATACTAAAAATTTTACATCTAGTGGTATATCATGTTCATTTATAAATGTATATTTACGAATAATTACATTTTCATTCACTGATACAAAGTCAGTTTGAACCATTTTAAGATTAAAGTATGTATTTTTTATCTCTGTTTTTAATACATTAGTATCTTCTATATAATGCTGAGAATATGTATTGTTTACATCATCATGTAAATATATTAAATTAGAATCATTTACCTTAACACCCATTTGCATTAATTCGATAAATTGTCTAAAATCTATATTAGGATAGCAAAGTCTAACTATCTCTCCCTTTTCAGTTAGTCCAACTTTTACTTCTTTATTTCCAATTATTGCATCGTTTAAATATGTTCTCACTTTTGTTATTTCTCCTTTTTATTATTCAATTATACTTACTATAATCTTCTCTATTTCTTTTAATTTAAGCGTAATACTGTTTATCTCATCATCTTTCGTATCATCTGTCAATATTTCTGATTTTAGAATATCCTCCATATCTCTCATTTCTTCACGAAGCATTTTAACTTTACTGATTATCTCAACTTTTTGTACTCTCTTGACTGATTCAAGCTCTAGTCTTCCTTCTGCATATACCTTTTCATCAGATACATTGTATATCTCTCCATATTTTGGAATAGATACTGGTATTCCTGTTTTTTCTTGTATTAAGCCTTTTAATTCTTGCTGTGCATCTCTTTCTCCATGAACTAATATAATATGTTTTGGTTTGTGAATAAATGAATACACAAAGTTCATAAGCCATTCTTGGTCTGCATGTCCAGAAAATCCTTCTATATATTCTATTCTAGCATTTACTGCAATTTCTTCTCCAAATATTTTAACTTTCTTTTCTCCTTCAACAATTCTTCTTCCAAGTGTTCCTGCTGCTTGATATCCTACAAATAGAATAGTATTTTTCGAATTCCACAGATTGTGTTTTAAATGATGCTTTATTCTACCAACATCGCACATACCACTTGCAGATATTATTATTGAAGGTTCTTCTAGTTCATTAAGTGCTCTTGATTCTTCTGCTGTCCTTGTAAATTTTAGGCCATCAAATTCTAGTGGGTTATCTCCACCTTCAATTTCTGCTTTTACATCATCGTCAAATAAATCATCGTTTTGCTTGAAAATTTCTGTCGCAGATATTGCAAGTGGACTATCTACATAGACAGGAGTTTCCATTAATAACTTATATTTATTTATGAAAGATTCGTCTTTAGTACAGTCTTTTATTTTATTTAATTCATAAAGTATCTCTTGAGTTCTACCTACTGCAAATGATGGAATTATAACATTTCCTCCATTTCTTATAGTATCATAAATGATATTTAGGAACATTTCTGCTTTATCATCATTTCTCATGTGCAATCTATTTCCATAAGTTGATTCCATAACCAAATAATCTGCTGATTCTATCATTGTAGGCGATGCAAGAAGTGGAATATCATTGTTTCCAAGGTCACCTGTAAATACTATTTTTTCTTCTTTGTCTCCTTCTTTAACCCATACTTCTATTATAGCTGATCCTAGCATGTGTCCTGCGTCGTTATATCTTACTGTTATATTTTCATCAACATCTACAAGCTCACTATAATTTACAGGTCTAAATAACTCTAAACAATTTTCTGCATCTTCAGCAGTATATAGTGGAGGGAAACCAAGTTTTCCTTCTCTTTTTCTCTTCCTATTTCTCCATTCTACTTCCATTTCTTGTATATGTCCACTATCTGGAAGCATTATCTTACACAAGTCACATGTTGCTTTTGTAGCATATACTGGTCCTCTATATCCATCTACATATAGCTTTGGTATTCTTCCTGAGTGGTCTATATGTGCATGCGTAAGTAGCATAAAATCTATCTCGTTTACATTAAATGCAAATTCGTCATAGTTTTTATCTTCTTCCTTTGCGTTTCCTTGGAATAAACCACAGTCTACTAAAAATTTCTTTCCTGCCGCTTCCACTAAAAAATTTGAACCTGTAACGCCTTCTGAGGCACCTAAAAATGTAATCTTCATTTTAATATCATCCTTTCAATACCACTATAAATATCCGCCAAACACTCGCCTGCGCTTTTGTTTTTAAACAAAGCTCCTGCGTTTGGCTACTTTAATACTTTATCTAAATTTATTTAGCAAATAATCTAATCTTCTTTCCTTTACTCTTTATATCTTTTGTGTTTTCTATTTCAAAGCCAAGTTCTTGTATGTCTCCATCAAATATGTTGATTTCCAGTCTTTTATCTTTATTTATCGCTTGAATATGTACATTTGTTAAATTCATAATTCTACTAATAAGTATTGGTTTTATTATTTTTATATCTGTTTCTATATCTTTCGTGATGGGATTTATTACCTTAAAGTTGTATAATTTATTGATAGTTATTTCCTCTAAGTTTTCAATTTGTTCACCAAGTGCTTCTATATCTTTAATAAAGTTTTCTTCATCATATACAACAAAGTTATAGTATCTTAAAATGCTAAAAAACTGTATTAACTCTTTTTTTTGTTCTTCTTTTTCTATTTTATCAATTCTTTCTTCTAAACATTTTATAAATATTTTTTGTATTTCAATTTTATACTTTTCTTTATTTCTTAAATTTTGTACTTGTTCAAGTAAATCGATATTTTTTTCAAGTTCTTGTTTTCTTTTCACATAATTTTTAGCATCTAACAACTTATTACATTCATCTATATCTGATATTGCTTTTTTTCTTTCTTTTCGTATTGTTGTTTTTAAATTACTTACACTAAAAATTTTCTTATATTTTGGTAAATTCTCATTTCTTTTTTCAAATTCCATTGCAAGCGCAATTTCATCATTCAACATTTTATCAATTTTTTCAATTTCTTTTGCTTTTTCTTTTTTTATTCTAGTAAGTTCTGCAACTAATTTTTTCTTATCATTTAGTCTTTCAAACTCTTTTTCATCCCATAGTTTTTCATCTAGAAGTCTTTGTTTTTCTTTTTTGTTCCTTCCTGTACAAATTATAATTGATATTTTATATATAAGATTTAATAATTTATTTACAGTGTCTTCATCGTATTCTGTTTTTAACTTTTCTTCCAATTTTTCCATAGTGTCTTTTTGATTTTCTAACTTCATCCAATTATCTAAAAAATTAAAGCCTAATAATATAAGTAAATTTTGATATATCAAATTACAGTCTATGTTACTAATTTCATTTGGAAGAGTATTCCAAGACCATGCATTAAAATCTCTTATAATTTCTATCTTATTAATATCTCTTCCCTCATTTAACATCTCTGGAAGTGCAATTCTTATGAGATTATATTTTTCATCTAGATACATTTTTGTATCGTTCATTTTAAATAGTGCAAATAGCATTGCTTTTTCTGTTGGAAATACTTTTATGCTTTTTGAAAATGTATCAACTTCACTTGTAATCCCTCTTTTCATAAAGTCCATTCCTATTTCTGTGTTTGGTTTTACAAGTTCTATGCTTTCGCAATTATTTATTATATCTATAATATCTTCTATGAATTTGTTTTTGCTTTCTACGTTTATCTTGATATTTGCATAGTCATTATATGAACTAGAAATATTATACTGCATGCTAAGGAGGAGATTTTTCACATCTCCTGAAAAGCCCTTTTTTGCAAGTACTATTTCTAGTTTATTATTATTGCTTTGGAATCTTGATAAAATATCATTCGTTCTCAAGTTTTTTATTCCTTTCTTTAGTTACTTAATGTCCTACAATTTTTATCAGCCTACCTTTGGTGGTTCTATCTTTAATTATCTTTGCTCCTTTGGCTACTTTAGTACAAAACTTTATTCCTCATTCTTTACAGTCTGTGCAGGTGCCATTTTTAATTCTTCCCAGCGTTCTTTTGTCATGAGTACTTCTCTTGGTTTACTTCCTTGATAGCCCGAAATTATCCCTCTTTCTGTCATTTGATCTATAATTCTTCCTGCTCTTGCATATCCAACTTTTAATCTTCTTTGTATAAATGAAGTTGATGCTTGTCCATTGTTTATAACTTCTTCTATTGCTTCTTCAAGTCTTGGGTCTACATCGTCTTCATCTTCTCCTGTGTCAGCAACTTCTTTGTCTGTCTTATTTGCTCTTTCTATTGATTCTATAATCTCTGGATTGTATGTAGCTTCTCCATCTTTCTTTAAGAAATCTACTATTTTTTCGACTTCTTTATCAGATACGAAAGTTCCTTGTACTCTTATAGGCTTTGATACTCCTGTTGGGTAATATAGCATGTCACCTTTTCCAAGTAATTTTTCAGCTCCAGGCATGTCTAAGATAGTTCTTGAGTCAATTTGTGATGAAACTGCAAATGCAATTCTTGAAGGTATATTAGCTTTGATTAACCCTGTAATTACATCTACTGATGGTCTTTGCGTTGCAATAACTAAATGCATACCTGCTGCTCTTGCTTTTTGAGCAAGTCTACAAATTGCGTCTTCAACATCTTTTGATGCTACCATCATTAAATCTGCAAGCTCATCTACAATTATTACTATTTGTGGCATTATTGCGCCTTGTTCATCTTCTGATTCGCTCTCTAGTGCCTTATTATATCCTTTTATATCTCTTACACCTTTTGCAGCAAATTTTGCATATCTGTCTTCCATTTCTTGAACAGCCCATGCAAGTGCACCTGCTGCTTTTTTAGGGTCTGTAACAACCGGGATTAAAAGATGTGGTATACCGTTATATACGGATAATTCTACTATTTTAGGGTCTACCATTACAAGTTTAACTTCACTTGGTTTTGCTTTATATATGATAGATGTTATTAATGTATTAATACATACACTCTTTCCTGAACCAGTACTTCCCGCAACTAATAAGTGAGGCATCTTAGCAATGTCTGCAATTACTCTTTGACCACTTACATCTTTTCCTAGTCCCATAGAAAGTTTTGATTCTGCTTTTACAAATTCTTCTGAATCTATGACATCTCTTAAGTGAACCATTTCAGTTTCTTTATTTGGTATCTCAATTCCTACTGCTTGTTTTCCAGGAATTGGTGCTTCAATTCTTATGCTTTGAGCTGCAAGGTTAAGAGCAATATCATCTGCTAAATTTGCAATCTTACTAACTCTTACTCCTTCTGCAGGCTTTAGTTCATATCTTGTAATTGCTGGGCCTACTGCTACATCCTCAACTTTTGCTGATACTCCAAAGCTATATAAAGTTTTTTGAAGTTTTAATGCATTATCTGCAAGTGCCTTTTTACTTCCTAGCACTTTCTTTCCTTCTCCTTGCTCAAGTAAAGCTATCGGAGGGAATTCATAATTTAAATCCTCTACAATTTGTGCATGTTCAAGTTGTAAAACTTGTTTCGTCTTATCTTCTTTTTCTTCTTCTTTTTCTTTAAATAAATTTGCATCAATAAAATCTTGTTGTTTTTGCTTTTCAATTTCTTGTTGTTTCTTTTCCTCAAAAGCAAGTGGAATATCATGCTCATATCTTTGTGGTTTATCATCATCGCCAAATGGATCTTCCATTATAACTGAAGGCATCTTCTGAGCCTTTTCTTTTTTCTTCTTTTTCTTAGGTTCTATTACTTCTTCTTCCTCTTCCTCTTCTTCATATTCTCTTGCTTCTTGAATTCTATCTGAAATCTTTTCTGCAATTTCTGCAGGATTTATTCCAAATGTAAATATTGCAAGAAGCAATGCTACGCCAATTAATACTACATTTGTGCCCAATGTTCCAAACATTTTTGTCATAGGAACTGCAACAAGTGCACCTACAACTCCTCCCCCTTTATCTTCAGCACCTAAATCATATGCTTCGTTTACAACTTTTGAGAAATCATTATTTATATTTAACTGCTTATTTGTAAGTTGAATAGATGTCAAAAATGCACATAAGCATAGAATAATAACTGCATACTGCGTTATTTTAGGCATAACATATTTTTTATTATTTTTAATAAGTGAAATACCAATAAAGAATGTTCCTATTGGCACAAGATATTTAATCCACCCTATAAGTCCGCCAAGAGTAGGGCTTAAGTGTTCTCCGATATATCCGGATTTAATATATATTAATACTGCTAAAAGTATACTAAAAATCATTATAACTATTGCATGAACGTATGCGTCTTGCTGTACTTTTTTCTTTGTTACTGCTCTTTTCTTTTTTTTTGCCATTTGTATATCTCTCCTATTTTTATCACATATTTTTACAAAATACATTGTATCATTACACAATTTAAAATGCAACTAAATTTGAAAAATATTTAAACGATTTATTCATGTATTTTACACAAATTCTTCCCATACAATATTTGCTAAATCAAGTCCTTTATTTGTTAATTTTATATAATCCCCATCAATTTCAAGTAGTTCTTCTTTCACTAGCTTATCTAATTCTTTATGATAAAGATAAATTGGGTTTTGTCCAAATATATTTTTAAACTTTTTGATACTTACGCCCTCAAGTTTTCTTAAACCTAGTAGCATATATTCTTTTTGTTTACTCTCTTTTGATTGGCTTTCATGTATTGTCACATTTTTATCAAATTCGTTATTTTTTATATTTTCTATATATTCTTCTAAATTTTCCGTATTTGAATATCTTGTATCATTCAAATATGAATGTGCTGCAGTACCAATTCCGATATACTCTTTTTGCTCCCAGCAGTCACTGTTATGTCTTGATTCATATCCAGGCTTTGCAAAATTTGAGATTTCATAATGAATATATCCCGCTTCTTCTAACATTTCTTTCACTGTCCAATACATTCTGCGTTCTAATTCTTCGCTTGGTAATTCTATCTTTCCTTCAGCTACCATATTATATATTTTTGTTCCTTCTTCCAAGATTAATGAATAAACCGATATATGTTCTGGCTTTAGCTCTATTACTTTTTTTACACTTTCTTCTAGCATTTCTATACTTTGATTTGGAAGTCCAAATATTAAATCAACATTTATATTTTTGAAGCCTATCTCTCTTGCCTCTTCATATACTTTCAAAAAGTCCTCATATTTATGTATTCTACCTATCTCTTTCAAAAGATTATCATTTGTTGATTGAAGTCCTATACTTAGTCTGTTTACTCCCGCTTCCTTATAATCTTTTAGCTTTTCTTTATTAACTGTTCCTGGGTTTACTTCTATAGTGATTTCTGCATCGTTGTCTACGTGCAACTTTATTTCACTTAATACTTTTACAATATATCTGCTATCTAAAATAGATGGAGTTCCTCCCCCTATGTATACTGTTCTTATATAATATTTACTTAAGTCAGTATAATTTATCTCTTTAATTACTGCTTCTATATATTCTTCAAAGCACATCTCCTTGTTTGCAAAAGATATGAAATCACAATAATAGCACTTGCTTTTGCAGAATGGGACGTGAATATATAGGCCTATTTCTTTTTTCATATATTTTTTCTCCACTTCTCATGAGTCAATGGGGACACTCTTACCTTCGGTAAGGGATATCCCCATTTAACTTATTTATTCCTCAGATATCTCCATAATTCTTTTTAATCTATGATTCACTCCTGATTTTCCAATAGGCTCTGAAAGCATTTTCCCAAGTTCTTCAAGTGTTGCATCTGGATTTTCTAACCTTAGTTCTGCAACTTCTTGCAAATTAGGAGAAAGCCTATTCCATTTTTTTCTTCTCTTTATATTCTCTATTGCTTGTATTTGTACAACCGCAGCATTAACAGTTTTATTCAAATTTGCTGTTTCACAGTTTACTCTCCTATTCACATTATTTTTTGTCTCTTTTAAAACTCTAATATCTTCAAAAGTAAGGACTGAAGCATTTGCTCCAACTAAAGCTAGAAATTTTGAAATCTCTTCTCCATCTTTTATATATAGAGAATATGAATATTTTCTATCTAAAAGCTTTGCCTCTATACTAAATCCGTTTAATATTTCTATTAATTTTTCTCTTGCTTCTTTGTTTTCAAGTCTTATTTCTAAATGATACCTTGTATTTGGTTCTGTAATAGAACCGCTTCCTAGAAATGCTCCTCTAACTACTGCTCTTGCAACATCTGAATTATTAAAATCAAGATTATCTAAGATAAAATCCTCTTTTTTAAAGGTTATTAAATAATTATTTCCTTGCATTTTTATATCATATTTTATCCTTAACCTATTTAAAAGCTTATTTAATCTATTTATATTATACTCATTTTCTGTTAAAAAATTTATTCTCTTTTCACTTGTATCAAGAGTTAGTAGATATCCATAGACTTCTGCTTTAACCAATTCTTCATTTGAAAATATATTTATCTTGCTTAGTTCTTTTTTACAATCCGCTGAAAAAGACATAAAATTCTCTCCTTTTATGAAAATTATATCACAGAAAAGTATATTATTGCAATAAAATAAACCCAGATTTCTCCAGGTTATATATTTAATTATTAAAATGGTCGTATGAAGATTAACTTTTATTATTCTATTTCAAATTAACTCCGCACAATCCCCCCTATCATTCCTGCAAGTACTCCAAGTGCCATCATTATAATTGAATAAATATTCATACTAAATCCACTTCCGAGTCACGCTTGATGCAAGATAAATAAAAAGTATGTATACAAGACCTATTATTCCTCCATTTAATATTCCATTCTTTTTGATTGCACTTGTAGTCATTGAGCTTCCGCGCTAAAATACTTATTCCTGTAATTCCAATTATAACTGGTCCAATTGTATTTTCTCCTAAATTTGTGTATGTAAGTAAAATAGCAAATATAAATAGAAGTACAAGTGTAATGGCAGCAGAAATTAGAAGTCCTTTTAATATTTTTACAGCATTACTGCTTTCAGCAAGTGCTCTAGCTTCTGAAATTTCCTTCATCTTTCTTCCTCCCCTTTTTATCTAATATAGGATTTATTATATACAGACGAGCGATGTTCACCACTTTACTGCATAATAATCCGTCACTTTGATATAATATTATTCATAATTTCTAAAATTTAGAATAATATTAATTAAACATTAAAATGTTTTTGAAACACGTCCCTAAAAACATTATTAAAATGTTTTTGAAACACGTCCCTAAAAACATTATTGAAAGGAATGATATTTTGGATAAAAATACTGACTTTGGAGGTTTTTCTCCTTATGATAATTTAAACTATGATTTTAATGATCCTATGTTTAATCCAATGATGCAATATGAACAAGCATACATGTATTACAGATATCTTTGTATGCAACTAGATTATAAAATAAAATGTAAAGAATATGAAAGACTGACTTCCAGAGATGGAAGAAAGATTGAATAAAAGCAATTGAGCTTCGCTCAATTGCTTTTATTCAACTGTATCGTCCTTAATATAATACTTTGTGCCAAGCATCTCATCTGGCAAATATTGTTGTTCTACATAGTGTCCTGGATAATCATGTGGATATTTGTATCCATTATGATATCCAAAGTTTTGCATATCTTCTACTGGTGCATTTCTAATATGCATTGGCACTTCTCCTGTTTCTTTTGTGTTAACATCATGTAAAGCTTTATCCACAGCCATATATGCCGCATTAGATTTCTTTGATGTTGCTACATATACTGCAGCTTCAGCAAGAAGTATTCTTGCTTCTGGCATTCCTATCATGTGTACTCCTTGCATTGCAGCATTTGCAACAACAAGTGCATTTGGATTTGCCATTCCTACATCTTCAGAAGCACAAATTACAATTCGTCTTGCTAAAAACATTGGATCTTCTCCTCCAGCAAGTGCTCTTGCTAAATAAAATACCGCTGCATCAGGATCACTTCCACGCATTGATTTTATAAATGCACTTATATTATCATAGTGACTATCTCCATTTTTATCAAATATCACTTTTTTATTTTGTACACTTTCTTTTGCTATCTCATCTGTAATAGTAATGAATCCATTTTCATCCATCTTTGTAGTAAGAACTGCAACTTCAAGTCCATTTAATGCATTTCTCACATCTCCGCTTGATGTTTCTGCGATTTTTCTAAGTGTTGAGTCTTCTACTTTTACATTGAAACTTTTTAGCCCATCTTCACTTTCAATAGCATTTTTTAACACTTTAAACACATCATCTATGCTAAGTGGTTCTAATTTGCAAACCATAGACCTTGAAATTAAAGCTTTGTTTACTTCAAAATATGGGTTTTCAGTAGTTGCTCCGATTAAAATTACTGTTCCATTTTCAACATATGGTAAAAGTGCATCTTGTTGAAGCTTATTAAATCTATGTATCTCATCTATAAATAATATACATTTTCCAGTTGGATTAATAAATAAATTTTGAGTTTCTTCTACAACTTTTTTTATATCTGCAACTCCTGATGTAACAGCATTAATTCTGTAAAATTTATTTTTTGTAGTGTTGCTTATAACTCTTGCAAGAGATGTCTTTCCACATCCGGGAGGTCCCCAAAGTATAATGCTTGATAATCTGTCTGCTTTTATCGTTCTATATAAAATTTTATCTTTACCTAAAATATGCTCTTGTCCTACATATTCGTCAAGAGTTTTTGGCATCATGCGATATGCCAGTGGCTTACTTATGTTCATATTAATTAACTCCTCTTTTCTTGTGCAAACAAATTTTTCTACATTATATCATATTTTCTTTAAAAATCAAATACCTTTTTATGATTTCTACAAATTTTTATCATTACCTACTTGTTGCATTACTTTTCTATTTCAACTACTTCTATATATTTTTTCTTCAATGTACCATTTATAGTTATAATACTGTTTCTGCTAAGTTGTCTTAAACACCAATCTGCTATATCGTCATAAGCAACTGCTATTACTTTTGTTCCATCTAATAATTCCAGTTTAATTATCGCTCTTGCATTTTTTCCGTTTTTCTATCATAAATCTATACTCTACATCTTCTAATAATCTTCCTATCAAAAACACTTCATTCATATAATACCTCACCAATAGCATAAAAGGCATATATTCGAATTTCTACTAATACACCTTTTACTGATACCTATTTACCTAAATTAGGAAGGAATAAACCTCTTTAATACTAATACTTTTACTGTATGCATTCCGTAAAATACATAATCTCAAATATGTATTAGAGTGTGGACCTCGAACCGATGTTATTGTTGTTGTTGTTCGGATTGTTGTTGTTGCGATAACTTGCTGAATTGCTGTTGTTGTAATTGCCACCACGATTGATACGATTGTTGGTGCCCGTCGCTTTTTGATTTATCCCTAATTTTCATATTTTCATCTTTTATTTATGCAAATAGTTTATCTTTTAAATTTTTAACATTTGCAATTTGAATATAGCCTAAATGTCCTGCTATATATTTTTTTGCTTCTTTACTTGTCATTTCTCCTGATTTTACTTTTTCTGTAAGATATTTAACCTTTTTCTTTAGTTTTTTCTTTCCTCTATCTCTTATCTTTAGTCTATATTCATTTATCTTATATCCACAAAAATTTACACCTTGCTTGTTCTTAAATATTTGAGTTTTACTATTTAATTCAAGTCTTAGATTTTCTTTCAAAAATATTCTTATACTTGTCAAAACCTCTTTTGCTTCTTCTTTTGTCTTTGTGAGTATTACAGCATCGTCCATATATCGCCAAAAGTATCTGCATTTTAGCTGGTGTTTTACATATTGGTCTAGTTCGTTTAGATAAATATTTGCAAACATTTGAGAAGTATAATTTCCGAATTGGAAGTCCTGTTTCTCCTTCATTTGAATATATTATTTCTTTTGTAAGCCATAATACTTTTTCATCTTTTATTTTTCTCTGTAATATTTCGAGAAGTATATTTTTATTTATATTTTCAAAATATTTCCTTACATCCATTTTCAAAATGTAGTAATCTTCCCAAATCACCTTACAATGTTTCACTGCTTTTTGCAAATCTAAACAAGCCTTATGCATTCCTTTATTTTTTATACAAGCATAACTTGTATGTATAAATTGTGGTATAAAATATTTCTCTATAAAACTATTTACATACCATCTATGTACTATTCTATCTATATAGATGCTTTTTTCTATTCTTCTAAGTTTTGGCTGTGTTATATAGAATACTGAATAACCACTATGTTTATATTCTCCTGTTTGTAGCTGTTCGTATAGCCACATTATATATTCTTCTTGTTTTAAATTAAAAAGAATTATATCTTTTCTATAGCCTTTTCCTTTTCTGCTTTGCAAATGTGCTTTCATTAGATTTTCATAAGTTAGAGCTTTATCAAATTCATTTCTTATTGTTTTTGACATAGTATTTTATTAATCCTCCAAGTATTTTTCCTATTTCATATATTTGCTCCATAGATACCTTTAATTTCTTATCATCTATCCATTTATTTTTGTGCATTATTCTTAAATATATTCTTTGTACATTTATTTCTGCATCTATCATATTTGTATAATACAAGCACTTACTAGATTCTACTTTATTCAAATACATTACATAGCTTATAGTTTTATACATAGAGGTTTTATATTCATTTCCTATACTAAATTTTTCTGTTCTTGGAAGTTTTAGTATTACTTCTAGCATATATTGTATATATTTTTCTAGCTTTGGTATTAATTCTAATTTTTTATTATTTTCTTTACTTTCACTCATTTTCTTGCTCTCTTTGTTTCTTCTTATCTATACAATATCTAAAATATGCTTCAAAATATCCCCCACTTTGATTTGCCTTCATTCCTTTGCATAGCTCACAATTTATATTTTCTTCTTCTATTTCATTGTCTTTGCCTTCAAACTCTTTGATTACTTTCAGCTCCTGTTTTTCTCTATCTAACCAAAATACTATATAGCTATATCCTAGGCTTTCAATCTTTTCTAGATAGCTGTCTAGTGAATTTATGGGTACTCCAACTTTACAAGTTCCTTTTTGAAAGCAAGAACATTTTAGTCCTAGCTCTTTATGCAAAAGTACTGCATCGTCTTCTATTGCTATATAGAAAGCTCCTGAGTTTATAAATATTATCTTACATTCATTTTCATTTTTTAGTTCTTCCACCATCTCAGAAAATCGCATTTTCCACATCTCCCTTCGTTTTAGATAGGTCGCACTCTTTCAGTGTTTTCCAGCCTAAAAGGCTTGAAAATGCTGAAAGAGCGCTCCCGCTATGAAGTGAACCCCAAATGTTAGACAAAAAAGTTTAACAAGGAGGGGTTATTTTTTATGTCAAAATATTCAGATAAATTCAAATTAGAAGTTGTAAAATATTGTGTTAATGAACACCATGGATATAA
>Ga0247608_10000083_pt1 | contig 179167 bp, 176 predicted proteins | sample 176DNAGHGlowgp2_FD_193490 | JGI IMG/M metagenome (GOLD analysis project Ga0247608, IMG submission 193490) | Sheep rumen microbial communities from Palmerston North, Manawatu-Wanganui, New Zealand - 1766 DNA GHGlow gp2 | ecosystem: Host-associated > Mammals > Digestive system > Stomach > Rumen... | reverse complement strand
AGTTGGACGCGCTGCTACCCTGGAACCCGGCACTGAGAAAGAAACTCGATAACTGAATATGCAAAAAGGTCGACGCTGTTCATGCGTCGGCCTTTTTCGTGGGACGGGTGGTTGTTGAGCACTTACAACTTTACAAAGATACCAGAGTTAGCTGATAATGATGTCGCTTTGGCGATGGAGCGTTTACTTTAAGCCTCGGGAAACCGAGGCTTTTATTATTTAGTGCCGATCATAAACCCTAGAGGTTTGGCTGCTTACTGGCCGGGCATTGCGACAACATCTAGCCGGGTATTGTGTCTTCCGCTGGCCGGGAATTATGACCCTGCTGGCCCGTTTCGGTGACATTCTGCAACGTAGATGTCACTACTTCAAATCCCCATACAAATCTGGATGATACACTCCAGCGTCAATCAGCTTAGCCGCAGTAGATCCGGGCTTCTTCGCCCCACGGAGTTAAATTTTCCAGTTCATCATTCGTCATACCAGAATGTGGGCGTTTCTCCATCAGCAAGGCAAGGTATTTTTCCACATTCAGACCATGCGCCTTGGCCATTTCCACCATCGGGGCAGACACGGGGACGTATCTTCTGTCCGCATCTCACGGAGGCGGACACGCTGATTTCCACCCGTCTCCGGCCCAGCCGGGTCATATTGACCACCCGGCTGCCGGAGATGCTGCTGTTGGGAATGTAGGCTGTTTTCCCGTCAAAGGTCTCTACGACCGTATGCATCATCCGGATTTCCCGGACGACGCCCGCCACCCCGTCGTGCTCAAAAGACCGTCCCTGTGTCTCCCGCGGAACGAAAAGGGCCGTCCCGGCGTCCCGGCTACAATGATTCAAGGAAATCGAAAACCATACCATGCAGCTCTTTCACATACTTCTCCTGTTTCTTTCCGTCAAAAGCATGATTGTTAAGAATTGGAGCGCTGTTCACTTCTATCACATAGTAATCCGCACGATTCATGTCAGTAATGTCTTTCGCAATTATATCAATGCCGCAAAGTTTCAGGTTCAGACTTTCTGCAATGCTAATGGCCAGTTCAGAATAGTATGGGCTTATCCGGTCCGTCAGATCCCTGGCCGTTCCGCCTAATGACAGGTTCGCCACATCCTGGAGTGTGCAGATAACGCCCGCGTTCAAAACTGTATTCAGGGTATAGCCCTGATGGATAATATTTCGCAGGATACGAGGATCCTCAGTATCAACAGTCTTGTCTCGGTTGGTTTTTTCAAAAGCATCCGCCTGTTTTTGAAGCAGGGTTCTGATTGTGTCATGGCCATTTCCAACAACGTGAAAGGGGATCCGTTCATACGCCTGAATAACCTGCCCGTTGAGCACGACAATTCGATAATCGCTGCCAGGACAATACTCTTCCAAAAGAATGATTTTTTCTTTCAGGGCCAGAACATTCCGGGCAGCAAGCAACCCGTCTTTGGCATTAAAAACTTTATATACGCCTGTTCCCTGGGACAATCCATTCGGTTTCAAAATCATAGGAAAACCAAAGCCTAATCGCTCTTCCGGGTTTTCAAAGCATCTGCTTAAATCTGAAAGAGTTATATCAGGATTGGCTTTTCTGGCAAAGGTTTTTTGCCTGGGAATTTGAAATCCCATATCGTGAAGAAAGCGAGCACAGGCGGCTTTGTTTATGCAGAGGCTGATACTTCCTGCATAGTTAATGTTTAAAGGGTGGTCTTTGGCAACAAATCGTTTTCCATTTTTGAACACAAAGATGGCAAAGTTCCCTTTTTCTTTATCTGGGATCATTTGTACACCACGTTCTCGAGCAGTTTCTTCCAGTACAGGCGGGACGAGGTTTGTTTTTCCCGGTCTCTGGTTGGAATATTGATATCGTGGTGTATCCATGTTCAGATAGTGAAAGATCGCTTTTTGATAGATGTTTTTTGCAATCTCATAGTTCTCAGGATTGCTTGCGGCAAAGTTTTCCATCATGACACCGCTGTTGATTTCAAGCACTTCGAAACCGCATTCATCTTCAACGATATCAACGGACACGAATTCAGCGTCGAGAGCGGCCACGCACGACAGGGCCAGTTCGGACAGGATTTCCGTTTTAAAAACGTCTGTCACAATAACAGGGCGTGCCCCCTGTTCCAGATTATGCTTCCAGGAAACTTCAACAATTTCATCAGCATCAGGGACACGAAATACATCCAATTCGTTGTCTGTCTCAATACCCAGTAAAGCAGGGTCTTTCTCAATCAGGCTCTTTATTGAATCACGACCATTTCCGACAACAAACGGTCTTTTTTTCTCATAAATCACGCCGACGCTGGCATTTACGATAATAACCCGATATTCCGCCTGAATTTTTCTGTAAGGTGATATGGACATGGCCTCTGAGGCAGAAAAAATCTCCTGCGAAGCGAATTCCAAATCTCTTTGTGATGAAACTTTGAATACGCCGTATCCTCCCGTAGCAGCGTTGGGTTTACATACAATCTTCCCATATTCCTGTAAAAGAGACTGCATTCTCTTCCAGTTGTCCTGCGGAGGGGGATTTTGCTTATTGTAGGGAGAGCTGAAATAGCTGTGCGGAACGTGAGGAGTCCTGTGCGCAGACAGAAGATCAGAAAGAGCGGACTTGTCATTGCAGATTTGTTCAATGGCTGCATTGTTATTCGGAAATTTATATCCATGAATAAACATCGTATGGTCATTAGCGGTCAATTGTATGACCCAGTCAGATGAGAATCCCTGGAAAGTAATTCCGTGTTCTTGACAAATCTCTTTCACTATTTTTATCAGTTGCCTGTTGCTACATTCCATCTTATACCTCCGTTTCCCGGACGCCTTCCGGAAGGATCTCTTCCACAGTCAGGAAGATCACCGGCCACTTCCTCTGCTGCTCCCGCTGTATCGGTGCTTCCAAACTGTCAATCCAACCCGCCGCGTATCCGCAACTCCTTCACGATTTCAGGATGGTGACGCAACCATTCTATTAATTTTTCGTCAACCTCTCCGCTTGGATCTGCTTTTTGCTCCCCAATGCCAGTCAAAAGCCAATCATAGTTGACTCCATAGCGAGTAGCCACTTTTTGAAGAAATTCATTTGATGGACGTGCTGTCCCGGTTTCAATAAGATGCACATGCACTTTAGAATAGCCTATTTCCTTAGCAAATTCATCTTGTGTGAGCTTTGCACTTTTACGGATTATTCTTACACGATGACGTGCGTTATCAGTATCAATTTGAGCTCGTTCAAATCCAGGCTCGAACATATCACCGATTCCTGTTCGTATCCATTGCTCATTGACGTGATAGATTTCGCAAATTGTTGAGATAGTCGCATCCGAAGCATTAATCTTCCCTGCTTCAATTGCTCCGATGTAACCACCAGATCTATGTATTTTCTGAGCAAATTTTGCCTGTGTTAGTCCAAAAAGCGCCCGGATTTTCTTTAATCTTGTGTTAAGCATATAATCTAAGATGTTTTTGACATTGGCAAAAGTATATCATGATAGTATTATGATGATATATGGCATAATATATCATCATTTGGAGGTTTTATTGTTCCCATATCATATTTCAATCCCGATTCTGTCTGAATTAACTAAGACTAAACCGGAACGTTTGAGAGCCATGTATTCTCAAATCCTGGTAAACGATTGCGTTTCCCTTACAGAGATTCCAATCGTTCAACAGGAAGCATACATAAAAGAGTATCTTCTGCGCGACCGATATCTGGATATTGATTTGATGCAATACGCCGATCCAACAGCTGAACTACCACTATATTCAGCAGGAGTTAAAGCATTCTTTCAGCGCACAAGCATCGTTCGTACCGCTCTGTCAATCCAGGCTGACTATGCAGCTGATAGATCTGTAACAGCTCGACTCACCGATTATGCGTTATCAAACGGAATGTCCTACAGAACGCTCATGCGAGAGAGGAGGCGCTTTATGAACCACAGTTCCCTTATGAATCTTCTGTCCGACCCCAACAAAGGTGAAGATACTGTTGATCGATAGCATCATACGCACTCTTATCCTCTAAGAGAAGTTTAAACGTTTTATAGATTGTCTCTTCATCCGTACCGACCAGCTTCAGCGTCCCTGCATCCACGCCTTCCGGCCTTTCGGTTGTGTCTCTCATGACGAGCACAGGAACGCCGTAAGACGGGCATTCCTCCTGGATGCCACCGGAATCGGTAAGGCAGAGGAAAGATCTCGCCTCAAAGTTGTGGCAATCAAAGACCTCAATCGACTCGATGATGTGGATCCGGTCACAGTCGCCCAGTTCTTCATCTGCTGCAGCTCTTACTACCGGATTCATATGAATCGGATATACAGCTTTGCAATCCGGATGCTCGTCAAGTACATGGCGAATGGCCCTGAACATATGATGCATAGGCTCGCCCAGGTTTTCCCGGCGATGGGCCGTGATGAAGATGAGCTTGTCATCTCCTACCCAGTCTAACTCTGGATGGGTGTAGTCGGAACGTACCGTATGCTGCATGGCATCAATGACCGTATTCCCAGTCACGTAGATGTTATCCGGATTACGTCCCTCTCGCAGAAGGTTGGATTTAGAGAGCGGGGTCGGAGCGAAGTTGTACTGAGAAACAATAGATACTGCTTCCCTATTGAATTCTTCCGGATAAGGACTATAGATGTTATAGGTCCTCAGACCAGCCTCGACATGACCAACAGGAATCTGGAGATAGAAACAGGCCAGAGCAGTGACGAAAGTGGTTGATGTGTCGCCGTGAACAAGAACCACGTCCGGTTTTTCTTTCTCTAACACTTCCTTAATAGAGGAAAGAATAGATGTGGTAATGTCAAACAGTGTCTGGCGGTCCTTCATGATGTTTAGGTCGTAGTCGGGAATGACATCGAAGGTTTTGAGCACCTGATCGAGCATCTGGCGATGCTGGGCTGTTACGCAGACTACTACGTCCAGGGATGGACGCTTCTTCATCTCCACAACCAGAGAGCACATTTTGTTTGCTTCTGGCCTTGTTCCGAATACAGTCATTATTTTTTCTTCATAGTAGTTTTTACTCCTCACCCAGCCCTGTGACTGGGCTGTTGGTAATGTGGTTGATGGGCACGATGCGTTATTCTTGGATTCTGTTGACGAATAGTTGGGATTGATTAGCTGCCATTACAGCCGGCTCCGCTGATGGGAGCACGTTTCAGTCCAGCGAGAAAAAGTAATCCTTTGTGTCCGACATAGTAGATACCTTAAACTTATCATCATTTAGTGCTGCCTCTATCAGAGATTTCTTATATGGGACATGAATCGTCGCTACACTACCCATGCTGTCCCGAAACTTTGGCAACTTGTCCCACAAATCTTTAACTTGCTGCTTAATCCCATTCTTCCCGGCAATATCCGTTTTCTCACTGAAATCAGGGTATATTACAATTACAGGGAGCCCCTTTGTGTTGATCCCGTAATCAATCTCCTCACGCAGAGCTTTGCTATTATGAGTGTTGTCAGAGAGAAATAGAATAATAATTTTTGATGCATCAAGGCGTTCATGCAGACGTGCTTTCAGCGTTTCCCAGTCGCTATCGTCTCTCACGTTATATGTCTTAGCGTGAGCATCAATGAATGGGAATGAACTGTTTTTCGCTTTCCATGCACGTAATTGATTGTAATAGAGGAAATCAGGAGTCGCATTCGCCCCAAGATTTGATTCATCAAACGGCTCTGCAACATAAAATGCCGTATAATTTGCTGTTCTGTTTGCCATTAGTTACCTCGATATCTTTAGAAAGTCCTTAAACTCATATAGCGGAAGATTTTTTCTTCCTTTGTCTTCATTATTCGTTTTGTATCCATCATAGACAATAATGCTGACATTCGATTTCAAATGAACTCTGCTTGTGTTCAATGTGCAAAGCATACATCGGAGTAGGTTTTCCGAGTTATCCTGCCCATCATCAAAGTGAGTAACACCATCACCTAGAATTGGGATAGCAAGATCATGTCCGCCATAAACCCTTTCTATCTCTCTCCATATCTTCATTAAGGTTGTTTCATAATCCGGCATTCTTGTCCGCGCCACAAAATCGGAATCAAGCTCTGTTAAAGCTACCATAATGTAATCGCCATCAGAACCTTTATATGGTATAGCTGTTCCGAGTGGAAATGTATATCCTCCCGTCTCGTCTGAGTTTAGCCCCCTTCTCTGAGCCTCTTGGCTTACAGCTTCTTGAATTCCTTCCTTCGTTCCATGTTTTAATACCAGTTGTCCATGAAGAGTCGCGTCAGAGATGATCTTATTATCAACTCGTGTATCAAATCGGGTATCAACTCCAATCACACGCCAAGCAGTCTGATTGAAAATATTCCCATACTTAATCAAAACCTTATTCTGTCCAACTTCTATCGGGATTTCTTTACTGTATTTTTTCCCCTTCGATTTGTATATCACAGCAGACGTTCCAACAAACAGAAGCATTAAAATACATATCCGAAGTAAAATCCCACCAATCCAATTCTTTTCATCAAGTGCCCAAACAGTGTTGATAGAAATTCCCAAAATGGTTAAAAGTGTAGCAAGCCCGCCGATTATTTCAAACGCCAAGACACAGCTATCACGCCATCTTTTCGTATTTATGATATTTCGTAAAGCGTCCAATATCTTTCTCATACGCTCTACCCTCCAAGTCAATGCAAACGCTTAATTCCCTATCGCCTGAGCTATTCCATTATAGTCCCAGTAGTTCTGACCATCTGAGCCTCCATACTACATCTGCCTGTGAGTTCCTTTCCAGCGGACCGCTTCAGGGCACAGATTCCGATTTACAATCCCACTGTTATAAAGAACCACTATCTTAATCTCGGCCTCAACTGCTTTATCGCATTCGTATTTGAAAAAGGACCTATAATCAATAGCATTGCCTCTAGCGCAAGAGCCGGTATAGCTGTTATACGAGGAGCACAACTGGCATCCGCCCTTGGTAACCGAATCTGTATGAGAGCCTACAATCAGAACGAATTTATATGAATTATCCATCCGTATTTTCAGCGACTTCTTAATAGAGCAAGCAAGACTGGAATCGTTGGACTGTAGAAGATCATGCGCATCCTTGAAACGAATATATCCATGACTTCTCATCCAGTACAATGTGTCTGCCGCTGGTTTATCATGGTCAAAGTCGGCTGCTATGTAAGTATAAATTCTCATGAGAGTTGCTCCTTCATCTCATTTACAAACGCTTTGATGTCATCGCGCCAGCCTTTATTATCAGCTGTTTTGCTGCACTGTTCCCCAATATCAATTGCCAATTTCTGTATACCAAGTTTGCTGATATCTTCTTTGTGATTTATCAATTCCGCAGCCAGCCTTCTCTTTGTCCCGATTTCCACAATTGGAAGATTGTCAGATATAGCCCTCAAGCCCTTACTAACATCAATGCGAAGTAAAGCTTGAACAAGCCGTCTCTCAGCTCCGGTATCTTCTGTCTTTGAGACTTTTATCACGCACTCATCCAGGAATTCTTGGGTGTATTCGGAAAGGGAAAGTAACTGGTCTAGCTTGTCCAAGGCAAGTCTACTAACTCCCTGCTCAGGAGAACCAATCAAATCCAGAACAGTATTCTGCTCGACTACTCTAATCCCAGATAGACGCTCAATGATATCCTTCCGAATCTTCTTACTTTCATACTCGTCAGTGGCAATTTCTATCAAATCTTTTATATCGGACGCTGTAAGCTTTGCCCCAGAATGGAGAAGATACTCTGAATTCTTTCTTCTTTGATATTCTGTATATTTCCCCAAAGCTGCTCCCATAATTGTAGAAAGCTTAGATGTCAGAACAACAGAGAAGTCATCTAATTCAAATGGGACAAGGTTTAGTTGGCGGATACTCTCTATTTCACTGAGAGTGTTGTACATCTCTCTGAACTTTTCTGGACACTCACCATCTTCTTTATAGCTGTAATACTTCTGCCTCGTTTCCGCTTTGCAGAGAATGATAAAAGGCTTTCCCTCACGAATTGCATGCTTGAACTCTACTTCCCATGTTATGGAGCCATAGTCTTTATAAACGACAAACACACAGATATCCGCATCATCTACAGAAGCAATTGAATTTCCTTCACTGGTGGAGGTAAGTGAATCCTCATGATAATGTGAAGCGTTGAGAAAACTTTTCGGCTCAGCGCCAAATGCACGCACTGTCTTTTCAAACATTTTCTCAATATCTTTTGTGTCCGATGCACCACAAAGCATGATATTCATAAGCCTCCACCTCCTGCATTGTTATTTGAAATCATGATACCGCTTGAGGACTTTGTCTTCCCAGTCACCAGGGAGATACAAGCTGATGGTTTCGGAAATTCCTCTCGTAATCTGAAAGACTTCTTGTCCTTCAAAGAGGACTGTGTAGATGTCATTATCAGCGCCTTCTCGGCATCTGATTTTGATGGTTTTTGTAGAGAAAGTTTCACCAAGATATGTCACAGCCTCATAAAGCTCCTGCTCTCGGTCTGTTGGATTGCTTCTTCCATAGTGTGCTTGTGCCATCATTTGCATCATGGATGAATATTTTACCATTGTTTTATTCTCCCTCCTATCAGAGAGTGTCTTTTACAGTTCACTCTCAAATTTCTAGTTCTTGTCAAAGTCTTCTTCAAGAAAACCAATCCCTTGTAGAAGCCACAGCTGTTTTTTGTCCGACAATGCGCGAAACCTTAACAATAATCGTGATTCTGCAGCTGTCAGAGTACTTGCACTAACCTCTTGTTCCGTTCTGCATAGTATGTAATCAGCAGAAACGCCTAAGAAATCAGCAATTCGACCTATATCGAACATATAGCTTCGAGACTCTCCCTTCTTCCAGCGTGAATACATATCACTTCTGATTCCAAGATAATCACACAAAGAAGATTGAGTTTTCCCCTGTTCAGTTAGAAGATTAGTCATTTGCTGCAATACCCGGTCCACGTTCTTTACTTCAGCTCCCTATAACACTTCCTATGGAGGAATAATCGGACTTACCGTTTCTGGCGTTGTCAAAGAGCGTCGGCGTCGGCGTGTCCCTTTAGACAATCCACGATGTATACACCGTTCTCAAAAGGAACCTGGACCGCCAGTGATGGGAAAGCAAACCGCTAATAATGGGAAGACTTCAAATATCACTCTCCCGGAAAACAAATGCGGTAAACTCCGGGGGTTCGTGGGCTGGCCCCCGATAAATAACAACAATTTTGCGACAAACGATGATTTCCGTTTTTCAGCGGTCAGAATTCCCGCGATTAGCGGTCTACTTTACCATTTCAAGCGGTATCTACAACAGAGAATCATTCCGGTAATACCAGATATTCCAATCTTACGATGTCGCTTTTCTATTCCCATCTCGTAGAAACCTTCTGTCAGCACTCCCGGAATTGAACACGGGTGGTTAGTACGGCCAGTGCTGATGTGGGAGGCTTGGGGAGGCCTCCGTTTTGAAAATGAAATGAATGTTATGCTGCCGGTTTTAATCTGAGAATTCTTTCCGGCATTTTTCTTTTCTTCATTGCCTTGACTCACACATACGGTTCCATATCTCACGTCTCTCATCCTCGTGCTGCCAAAGCCAATGGATCATTCTCTGATCCACAGGATAGTTCTTCTTCTCCTCATCGCCTTTCAAAAGCCATTCAAGACCAACTTCAAGAGTTTCAGCAAGCTTTACCGCCTGTTTTTCCGTAAGTTTTGCCCCGAATTCCACTCGGTTAATAGTCGCCTGGTTTACATCTGCTCGTTCTGCCAGTTCGTTTTGACTCCAGTTTTTTGCGTCACGCGCCATTTTTAGTCTTCCCGCAACGCCATCTTCTGGGTTCATCTTTTCGACAGCGTCCTCAACTGAAATAGAAGCTTTTGATCCTTCAACTTCAAAATATCTCTTATCGACAAAAAATGCCTTACATATCGCATCAATTGTCTCAGAAGTTGGCGCTGAAACTCCCTTTTCAAATCGGGCGATATGCGTCGGAGAGAGTCCCAGCGGCTCAGCAAATGCAGCCTGCGAGAGCTGAAGATAAGCTCTGAGATTCCTGATACGCACAGATAATTCTTCTCTCATGTCATTATTCCCAGTTTCTTGTTAACTTTTTTTGCTCACACCCATTGACAGATTCTCCTTCAGAAGAAATTATGAATATGTTGCAACGTAATAATACAGCGCAGGAAGGAGTTTTTCAAGGCCATCGTGAACAATCGTATCTACCATTGGATTTCTCTGCCGATTCTGGCCGAATTGACAGGGAAATCAGAAAAGAAACTTCGTAAGGTATACCGCTCCATTATTGAAAATGAATGTATTCCGCTTTCAGAGGTTCCGCGAGACATTCAAGACCGGTACTCATCCGAATATCTTTTCCGCGGCAGAATAATCGATTTTTCGTTTCTCGCCGCCATCAAGAATTATTCCACCAGAGCTCCTTTAAACAGCCCGGAGGTGCAAGAACTTTTTACGGAAATGCGCATGCTTCGAGAGGCGCGCAGGATCTCAGCAGCGTTTTCAGCCTCAGGAACAACAACCATGCGTCTGCGTCAGCTTGCCAGCAAATACGGAATCTCTTACAGCACATTTGCCAGAAGGAGGCAACAATACATGAACAATACTTCTTTGAGCCGAGCACTCATACACGAAAGCACATCAGAAGACACCGTGGATCGTTATCGCAAATGCTGCTTTTATTGCAGAGATCTGATCATCTTTCAGCACGAAATGCCCGGAAAGATTTCCGGGGCAAAAATATTCCGGGACATCAGGGATTCCAAGCCTTTCCCCTGTAAAGAGTGTCCATATCATCCGGATGTCAAGAATGCACCTCACAAAAAAGGCGACTGCATTCCGGTTGCGACATGTGCCAGAAACAGTAAGTACATGATTAAACCCGGATGCGACGACACAGTCTGCACTATTATCAACAGGATCCCCGAGCAACAAGATGTCCTTGCCTGGGAAGGGGTGCGGTCATGGGCAAACAAGTTTCATTACACTCCCGCCCGCGAAAAACCTTCCATTGTTAACCAGGTATGGTTCTCGGATCACAAGAAACTGGATCTGATGGTCCGCACGAAAAGGCTTCCTGATGGAACCTGGGAACACCGGCGTCCCTGGATCACCGCCATTCTGGATTCGGCATCAGACGTTATGGTATCTTTTTTACTCAGTCTGAAACCGAATTCCGACTGTATCGCAGAGTGCTTCGCTCGGGCCTGTGCTTTCACGGTTGACACACCATATTGCGGGATTCCTGACTATTTCTATATCGATAACGGCAAAGATTATCGATCCAAGAAAATGAGCGGGCTTCCCAACTCTGATGAAGATACTTCTCCTCTTTACCTGAACAAGGATTTCGGTGAATCCGGCATTCTCGAATGGTTTGGAATTAAAACGATTCATGCTCTCCCTTATCGCGGATGTTCGAAAACGCTGGAACGTATCTGGAAAACAATTGCCGATGAATGGATCAGAAAAAGTCCAGGATACTGCGGATCCAAGCCCGAGGAGCGCCCTTTCATTTTGGAAGAACAGATGCGTAACAATGAAACCTATACCTTTGAACAGTTTGTCGATTATTTTGCTAACACGATCTATCCCGGCTACAATGATTTTAAGGTCACTAAAGAAGTCCCTAACGTGCTTTACGCCCGGCTTCCCAAGGCAAGTTCCTATGTTCCGACCTGGAGAACACTCGCTGTGCTGAAGAGTCTTACTGCCGAGCGGGTCATCCGTCAAAAGGGCATCCAATTCGGCAACAACAAGTTTTACTGGTGTTCTGAGCTGGGTCCCCTTATAGAGAAGGAAGAAACCACCAAATATCGCATCTTTGCTTTCGATACGCCGTTCAACCGTAACATCTCCGTTGTCCGCGACCACAAATATATTGGCGAAGCACATCTCATTGAAAAACTCAACGTGGTCGAGAAAAAACGGTACAAGGTGATACAACATGTCGCTGAGCAAGCCAGACAGCAACAGTATTATTCCAACCGTATAAAGCAGCTCCATTCCATCATTATGCAGTCAGACATTCTTGATTATATTCCGTCTGCTCCGCCTGTGGATCACATTCACTATGGTCCGGCCATCGATGAAGAACGCGATAAAAATGAAGCCATCGACGATAAATCTATCCCTGAGGAGCTCAAGGAACAGGCTGAAAAATATGCCGCCAATTATCTGAATCCGGAGCCTGAAAAGTCCGAACCCGGACAGCTCACTCTCATGTTCCGCGAAATTGGCAAACAGGCCCGCAAAAACATTTGAAGAAAGGAATTCAAAACAATGAAAGAATCTATTCTGCCGCGTATGCACACTGCAGCTCAAGATACTGTTCTTGGCGGCATCATCAAACACGTTAATGATCGTAAGATGGTTATCGTCCTCGGTGAACCCGGCGAAGGCAAAACCATCACTGTTCTTGATTTTTGTACACAAAGCTCATTTGCATCACACTATAAAAAATGTACAGCTAACACGACTATGAACAGCATGCTGGTTTTTATGGCAAACTCCCTTGGCATACGCGTTATTGGAGGTAACGACGAGCTTCAGGAACGAATTCAGAATCGCCTTCATGATGATCCAAACCACTGCTTTGTCTTTGACGAGGCTGAATACCTTGCTTATGGCAACGGCACAAAAATCGATGTGCTCCGTCAGATATATGACGAAACAAGCGTACCTATTATTATTTGCGGAACATATGTACTCAAAGATCTTATCTCCGGCGAGCGGAAAAAGAAGGTTACACAAACACATAACCGCCCGCAGATTTTTCGCAGATTGCGAAAGGAAGAATTCGATCGTATTGACGAGCATGAAGTAAAAGATTATCTGACCCTTCTGGAAAAACAATATGTGCTCCAGTTGGATTCCGCTGTCAAAACATCTTTGATTGCAAATTGTCGTGATCGTCAAAGCGGAGGCCTTGGGAACTTTGTTGAAATCCTTGAGCTTCTCTTTTCCCAGGTACGTCCAGAATGGGAAACCATCAGTTATCAAATGATCAGGGAAACCGGAAGAACTCTACACCATCACACCGAACCTGTCCAGTCATACACTTCAATTAAGCCCACAAAATTTGATGATCACGAAATCAAGGATTTTGAAGAACAAAAACGGATTATCACCGCATCCGTTCAATCCAGACCTGACAACAGCATCGACATTTCCACCCTTAGTCCAGTCCGTGTAGATATGAAAATGCTACAGGATGTTCTCAGACATAAGATGGGAATGTAACACTTCGCCGTCTCCTTTGAGAGACGGTTTTTCCCGTATTCGATCAAGGACTTTTTCTCAATTTGGATGCGTCCGATTTTCGCTTTTGCCGGATTCAATGGTGGTAACCTTCTATTTCACTTACATAGTAGGTTAGCGCCGCTTCTTTTCCCACACTTTCGCGCTTTAGCGCGGCATGTTTTTCTCAAATTGGGAGCGGGAGCACAGCGTGGGAAGCAATTTTCTCCCACAGTTCAATCTCGTCTGGAGATGAGAAGGGTGCTGCATGTTGTCCACCTGGCATGGTTATCTCGCCTGTGGCCTTTCATAAAAGCTTTTTCTAACCTCAATATCAGGAAGACCGCTTTTCAGCCCTTCTTTGATATCAGCAAAAAGCTTCTCTTGTGCTCCCTTTGATCTGAACTCAGCAAGAACACCGCCAAAGAGAACCTTGTCTTTTCGAATGCGGACACCAAACAGCTTTCCCTTTTCATCAGTTTCCTCATAACACTCTATATCAGCGATTTCGCTGATATCACAATTTCGTGTGCTTTTGTTATTATTGTACCATGTGATGGTCATATCTTAATCTCCATTCAAATAAAAAAGATGAGGAGTGGCCGGAGAACTTTTAAACTCATAATACGGCCGGAAATATTCTTTCCAGATCCACTCGCTGTTATTGTAATAAAGCAGCAGCGTTTGAGTCGCTTCTCGGTTTCAGACAGTACTGTTCCAGACATCAATGCTCCAAACATCAATGATCAACTCCTCGGTCCTGTTCTGTCCCATGTAGGATGCTGATGAAGGCGGTTGTGTTGTTGGCTGTTTTGTTGTTCATTATCACTCACCGTCTCCCTTTATCTTCGCTGTTTTACTTCTCTTCTGGCGCATTATGATATACTTGACTATGACCCACGGCATTGCACCTATGGCAGCTCCCAATGTATTCATAATCACATCTGTTCCCTGCGCGACACCGGTTCCGGCAAGGTACTGCCAAGATTCGATAATTATCGAGATGATGAAGGAGATAAGAATCGACCACGGGCCAATGAGGACAGTGAGAGATAGTCCGAGTGGATAATAGAGCAACGCATTCATGAACATTTCGCGGTAGAATTCGCTACCTTTTGATGCTGCAAAGACGAATGTGTGGTTATCAGAAGGGAGTCTTCCAAGCATAGTATGTGATAAAACGCCGTAGCTTGCAACGAGTAAGAGGATAGTTGCTATAGTTTTGGTCAGGCGTACATTATTCCTGGTAACGTAGAGCACTGCAGTATACGCCAGGAAGATGAGGATGGCGTAGATGGAGAGTGTTGATAGTTTTTGAACGTAGATATGCATTCCATCCTCCGCGGCCGAATTGCCGTCTTTCACATGCCTAGTAGATTAACGGAGTTGCCCTTTTCACGCATGAGTACAAAGTATTTTTCACAGATTAAAAGAGAAAGCACAGCATTCTCTGGAACAGTAGTTTTTCGGCTATACAGATGATCCCGAAGATAGGCTAAAAAGAACGCTTGATTACTCGAAAGCATCTATTCTCTCCATTTTATTCTATTGTTAATGGCAGTTATAAAATCAACTCAGTAATCAGCATTTTACATTTTCATAATTCACTTGATGCCCATATTTTTTAGGTATTAAATAATCTTCACCATAAAGCATCGTCAAATAATCGTTCGAATTCTTTGGGCCCCAAAACCAATAACCTTCAAATTCATACTCTCCACGCTCATCAAAAAAACTTTTATGTTCAATTGGTCTTTTATTACTCACATTACTAAGGCCAAAGTATTCATTTGATTTTTTACTCCCTAAGCTTTTAACCGTCCAAATAAGGAAACGATCGATTTTCAATGCAATGGTTTTGGGAATGCTTTCCATCCATTTCCGCTTGGGCGGTTCTTTTCTTGCATTAATAAATCGGCATCTAAAACTATGTAAAATGATACTTACGAAATATTGAAGGTTCTTGCCAATAGAAGTGTTGTTTGCATTAACAAGTGGAAATATATCTACCCAGATTCCCTGATGTATATTCAGATTCTCCAAAATATTTTCTTTCATGACAGTATTATTCTTTCGAATTTTAAAAAACAAAAAAGGTGTCTCATAGTCAGTTTCAACCGATTGAAAAAAGAACTCATCTTTATTAATATACTTTTCCAATTCCAAGGCACCTTCAAGTGTCATGGTAATATCCGAATCATCATCCCACGGTATAAAACCTTTGTGTCTTACCGCTCCAAGAAAAGTTCCAGAAGATAACTGATAAGGAATATTGTGTTCCCGACATACTCTGTCTATTTCTCTCAGTATCTCCAATTCACAAAGCTGTATTTCTCGCAATGTTGCCATCTATCTTTTCCAGCCTTTCATTATTAAACCAGATCGGGGTTCCCGCCTCTTCCTGGGTCATAACCCACTTTTCGGTCACATAAAAATTTTCAAATATGTACTTTTTGTCTTGTTTTTCTTTTTCGGATAAAGGATAGTTTCCTATCTCAGGCAGTTTTACCGGACACAACAGTTCATGGTTTTCTTTGATTTCAGAACACACTTCGATTACAGCTTCATGAACAAGCTTATGCGTATTGTGTCCGTACTCACCTGCTGCATTGTGGAAAGCTATCGTTTTAAAGCTCCCGAGATTCAGACATTTCCGAATATGTTTTTTTGTAACTTCTCTTCTATTACTGTCATAATATGCACCATCTGATACTGTGGCATACGCCCTGAAACGTACACCGTAATACTTCATGGTCTTTTTGTAATCGGGTAGTCTGCGCAGTGACCAGCCGGTAAAAAGCAGTACAACATAAGGCTTATGTTCTTTTATGAAGGTATGGAAAAACAGAGTGTCATCATCCGGATGGGCAACAAGCAATATTGAATCTGCTTTTGGCGGTGAAATCTTATCTCTTATCTCCCAATAAACAAGGGAGCAATTGCAGAGCAGCTTTCCCGCAAAAACATATATACTGTGAAGAAATCCTCTCATATAACCCTCGATTCAATTATGCGCAATGCTCCTGCATTTCTTTGCGATCAACTCATTCATTTTGTGTACTGGGGCTGCGATCAGTACTGAAATTATGATCGTAAGTACTGTCCAGATGAAACCGTTCTGGACATGGAGAGAGTTTTTCAGGAGCGTCATTACCAGTCCATGTATCAGATATATTTCAAGAGAAATGCCGCCAAGCCGGTTCCACAGCTTCATGCTTGGCCGGCATTTAAAGGAAAGTACAACAAGCAAAACAACTGACATAGGCGAACTGATCAGTCTGAAAATAATTCTGATGATTTCGGCCACTTTCTCCGAACAAACTCTGTCAGTAATAACCGGAGTTCCATAGAAAAAGCAAAACAAAACCGTAGCGATCAAAAGTGCATATTTATACTTTTTTTCTAACAGCTCATCTAACTCGTCCTTGTTGTAAGCCCAGATCATTCCCAGAGAAAAGCCGAAATTGGAAAGATACCACATTGGAGAAAAGTCAAGCAACTTCAAAACGACAAAATACAATACCTGAAAAACAAACACGGCTATGATCTTATCTGACAACTTTTCTATTTTCCTGCATTTGAATATACAATAGAACGCCAGATAAAACTCGATCAATACGATCATATACCAAGAATTACTTGCAATGCCCGATATAAAAATCGACTTGAAAATATTCCAAAGGGTATATGTCTTTCCTGTGATAATACCCGCCAATAAATAGAGAAGGATATCGAGGAGATAAACGATAATAAGATAAAGCACTCTTTTTACAAGGAATCCGTTTAGGTATGTAACCTTCTTCTTATTATATTGGATTAAAAGCCCATATCCGGAAAGGAAGAAGAAAAAAGTAACCAGCAAGTATCCGGCCACAGGAAGCTTACTAAAAAACATTCCGTTGTCTTCTGAAATTCTCTCTGAAAGATGGTGCATAATGATCCCTACAGCGGCAATACCACGCATATTTGTCGTGTGTTCAACCGACATATAATCATCATCAACTGGAAGCGGAGTACGATGAACACAGGAAGCAATAATCAATATGCAGTATACAAAAAACAAAATATCAATAAGCATTAGTAAAAATATCTCATCCAACGGAAATTCTTTTTATCTTTAATTTTCAGAATAATCGATGTCAGCAGCAAACCCATAGCAACCGTAAATATAAATTTCCCCAGGCAGGGAATGGTGATCTTTCGTGCCCACTCAACGAATTCGCAAACATATAAAAGAAGAAACTGGGAGAAGAAAATGATTGTTGATGCGATTCGGAGATATTTTGTATTTTTTACTATCACATTCCAGTTTGCCAGAGATGGAAACATACGGAATACGCACGGCAGAAGCATAATGTAGCAATCGCTTGATTTTTGCAGCTCAAATACATTTACAAACAAAATTTCTGCCAAAAGTGCAATGAGGCAACAAGCCGTACTGAACCCCCCCTACTTTGCTGTCAACGTCGTTATGGGCAAAAAAACGTCCTATCGCAAAGTAAGGAATACCGACAAGGAAGCTGCAGTATGGACTTGCAAACAAAAGTTCATATTTTTCATAAAACCCGTCCATGCCAAGAGGCGTCATGAGTTTCCCGTAGGCACTTGAAAAAGTAACCCAAAGATAGACAATAACAGATATACCGATTGTAAGTCCTTTCCGGGTCTTCTCTGGAAGCTGCTCAAGCTTATAATAAACAAGTGCAGAGAAAATGCATGACACAATAAACCATGAGCCGCCGAAAGTCGATGTCACAAAGAATGATCTAACAAACCGAAAAACTGTTTCTCCGATGGGATAGTGGCTGCAAATAAACCGGTCAAAAATCGTTTTGGGAATAGACACGATAAACCATGCTGCGTAAAGAACAAGCAGTCTTTTGATATATTTCTTTGTCCCCTCCCAGGTGACTTCTTTACCGAAGAAAAAGAACGCTGAGATCACAAAAAACAGCGGTACAGCCAACCGGAACAGGCCACAACAGATCAGGCTGTTCGCCATCGGACTGAAATCCCACAGCGCATCCGCATGAAGCGCAACAACGCAGATGCTGGCTATAAATTTTGTCAAGTCAAGAGAGTCGTAATTCCTAGTCATGTTCCCTCCCCCGTGTTATTAGCGTTTATCATGGGTAATAACATTCAAGTTTCTATCTATTGCTTAACATTAATTTCTTAAGGAACCGCTGAATAAATCGCATATGTTGAGCAAAGCACTCAGTTCGGGCATTTTTTGAAAGTAAAATTTGCCGTTGAGGGCTAAAAACACCGTTATATCTCGTCTTGCTGTGAAAATCTTTCGCGTTTTCCACGAAAAAGGGTGCAATGACCCCTTACCATGCTGCGGCGAGTGTCTGCCCGCGACTGCACCAATGCGTATAAAATAGCGCTGGCAAAGAGCACATACCGTCGGTTCTCGTTCTTTGCCAGTCCCTTGTATGCTACCTTTCGATAGCCAAACAAGCGCTTGATTATGCGGAAGGGATGCTCCACCTTGCAGCGGACGGAGGATTTCGCGTGTTCTATGATGCGGTCCCAATCGGCAGAATTGCCAGATACCTTCTGCAAACTGCTCGGACGGCGGTTGATACGATAGTCGATGCTGGACAGGTGCGCGTCGGTTACGATCTCTTCCCGTTTCTCAATGCCAAGGTACCTAGAGTCTCCATAGACGACTTCATCGTCCTCGCGTATGAGTTTTGATGTGACCTGTATGTCGTGGACGTTTGCGGGTGTGACCTCGATCGTATGCACGAGTCCGCTGAACGCATCGACCCCAACGTGACACTTCATGCCGAAGCGCCATTCATAGCCCTTCTTCGTCTGGTGCATCTCGGGATCGCGCTTCTTTTCCGCGTTCTTGGTGGACGGCGGTGCGTTGATGATGGTTGCGTCGACCACAGTCCCGCCCTTGAGCATATGCCCGGTTTCCACCATGATGCGGTTGATGGCGTCGAAAAACAGCTTGTTCAGACCATTCTGCTCCAGCAGACGGCGGAACTTCAACAGCGTTGTCGCGTCGGGCACATCCTGCTCCAGAAAGTTGATTCCGACGAACTTCCGCATGGCGTAGCTGTCGTAGATCGCGTCCTCTGTTCCTTCGTCGGACAGATTGAACCATATTAGCAGCAGATACATCCGCAGCATGAGTTCAATCTCCTTGGGCGGACGGCCGCGCTTTCCACTGGGATAAAAGGGCATGATGATACCAACCCATTCATCCCACGGAATGATCTCATCCATGATTTCAAGGAACTCCTCGCGCTTGGTTTTACGCTTTTGGTTGCTGTACTCAAGAACGTCTGCTGCTTCATATCCGGCACCGCCTTCTTTTCTGGTGCCTCTATTATACCATATCTGACCCTGTTTGGGGTGGATTAATTCAGCGCTTCCTTAATATGTGAAGACAAAAAATTGACTGCTATCGCGCAGACCATCATGATGATCATAATCAAGGAAATATTTACCAAACGGTTTGATGTGATTTCCATAAGTGAGAAGGGTCCCATAATGAAAAACAGATGCACAAGATAGATATCATAAGAAAGTTTATCAGAAATCGAACAAAGACGTTTTAGACCAATGAATACCCCCCTCCATCCAAACTCAAATAAGACAAAAACATTTTTATCAGAATAAATATGCTGCTTCCTAAACAGGTATGAAAATAATTACACACCTGCTTATACAGCGTTAAAACAAATCCGCTTGTAATATTGATTCCTAATACATAGTCAATAAATATTTGTATCGTATTACATACAAATGTCATAAAAAATAAAACAAAAACAAATCTTTTATACAGTTCTTTATCATCTATGACCTCAAGGCGACTGATAAAAAAACCTAAAATATAACAAGATACCCATGCAGAGTTAAAATACCCCAAAAAAGTCCATGATACGACGAAAACAAGTATCATGATAACAAAAACTTTATTATCAGATGATTATCCACAAACAATTCATCAAAAACTCTCGATAACAGCGGGGTAACTAAATAACAAAATAGACAATATGGTATATACCAAAGATGAATACTCCCTCCTCCGAGATTTTTATATGCTAGCAAAACATATATAGCCTTTTTGAAAGATATTTCATTTGGTAAAAAGAGAAAATACAATGTAATAATAGGTACAACCACGATATAGTAATCTACTAAAATTTTAACGAATTGCTTTTTTATGAAGTGAAGATCGTTGTTTGTGAAACTCCTTTTGGCATACAGATAGCCTGACATAAATAGGAATATTTGAACCCCAACATTGAGCCACCATGCGATTTCATAATTGAGGTATTGCAAAAAATGGCATGCAATAATCATCAGAGTAGATATCAATCGAATAATACTTATTTTTATATCTCTTTCTTTATCATATATTGACAAATCAAGATTGAAAAAACCAGTAATATTCATAATAATAGTCTCCGTATAGCAGTTGCATCATCATATTCTAATTGTATCTTCTCCGCGAAGAAATGCTTCCGTAAGCTTTGAAATTGATATAACCTCTGCATCTGTAACCGCACAACTTGTATATCCTTTACATACACGGTTGGAAAAAGCCGCAATTTCATAGCGAATCCCTTCTCCGTCCAACTGATAAAAAAACCGTTTATTCTCTGTGGTATTTTCGAAACGTAACTCAAAATAGTCCGTTTTCCACCACGGTGCAGGAACATAGATATAGCCTTTAGTCCCTGTAATAATTAACTCTCCTTCAGATTTTGCAGCACTTGCAAGTTTAATGGAAGCAACAGCTTTATCAAAAACAAATTCGACTTTTGTAAATTCATCTATTTTACAGTTTTCACAAGAATAACGCGAAATAATGCGCTTAAAGCGGTATTCTGTTCCAAGAAGCTTCATTATCGGCATCATTGCAATTGATGCCCAAGAGAAAAATGAATACTGATTATCCCGCAGACTTGTACATGTAGCATCAATAGATATTATTTCACCAATTTTCCCCGATTTTGCCATTAAAACCAGTCGATTAAAAGCTGTGAGATAAGCGGTTTTTATACTAGGCATAAGAACCAGTTTTTTTTCTTTTGCAAACTGAATCAGCTCTCGGCATTCATCCTCAGCTAAAGCAAACGGAGCTTCGCATAAAACATGTTTTCCCGCTTGAAGAGCTGATTTAATATACTCATATCTTTTTTCGGGTTCGGAAGAAATATAAACAGCATCTAACATTGAATAATCATTATTGCAGTATTTTACTGATATTCCATTAACATATTCGGCTTCTTTTATGAATTTATCAGCAGATAATGAAGAGTCTATAATGCCCATATTAATATGTCCTTGGCTTGCCCGAATCTCCGAACTTGAAATACCTTCTGTCCTTGGCAAATAAATTACTTTGCAATATGCATTTAAATAATCGAACTTTCCTTCCCAGTCAGAACCCAGAGTAAAAATATCAATTCCATACCGTATGATATCGTCAATTTTCTGCCCGTCATATTCTTCTACTATGACTTCATCTGCTAAACCAGTAGCAATGACTGCATTTACTCGTTCCATCAAAGTTTGTCGATTGTTAATCTTCCCTCTTGATTTGTCGTAATCATCCGAAGTTACCCCGACAATCAGATAATCCCCAAGTGCTTTGGCCCTCTCCAGAAGTTTAATATGGCCATAATGCAGCAAATCATAGGTCCCATATGTAATAACCTTAACCATGATATGTATCCACCAACAAATAATCTCTTAACTTAATTCTGCCAACTACCGGATACTTCCTTTCCTCATAGTTCTCCGTTGGCAGGAAACCGTTACGCAGAGCTACTTTTTGCGATGCAATATTATCATCGCGAATAGATACTTTTATCGGAAAGCGAAATTCCTTTGCAAGCTCAATGCCCATATTAAGCGCAGCAGACGCGTACCCTTTCCTCTGATATGGCTGGGAGACACTGTAACCTATCTCTACAGCATTTTCTCTCATAATCAGTTGGAGGAAACCGACGGTAGTATTATCCTCAACAGTCTGTATCAAGTAGTTTCGCCGGTCTCCAGGGTTCTCAAATCTTGCGGACGCTGTTCTTTTTAAAAAACCAAGTTGAAATGACTCTCTTTCAGGTTTTGAAGTGTAGCCGTTCCAATATATATCTGTCGGATCGCTTCTCACTTGATAATATTCTTCAAAATCTTCTGTTGTTGTAGGTTTAAGAAAAACGATCTGACTCTTATTCATATACAATATTTATCTTACCTAAAGCTTCATTACATATGGAAATTGCTTTTTCCTTAGAATCAGCACACGCAACAGCAAAGCCTATAAGGTCATTGTTGCTGACTCCTTCGTGATAAGTATCTCCAACTTTACAGCTCATTACAACTTTAATGATACCCGGTATTTGCTTAGCTTCTTCCACTCCAGTAATGCTTTTTATTTTTCCTTCTTTTGAGAGAATGCACATCATTCCTGTCGGCCCTTTGGGTACAGTTCTTTTCAAGACAAAATCTTCACCAAGAGCAAAACGAATGACAGCTTCCTGAAGATGATATCCAGAAGATGATTCCAAAAGATCTGCATCAACATAATGACCGCCCATCCGTCCTCCAATTTCTACCATTTTCAGGCCCGTAGGAGTCCATTTTATTTCTGCATGACCTGCACAATTGTTCAATCCAATAGCTCTTGCCGCATCACACGCCAATTTTTTTGCTGCTTCTTGTACATCAGTTGGCAACTCTAATGGCTGAGCCTGACCGATTTCGACATAGTGCGGAGCACCATTAGTAATTTTATCTGTTAACTGAAGAGCAACAGGGTTCGTTTTCTCAACACCTAACTCAACACTGAATTCGGGACCATACATAAACTCTTCTATCAATACTTCTTTTGAGTCGCTGGCTTTCATACTGATTTCTACACCTCGGCTCAAGTTTTCCTCTTTCTCAACAAAAAAGATTCCTCGGCTGGCAGATTTGTCGGCAGGTTTAGTTATTACCGGAAATGGGATATTCGTTCTAATTGGATCTCCTTCACGGATCACCTCATAATCAGGCGCTGCAACACCATGCTTAAAGAACTCTTTTATCATTTCAATTTTATTCGTCGCCTTTTTTGCCACTTCTTGACTGAAAAAAGGAAGTCCTAATTTGTCAGCAATATATGCAGCCGTTACAACACCAACTTCACATGTACCGACAGTAATTCCCTCTGCTTTGAAATCTGTTGCGATTTTCAACACTTTATCTTTATCTAACAGGCTGCAGTTGAAAAATTCATCTGCATACTCTTTGCCCGGAGCCTCCTTGTTGATATCAACTACACCAACATAAGCTCCTAGTTCTTTTGCCAAGGCAATAAACGGAACCTGAAAATGAGAAGCTCCTAATATCAATAACCTTTTTTTCATCTTTTTCCTCCACTTCAAAAATTCTGGCCAATATAGCATGTGACAATGACGGTTTAAATTAATTTTCTTTGTTTCATGTCATTTAGTGCATCGATTAGGATATCATAATCTTCTTTATTTAGACAGCCCAAATGACCTACTCTGAATATTGAATCTCTCATTTCGCCGCCGTTGGGGCAGACCCAGACACCGTATTCATCCTTTAGTATGGTGAAAATATCATACGCAGATGCCGTTGTCGGGTGCAGAGGAGTTACCGCATTAGACATGGATTTCGAAACGATCTCAAACGGTAAATCCTTTATCTGACTTCGGAAATACTCTGCCAACTCTGCCATTCTTGCCGTCTCGGCCTCAACGCCGCCCGCGGCCTCAATTTCTCTCAGGCGGGCATGGATCTGTAGCAGCGTTCCCACGGCAGGAGTAAACGGTGTCTGACCCCTTTCCTGATTTTTCAAGGCATCCTTCAGATCGAAATACATACACTTGGGGTCATTTTTCTCCACGCGTTCAACGGCTTTCGGAGATAAAACAATGATCGATACTCCGGGAGGACAAGCTAGCGCTTTCTGAGAGCCTGTTATCATAACGTCAGCACCCAGCTTCGCCATGTTAAATTCATCCGCAAGAAAAGAGCTGATAGCATCCACAATGAGGAAAATACCGTTTCTTCTGCAGAACTCAGCGATCATGTTTATATCATAATGGACGCCGGTAGAGGTTTCATGTACATTCACGAGGAACGAGGTATAGCCCTGTCCGTCGTACGGCCTCAGTTCATCTTCCGACAAAGCCTTCCCAACAGGAAGCTTTATTTCCGAGTAGGGAATCTCATGAATCTTCAGCATTTCGACAAAGCGATGACCGAAGCTACCGCCGTTGACGACAATGGCTTTATCTTTGGAAGTGAGAGTATTCATAATGACAGCTTCCATGGAGGCCGTCCCGGAGCCAGTAATGAAAACGACCTTGGCACCGTCAGTTGCTTTCGAAAACTTCAACATCAGCCGTTCGTTCTCCAACATGATTTCGGAAAATTCTGGGGTCCTGAAATATGGAACATTTTCAGCTCCGATAGCTCTTACAACTTTATTTGATTGCACTGGGCCTACAGTAAAATTAATCATAATCATCCCTCCTCGTATATTCATTACATACATATAATAAGTTTTTATATCATTTTTTATTGATGTATCTATTGATTTTGTTTATGTCTAATTTCTTATTTTCGATCATGTGAACCATATGTGATTTTCTCCTCTCGACTGGCGGGAGTTGCATATATGTGTCTCCATATCCCCGACGAAGAATTCTCTCATATTCCTCAGAGGCATACACATATGTATTCTCGAACGGCAGCTTCACGGCTTTACTGTACCAGCAGCGATCCCATGTAGCTTTTTTGTATCCGGAAATAGAGCCCCAGTCTACCAACCATCCCGTATCGTGCTTTTCTGCAAGCATTGCTTTTGTCTGAATGATAGTAAGCGTCTGCAGAGGGATTATGCTGAAAACTGAAAGCAATATTCGCTTAAACAGATTGTGTGGCGTATAACAATCTATATAGGGAGCCTCTCTGGAGGCTTTGTAGAGTTTTACCGGACGAACCTAACGGATGATCTTATTTTGAAAATATCTGAAAAGCTTCCTTGTCCATTGGACGTCTCCTGTGCTTTGAGTTTGGCTTGCAACACCTTGCTCATTTAGCACAGGAGGCTTTTATTTCCGCATACCCGATACGTCTTCTTCCAGTCGCCCCAGCATAGCTGGGGGATTAGGGTTTTCATTTATTTAAATAATAGAACAAAACAGCGCAAAAAACGCAGGAAACAATAAACCATGATCCGCTAAATGTTGGTGTTACAAAAAACGATCTAATAAATCGGAACAGCGTTTCTCCAAAAGGGTAACTACTGCAAATAAACCGATCAAGAATTGTTTTTGGCATAGAAACCACAAACCATGCAGCATACAAGGTCAATAGGCGCTTGCAATATCGTTTTGTTGCCTCCCAGGAGACAGGCTTAGAGTACAAAAAGTACGCAGATGTTGTAAAAAAGAAAGGTACACCTAGCCTAGATAATCCGCAACAAACAACTGTATTCAGCCATGGACTTATGTCGAGTAAAGCTTCTGCATGAAGCGCAACAATCAAAATACTCATGCAGAATTTTACAAGGTCTATAGAATCATAGTTCTTCTGAGCCATTTACCTCTCCATCGTATCCTCGAAGGATTTTATTTACTCCAACAACAGTAACATTATCAGGAACATCCTTGGTCACCACAGCGCCAGCGCCAATCGTGACATTACTCCCAATCGTAATTGCTCCTATAATTGAGCTGTTTGCTCCAAAGACGCAATTATCACCACACTTTGCATGTCTTCTGCCAGTTGGATTCTGCCGGTTAGGTGAGTAACTTGCGCCAAATACTACATTAGGAAAAATAGTACATTTTTTTCCAAGAACAGTAGTATTTCCTACAACAATCCCAACGAAATGTGGAATATACAGGCCTTCTCCCAAGGTTGCCTGTGGATAGATGTTGCAGCCATATAGTCTCGTATTGCGCTTGTCCAACATCATCGCTATGAACTGGCGGAAAACCCCGCCCTTATGCCATAACCTTGATGCATATATGCACCGTCGAAGGGCCTTTCGATTCATTCCATCGCAAATGCTATCATTCCAAAAAAGAATCAATTTTGACTTTATACTCATCTCAATAGTCCTGCAGCTTTTCTCGAAGCATTGTTGAGCTGGTATTCTTAGTGTATGGAAGGTAAACAACCTCGATTCCATATGGCGCAAGTTCTCTTTCTGTCCTAATCCAACGCTCATTTCCCTTCCAGTCGTCACCAATAAACACCTTATTAATTTTGTATTTCAAGCAGATGTCAAGTTTATCAAGCGAATTGCATGGAATAACTTGATCTACAAATCGCAGGGCAGAGATAATGTCCATTCTTTCTTCCAAAGGGACAATTGCGTTCTTACTTTTATATGATTGAATCAGTTCATCTGAATTCACTCCAACAATTAAGTAATCGCACTCTCGCTTTGCGTTACGAAGTAAATTGAGGTGGCCAATATGAAACATATCATAAGTACCTTGTGTATATCCTATCGTCATTCTTAAAGTCCTACCTCACTCTTTATTTGCTCAAAGTTTAACTTAATACACTGAAACTTACGAACGCCATGATCAATTTGCTTTTCAGGTGGTGGGGGTGTCATATAGTTTTTACCATAGAGCCTCTCCAAGATCATCTCCGGGTGTTCCTCTGCCCAAACATAAGTATTCTCAAAAGGCATTTTCTGTGGTACACCGAATGCTTCCTTCGGATAAGTGGCTTTCTTATAGGAATAAGCAGCACCCCAGTTTACTACATAATCCCCCTCTTTTTTTTCCGCAGTAAGAGTCTTATATAACAATTTATCAATAACCTTCAGCGGTAAAACACATCCCAGCGACAGTATTATTCTCTTCGCACTACTCTTCGGAGCATAGTTGCCGTGACCCAATCGGGATACTTTATACATTTTCAGGAAATACAAATAACTTTTGGTTTTATTCTGCATCTCCCTAAACACCTTTCTATCCGGATTGGTTTCATCTAATTCAAAGATATCGATTGACAGATCTGTATAATCTCCATTATCGTCCAACAAACAGACTTTTGCAAACTCCTGATAAAAAAAAGGATCATTCTCGCGAGTTCTGATAACTAACGGTGCTTTCAGTTCTTTCTCGCATGCTTCAACAAAGCGCTTATAGTCCTTTCTGAAAATCATCAAATCAATATCGTCATCCCATGGTATCATGCCCTTATGCCGAACCATGCCCAGACAAGTACCACCGCTGGCATAAATATTTATTTGATGCTTTTCAGTTATGTCATATAGCTTTCTGAGCATATATAATAGATAGATTTTCGCTTCTGCTTTATCCATCAAAAGCCCAGCCTTCATAGACTTTCAATCCTCCATATTACTATTTCTTCGCTATGCTTTTACATACCTGCACAGCTCTCCCTAGTATCATCTTTTGCTCCGGAACGAAATAGCCAAAAGCTATCAGTATTCCTGATGAAACACCCAATGATACGACGCCTCGTAAGAGCAATGCGTGCAATCCTTGAGCTGCTGGCAGATATGTGCAAAAAAAAGAAGAACTAATAGCCGCTATTACGACAATAATTACATAAACAGCATAGCGGATATAATACTTGCCAGCATTTTTTTTCATTCCGTGATGCAAAACCAGCCATGGATCATACCAAACAAGCGTTAGTGTCCGTGCAATAAGCGTTCCCATCAGAGTTCCTATTAGTCCAACTCGATTAACCAACACAAATGAAAAGAACAAGTTAAAGGCAGCTGTAAATGCTGGGCGAATCCATCCTTTTTGGAATATCCCCATCGCATTGCGGAACGTAGCAACGTTCATACCGAACCCATACATCAAGAAATTCAAAAGCATGATATAAATACAGCCAGCATCTAGTGTATAGCCAATCCACCAAAATGTAAACTCAGATAAGAAAGGAACAAGCGTTGCTGTGCAAATGCCATAAATCAAAAAAGTGAAATGAAAAGACTGATAAAAAACCTTCTCAAGTTCATCCTTCCCACTGGATGCATTAAGGTCACCTATGCTAGCAATCATTCCATCATTAAATACTCCCAGTAATTCATTTAATGCGCTTAAAAGCATTGTAACGCTTCCATAGATTGCGGTAACTGTAACATCAACAAACTTGCTTATCAGGAAAGTATCAATAGTTGCGTCTATAGTCCTGCACAGCTTATAAGCAGATAGGGCACCAACATCCTTAATAATGCCATTGCGCTCTGATTTATTCAGCTGTTGTCTTGATCTCCATGATTCACTGTATCGTTTGTTTGATACTATCCCGTTAATCAAGCCGTTTAACAAGATTGTAACCAGCGCAGCTAGAAGGTATAAATATATATTTTTATAAACTGCGAGTGCAATTATCTGTAATCCATTTCTCAGGATAATACATATATGTTGAACAATCGTTGTTATATATCTGTCCTGCTTGGCAATCAGCAAGATACTCTTATAGTTTAAGCAATGATTTACAACGCTAGTAAGAAGAACAATTATGTACAATGACCACAGCGGCTCGGGGAATGTTGGAGCCTTTTTGATAAAAAAATCTAGGAATGGAATAAAGCATAGACCGGCAGTCCCAACAATAGCACCTATAGCAAAGCAAAGCTTCTTGTAAACAGTTAGATATAGTTCTGTCCTCGATCTATCGTTTGCTGCAATAGACTTGTACAGTCTATATAAAATTGCATTGTTAAAGCCTAGTTCTGCTAAGTTCAATATGCTTAAAATGTCTGAGAATAGTGTGTTGATACCAGCATATTCCAACCCGAGTAATCGGATAAATAGGGCCCGTAAGACAAAACTTAGTAAACTGTTTAAAACAGAGCAACCGAGCCCAACTATTGAGTTTACTGCGGTCTTTCCTGTTCTTGACATCTATATGCGCTCCTAGAAAACACGATCTTATAATCTTCGAATTAATCTACAATTCTGTGAGCAGATCACCTTAACGTCAGGACTCTGCGTAAAAATGCAGCAATTCTATTGCTCCAGGCATCCATAGAGAACCGATCGAGAATAATCTCACGGTTTTTTTCCTGACTATTTTTGCTAACCAGCTCACTGGCGCATTTCTCTATTTGTTCAGCCAAGGAATTGGCGTTTTCTGAAATGAATGGATACGTCATTTTAAACTCAGCCAACAGCTGATTCCCCGGAATCTTAGAGTACACAACCGGCAAGCCCGAATATAGCCCTTCCAAATTTGCGAAAGAAAGGCCTTCTGATCTGCTAGCACTGATCAGAATGTCCGCCTGACAAAACAAGTCTTTAATATTATCTGTAGGCTCCAACAATTCAACCCACTCTGGGGCATTCCCTGAATAACGCTCCTCGATATACTCATAGGTGTGTTTTTGGGCGGAGGCCATCAAAATAAAGCGCACTCTGTTTTTATTTAACTTTTCAACTGCATCTAAGGCGAGATCAAGCCCCTTAATAATAGGCTGATATGCAAAGATCAATAAATGTATCGGTGTTTGAAATGCTGTAGCTTGTTTCGGAATTAAACGATCTATATTGATAGCATTTGCAATCCATTCACATGTATATTTAGTATGCAAAGAATTAATCGCTTTAGCGGCACTTTCTGAAACTGCAATATGATACGTTTTTCCAAAGCCTAGCAGATTGTACTTTGCCCAGTACTTGAGCCTGGATCTTTTCTTTGATAGGTCCAACCCCATCTCGAAATGCCAAATCATAGGCAACCCTGGCATTGCGAATCTCCCGGTAATTTCCCATCCAGACATTCTGGAGTACAGCAAAATAGCATGCTCAGTCTTACAAATACTTCGGATTCTCCTGACATTATCATACGAGTAAGGCTTGTAGGGGATAAAATACACTGAGTCTGAGATGTTTTTCATGGTTTCAACCCAAGCATACTTTTCTACGAAATCAGGGAAGATATATACTGTTCTAAAACCCATCTGCTTAATAACTTTATCATATGCGATAAGGGATGGTATAAAGTTTCCAGAATATGGCCCACCATAACTGGCTACCATTATAATTGATTCCTTTTTAAGCATCCCGTAACAATTCCTCTACCGCTGAAACTGTTTCTTTTGTCTTAAACTTTGAGCCTCGTCTCTTTGCTTGTTCAGCATAATAATTACGCACTTCTGCAGACTCAAGCATCTGTTTGATTCCTTTATATAAGCCTTCTTCGCTGTTTTCTACCACAATTCCATACTCGTTCTTCTCACCCAAAAGCTCATTTGCACCTGAGACCATTGTACTTACAACCGGAACGCCTAAAATAAGTGCTTCCGTCACTGCTGTTGAGAATCCTTCCCGTAAGGAAGAGCACACAAACAAGTCAGCTTTTGCAAGATACTTATATGGATTCTCTTTTAGCCCCATCAAAGTAGCAGTATTTGAAAGATTATTAGATTCGATATACTGTTGTAATGTCTTTTTTTGTGAACCAGTGCCAATAATATACAGCGCATGTGTGAGGCCTTCATCAATTAAACGTTTATGCGTTTTCAATAATCTATCATAACCCTTTACTGGGTCTAATTTCCCTACTGAAACAACAATAGGAACTTTTGTATCACGCTGCATATCCTCTGCTGGCTCTAATGATTTCGATTTGATATACTCTGAATCGATCACGTTGTATAATACGGTAGTATTGCTCTTGAAATAATCGGAGATTCTAGTCAGAGCTTCCTTAACTTCCTTTGAAACACACACAATTGTATTCAATCGGGCATAAGATTTTACAGCCAATTGTTTAGTTAGGAAACCAACCTTGAAGTCTTTTATCGTTTGCGGTGCGGTGTGAAACCACGAAATTATTTTTGTATCTGCAAATGGACATCCAGCAACAATTCTTGCCGTTGGCCCTTCTAAAAAAGAAACTACTATATCGTAGTGTTCCTTGACAATTAACTTATATAGTGCTTTGGGCGAAAAAAGCATCATTAACCATGAGTTTCCTCTAAATTGATGCTTTAGGAAGGTTTTATATCGAACAGCCTGATGCAAGTACTGTTTATTAATACCCTCGTCAAACAGCGTTTGAACTGTAATATCAAATTCTTTTTTGTTTAGAAAGTTTACCAGATTTGTAAGAACTTTTTCCGCTCCACCGTGCCCCAATGTGGGAATTAAAAACAAGATAGTTTTCAATGTTTCCTCCCTAACCAAATATACTAAAATCCAAGTAAAGAAATCTAAAGTAACCGCGGCTGTTTGAAAGGATTATTTCAGTAGCAAAAAGTGCAAAGTAAAGAAGCACAGCAAGTATTTTTATCACTTGTCTATTGGCGCCTTCAAAAACCTTATCAATAACAAATGGTAACGATATAACTGTAGCATGTCTCATATACATGCCAATTCGAGCATACTGAGCCATAGTAGTTGCAAGAACCATAAATGCAAAGCTAATAGCTTGCATATTAATTAATACATCCATCGGTCGGTTTTTTCCTATATCACCCTTGTTCTTAAAATGATAATATAACCCGAGAGAGAAAGGTACTGCTGCAATGAATACATTTATGATATTAGCACCAACATAATTATTTAGGTAACCGGTATAACTATCTGCGAAAAAACGGCCAATAAGACTATTAATCAATCCAGGAAAAACAGCAGAAAATGCGCAGAAGCCAACTAATCCACCTAAAAGAGTATTCCACCGTCTTCCAGAGAAAACAAAATACAGTGGTATCATTATTATTGCTGATTTATGTATGGTACTTGATAGCAAAACAACAAGTATATATCTTATTGTCTTCTTTTCCACCGCAAACGGAAATGCAAAGGATATAATTGACGCTGCTATCAATTGCCTAATTCCATTCATATTTGATATAAATGAAGACACAAAATATAGATACAGTGAGAACGCTAAATTATATGAATATTTTGAAAGAAATCGAAAGTCGGCAAAAACGATAAAAACAGATGAAACAAGAATAATAAACTGTGGATGTTTATTAATTTTCCTTAACAGCCACATTAGATAAACATACCCAGGCTCAATATCTATATTCAACGAATCAGTTAATCGATCACTCAAGTCTGCATATATGCCCTTATAATTAAATGTATCCTGGTAGCCAAATCTAAACCCTTCAACAATAATCAACGTTAATGCAAATGCAATCAATACAAATTTATTATAACTATTTTCGTCTTCTCCCGAGTATGAGAAATGCGCTTTCCTTCGTCTTGTCGCAAAAAGAGTCAGGCAAAAGAATAATGCAATTATTGTTGTCAATACTATCAATTTCATAGAAAACCTCTATCGCCTCGTCTTATGCAAAACCTCATAAATAAACCCTGGCAATAATCCAACCAAAATCGGTCTCAGGCAAAATACGTATCTTATTGGTGACAGTCTTAATTTTCTTACAGCAGAAGCTCCTACCCGTGCCTCATTGATTCTATACTTAAATTTTCTCCTCCTGTAGGCACTTCTATCGTCTCTCATTTTATAAAGAGGTTTTTCAAGATTATAACCTCGAAAACCATTTCCATACATCTTAATCCATAAATCCCAGTCCTCAACTCGAATCCTACTTTTTGTTTCTGTATATCCGCCAACTGCCATATACGCTTGACGTCTCACCATGCAGGGAGCATGGGGGTGTATTGTTCCTAATACAAGATTCTTAGGATTTGGTTCGCCACGCCCAACCCCTCGACGAAATTCTCCGTTTTCATCGAAATAAATCATTGGGCAACTGACAATGGCATATTCAGGATGGGACTCAAGAAATTGATACTCCTTCTCCAACCGTAAAGGGAGCGAGATATCATCTCCATCCATACGGGCGATATATCTTCCTCTCGCAACTTTTAAGCAATTATTCAAAGTTTGATTTAATCCCTGGTTTTTACTGTTCTTAAGCAAGACTATTTTTTCAGGAAATTTTCTGCGATATGCCTCCGCAACAGAATAGGTTTGATCTGTAGAACCATCATCGCACATGATTAATTCCCAGTCGGTAAATGACTGAGCTAAAATGGAATCTATTGCTTCGCCGAGTGTCTTCTCACAATTATATATTCCCATTAAGATTGATATTTCAACCGTTGCCATCTATAGTCATCCTTTTGTTTATATAACGCGAAAACATTCTTTATTAATCTTCGCTTGGCTAAAGCAAAGTGTATTTTATAATTGAAGAAGCTGTTTTCTGTCTTCAAGTATTCTTTTGAACAATTCCTTCTGCTCAAAATTCTGAGCCGCAAATAGAACTCCGTTCTCGCCATATTTTTTGCACTGTTCTGGCGAATTGAGCAGGTTTTCCATTGCTGTGCATAATGCGTCAACATCTTTTGGTGGAACTACTATTCCTGTAACGTCTTTCTGCATACCATCAATAGGACCTGGTATATCAGTTACAATAACGGGCACCCCCATGGCCTCCGCTTCAACTACACCCATGCCAAACCCTTCTCGATAACTCGGAAGAACGTAGCAATCCATCGCTGAAAGCATTTGCTCCACAATGTCTGAATAGCCTGTATAGATTACATTATTATTGTTTTTTGACCATTCATACAAACCTTGGTTAACTGTTTCGTCGGACTCATCTCGACCAACCATCATAAGATAAATCTTCTCATTCTTATCGAGCAATCGTTTTACAGTTTCAAATAATTCATTAACACCCTTATCCCTTGTTATCCTTCCAACGAACCCAAATACAAATGCGTTTTCTGGAATACCATACTGTTTTCTGATATTTTCTCGATATTCATTTCTATGTGTATAATCAAACTTGCGTAAGTCAACTCCGCACGCGCTTCCATGCCAAATCACAGATCCTTTGCTCATTGGGTATAGTTTTTCCTCGTGTGCAAACTTCAAATTACTATTACTATCGGGTTCTATCCATGTAGATAGCCAGCAGACAATTTTTTCAATAGTCTTAAAAATGCCTCGCTTCAACCCAGAAAAACCAACATAAGCCATACCCCATTGACAATAAAGGCGAACAGGAATACCTGCCAGTTTTGCGGCAACTGAGGCATACAAGGATGCATTTGGCGTTGAATATTGAACGAGATCAAAGTGCTCCTGTTTAAATATCCTAAACATACGGAACATTGCCTTTACACCTGTGACACTTATTCCTCGCTCCATGTGAACCGAATGATAGTGTAGGTACTCTGGCAAATTATATCTGAACGCCTCATCCTCACTACAAATAAAGTGAATCTCCCAATCTGTGTGCCTATGGATATATATTGCTGTTTTCAGCACAAATGATTCTATTGTTGTCGGGACAGTAGTAATGAAACATATTTTTTTCATTTCTTCTTTTCACTCCATTTAGTATCAAGTGCTTACGCCAGCTATACATTAAGAGATTCTGCGTTATAACATTCAAAAAGAGCAATCGGCATTAATATCACTTCGCCTCCATTTTCTTAATCACTACGCTGTCATACATCATCATGACAACGCCTTCTTCATAGTTTCCGATTTGAGCTTCGTTCTCCAAACCTCGTAGATTTTTATCGATCAGTTTGATAAAATCGACACCCGCGCCGTATGCGTGAAGATAGGCTCCTCCAAACCGCGGATTCACCTCAGACAAATAATACTCACCATTCTTATAGAAGAAGTCTGCATCGATTGGGCCATTGAACTTGAAATGACTCAGTGCTTCCCGTGCGAAGTCAAATAGTCTTTGATCCTTGAAAGAGATCGTCTTATTTGCCCCACCGATGGTTGTACTGATCTTGCGTTTTGTGAAGATTGCGACTGGCTTATGGCTGATGGTATCCACATAGACATCTGCATCCAGATCGAAGCACCCTTCCCCCGTCATCAGCTCCTGTGCTATCAAGCTTGGATCCTGCTCAAATGCAGCGTGGAGGGTTTCGATGTCTAATACTTTCCTCGCTCCGACGGAGCCAGAACCTGTCCTTGGCTTTACGAATACAGGAAGAGAAACTTCACTGGCATCAAGCGCAGCCTTGACTTCCTCGAAAGTTCCCCAAGTCATCGCTGTACGGATGCCTTTTTCTCTCAAATACTTAAACATCTCGTACTTATCAAAGCACAGCTTTGCTGTCTCCGTATAAGGAGCGAGAACCTCGACACCTATTTCAGCAAACCTTTCCCTGTTCTCTGCAAGTAGCATGATTTCCGGATCAATAAATGTGGTGACGGCATTAATCTGTTCCTTTTTGCAGATGCCCAAAATCACATCCATATACTCTGGTGCATCAATCCTAGGCACTATGTACTGCTTATCGGCAAAATAAAGAGCAGGTGCATATTGGCTATTATCCGTTGCAATGATCCTTGATCCCTCTTCCATAGAAGTCCGGAAATCCTTCATCAGCTCGCCACGACGCCCCACAGAAAGCATTAAATAATTCATTCTATTTTCATCCCTTCAACATGTCGCAATTATCTATAAAAAAGAGTGGTGTTCCACCAGTATGTATAAATAGAACATTTTTATTTGATATTTTGTTAGCTACTAAATACTTTTTCATTCCAGAAAATCCCTTGGCAGTATATGTTCTATCAAGATTTAATGCGTTAATACTAAATTGGTGTTGAATAGTCTCTTTCACTTCATCATCAAATTTTCCATAACCACCAATTCGATTATCAAAAACATAAAAACTAGTATTATCAATTGGGAATCCTATATATGATTCAACTGCATCAATGAGAATCTTTCTCGCTCTGTCTACCTCTCTAGCAACAGATACACCAACTAAACACTTCCCGCTTTTTCGAATACAGTTTTCCACCACCAACCCACTCATGGATGTTCCAGTTGCTAATGTGACAAATATATAGTCGAATTCGGTAGTTGTTGTTCTCTCAAACTCTATAATCTGGCTTAAAACAGTTCGATATGAATCAGTCCCTATTTTCCCGTGGCCGCCTCCATATATAAAATACGGTTTGCATATTTTTCTTAACTTTTCAAGTGTCCTATCAATTGTCTCAGAGACATTTGAAACAGGGCACTTAATGATATTCGATCCTAAAGAACTTACCATCACGCTATTGGGAGTTTCTAAATAACATTCCTCTGGGGAGATAATAAAGCATTGCATTTTGTATCTCTTCGCCATGGCAGCTACAACTCTACACAAATTAGAAGTACTTGCCCCATAAGTTACAACCGAGTCAAATCCACCTTTAATTAAATCAATAAAATAATTAGCAGCAATTCTTACTTTATTTCCACCAAATGAAAAGGGAATTAAGTCTTCTCGTTTTATGAATAAATTATTATTTTCATCTTCAATTTGTAGAATAGGAGTATCATAATAAAGAAGATGTTCTAATTCCTTAAGAATTGCACTCTTTTCCATCTCTCTGCTTCCTTCTATATACATCAAAATCGTCCTGAAGACCGGGGTCAACAACATTCTCTGATACAAAAACCTTTTTTATCGTGGTAACTAATATAGAAAAATCTTCTTTAAATGTTACATGATCAACATACTCAACATCATATTGAAATCTTTTTTCCCAAGAACGTATTGCATTTCTCCCATTAACTTGTGCCAGCCCAGTTAATCCAGGTCTAACCTCATGCCTCCGTTTTTCATATTCTGAATAAAACGGAAGATACTTAACTAGCAAAGGACGTGGACCAACGATAGACATCTCCCCTTTAACAATGTTTATAAGCTCTGGCAATTCATCAAGAGATGTCGATCTAAGCATTCTTCCGAACCTAGTCATTCGTTCAGTATCAGGCAAAAGCTCGCCTTTTTCATCCCTGGCGTCGGTCATCGTTCTGAACTTATAGAGTTTAAATACTTTTTCGTCTCGTCCTGGTCTTTCTTGTGTGAATAACACTGGTGAGCCAAGCTTAATGCGAACAAGGATGGCTGTGATCAACAGTACAGGACTCAGAACAATCAACGCCCCTGTTGCCAAAAAAGCGTCAAGAGGTCTTTTTATGTATTTCTCATAGACTCCGAACGGTTTGTGTGAACTCTTTTCAAATCGTTCAAAGATAAATGCAATTCCTGCAGCAAAAGCCGCTATAGCTACAATTGTCTCAACGATTCTCCCTATTGTTTTCATCTATAACACCCAACAGTATTATTTATTATATTGCCTCATCCGGAACAGTCTTTGAATACTTCCTTGGATTCTTCACCCAAGAATAAACGATTGAACCACAGGAGGCACCCATGATATGGTGAACCTCTTCTTGATTCTCCAAAAAGCCAGGTGCGCCATACATTCTTGCATCACCGCTATAATAACCATAGCGTAAATCTTCACATCCGCAGTACTGGCACTTTTCAATTTCTATTGTTCCAATCTTCACTTGGACGTCACCTCATTTGAAGCACCTATGTATGATCTCTATAACCCTATCCTGTTGCTCCGGTGTCATCTTATTGTCAGACGGGAGGCACAGTCCTCTTTTAAATATATCCGCACCGACATCAACTCCAGACCCAGCTATGTATGCGTTACTCCTACCACGCCCATTCCCTTCCACTGTCACGAAAGGACTGACTCTATAAATCGGCTGCATGTGCATGGGCTTCCAAATGGGACGACCCTCTGCGTTGAACGCAGCCAGCGCCGCCAGGATTTCTCCAGGACTGCTCTTGCCGGGGACGTGCTGCCACAGCTCGTCCTGCTCGCCGCGCACCGACGGGGCCATGGCGGCCTCGTCGATGATCAGGCAGCTCAGCCAGAAATTCGGGACTGACTTCTCCTGATCATACGGATTCATTTTCACCGGAAGATCTTTCAGGCCGTCACGGTAACGCTCATAAATGGCACGCTTCTGGTCGATGTGTTCAGCAAGATAGGGAATCTGCCCGCGCACGATGCCGGCGATGATGTTCGACATGCGGTAGTTGTAGCCGATCTCTTCGTGCTGATACCAGGGGGCCGCTTCCCTGCTCTGGGTGCTCCACTTGCGCACCTTGTTGGCATCTTCCAGGCTGTCGGTCAGGAACATGCCGCCGGCGGAGCCGGTGATGATCTTGTTGCCGTTGAAACTGATGCAGTTGAAATCGCCCAGCGTGCCGGTCTCGACCCACTGGCCGTTCCGCTTATAGCGCGCACCCAGGGATTCCGCCGCGTCCTCTACGATGAGGGCCTTGTGCGCGTCGGCGATTCGCTTGATCTCGTCGATTCTGCCGGGGGTGCCGTAAAGGTGAGCCAGCACGATCAGCCGCGTGTCCGGATAGAATTCAAAGGCCTTCTCCAGCGCCTCAGGGCTCATGTTCCAGGTGTCGTACTCCGTGTCGATGAAGACCGCGTCCCCATCCTCGTAGGCCACGGGGTTAATGGAGGCGTCGAAGGTCATATCTGAGCAGAAGACGCGGTGCCCCGCGAGGGTTCCGGCGTTCGGTTTTGCCTGACCGTAGAGCCGCTCGCCTGCGAGCTTGGTGGCAAGATGCAGCGCCGACGTGCCGGCGGAGAGGGCCACGGCGTATTTGCAGCCGATATACTCGGCAATCTGCTTTTCGACCTCGTTGATATTTGCGCCGACGGTAGAGACCCAGTTGGTGGAAATCGCGTCGTCCACCCAATGCTGCTCGTCGCCGTGCATGGTGGGGCTGGACAGCCAGACCTTGTTTTGAAAAGCGGTAACTCCGGCGAATCTGGGATCTGATTTGAAATCGTACATTGCTATACTCCTTTCCCTTGCCGCTCAGAAGAAACTGACCGGCTCGCCGGTTTCCTGTTCGTAGTCCGCGACCCAGGCCGCGTCCATGCTGTTGATAACGGTATGGTCCTTCTGCACTTCTGCCGTCAGTCTGCCGGAGGGCGCGGAGAGGGCCTTCACCACAAATTTTCCCGGTAGGGCGGCAATCGCCTGCTCGCTGTCTTCAAAGTCCCTGACATTGCCGTCTATGGACACGCTGATGGGCCCCTTCACCAATTGCAGCAGCTGGGCCAGTGAAATCCCGGCTGTGATCGTCTGGGTAAAGCCGGAGAAATTCTGCAGATTGAGCTTGTGCTCGCGGCAAATATCGCTGATTGCCATACGGGTCTCTGCGCGCATAAGCGGATCTGCGATGATCACGCTGCGCACGCCGTATTTTTCCGCCGCCGCGGGGATGGCTTCGATACCGTTTACGATCGGCAGGCCGTCGAAGAGCTTGCCCTTGCTGTCGCTGTGCAGATCCACAACGCACACCGGGCGGGCAATATTGCCGTCCCCCTCTTCGAGCTGGCGCAGCAGTCCGCGCGCCGTCTCTCCAGCGCCGACAATCATGACGTTGATCGTCGCCTCGCTCTTGCTGTTGGAATAGTGGGAGATGGTTTTGAGAAACAGGCGGTAAGAAAAGCGACTCAGGCAGATCAGAAACAGTTGGATGGCCGCGCCGAGGGCGTAATAGGTGATGGGCATGCGGCGGATGAACAGCAGCGTACCGGCGATGTGAATGACGCAAGTCACGATGTTCGCCAGCACCACGCGGTTCAGGTCATTCCAGCCTGCATAGCGCAATACCGCACGGTACAGGCCGAACAGGCTGAATGCGATCAAGCAGCAGACGGTGTACCATGGCGCGAATTTCAGGAACAGGGGCATAAACAGCGTCCCGGCCAGGTGAAACTCTTTGTTCACATAGAAGCGCAGAACCAAGGCCATGAAATAGGAAAAGTTGACCGCCATGATGTCGAAGAGTACCAGGAGCAGTTTCAGGCCCCAGCGCTTTCCGGTCTCAATTTTCTCACTCGACATTGTCTTCCTCCTCGCATTGAAATCAAACAAACTCTCGTTTTTATCGCGTTCCGGCTTTTATTTCTCGGCCGCACCTGACATATCCACTTTACGGATGACCAGTTCCTTATTCCCACACCCTATGCAGCCGGAATCCTTCAATCTTTCCCACTGAGCTCTTATGTTCTGGCCTTTAGAGCGAATGGACATCTGGCACTTATCGCACCAGATCTCGTAGACAACGCCATCCTGAACTTCCCCAACATCAAGCGCCTCTCCCACAGCCTTATACGGATAGTCATCCCGCAGATACGCTGGTGTGAGCTTCTCTTTCTTCTCCTCTACCACAGGTTCTTCAACTTTCTTCTGTTTTCCAAACATCTCTTTATTCTCCTATTCACGCCGTCACCGGCATTGTGTTCATCCACACACAGTCCTACGCATACCTACAGCCCCACGCATCTTCCTGAGATGCGAAAGACAGCGAGCTGGACGGTATGTCTCTGTGAGAATCTATATCAACCTGTCACCAGTGTTTTCAGCAGCTATCAATTCACCAGGTTTTTCTTTTCACCAGGTTTTTCTTTTCACCAGGTTTTTCTTTCAACGGCTATCAATTCAATCTTATTTTTCTCCCCGCCTGTAGCCCTGTGTTTATCCTGCCGATTCCAAACCCTGTAGTCTCCCACACGTTCTTTTCTGGCCCTTATATCTCAGGGCAGATAAGCTATCCTGACTGTGGATATCCACACTCTGCTCATATCGCCGTCTGCGTTCATCAGGCGGTCATATCAACAGAGCAACCGGCTCTTAATTCCCCCTGCTTTTTCTTATCGTCCGTCAATTACCCCTATTTTTATTCTCCTCCAGAGGAGGAGTTGGTGTCGTGCAGCCGAAAATGTACAAACTCATGTATGACCCTACCTCATTTACTCCGTTTTTTCGGCCTGCCCCTTATGCGATATATATGGGCGCGGAGATATGTACGCTACTATATATTGTGGTTTGGAGAGTTTTTGTACTAAGTGCGTCAGGGGATTAAGCGTTCTTACATAGGCCATCTGATTGTGAGGGAAAAGCGATATGGACATGTTCACTCCCCCCTGACGGCGTTGTCCAATACTTCCATATTTAATATGAAAGAACACCGAACCCAAGATTTCACTCAGGTTCGGTGTTCTTTCAGAAAATGCCCAAATAAGTACACTTTCAAATACATCTGAGCGGAAACCCTGATTTGTTTGCAAAACAACATAGTACTACATATAAAACAATAACATAAATGCCCGCTTTTTTCAATGCTCAATGTCCATTATTCTGTGCTTTTCTGGACGCCTCCTTTTAGACGTTTTTTCCTAAACAGTCCTCGCGTGTCCACTTGAGGAAAGTGCTCGGCGCCACATGCAGGGCTTTTGCGGTCCTCTTGCGGACTTTTCTCCTGCCATCCATGCGCTTTTCACCGCGTCATAGTCGTTTGGCCTGTTCATCGGCCTTCGGCCGAACCGCACCCCTCTCGCCTTTGCTGCCGCGATCCCCTCTGCCTGACGCCGACGAATAAACTCCCGCTCCGTCTGGGCAACGTAGCTCAGTAGCTGCAAAACGATGTCCGCGATCAGCGTTCCGGTCAGGTCGCGTCCCTGCCGTGTGTCCAACAGGGGCATGTCCAACACGACGATAGACGCGCCCTTTTCTTTCGTAATGATCCGCCACTGTTCCAAAATCTCCTCATAGCACATAAAGAACAGGTGTTGCAAATTCTCTTTTCTGTAGCGTGAGAGTATTTCCATAATGTTGAACAAGAAATAACGATTACCCTCGTTTTGTTAGAATAGCATTCTTTAGCCAAAATAAGAGAGCCTGCCGCTGGCAGGCTCTCTTATTTTGCCTATTGAGAGATTCGAATATGTAGTCGAACACGCCGGGGACTGTAAACAGCTCACAGTCCCCGGGGTGTTTCTTCTCTCACAGCTTCGCCGTTTCCGCCTGGAGGCGGCGGAGGATGTTGGCGTTGATGCGCTCCTGCAGATCACGGCACTGCCGGATCTCATCGTCGGAAAAGCCGTCGAAGCAGACCGCGTCCATGTCCCGATCCAGTTGCCGGAAATCCTCAAGCAGCTCCGGGGCCTGGAAAGAAAAGCGCTCGCCGAGTCCGGCAAACAGCTCATCGCGCACATAATTCTCCCCGCTCAATCGGCCCAGCGCCGCGTTTACAACGCGCTTTTCAAGGCCGGTCAGCAGGCAGAGCGTCTCCACACTGCAGGGCTCCTTCAGTTTTTCCATACAGTACAGGATGCGCAGTTCCGTCTCCTTCAGGCCGTGCTTGTGTGCGATCGTCTCCATATAGCGGGACATCAGTTTTCCGATCAGCACCATGCCCCGCATCGGGAAGGGCATCTCGGCGCTGTCTGACAAGTCGGAAAGCCCGTTGCCGTCGCTCAGCTTCTGCGTTCCGGGCGCAAAGGGCAGGGTGAGGCTGTCGCGGCTTACGGCCAGCAGATAGCTGTAGATGATCGGCAGGCGCTCCTGATAGGCGGGCGCTTCAAAGGTGTTCTTGAAAAACTGGTCATAATAGCCGATGACGCTCTTTTTCATTTTGACGGTACTGTTCAGATTCAGGCTCTGATCCACCAGCGAGCCCTTGGTGTACTGGTAGTAGTAGACCGGCGCCTTCAAAACGGCAATGCTGCCGACATGCAGGAGATATTCCAGATTGAAGATCATATCCTCGCTGTAGCTGATGCTCTCGTCCATGCGGATGCTGTGCTGCTCGATGATCTCCCGCCGATAGAGCTTGTTCCAGAGCGCGCCGTAGTAGAGATCCGCGGGCCGCATCATCATATGGTCGGCGTATTCCCGGCGTGTCAGCACCCCGTGCTTCTCGATGGAGCCCTTGGCGGATACGTTCGTGCCCACGACCCGGTAGAAATCGCCGATCACCATTTCGACGGGATTTGCTTCCATCTCGCGCACCAGAAGCTTTGTGGCGTCCATGGGCAGCCAGTCGTCCACGTCGGAAAACTGGATATAGCTTCCCCCCGCCTCGGAAAGCCCGCGGTTGCGGGCAGAGGAGACGCCGCCGTTTTCCTTGTGGATGATCTTTACGCGGCTGTCCTTCTCCGCAATTTCCTGCATGAGCTTCCAGGATTCGTCCTTGCTTCCGTCATCCACAAGGATCAGCTCCAGTTCGGGATAGTCCTGATTGAGTATGCTTTCCGCACAGCGCCTCAGCCGCTGCACGCCGTTATATACGGGAACAATGATACTGACTTTTTCCATTCTTTTATGTCCTTTTGAAGAGTACAAATTTTTCCAGGGGGAACAGTACCGCCAGCTGTACATACCCTGCCGCCATGGCGGCGATCGTTCTGGCCCATGCGCTGAGAGAAGTCGTGCTGAGCTTTGCGGTGATCACGCCCTGCAGCCAGGTGGAAAACAGGATCAGCGCCGCCATGAGCACAAGATAGGCGATCAGTCCGCCCCGGCTTCCCCTGCCGTGAAAGGTGGCCCGCATGTTCATAAAATATCCGTAGATATTGGCAATGAAGTTTGACAGAAAGAAGGGCAGCACATAGCCCCAGGTCACAACGCCGTCCACCACATAGCGGGACGGGCCGTCAAAAAGCGCTTTGGGATCAAAAACCGGGCGCAGCAGCGGCGGCAGCTTTGCCGTCACGCCGTCAAAAACCAGCGGCAGAAGATTTGCAAGGGCAAGCTGCACAAGCGTGATGCTGGTTGAGACCAGATTGAATTTGATAAACTGCCAGAGCGCCCGATCCCCATACCGGGTGTCCAGCTTTTTCAGCCAAGACATGTGTGTCCTTCCCTTTTTTGACATTGACAGCTTTGTATACTACCGCAAAGTTCCGGAAAATGCAATAAGATTGTAAAGCCGGGCAGATTTAATCGATCTGCCCGGCTCTCGTTTTTTATTTTGTAAACTATATTACGTTTACTTTTTCAGCACGATATCCACCTTGTCCTTGTAGATGGAGTTTGCGGGGATCACGCCGCGGACACTGGAGGTGGGATAGATGTTCGTATTGCGGCCGATGATCGTACCGGGGTTCAGGACGCTGTTGCAGCCGACTTCCACGAAGTCGCCCAGCATGGCGCCGAACTTTTTGCGGCCCGTGTCGATGAAGCCATCGGGATCCTTGACCATGACATGGCTCTTGTCGCTTTTCACGTTGGAGGTGATGGAGCCCGCGCCCATATGCGCCTTGTAGCCGAGGACGCTGTCGCCCACGTAGTTATAATGCGGGGTCTGGACGTTGTCGAAGAGGACGACGTTTTTCAGCTCCACGGAGTTGCCGACGACGGCGTTCTTGCCGACGATGGCGCTGCCGCGGATAAAGGCACAGTGGCGGATCTCCGCGCCGTGGTCGATAATGCAGGGAGCGCCGAGCCAGGCGGAGGGGAAAACCTTCGCATCCTTCGCCACCCACACGCCTTCACAGGGCTGGTCATATTCTTCGGGGTCAAGCGTGGGGCCGAGTTCGAGAATGAATGCCTTGATCTCGTCCAGCACCTCCCAGGGATAGGTCTTGCCCTCGAAGAGCTTTTTGGCGATCGTTTTGTCCAGATCGAAGAGATTCTTGATTTCTATCATATCATTTCACCCGTATCAGCTTTCCCGCCGCCTGCATCGCGGCGATGATATCGTCTACCTTCTCCTCGCACAGTTCCCTTGTGGTGGCCTCGCTCATGACGCGAAGCAGAGGCTCGGTGCCGCTCTTTCTGAGCAGGACGCGGCCGTTCGTGCCGAGCTCTTCCTCGGCCTTCTTCACGGCAGCCTTGACCTCCGCGCAGTTGAGCGTCTCGTCCTTATCCGTGACGATGACGTTCTTGAGTACCTGCGGATACATGGTCATGCCGGCTGCAAGGACAGACAGGGGCTGCTTGGTCTCGGTCACGGCCTCCATGACCTTGATGGCGGTCAGAAGCCCGTCGCCGGTGTTGGCAAGGCGGCCGAAGATGATGTGGCCGGACTGCTCGCCGCCCAGGATGTGACCGTTCTGGCGCATGTTCTCGGCAACGTACTTGTCGCCGACGGCAGTCTTCTCATAGCCGATGCCGAGCTCGTCGAGCGCCTTGTAAAGTCCCATGTTGCTCATAACGGTGGTGACGACCTTGGAATTGCCGAAGGTGCCGTTTTCCTTCATGTACTTTGCGCAGACGTACATAATGAAGTCGCCGTTGATCTCGTTGCCCTTCTCGTCCACCGCAAGGCAGCGGTCCGCGTCCCCGTCGAAGGCAAAGCCCAGGTCAAGCTTGTTGTCCAGAACGAACTTTTTGAGATTTTCCAGGTGGGTCGAGCCGCAGTCCACGTTGATGTTCAGGCCGTCGGGGTGATTGGCGATCACATAGGTGTCGGCGCCCAGGGCGTCAAAGACGCTCTTGGCCATCTGCCAGGTGCTGCCGTTTGCGCAGTCGAGGCCGATCTTGTAACCCTTGTACGAGCGGGTCGCGAGGGAGATGAGATAGCCGATATAGCGGTTGCGGCCTGCGGCATAGTCCACCGTGCAGCCGATGGCGTCACGGGTGGCATAGGGAAGCTGGCGGTCAGAGTCGAGATACTCCTCAATTCCGTCCAGAACGCTCTCCTCCATCTTCTCGCCGTCGCCGTTGAGAAGCTTGATGCCGTTGTCATGGAAGGGGTTGTGGCTTGCGGAGATCATGATGCCGCAGTCAAAATCGTCGGCCCGGGCGATGAAGGACACGCTCGGCGTCGAGGTGACGTGCAGCAGATACGCATCCGCGCCCGAGGCGGTGAGGCCTGCGCAGAGCGCATTTTCAAACATGTAGCTGGATCGACGGGTATCCTTGCCGATGACCACCTTGGCCTTGTGGTCCTGTCCGTAGTACCATCCGAGATAGCGGCCAATGCGGAAGGCATGGTCCACGGTCAGGTCGACGTTGGCCTCGCCGCGGAAACCGTCGGTTCCGAAATATTTACCCATATGTATTCCTCCTTAACTCAAACGCGCTCAAAGTTCGCATCTGAGGACTCAACACGTTCAAAGCTTTTCCGCCGCCGCTTTGTCCAGCAGCACCGTGACATTCAGCGGGATCTGCAGGAAAGCTGCGGGGATGTAGCTTGTGGTTTTGGCGTAGAGCATCTGGTAGACCGCGGCAGCCTTATCCTCTCCGGAGGCGAGAAGCAGAATCTCCCGCGCCTCGGTGAGCGTACGGATCCCCATGGTCACGGCCTCTTCGGGCATATCCGCATCGAGAAAGCCGCGTTTCAGAAGCTGGCGCTTTGTGCGCTCGGTGAGCTTCTGGACATGTGTGCGGGATTCAAAAAGCGTGCCCGGCTCATTGTAGCCGATGTGGCAGTTCTCGCCAACGCCGAGCACCGCCATGTCGATCCCGCCCAGTTCTTCGATCAGGCGGTCATATGCTGCAGGCGCGTCCGGGTCGGGGAAAAAGCAGTTTTCCGGTTTCGCGTCGGTTTTCTGCAGTCCCTCCATCAGCGCCTGGCGACAGGTTTTGGTCTCAGGAACGCCGCAGAACTCCGTCACGCAGAGGATACGGGCATCCCGCAGGCTGAGTGCGCCCTCTTTGCACAGTTCGGCCAGCCGCGTCCAAAGGGGCTTCATCGTATTCCCGCAGGCGAGGGCCAGGACGCTGTCCCTTCTGCCGTTCATCACCTGCTCACGGATCCGGTCAGCCGCTGCCTCAAAGAACGGATTCTTACTGCTTTCACAGATAATGGTTTTCATTCGACACCTTTAGTTTTCTTCTTTTCGGGCAAACTATGTCCCGAGGTGAGAAAATTGGCGATTGTAATCATTCGTACCGGCATTATCTACTTCGCCCTGCTGCTGGCCATGCGCCTGATGGGCAAGCGGCAGCTCGGGGAAATGGAGCTGTCGGAATTTGTGGTGGCCTCGCTGATCGCGGATCTGGCCTCTCACCCGCTGCAGGACGTCGGGATTCCGATGACCAACGGCCTTGTGCCGATCCTCACGCTCTTTTGCTTTGAGGTGCTGATCGCGGGTCTGAGCATGAAAAGCATCCGCCTTCGCACGCTGCTGTTCGGCAGGCCCAGCACATTGGTCACCCGCGGCGTCATCGACCAGCGGGAAATGCATGCCAACCGCTTTACGGTGGACGAGCTGCTGCAGGAACTGCGCAAGCAGGGCATGTTTGATCTCAGTCAGGTGGAGTACGCCGTTCTGGAAACGGACGGGCGCCTGAACGTGATCCCCTTCCCTGCGGAGCTTCCCCCCACCGCCGCCCAGATGGGCGTCAAGGTCTCCGACGGCGGCTGCCCCCTGATCGTCATCAGCGAGGGGCGGGTCATTGAAAAGAATCTCAAAAGCCTGGGCCATGATAACAAATGGCTCCATGAAGAGCTCAGCCGTCAGAAAAAGAAAGATCCCAAGGAGATCTATCTCATGACGGTCAATCAGGCGGGTCAGAGCTATATTGCGGAAAAGGGGGCGGGAACATGAAGCGGGAAATCTTCGCGGCTCTGCTGCTCATAGCGCTCATTGCCGCCTCCGTCTGGAATATCCGCCGGGCCGACAGCCTGATCGGGGAAATCGAGGAGCATCTCGCCCTCTCGGAAAAGGCCATGCTGGCAGCAGACCCGGAATATGCGCAGGCACAGCTTGAAGCTGCAAAGCGCATCTGGCTCTCAGCGCGCAGCTACACCCAGATTTTCCTGCGCCACCCGGAGCTGGACAGCACCAGCGACGTATTCTACGAGACGATGGAGGCTCTGAAAGGCGGCGAGATCCGCTCCCTTCCGGCAGCCTATGAGCGTCTGCGCTATCATCTGGACTCCATCAGGGAGATGGAGCATATCAGCTGGGGAACGGTGTTATGATCACTTCTCGGTCAGGAGCTTGGTCAGCTCCTCCATGAAGGTGTTGATGTCCTTGAAACTGCGGTAAACCGAGGCAAAGCGGACGTAGGCCACCTCGTCCACGGATTTGAGGCGGGACATGACCATCTCGCCGATATCCACGGTTTTGATTTCCCGCTCCAGATTGCTCTGCAGTTCCTGCTCGATATCGTCCGCGATCCCCTCGAGCGTGGCGAGGGCGACCGGACGCTTTTCGCAGGCGCGCACCATGCCGTTGATGAGCTTGACCTTGTCAAAGGACTGACGGCTGCCGTCGCGCTTGACGACGACGAGGGGCAGACGCTCGATGATCTCATAGGTGGTAAATCGTCTCTGGCAGGCAAGGCATTCCCGGCGGCGGCGGATCGTCGTGCTCTCCTCCGCGGGACGCGAGTCGATGACCTTACTTTCGGTGTAACCGCAAAACGGACATTTCATTTTTCTCTCTCCCTATTCTGCGCCGTCATGCCTGCATATAGTTTCTGCAGCCGCAGAAATTATATACAACAGGCAGCGCGTTTTCAAGTATTTATTGCCCTGCGCGGGTCGGATTTCTCAAATTTTGTGTAATTATACAAAAGAGAGGGGGGAGCATCCGCTCCCCCCTGCAAAACGATCGCTGCATTCAGCGGAGTCGGATGATTTCACCGGACATCGGCTTCGCCGTCCCGGTATAGGTGCCGAGACCTGCCGCGCTGCAGTCGGCACTGTAGTCCCGTGCGGTCTCACCGCGGTTAATGACGCACAGCCATACGCTGTTTTCGCTCTCTTCTCCGAAGATATCGTGTCCGTCGGTAATATAGCGCAGGACAAGCAGAACGTCGCTGCTGTCGGCCATGAAGACGGCGCGGCCGGTGGAGAGAGCGGCGGCACTGTTCCGGAGCGCGGCAAGGCGCGCGTAGTGCGCATGCAGGCTCTCGCTGCCCTCCTTGAAGGGGGCGCGGTTGAAGGGATCGCCGATGCCCTCCATCCCCTGCTCGTCGCCATAGTAGATGCTGGGAACGCCAGGCAGCGCAAACTGCAGCGTCGCGCACATCTTCTCCAGCGTCTCGGCGCGCTCAAGGGACTCCGAGGTAAAGCTTACGGCAAGCTGATCCTCGCGGCTGAGCGCGCGCAGATTCACAGCGGCGGCAAGCACCGTTTTAAGCCGCGGCACATCATGGGAGCCCAGCAGATTCATCAGCGAATAATAGAAAGGCCAGGGGTAATTCATCTGCTGTCCGATCAGAAAGTCGCGAAGCTGATAGGCGTTGGTCGTCCAGTGGGCAAAGTCCATCACCGCCGTGCGCAGCGGATAGTTCATCGCCGAGTCGAGCGCCGTGCCGAGGGCATAGCTCCTGCGGGAGCCGTAGCTCTCCTTGATGACGGCGTCCTCCCAGACCTCGCCGATGATGGCGGCGTCGGGGTCTGCCTCCTTGACCGATTTGCGCATCTGCGCCAGCACGTCGTCGGGAAGCTCATCCGCCACGTCCAGCCGCCAGCCGGAAGCGCCGCGGCGCAGCCACAGCTTCATGATGCTGTCCTTGCCGGTCACGATATAACGCAGCCAGCGGGGGTCATGCTCGTTGACCTCTGGCAGATCCTCAAAGCCCCACCAGCAGCGGTAATGAATCGGAAACTCCTGGAAGTCATACCAGGAATAATAGGGAGACTCCGGCCCGCTGCATGCGCCGTTTCCGCCATAGTTGCCGTAGCGGTCAAAGTAAATGCTGTCGCTGCCGGTGTGGGAAAACACACCGTCCAGGATGATGCGGATCCCCTGCTCTTTTGCGGCCGCACAAAGGTGCTCAAAATCCTCCGTGGTGCCAAGGATCGGGTCGGGCTTTGAATAGTCCGAGGTGTCGTAACGGTGGTTCGATCTCGCCTCCACAATGGGGTTGAGGTACAGGCAGCTCACACCGAGCTCTCTGAGATAGGGAAGCTTTGCCTCGATACCCTTGAAGGTGCCGCCGTAGAAATCGTCCGGGGTGTAAAACGTCTCAAAGCTGCGCGGCAGATAGCGAACCGGTTCGTCGATACTCTTGTGCAGCTCCGGGTACTGCCCCAGGCTCTCATGATAGGCGATGCCCTTTTCCGCCGTCCCGTCGTTCGAGAAGCCAAAGCGGTCGGGGAAAACCTGGTACATGACGCTCTTGCGAAACCACGCGGGCGTCTCAAAGTCGGGATCATAGACGGTCAGGCGGAAGCCCCCCTCCCGCCGCGGATAGATATGGCCGAGGTAGCCGGACTCATCTGGGCAGAGCCAGTGGGCGCTGCTGTCGGTCTCCACGTAGAAGGCATACCAGAGCGCTTTGGGTGTGTTGTCCATGATAATGTTTACATAATGCCAGTTCCCTTCCTGTTCCATGGACCAGCTATGCTCAAAGTCATCCCCCCAGAGCACAAGCTCTGCGCGGGTGATATGTCCGCCGCGGCAGAGGAAGGCAAGGCGCAGGTCGCGGCCCACGCGCACGGCGCCGTAGCGGCTGCGGTATTGGGGCAGGCGGCTGTCGTGAATGAGGGCCGGCGTGCTGTCGATGGTACGGCGCAGGATGCTGGCCACATGGGCCGTGCGGGGCTGATAGGCCTTGATATACTGGGGCTGGATGCCCTCACAGTTGAGATCGTCACAGCACTGGGCGGTGATGCGGTAGGCTTCCTCCAGACGCATGCCGCAGTCATCCATCAGAAGGCGCATAAGCTCGGGCGCGGCGAGCGGCATGCCGGATACCTGGAAGCACTCGTTCAGGCGATCCAGCTTTAACCCCCTGGACAGGCAGTCATGGACAGCGGCATAGACCGTCGCCGCCGCCTGGAAATAATCCTGCATAAGCTGCGGGCAGAAAGGGGACTGGAGAAGGGCGCAGATCTGCTGATCCCCGCCGACCGGCACCCATTTCCCCTCAATCCGGCGAGCCTCGACCTGCCGCCGGTTTTCGTAGTGGATAGAGAGGGTGTAGTCCTCCGACCAGTCCTCATGATATTTCCCGCCGAAATATACTTTATAGGTTTTCTCTTTTACAGCATCCATATGTAGTGTCTCACATATTCTTCGGCCGCGTGTTCAAAGCCGAAATCTTTCCCCATCGCGTTGCCGATCAGGCTCTCCATGACCTCCGGATCCTTATAGCAGGCCATGGCAAGACGCATGGCGTCACGCATCTCCCAGGCGTCAAAGTCCACAAAGGAGAAGCCGTCCCCCTTCTCGGGGAAGCGGTTGTATGGCGTTACGGTATCGCGCAGGCCGCCGGTCTCACGCACGACAGGCACCGTCCCATAGCGCATGGCGATCATCTGGCTCAGCCCGCAGGGCTCGAAGCGGGAGGGCATGAGGAAGAAATCGCTGCCCGCGTATACGAGATGGGAAAGCTCTTCCTTATATCCGATATACGCGCAGAGCTTGCCCGGATAGCGCTTTTCGGCTGCAGCCATGAATTTTTCAAAGCGCTCATCCCCTGTGCCGAGAAGCATGAACTGCATATCCTCACGACACATCATGTCGTCCAGTACACAGGCGACAAGGTCGAAGCCCTTCTGCTCGGTCATGCGGGTGACCATGGCAAAAATGGGCACATCCGGGCGCTGTGCAAGCCCCATATACGCCTGCAGACGCTGCTTGCAGACAGCCTTGCCGCTTCTGTCCTGGAAGGTGTAGCGGGCAGGGATCGCGGGATCGGTCTCGGGATTGAAGAAATCCCTGTCGATGCCGTTCAGAATGCCGGTGAGCGACTTTGAGCGCGCGTTCAAAATCCCCTCAAGCCCTTCGGCAAAGTAGGGCGTTTTGATCTCCGCGGCGTAGCTGGGACTCACGGTATTGATCCGGTCGGCGAAGACGCAGCCCGCCTTGAGGTAGTCGGCACAGCCGTTGAGCTCGATAAATTCCGGCGTATAGTAGCAGGGATCAACGCCGAACATATCCTGTACAAAGTCAAAGCCGAACTTGCCCTGGAAGGCGATGTTATGGATCGTCAGCAGGTATTTGAGCCGGTCCTGGAGCTGGCCACGATACTGGGTATGCCCCAGCATGGGCAGCATGGCGGTGTGCCAGTCGTTGCAGTGGATAATATCCGGTTCAAAATCCAGGCGCGGCAGCGCCTCCAGGATCGCGCGCGTGAAGTAGGAGTACTGTTCCCCTTCCCGCAGGCCGCCGAGATAGATACGGTCTCCGAAGTAGTCCTCATTGTCCACGAGATAGATCGTGACGCCGTCGAAAACCAGCTTTTCAATGCCGACATAAGAGTTTCGCCAGCCGAGTCTGATGTAAAAGTCAAACATATGCTCCACTTGGGCAGCATATTTCTCTTTGATGCACCGGTGATAGGGCGTGATGACCCGCGCTTCGACGCCGGCCTCTCTGAGTGCCTTGGGCAAAATGCCGACCACATCGGCAAGCCCGCCGGTTTTGGAGAGGGGCGCACATTCAGCCGCAGCCAGCAGCACCTTGGGCATCTCACTGTGTCCGTGCTGGCGGAGCAGGTCGCGGATATCGTCTTTCATATGACAGGCCTCCTGTTATCCATTATATGGTCGTTAATACAGACAGCAGAAAAACAGAGCGTTCCAAACCGGGGGAACGCTCTGTAATTCACATGTCAATCCTTTTTGTTTTTCTTTTCTGCTTTTGCTTCCTCCGCGCGCTGCTTGGCGTCGGCGCGAAGATAAATCACAACGCCGATCAGGGCAATCAGGGCAAGCACGCCGATGATGCCGAAAAGAACCAGCTGGAAGCTGATGCTGGATGCGCCGCCGATGCGCGGTGCAGGCGTGGGCGTCGGCGCCGGTGTGGGGATGGGCGTCGGCGTGGCAGGCACGACAACGCGAACCTCCGCTGCCTCGGAGTAGACGGCCTGGCTGCGCGCTCCGTCCTTGGTGTTCCAGACGGCGACCCAGTAATAAGCCGTGCCGTCGGTCTGGTTGACGATGTAGGACGCATCGGATGCGCCGCTGATGGGCAGGGCCGCGCTGCGGTTATTGGTGGCGGCACTGTACCACTGGTAGCTGAGGGTGCCGTTATTCGGAGAGGTGGCAACCACGCTGAGAGAACAGCTCTGTCCAGGCAGGATCTCCGCGCTCATCGGGTTGATGCTGATGTTGGCGGTTCTCACCTCATTATCCACGGGCAGATCGTTTGTGCTCACCGAGGGTGCAAAGGTGACCGTGGGCGCAAACGTAGGCGCGGGCGCAGGTGTGGGCGCCACATTCTGGGTGCGGATGGCTGTGCCGTTCTGATCCACAATGGTGATCTCAGCGCCATAGGACTCGGCATGCTTGCTGCCGCTCCAGAACTGCGCCTCCACACGCCAGCCGTCCAGGCTCTTCGGGATGTTGGAGAGAACCAGCGTATCGGTGCCGAGGCCGCTCACCTGAATGCCAGGGAAGAATTCACCCGCCTCCGAGCACTGAACGGTGTTGGTGGTGTCGTTGCTCACAAGGCGCCAGACGATACGATCGGCATTGTTGGCGCGGGCGACAAATTTGGCGGAGCCGCCGGCCTCCACATGCTCTCCCGTGGGACTCTTGGTGATCACGATGTCACGGTCGGCAGGGGCTGCGGCGGGCGCATTGGCCACTGTGAAGCTCACATAGGCAGAGTTTACCGCCTCAGACGTCATGACGACATACTCCGCGACGAAGGAACCCGTCGTCTCAGGCACACCGGTGATGTAAACGCCATTGTCTTCCGCAATGACCTGTACGCCGGCGGGAAGATAACCGGAGCTGAGCGTGCAGCTTTCAATGGGCAGAGGGCTTGAATAAAATTCGATCCAGCCCATTTCCTGCCCGACAGGATAGGTGCCGATATTCTCTGCCGATGCAGTCATTCCAGGCAGCGCGAGGGCGACGCACAATATCAGTGCCAGGATGAGGGGCAGTCTCTTTCTCATGGTTTTCATCTCTATCAATCTCTCCCTTTGTCTGTCTGGTATGTTCATAACTGTCGATTTGGACACGTTATGTTAATTATAGCACAGCCATCGAGCCCCTGCAAGCCCCGGACGCAGAAAGATTTTTGCAATTTTGGAAGGACGAGGCCGGGGTCTCCCCCGGCCTCGGATCTTCTCTATTTTCCGCTGCTGCCGAGTTTTCCTTCGCCGCGCTCTGACACGCAGGCGCGCACCGTTTCGGCGCTGACCTCCTCCACGGCGATTTTCAGGATCTCGCGCACATGAAACTGGCAGATCGCCTTGCCGTAGGGGACAAGCACTCTGTCCTCCAGGCGCTGCACCTCGTCGACCGCCTTACTGATATATACGGGGACGGGGTTTCCGTTATACATGGCGCAGACCCATTCGCCCCGGTAGCCGCTGTCGATCACACCGGCCTGCACGATGCCGCACCATTTGGTGTTGCTGCCGCGCTCCTCAAACTTCACGCCGAGCTCCGGAGAAAAGGCGCTGACAAGGCCCGTGGGGATCAGGCGGGTGGAAAAGGCGGGGATGACGAACTCCGCCTCATCAAAGCAGGCATAGAGGTCGTAATCCGAGTCCTCTTCCCGCTTGGAGGGGATCACCGCGCCATCCCGCAGCTTTGCAAACAGGATTTTATGCATCCGTTTTCTCCTTTATGCCGGGTGCTGGTAATAGGTATCCAGCGCGTAGTGCTCGGGCGTGCCGGGATTGAGCACCTGATCCTCCACCGTGTTCCCGTTCTGGTCGATGACGAGGCGGTGGGTCAGCGTGCGGTAGCCGGTGGAGAAGTCATCCTCAAAGCCCCAGGTCTCCACGTTGAACTTGATCTTGTAGCCCGGACGGTCGGGATAGGCAGGCTCGATCACCTGGTCATAGTCATGCTCCCAGCCGTAGCTGTTGTCAAACTCGACAGGCATGTAGTCGTCGGGCTCCAGCGTACCCCAGATCTCGACCGTGATGGTGCTCTCTTCGTTATTGAAGTGGGTCACGATCTTGATGGGATAGTTCTTGTTGTTGCAGAATTTGAAGTCGATCACCTTGCCCTCTGCCGGGATGGTGACGGTGGCGTCGGTTCCGCGCTGCATATAGCTGACCTTGAAGACGTGGTTGGTGCGCTCTACCGTCTCCAGGAACGCGAAGGCTGTGGCGGCATAGAGGGTGCTGGAGATCTGGCAGGCGCCGCCGCCGATCTCATCCTTCTCCGCGCCGTCCACATAGGCGGGGGCAGGCTTGAAGCCGGCTTCCTCCGTGCGCTCGCCCACCACTTCGTTATAAGAGAAAATCTCGCCGGGATTGACGATGTAATTGTTGATCTTGGCGGCGCAAAGCTGGAGGTTGCTGCGTCGGTTCTCGCCGGAGTTGGGGAACTTGGTCATGCACACGCCCAGCAGGTCGTGGAAAAGCTGCCCGCGCAGCTGCTCGCCGGTGACCGCGGGCCGGGAGATCTCCAGGGGGATCTTCACCACATCGCCCGGCTGCGCCCGATTCCAGATGTCCCTGGCCTGCTGCACATCAAACTTGCAGCCGACCACCTCATCCACCACGGTATAGCTGCCGTCGTCCACATAATAGGCGTCGGCGGGTTCCTTCCACAGCTCTGTGTGGATCGCCTCAAAGTCGGGGGCCTTGGGCTCGGAATTGAGCCGCGTGTAGGTCAGCTCGCTCTCACCGGCCTGCAGCGCGTTGATGATCGCGTTGCGGAAATCCTCGCGGTTGATGTCAAGCGCGCTGCCGCCCTTGGTCATTATGAGCTCATCCGCCTTGGTATCCACGGTATAGCCTTCTTCGCCCATCCCGCTCTGTATACGGTCGATGCAAATGCCGACCAGCGCGTCGATATAGTTCACATCCACATTTCTGAGGCCGCGCGAAACATCCACGGGGTGCTGGTACACCTCCACCGCGGTCTGCATATTGGTGATTATATCGTTGTCGTGTCCAACCGCATAGGCCTTTTCCACCAGGGTATCGAGCGGTATGGCCACGCCGGCGCGCACAGGGTCGACCTGGAAGCGCTCGCCCCGGAAGGTGGTGACGACAAGCGGCGTTCCCGTCCTGTCTTCCCAGCCCCTGCTCTGCAGCAGTTTTTCCGTCTCGTCACGGGTCAGGCCGCTGACATTTACGTCTCCCACATAGACATAGCTGAGGTTTCTGCCGCTTTTCGTGTAGGCGTAGCCGGTGAAAAAGCCCGCCATGCCGATGATCACCGCGAAAGCCAGCAGATAAACCAGAAAGCTCCCGAGTTTTTTCATAGATTCCTCCTCCCCGACAGCCGCCGATATCTGCAGCGTCCGGGCTGTGCCAATCAGTACCCTGTATTATACGGTTATTCTGACACAAAAGCAACAAAATTCTTTTTTCGGCCGGTTGCTCTTTCCTCCGCTGTCGTCCCGTTCTCTGTTTCGCCGGGTCTCCCGGAACTCGCTATTTATTTACATAATTTATTTTACATATTCCTATTTCCATAATTCTATTTGCATATTTTTTATTTCATAATTTTGTTAACTTATTTTTATTTACATATTTGTGTTTACATATTTTGATTAACTTAATTTTGTTTTCATAACAAAATAAAACACCCGGACATGCTGCCGAACGTATGTTCGGCTTGTGTCCGAGTGCTGTTATAATTTTGCTGTGCGGTTTACTAAGGCAACACCGCACAATACGCCTGCGGCATCTTCCGGAAAATTTGAGCCCTGATTTCGTCACTTTTTCTTGAGGTACACAAAGTACATCTGCGAAAAAGTGCCATCATCAGAACTCAGATTTTCTCGGAATCTGCTCTTGCCGCATTGTGCGGTATTGCCCTAAGTGCGTTACTCCCCTTCCCGCATGGTATCCAGGAGCCTGTGCAGCAAGGTATATAGCTGAAAGGCGTCCCCCGGCTCGATACGGATGCAGGAGGCCATCTGCTGCGGGACAACGGCTGCGCGTTTTTTCAGCGCAGCCCCCTCTTCTGTCAGGGTGACGATCAGGTTGCGCTCGTCCTGTTCGTCACGCTTTCGGTTTACATAACCCATTGTCTCCAGTTTTTTCAGTACCGGGGTCAGGGTTCCGGAGTCGAGGAAGAGCCGCCGCCCGAGCTGGCGGGAGCTGACGCAGGGCGTCTCCCACAGCACCATCATGGTGATGTACTGGGTATAGGTCAGGCCCAGCTCGTCCAGGAAGGGGCGGTAACGCTTGACCACCTCCCGCGCGCAGGCGTAGAGCGGAAAGCAGAGCTGGCTGTCCAGCAGCAGGGCGGCATCCACATTCAGCGGTATATCCTGTTCGGGCATCAGATCAATTCTGCGATCTTTTCGCGCACGACCTTCATGTCGGCAGTCGGCTCGAAGCGCGCCTTGATGTTGCCCTCACGGTCAATCAGAAACTTGGTGAAGTTCCACTTGATGTTGCCGTTATTCTTGTAGTCCTTGTCCATTTTCTTGGCGACGCCGGCCATCATCAGTGCCATGGGGCTCTTGCCGAAGCCCTCAAAGGTGGTGGCGGTGGTCAGGTACTTGTAGAGCGGAATGGCGTCGTCGCCGTTGACGTCGATTTTGGAGAACTGCGGGAAGGTGATGCCGAAGCGGCCCTGGCAGAAGCTGTGGATCTCCTCATCCTCACCGGGAGCCTGGTTGCCGAACTGATTGCAGGGGAAGTCCAGGATCTCGAGTCCCTTGTCGTGGAACTCATCATAGATCTCCTGCATGGGGCCGTACTGAGGCGTGAAGCCGCAGGCGGTGGCGGTATTGACGATCAGCAGAACCTTGCCGGCGTAATCCTTGAGGGCGACCTGGCTGCCATCCTGGGCGGTAACGGTGAAATCATAGACGTTCATGTGTGTTCCTCCTTATTTAATTGTGCTCAATTGATTTTACTAAATTGATTATAGTGTGTGTTTTCTCTCTTGTCAAGTGGGAAAATGAATATTTCTCCGTATAGTTTGCCCAAGACTGCGCAAACTATGAATGGATACGCTTTGACAATTTTGAAATGTATCAATTGAGAGGAGAACACTGTCATGATCGAACAGGACACCATAAAGCTTCTGCGCGAGTGCGACGCGGGCATCCGCATGGGCACCGAATCCATCGACGAGGTCGTCGATTACGTCCACACCCCCGGTATGCGGGATCTGCTGAATACCTGCCGCTACGAGCATACCAAGCTCGGCACCGAGATCCAGTCACAGCTTGACCGCTTCCAGGACAAGGGCAAGAGTCCGAATCCGGTGGCACAGAAGATGAGCTGGGTCAAGACCAGCATGAAGCTCGCCATGGACGAGTCGGACGCCACGATCGCGGATCTCATGACCGACGGATGCAACATGGGCGTCAAGTCCCTCAACCGCTACCTCAACCAGTACCGGGCAGCGGACGAATACTCCAAGGACATCGCCAAGCGGCTCATCAACCTCGAGTCCCAGCTCTGCGTCGATCTGCGCAGCTATTTATAATGGTAAAAGACAGGGCCCGAAGGCCCTGCTTTTTTACATTTATCAGGTTGTCTGCGGCTGGATGGTGCCGTTAATGGTCAAGGTCGCCGTACCGGGCTCTACCGTCCAGGTGCCGTCCGTGTTCTGGGTGTAGCTTGCAGCGGGGACGGTGATCTGCCCCGGAAGCGTTGCGAAGGCGCCGGTGGACTCGTCGTAGCTGTAGTTGACAGCCCGCGCCCATTTTACGTCGTTGAGACTCACGCTGATGTTGGAGAGGATGGGGTCGAAGTTGTCGCTGACCACGACCTCGTCCGCAGCCCCGGCCTCGGTGTTGCCGGTGTTGGTGATCTCAAAGGTATAGGTGATCTCGCCGTTTGCGGGCACAACGCTGGGGCTGAGCGCCTTCGTGATGCTGAGTTCCGCGCTGTCCATGGTGCCGACGGTCGCGCTCGCAGTGAGGGGAACACTGACGCCGCCGCCCGTGACCGTGACGTTGTTGGTGATCTCCGAATCCGGCGCAAGGGGTGCATAGCCCGTCACGTCCGCCTCATAGACCAGAACGGCGCTGCCGCCCGCAGGAATGGAGACGCCGCTGAACACAAGCGGAGGGCCCGCCGTGACCGTGGGAGCCGCCTGCACCGCGCCGTTTACGATCAGACGCGCCGTGCCGTCTACATAGCTCAGGGGATAGAGCGTTGTGCCGTCGAGTTCATAGGCGCCCAGGTCGTCCGTGACGGTGATGCCTGTAAGCTCGGTGGGGCCGCTGTTTACAAGACTCACGGCGTAGCTCAGGGTGTCCCCTGCCCCGTACTCGGTGCTGATCGCGGTCTTCTGCACGGCGATGCTCTCCATGATTTCGCCCGTGACCGTGTTGGAATTGCGCGTTCCGCCTTTATAAGAAAGCGTGGCAAAGTTTGTGAATACTGCCATCTTGCTGACCTCCAAATGAAATAAGCTGAGGCAAGCGCCTCAGCTTATTCTATTCGATTCAGGTCAGGACAGTTCCGTTTTCTCCTTTTCCCGCAGCTCCCGGTAGATTCGCACAGCGAGCACCAGCGCAAGCGTAAAGGCGAAGAGATCTGCCGTCGGCTGGGCCAGATACACGCCCCAGATGGGATTTTGAAACACATGGGGCAGGATCAGCACCACCGGGATGAACATCAGCCCCTGGCGCGCGACCGCCAGCAGCGTCGCCCCGACCACGCGGCCGATATTCTGATAGAGCATGTTGGTGACCGTGACCACCGCCATGAGGGTAAAGGTGCAGCACTGGCAGCGCATGGCGATGGTACCGATCTCGATGACGGCGGGATCATCCCGGAAGAGCGCCACCAGGCGCGGGGCAAAGGCAAAGGCCAGGCAGCTCACCCCGGCAAGGAACACCAGCCCGACCTGCAGGCAGAAGACATAGGCGCGGCGCACGCGGCTGAACTTGCCCGCGCCGTAGTTAAATCCGCACACCGGCTGGAACGCCTGCCCGAAGCCCAGAAGCGCCGAGAAGCCGAACATCATGACCTTGCTCACCACGGAGAAGGCCGCGATGGCAGCGTCCGAACGGTCTGCCGGGACGGACGCCCCCGCCGCCGCGTTGAGGCAGAGGGTGGAGAGGCTGGCAAGTCCCTGGCGAAAGAGCGAGGGTGTTCCGCCGATGGCGATGTTTTTGAGGTAAAAGAGGGTGGGTCGGAAATTTTTCAGGCGAAGCTTGAGGCTGTCGCTGCGCAGGGTGCCGATATACAGGAGCGCGCAGCTTATAAACTGGCTGATCGCCGTGGCGAGGGCCGCGCCCCTGACCTGCATGTGCAGGCCGAAGATCAGGATCGGATCCAGCACCACGTTCAGCACCGCCCCGCTCACAAGCCCGATCATGGCAAAGAAGGCGTTGCCCTGAAAGCGAAGCTGATTGTTCAGCACGCACGACAGGCACATGAAGGGCGCGCCGCAGAGGATAATGGAGAGATAGTCCCCGGCAAAGCCGATGGTTCCTTCGGAGACGAGATCGGCCCTGGCGCCCAGCACGTACAGGACGCCGGAGCGAAACACCAGCCCCAGCGCCATGATGACGCCGCCGAAGATCAGCGCACAGATACCGCCGGTCGCGGCCATGTACTCGGCCTTGTCATAGCTGCGCGCCCCGAGGGAGCGGGAGATAAAGTTGCCCGAGCCCTGCCCGAAGAAGAAGCCGAAGGCCTGGATGATCGCCATGACGGGAAACACCAGGCCCACGCCCGCCGTGGCCTCGGTGCCGATCTGACCGACAAAGAAAGTGTCCGCGATGTTGTACAGCGCCGTCACCAGCATGGAGATGATCGTCGGCACCGCAAGGGTGCAGATCAGCTTCGGGATCGGTTCAGTCGTCATGCGGATGTATTTGCTGTTTGCCTCCTGCTGCATGCTTCACACTCCAGAAACGTTATGATTGGCAAGAATATCACCAAACGTTTGTTTCGTCAAACAAAAAGCAGTGCTGCCTCAAAACGAATCAGCACCTCAGCAGAAATGAAAGCCGCAGGGGCGCCCTCTGCTCCTGTGGCTTCGCATCAATATACGTTGTCGGGAACCCCTTCCACCGCTGAAGCGGTCCCCCTCCCCCAATCGCCGCAGGCGGCTGGGGGAGGCAAGTTCCTTCCACCGCTGAAGCGGTCCCCTCCCCCAATCGCCGCAGACGGCTGGGGGAGGCAAGAGTGGTTTATCCCTTCCAGAGACCGTGGAGGTTGCAGTACTCGTAGACCGCGACGACCTCGTCGTCGGGCAGGATGGCGAAGCAGGCCTCGGGCGCTTCGCCCGCGTGGAGCTTCTTGATCTGGCAGCCGGACTTGGTGCGCAGCGCCACAAAGTCGATGAAATGCTCGGGCTGCATGGGGTGGGCCGCTTCCCCGACCTTGACGCAGACCTTGCCGTCAGCCACTTCAAAGATGGGAACGTGCTTCTCTTTCGCGCCGTCGGTGGTGTTGGCGACCAGCTCCTTCATCGCTTCGCCGCAGCAGCGGGGTGTGCAGGGGGCGTCGTCAATGACGGAGAGGAGTTTTGCGCAGCTGGCGCATTTGTAGAATTTCATGGGAAATCATCCTTTCCTGTTTTTTCCGTTTCGGATCCGGCGCGCGGATCCATCAGGGCCATGATAGCATAGACGCTGCGCTTTTGCAACGACCTATCGCCGGAGCTTCTCTCAGTATTTGTCAGAACTCACGATTTTTGCTTCAAAGAACCTCCTATTTTGAATGGATTTGTACACTGTGACGCTTGACGCTCAAGGCGGATTGTGGTATTTTTAGCATGTGTTTTCAGGCACATATTGAACATGGAAAGAGGTTTGATGCAATTATGAACATCGATCTGAGCAAATACGGCATTACCGGCGCAACTGAGATCATCTACAACCCCAGCTATGAGCAGCTCTTCAAGGACGAGATGGATCCCTCCCTCGAGGGCTTTGACAAGGGCGTTCTGACCGAGCTCGGCGCTGTCAATGTCATGACCGGCATCTACACCGGCCGCTCCCCCAAGGACAAATATATCGTCATGGACGAGAATTCCAAGGACACCGTGTGGTGGACTTCCGAGGGCTACAAGAACGACAACCACCCCATGACCCCGGAGACCTGGGAAGTCGTCAAGAAGCTCGCGCAGGATCAGCTGTGCGGCAAGAAGCTGTACGTGGTCGACGCTTTCTGCGGCGCCAACAAGGACACCCGCATGGCCGTGCGCTTCGTGATGGAGGTTGCATGGCAGGCCCACTTCGTGCGCAACATGTTCATCAAGCCCACCGCTGAGGAAGAGGCCAGCTTCACCCCCGACTTCGTCGTCTACACCGCTTCCAAGGCCAAGTGCGCAAACTACAAGGAACTCGGCCTCAACTCCGAGACCGTCGTGGCCTTCAACGTCACCAGCCGTGAGCAGGTCATCCTCAACACCTGGTACGGCGGCGAGATGAAGAAGGGCATGTTCTCCATGATGAACTACTACCTGCCGCTCAAGGGCATTGCCGCCATGCACTGCTCCGCCAACACCGACATGAAGGGCGAGAACACCGCCATCTTCTTCGGTCTGTCCGGCACCGGCAAGACCACCCTGTCCACCGACCCGAAGCGCCTGCTGATCGGCGACGACGAGCACGGCTGGGACGACAACGGCGTCTTCAACTTTGAGGGCGGCTGCTACGCCAAGGTCATCAACCTTGACAAGGACTCCGAGCCCGACATCTACAACGCCATCAAGCGCGACGCTCTGCTGGAGAACGTCACTGTCGACGCAAACGGCAAGATCGACTTTGCCGACAAGTCCGTCACCGAGAACACCCGCGTCTCCTACCCCATCGAGCATATCGAGAAGATCGTCAAGAACGTCCACCCCGTTTCCTCCGGCCCGGACGCCCAGAACGTCATCTTCCTGTCTGCCGACGCTTTCGGCGTGCTGCCTCCCGTCAGCATCCTGACCCCGGAGCAGACCAAGTACTACTTCCTGTCCGGCTTCACCGCCAAGCTCGCCGGTACCGAGCGCGGCATTACCGAGCCCACCCCCACCTTCTCCGCCTGCTTCGGTCAGGCCTTCCTGGAGCTGCATCCCACCAAGTACGCGGAAGAGCTGGTTAAGAAGATGGAAAAGAGCGGCGCCAAGGCTTACCTCGTCAACACCGGCTGGAACGGCACCGGCAAGCGCATCTCCATCAAGGACACCCGCGGCATCATCGACGCCATCCTCAACGGCGATATCAAGGGTGCGCCCACCAAGACCATCCCCTACTTCAACTTTGAGGTTCCCACCGAGCTCAAGGGCGTTGACACCGGCATCCTGGATCCCCGCGACACCTACGCCGATCCCGCTGAGTGGGACGCCAAGGCCAAGGATCTCGCTGCCCGCTTCATCAAGAACTTCGTCAAGTACGAGTCCAACGAGGCAGGCAAGGCTCTGGTCGCCGCCGGCCCCCAGCTTTAATTACAAAGCGGCAGTTTGATTATCAAAGCCCACGGTTTGTTCAAGGCAGGCCGTGGGCTTTCTATATTTTTATCAATTCTTCATGAAAACCTATTGTCTTCTGCTTTGATTTTTTGTATTATATAGGAAAAGCTATGTCAAACTCTTTCATTCCGGCACGGGTTCTCCCGTGTCCTCCAGACAGGTGAGATCAATGAAACTGTTTCTTGACTTTTTCCGGCAGCAGGTACCGAAGAACACAGGAGAAGTCCCCTATTATTATCGGCAGTCCATCCGTATCAACGATCAGATGCTGGCGGTTTATTTCTTCCTGTCCTTCGTTCTGATCTCGGTGGCCACCAATTGTTTTTATTGGCCGCCCATCGCGTTCCAGGCCCTCCTGCTGCTCAAATATTTTAACCAGAAGAAAATCTCCGTCCGGCTCAATCTCGCGCTCGTTACGCTGCTGGTCTTTGCCTGGTGCGTCTGGTATGCGGTGAGCTTCGGCTGGGAGCTCGGCGGCCAGCATCTGCTGACCGTTCTGATCGTGCTGGTGTTTTTCTGCCTGTACGAGCCGCCCCTTGGGAAGCTCCTTTACTTTTTGCTTATCTTCGGCATGCGCATCTTTCTCTTCAGCTTTACCAGCTCGCATACACCGCTGGTCGAACTGAGCGACGCAAACCGTTTACTGCTGCAGATGGTCAACACCAGCGCCATGTTCCTCATCCTCGCAAGCTGCTGCATCGTTTACAGCAGCAACCTGCAGGAGACGGAGCGTCAGCTTCTGCTGCGCAATCAGCAGCTCAAGCTGCAGGCGCAGACCGATCCCCTGACCAAGCTCATCAACCGCCGGGGCTTTACCGAGCTTATGAACAGCTATGTGTCGGAAAACCCGGAGGCCATGTATTGTGTCGCCATCGCGGATATTGACTTTTTCAAGCGTGTCAACGACACCTATGGGCACAACTGCGGGGACTATACGCTGCAAAAGCTTGCGGCGCTTTTCATGGAGCGCGCGGCGGATCAATACTATGTGAGCCGCTGGGGCGGTGAGGAGTTCTGTTTCTTCTTCCCCGGCGTCAATATCGACGACGCGGGCCGGATCATCACGGAGCTGCTGCTTGCCGTTCGCAAGATGGAACTTGAGTACGAGGGGCATCGCTTTTCCATCACGCTCACTGCGGGCGTGGAGGAGAACGACTACCGCTCTCCCCTGTCCGAGCTTATTGAAAGCGCTGACCGCAAGCTTTACCGCGGCAAGCAGAACGGCCGCGACCAAATTGTTTTTTGAGGACTGACTGAAATGCCGGAAATTTACGGAACACTCGGGCCGCGCTGCTCGGATACCGATACGCTCTGTGCCATGTTTGACGCGGGGATGAGCGGTATGCGGCTGAACCTCTCCCACATCACGCTGCACGATGCGGCGGGGGAGATCGAGGCGCTGCACCGCGCCGCTGCAAAATGCGGAGTGAGAGTGCAGCTTTTGATCGACATGCAGGGGCCGGAGCTGCGCATCGGCGCGCTGGAGCGGCCCCTTATACTCGCCGTCGGAGACGAGGTGACGCTCGGCGACGGCGGCATACCCGTCCCGGAACTGGTTCTGCCTGTTTTAACGCCTGGGCAGGCGGTTCTGCTGGACGACGGAAAGCTGCTGCTGGAGGTCGTCAGCACGGGCATGATGCGGATTCACGCTGAGGTGAAACGCGGCGGAAGTCTCACAGGACGCAAGAGTATCGCCCTGCCGGGGACGAACCTGCATCCGCCCACGCTGACCGCGATGGATCTGGAGAACATCGCTCTCGCTCCCTCCTACGGCGTCACCGGGCTGATGCAGCCCTTTGTCCGGGATCGAACCGACCTGGAAACGGTACGCGAAGCACTCGACGCGGCGGGCGGGAAAGAAATCCGTCTTTTCGCCAAAATCGAAAATCAGGAGGGCGTTCGGAACCTTGACAGCCTGATCCCCGCCTGTGATGAGATCGTGATCGCCCGCGGCGATCTCGGAAACGCCATGCCTCTCTGGGAGCTGCCGCGGGTACAGAAGCAGATCGCCGCCAGATGCCGCGCGGCCGGACGGGATTTCATGGTGGTCACGCAGATGCTCTACACCATGGAACACAGCGCCGTCCCCACCCGCGCCGAGGTCAGCGATATTTTCAACGCGGTCTGCGACGGGGCCGCCTCCGTCATGGTGACAGGCGAGACCGCTGTGGGCGACTACCCCGTTGAAGCGATCCGCTACCTTGCGAACACTGCAAGAGAAGCAGCGGCGTATCGGAAAAACGCATAAGGACAATCCCCCTGTATGAATCATCCATACAGGGGGATTTATTATGTATACCATATTGCGTAACTTAATTTAAGTTATCTATTTTATGTATACTATATTATGTGATCTTCATTATGTCTATTTTTTGTTTGACCGCCCTCCGAAACCGAAGGGCGGTCAATACACTTTTATTTATTTGTGTTAAAGATTTTGAAAATGCTGTCGAAGGGATCCTCCCCGGCGGCGGGCTGGGCTGCGGACTGCGCCGCAGGTGCGGCGGCAGGCTGCGCGGGCTGGGCTGCGGCGGCTTTCTCGGCAGCGCCGGTAAAGAGGCCCTGGGGTCTCTCGCGGCCGGCAGCGGGACGAACCGGAGTGAAAGCGGGATTGTTCACCGGGGCCGCAGGCGCGGCGGCAGGGGCTGCGGGTGCAGCTTCCGCGTTCAGCGCGGCGTCTTCAAAGCCGGTGGCAATGACTGTCACGCGGATTTCATCCTCCAGCGTATCGTCGAAGGTGGCGCCGAAGATGATGTTGGCTTCGGGATGCGCGGCCTCCTGGACGAGGCTTGCGGCGGTCTCGACGTCCTCGAGATCCATGTCGGCAGAGCCGGTGATGTTGATAAGCACACCGCGCGCGCCGTTGATGGAGGTCTCCATCAGCGGGCTTGCAACCGCCATGCGGGCGGCTTCCTCCGCCTTGCCCTTGCCTGCGGCACGGCCGACGCCCATATGGGCAAAGCCCGCGTTCTTCATGATGCAGGTAACGTCGGCAAAGTCGAGGTTGATGAAGCCGGTGTTCTTGATAAGGTCGGAAATGCTGGTGACGGCCTGGAGCAGCACGTCGTCCGCGATCTCAAAGGCGTTGGCCAGGGTAACTTTCTGGTCGGTGGCAAATTTCAGCCGGTCGTTGGGGATAATAAGCAGGGAATCCACACGGCCGAGCAGCTCCTTGATGCCGGCGTTGGCCTGATCCATGCGGCGCTTGCCCTCAAACTTGAAGGGCTTGGTCACGACGCCGACGGTCAGAAGACCCGCGTCCCGGCAAATCTCTGCCACGATCGGGGCTGCACCGGTACCGGTGCCGCCGCCCATGCCGCAGGTGATAAAGGCCATGTCGGCGTTTTCGATCACCTTGGCGATGTTGTTGCGGCTCTCTTCCGCGGAGCGCTTGCCGATCTCGGGATCAGAGCCTGCGCCCTGCCCCTTGGTCATCTTCTCGCCGATCTGCAGCTTCTGATCCGCATTCGAGACGGCCAGAGCCTGTTTGTCGGTATTGATGGCGATAAACTCCACGCCCTGCGTGCCGGCCTTGACCATTCTGTTGACCACGTTATTGCCGGCGCCGCCGATACCGATCACCTTTATATTGACAACATTTTCCGGAACTTCGGCTTTAAAATCCATTGAACTGCCTCCCATCTATTGTTAACGCATAAATTACAATTCTTTTCATAATGTCTACAGTCGGTATTTTATTACATTTTGTCTCAGGAGTCAAGTGTAATTTTAAATTTACCGAAAACTTTTGTCATCGCTTTGTAATCTATGCTCAGGTCGGGCTGAAATGTGCGGTGTTTCCGTCGCTTACATTGATTATTCCCACATCTCCCTCCAATAATTGCGAAAGGACGGAAATCACCATGCCGAATTTGTATTCTACGTTGGAATCGTTGCCGAGACGCACCGTGTATTTATCATCGAGGGTGAACTCAACCTGATTGGGATCGGAGAAATCCACACGCCCGACCCGGCGATAGAGGTTCCGGCCCTCGAGCTGGTCGAGCACTTCGGCGATATAGTTCACGATCCGCTCATCCCCGTCAGAGGTTTCCAGCGTCTCCCCGATCATGAGGGTACCGGGGGAGATGCCCAGGATGGGGATGAGGCCGGCAAGTTCGTCCTCATTGGCCTTGCCCAGCACCTTACAGTTATGGTCGATGGTCCACTTCTCCTCACCCAGCACGATATAGGCCAGGGCCTGGCTCTCGGTCACGGTGATGATGACGCGGTTGGGAAGACTGCGCTCTACGGTCACCTCGTCGATATACGGAAGCTTTGCGAAAACGCGGCTCAGGGCGGCAAACCTGTCAAAGAAGAACAGGTTGTCGCCCTCTTCGATGTCGATGGCGCGGATGATTTCCTCATCCGTGTAGTGGGTGTTCCCCCGAACCTGGATATCCGAGACACGGAAAAACACGCTCATCACAAAGATGACCGCGACAATCACGAGGAAGAACATGACCGGGCCGCTAGCGCTCGCGGTAATGTCCCGCAGGCTGAAGCCCTCCTCCTCGTTACTGCGCTGTCTTCTTCTGTTCAGGTTCAATGCCATAATGTAATCCTTTCAAAAAGGGATAGGTATCAGCGGTCAAGGCAGATATCCGCGCCGAGATCGCGCAGGCGCACATCAAAGCTCTCATAGCCCCGGCGGATGTGTCCCTCGTCATACACGAGGGTCTCCCCCTCGGCGGCAAGGCCGGCCACGATCATTGCTGCGCCGCCGCGCAGATCGGTGGCGTTGAGCACCGTGCCATGCAGACTGTCCACGCCCCATATCTCGGCGCTCTGCCCGCTCAGGGTAATGTCCGCGCCGAGACGGCGCAGCTCCGGCACCTGGCGGAAGCGGTTTTCAAAGATCGTCTCCCGAATGACGCTGCGGCCCTTTGCCCGCAGCAGCGCTGCCATCAGCACCGGCTGGGCGTCGGTGGGGAAACCTGGGTACGGTTCGGTTGAAAGCTCGCCCACGGCGTGCAGTTTTCCGCCGGAGCGGAGCCGCACGCTGCGATTTTTGCACATTATATCACAGCCCGCCTGTTTTAGGAAGTAGAGAACCGTAGAAAAATGCTCCGGCTCCACGCCGCGAAGCTCCACGCTTCCGCCCACCGCCGCGGCGGCGCAGGCCACGGTCGACGCCACGATCCGATCCGCGATGATTCGATGCTCTACGTGAGAGACCGGTTTCCCCTTTCCGATCACGATGGTGTCCGTCCCGGCGCCGTCGACCGCAAAGCCCATATCCCGCAGATAGCGCGCAAGCGCTTCGATCTCCGGTTCCCGGGCTGCGCCGCGGATCACGGTCTCCCCTTCCGCCGCCGCAGCGGCCAGCATGATGTTTTCCGTCGCCCCGACGCTCGGGAACGGCAGACGGATCACCGTGCCGCGCAGACGCTCGGCCCGGCAGACGATCTCATCTCCGTTCTCCTCGATCCTGGCGCCGAGCTGCCGCAGAGCCTCCAGATGCAGGTCAATGGGCCGCTTCCCCAACTGGCAGCCGCCCGGCGGACACATGCGCGCCTCGCCGCAGCGGGCCAGCAGCGCCCCCATGAAAATCACGGAGGAGCGCATTTCCAGCATCAGCTTGTGCGGAATGGCACTCCGGACAAGGCCGGCAGAATTTATGTAAACCTCATTGTCCCGCTGCTCTGCCTCGCAGCCCAGGTGCCGCAGAATACGCAGCGCGGCGTCGATGTCCCGAAGCTGCGGCACATTCTGCAGCTCCGACTCGGCCGGGCCCAGGATTGAGGCCGCCAGAATGGGCAGCGAGGCGTTTTTCGAGCCCTGCACAAAACACACGCCGTCCAGCCGCCGTCCGCCCCTGATGCGCCAGATATCCATACAAAAAAGCCCCCCGCACGATGAAATCAGTCCATCATATGCGGGGGGACGGTTTTGTGTTATCGAACCCTCTCCGTCACGGCGCACGCGGGCATGCGCCGTGACGCCTCCCCCAAAAAAGGGGGGGGAGGCAAGGAAAGCACGGTTTCAGGCAAAACCTGGCTCCCCCTATGGGGGGAGCTGTCAGCACCGCAAACGGTGCTGACTGAGAGGGTTATCCTTCACAGGTCTCCAGCACAATGTTTACGATGCGCTCACAGGCGTCACGGACGGCAAGAGAGTGCATTGCTTCGCTCATGCCGGAAAGCTTCTCCTGATCGTCCAGCAGCTCGTTTACCAGCTTCAGAAGAGAGTCCGCGTCAAATTCGCCCTCCAGCAGGACTACCGCGCCGCCGGCATGCTCCAGCACACGGGCGTTCTTTTCCTGGTGGTTGTTGGTCACATTCGGGGACGGCACCATGACCACCGGTTTTCCCATATAACTCAGCTCAGAGATGGTGGAGGCGCCCGCCCGGCACAGGATCAGATCCGCCGCCGCCATGAGCTCGGGCATATTGTGGATATATTCGCGGATCTCGACGCCGCTCTCCTTGAGGTTCTTTTCCTTGAACCGCTCCGTAATGCGGGGGTAATAGAGCTTGCCCGCGGCGTGGATCAGACGGAAACGCTGCCCGCCGTCGAGCTTTTCCATGAGTTCCGCCATGACCTTGTTCATATGCTCCGCGCCGAGAGAGCCCCACACGGAGAGAACCAGCTTCTCCCCTTCCGCAAGGCCCAGCTCTTTTCGTGCCTGCTGTCTGTCCACGCGGTCAAACTCCCCGCGCACCGGCGTGCCCGTCACGGTCACGCGCTCGGGGCGGCGGTAGTACTGGCGGCTCTCCTCAAAACCCAGCATCACGCGGTCTACCCGATCCGCCAGCAGCTTCGTCGTGAGGCCGGGGACGGCGTTGCTCTCATGCACCAGGGTGGGGATATGCAGCTCGTGCGCCGCCGCAAGCACCGGGTAGCAGATATAACCGCCCGTGCCGATCACGGCGTCCGGCTGAAACTCCCGGATGATCTTTTTCGCCTCGCGCTTGGAGCGCGCCACATTGTGCACCGTCTCTATGTTTTGGACGATGGCGTGCAGATCGTGTCCGCGCACGATATAGGTCATGTCAAGACCCCGTATCTCATAGCCCGCGCGGGGCACCAGCTCCATCTCCATTTTGCCGCTTACGCCGATAAACAGAAAACGGCTGTCCGGCATGAGTTCCCTGAGCCGTCCCGCTACCGCGAGGGCAGGATTGATGTGTCCGGCGGTTCCGCCGCAGGTAAAAAGAAAATTCATGGTTGTGTCCTCTTTATATATAGTCAGTGCACCGGGATGTCCCTGGAGGCGCTGAGCACGATGCCAAGCTCAAAAAGCTGGATGACCAGGGCCGTGCCGCCGTAGCTGAACATGGGGAGAGAAATGCCCGTGCAGGGCACAAGATTCGTCACCACCGCGACGTTCAGGAAAACCTGGATGGCCAGCAGACTTGTCACGCCGCCCACCACCAGGAAGCTGAAGCGATCCCGGCAGTGGAAGGCGATCCACCAGCCGCGCAGGATCAGCAGGGCAAACAGGCACAGGATCAGCGCCGCGCCGATGAAGCCCAGCTCCTCGCACACGACGGAGAAGATAAAGTCATTGTGCTCCTCCGGCAGATACAGAAACTTCTGTCTGCTGCCGCCGAGGCCGAGACCGCTCAGCCCGCCGGAACCGATGGTATACAGGGACTGCACGATCTGATAGCCCTGGTTGGAGCTGTCGGTGAAGGGATCGCGCCAGCTGTTGATACGCGAGGAGGCGTAGGGAAACAGCGTGAGCAGCAGGGCGATGCCCGTGCCGGCCGCGCCGAAGGCGCCGGCAAACCAGCCGATGCGCACCCCGCCGAGAAAGAGCATCACCGCGCCGATGGCAAGGATGATGATGGAGGCGGAAAAGTGCGGCTCCAAAACCAGCAGGCCGATGATCGCGCCGAGGATGCCCGCAAAGGGCAGGATGCCATAGCGAAAGGAGCGCATTTTGCTCCGATAACGGCAGATGAGCGACGAGAAGGACAGGATCACCGCGAGCTTTGCAAGCTCCGACGGCTGCAGCGTGAGACCGCCCACCCCCAGCCAGCGGCGGGAGCCGTTGGCCTTGACGCCCACGAGCGGCACCAGCATCAGCAGCACCAGCGTCAGCGCGAGAAACGGAAACGCGCCGCGCCTGTACGCCGCCATCGGGACGCGGGAGGCCAGCAGCATCGCCGCAACGCCGAGCAGGGCAAACACAAGCTGGCGCACGAAATAATAAGCAGCATTGCCGCCGGTCACATGCCCCGGATCATACCAGGCGCGCGGATAGCTGGCCGAGAGGACCATGACCACCCCCGCCGTGAGCAGCAGCATGCTCAGCACGAAAAAAGGCCCGTCAAAGCTCGGTCTTCGCGCCGCTACCTGAGCGTCAGGAAGGCCGGCGAGGCGGGCGCCGTCATAACGCATATTCCCACCTCCCCGGCCCAAGCATCATTTTAATGGGGGAATCTCTGATACACCCCAATAAAAGATATGATCGCCATGATCAGGGATATTCCGGAAAACAGAAAAAAGATTTCTTTTTCCTTCCACTTTCTGCCCGTCCATCCGCCTTTCTCCAGGTGGTGATGGAAGGGGGCCATTTTGAAAATACGTCTCCCCTGTCCGTAGAGCTTCTTGGTGAGCTTAAAATACGCGACCTGGATAATGTCAGACAGGGTCTCGACAATGAAGACAAAGCCGAGGGTGATGAGGATCAGCGGCATATCATAGGCGAAGGCCAGCGCCGCGATCGCCCCGCCGAGAAAGAGGGAGCCCGTGTCCCCCATAAAGCACTGGGCAGGATGAAAATTATAAAGCAGAAAGCCCAGAAGTCCCCCCACCATGGCGGAGGCAAAAATGCCCAGCTCCTGATAGCGGCGGCCCCAGGCGATGGAAACTGCCACAAAGAACAGGAACACCGGGATCGAGGTGCCGCTGGCAAGGCCGTCGATGCCGTCGGTAATGTTCACGGCGTTGACCGTGCCGACGATGACGAAGGCTGCAAAGACGAAATACAGCCACTCGGGCATATAGACCGTCTTATGGGTAAAGGGCACATACAGGTGCGGGCGCACAAAGCCGATCTGCCGCATGAGCAGGATGAACACCAGCGCCGCCGCCAGCTGCAGCAGGAACTTGCTGCGTGAGCTCAGGCCCATGTTCTCCTTTTTCTTGAGCTTTTCCCAGTCGTCCAGAAAGCCGATCAGCCCGAATACACAGGCGAAAAGCAAAACGAAAATATGCTCGAAGCGGCCGTGGAGCATGCCGTCAAAGCCGACCGTCAGGCACACCAGGGCAGCCGCCAGAATAAACATTACGCCGCCCATGGTGGGGGTGCCGGCCTTGGACTTGTGCCACTCGACCTCGCTTTTGATCTGTTGTCCGGCCTTCTGCCTGCGCAGCCAGGGGACATAGTATTTCCCGAAGGCGCTGGCAAACAGGAATGCCAGTACGAAGGAGGTTATCAGCTTGATGATCATAAGCGTCTCCGTAGTTTTGAGGGCTCAGCGCCGCTCTTTTCTCTCTTTCAGCCAGTCTGCCACGATCTCCCGTTCATCCATATGGTGCTTCTCATGTCCGATGATCTGATAGTCCTCATGGCCTTTGCCGGCAAGCAATATTACATCACCGGGCCCCGCGTTGTCAATAGCCCAGCGGATGGCTTCGGGCCGATCGCAGATCATTTTATATGCCTTGTGCCTGCTCTTTACCCCCGGCAGGATCTCCCGGATGATGTCCATGGGATCCTCGGTGCGGGGATTGTCGCTTGTGACGATGACAAGATCGGCGTTGTCGGCGGCGATTTCGCCCATGATGGGGCGCTTGCCGCGATCCCGGTCTCCGCCGCAGCCGAAGAGTACGATGAGCCGCCCCTTCGTCACGGGCCGCAGCGCCTTGAGGGCCTTTTCCAGCGCGTCCGGCTTGTGGGAATAGTCAATGAGAATGGAGTAGTCCCCGTCGGTGGGCACCGACTCCATGCGGCCCTTGACGCCTTTGGCGCTGCTGATCCCGGCAGCGGCGTCTGCGAGCGGCAGGCCGAGGGCGATGCACGCCGCCATGACGCTTAACGCATTATAGACCGAGAACATGCCGGGGATGGCGAGCTTCGTCAGGGCAAGCTCTGACCCGTGTACTGCCGCAAAGCGCACACCGGCCGCGCTGAGACGGACGTCCTTTGCCGACAACTCCGCCGCGTTGTCCTTTGCCGAGTAGCGCAGGATGGGGCAGGCCGCCCCCTCCGCCATATAGGCCCCGCGCGCATCGTCCATGTTGATGCAGCCGACGCGGCACTGGGAGAAGATTTTCTTCTTGGCGGCGGCATATTCCTCCATTGTACCGTGCAGATCCAGGTGATCCTGGGAGAGATTGGTGAACACCGCCACATCGAAGGTGATGCCCGCCACGCGCTCAAGCGTCAGCGAGTGGGAGGAGACCTCCATCACCACATGGGTGCAGCCCTCGTCCTTCATCTGGCGGAAGAGCTTATGCAGCTCCAGGCTCTCGGGCGTGGTGTGCTCGGTATGAAGGAGCCGCTCGCCGATCATGTTGCCGTTGGTGCCGATAAGCCCCACCTTTGCCCCCGCCGCGCTCTCGAGCACATGCTTCAGGATATGGGTGGAGCTGGTCTTGCCGCTGGTGCCGGTAAAGCCGATGACCGTCATCTCCCCCGCCGGGTTTCCGAAAAAGTCGCGGCTGGCAACGGCAAGCCCGTAACGGCAGTCCTTGACCTTCACATAAGGGGTGCCGTCCGTGGGTGCGTCTTCGCATAAGACCGCCGCCGCGCCGTTTGCGACAGCCTTGGGGATAAAGCGGTGACCGTCGGCCTCAAAGCCCTTGATGGCGACAAAGAGGTCGCCGGGCTGTGTGTTTCTGGAGTCATAGCTGATGCCGCCGATCTCCAGCTCCGGATCAGCCGTGCTCTCCAGCACGTCAAGATTTGCGATCAGCTGTCGAAGCTTCATGGTTGTATCCTCCGAATGTCAATATCGTCCCAAAAATTCCTCGTCGCTGTCGATGAGGGTGACCTCCACAACGCTGCCGTGCCGCAGCTCGGTTCCTGCCGGGAAGCTCTGCGAGCTCACGGTCTGGCGCTCGGGATCCTTGAGCCCGCTGCGCGCGGTGATGTACAGGCCATAATAGGACAAGGTATCCCGTGCCTCGTTGAGATTCATGCCGGTGAGCTCCGGCATGGTCTCGAGGTCGGGTGAAATGTCCGCGTCAAAATACAGGATGATCTCCGTCCCCGCCGCGATCTCCGTCCCCGCCGCCGGGAGCTGGTTTGTCACGGTGCTGCCGCTGCCGATGGTGCGATAGCGCAGCTCCGCCGCTTTGAGTCTCTCCGCCGCCTCCGGCAGATCGAGGCCGATACACGCCGGCATCTCGGCGCCGCCGGTTTCCTCGCGGGTGGGCTCCACGCCGAGATAGGGCAGGATATCGGCCATCATGCGCCCCACGACCGGGGCCGCCATCTGGCCGCCGCTGATGTAGATGCCGGATTTGTCCGAGGGGGTGTCCAAAAACACCAGCACGGCGATCTTCGGGTCGTCCGCCGGGGCAAAGCCGATGAAGGAGACGATGTACTCCTTCTGCCCGGTCTGAGCCTCCAGGCTCACCTTTTCACTGGTGCCGGTCTTGCCGCCGATACGGTAACCGGGGACAGCGGCATTGCGACCCGTGCCGTCCTTCGGGTCGCCCACCACCTGCTCGAGGATCGTGCGAACCGTCCGGCTGGTGCTCTCGCTGATGACCTGACGCACCAGCTTCGGCGCATGCTCGAAGCGGACGCTGCCGTCCGGTTCCAAGAGGCGCTGCACCACATAGGGCTCCATGAGCCGCCCGCCGTTGACGCAGGCGCTCACCGCCGTGATGAGCTGCAGCGGCGTGATGGTGAAGGTCTGGCCGAAGGAGGCCGCGGCGAGCTGGGAGAGATTTCGCGGGGAGCAGAAGGTGTTTTTGCTCCACCAGATGCTGCCGCTCTCCCCCGCAAGGTCGATTCCCGTGCGGGCGGTGAGATTGGCGTCCGGGTCGTCCGATAGTTTCAGGAAGCCGAAGGCCTCACAATAGTCGTAAAAGCGTTCCGCGCCGACGCGCTGGCCGATGTTGACAAAGGCCACGTTGCAGGAGTGCTGCACCGCCTGGGTCAGGGTCTGGCTGCCGTGTCCTTCGGTTTTCCAGCAGCGGATGGGGTTCGTGCGCCCCGTCACGCTGGTGCTGCCGCCGCAGTAGAAGCCGTCCCCGAGGCTGACTTTGCCCTCCTCCAACGCCATGGAGAGGGTAATGATTTTAAAGGTTGAGCCCGGCTCATAGGTATCCGAAAGAGCCTTGTTGCGCCACTGGCGAGCCTGGGCCTCGGCAAGAAGGGCCGACGCCTCTTCCCTCGTCGCGGCAGAGTCGATGGCAAGCTGTGCCTGATCGCTCACCGCGAGAAAATCGTTGGGGTCATAGTCCCCGAGAGACGCCATGGCGAGCACCGCGCCGGTGTTCACATCCATGGCGATGGCCCCGGCACCGTTCAGGGCGTCATAATCCTGCACCGCCTGGCGCAGATGCTTTTCCACATAGTACTGGATGCTGGCGTCGATGGTGGTCACCATGTCGCAGCCGTCCGCGCCGGGGCGGTATTCCTCATAGCGGTGCAGCAGCATCTCCCCGCCGTAGGCGTTGGTTGCCCTGAGGCTTCTGCCCGCCGTCCCGGCGAGGACTTTGTCATACTGCGCCTCGATCCCCTCCAGGCCGTAATTGTCCGTACCCACGAAGCCCAGCAGATGACAGGCAAGCCGTCCGTTGGGGTAATAGCGCTTGCTGTCGGTTTCAAGGCGCACACCGCTGATTTTGTTGTCCGCCTTGAATTTTCGGATCTCTGCCGCCTTGTCGCTTTCGATCTTGCGGGCGACGGTGACATACCAGCTGCCGCGGCGGCCGGATTTCTCATAGAGCTCTGCATAGTCCAGATCCAGGATCTCCGCAAGGCCGCGGGCGATCAGCTCCCGATCCTCGCCGTTTGCCTCGATCTCGGCCGGGCTCAAATAGACGTTGTCCACTGTGGCGCTCACCGCAAGGACGTTGCCGTTGCAGTCATAGATGACGCCGCGCTGCGCCGTTCCCGGCGCTTCCCTGAGCTGCTGGGAGATGGCCAGTTCCTCATAGAAGCTGTGATCCGTGATCTGGATATGATACAGCCGCGCCAGCAGCACGGCGAAGGCTCCCACGCCGAAAATCGACGCGAGCACCGCGCCCCGCCGCAGCATCTGCCGCACGACCGGTGTTTTGCTGTCCGTTTGATGTGCCATTGTGCGCCCCCGCAAATAATACTGTTTTTCCATAAAACCCAGTGTTTTATGGAAAAGGCATCGCGCGAAGGCGCGCTGCCCGTTTTGTGCCATTAGGCACAAAACACGTCTCATACGGTCTCCGACGCGCCTTTGGCGCTATAAAACGCTTTCATAGCGTTTTATGGGAGACCAGTATAATACCCTTTGTCACAGCTTATTCGGCGGCTCGGTTCTTTATCCCAGGTATTCTATTTCGATGATCTGTCCCGGTTCCGGGTGCCGCATGCCAAAACGCTGTACGGCGATGCGCTCCAGCGTGTCAAGGCTCAGGGCGCTCTCGGAACGGATTTTCAGGCGGGTGTTCTCGTCCTCGGCCTCGGTGATCGCCGCAGTCAGCGCTTCGATCCGGCTCTCGGTGCGCACAAGCTGGATCTGACTGAGAAGCGTCAGCACCAGCAAGAGCGCGGAGAAGCCGAGGCACACCACACGAAAGAGCAGGGCGGCAAGGCCCTCCCCGTCTCTCATACGCGCTCTGCCACGCGCAGCTTGGCGCTTCGCGCGCGGGGATTGCGTTCGATCTCCTCCTCGGTCGGGAGGATGGGCTTGCGGCTTACGCTGCGCAGGGTCTGCACAAAGCCGCAGGTGCACACGGGCGCTTCCCGCGGGCAGGTGCAGCCGCGCTCACGCGCCTGGATGCCGGATTTCACGATCCGATCCTCCAGCGAGTGGAAGCTGATGACGCAGAGTCTCCCACCCTTTCGCAGCTTGTCCGGGGCGGTCTCCATCATTTCGGCGATCGCGCCGAGTTCGTCATTGACGGCAATGCGGATGGCCTGGAACGTGCGCTTTGCCGGGTGCTGCTTTTCTCTGAGCGCTGCGGCGGGCATGGCTGAGCGGATGACGTCCACCAGCTCCTGCGTCGTCTCAATGGGTTTCTCGGCCCTGTGTTTCAGGATTGCCGCCGTGATGCGCCGGGCGCAGCGCTCCTCCCCGTAGTCCCAGAGGATGCGGTTGAGGCGGTTTTCATCCCAGGTGTTCACGACCTCCCAGGCGGTGAGACCCCCGCTCTGATCCATGCGCATATCAAGCGGCGCCGCGGCCATGTAGGAGAAGCCGCGCTCCGCCTCGTCAAGCTGGGGCGAGGATACGCCGAGATCGAAGAGCATCCCGTCAACGCCTGCGATTCCCAGGGAATCCAGGATCGAGGCCGCGTCGGAAAAGTTACCGTGAACGAGCTTTACTTTTTCCCCAAAAGGCGCAAGACGCCTTCCGGCTCTCTCAATCGCCGTCTCATCCCTGTCGATGCAGATGAGCCGCCCTGTGGTGAGCCGGGAGGCGATCTCATAAGAATGTCCGCCCATGCCGAGCGTCCCGTCCAGATAAATCCCATCCGGTTTGATATTCAGATTCTCAATACATTCGTCCAGCAGGACGGAGACATGCTTCGGCGTCTGCACTATGCTGTCGATGCTCAAAATTCCAGTTCCTCCATGACCGCCGCGATATTCTCCGGCGTCGTCTCAAGGGCGTAGACCGCACTCCAGGCCTCGCTGTCCCAGAGCTCGGCGTGGTTGTTGCAGCCCACCACCGTCACGTTTTTGGTGAAGCCGGCGTACTCCCGCAGGTTCTGCGGAATCAGGGCGCGGCCCTGATTGTCCAGCTCGCACCGGGCGGCATGGGCAAAGAGCGGCCGCATCCTGCGCTGCTTGACATAGGGCATGGCACTGACGCGCTCGGACAGGATCTGCCAGCTTTCACTGCTGTAGGCGCAGAGGCACCGGTCCATGGAAATCGTGATAAAAAAGACCTCGCCCAACTCATCTCTGAGTTTGGCGGGTATAAACAACCTTCCCTTGCTGTCAAGAGAATGCTGATATTCACCTGTCATGTCCGCGCGCGCCCCCCTTTAAGTGGGATTGTCACCCATTTTAACCCACTTTTAACCACTTTCAATTTTATTATATGTGGGCTACTTTGAAAAAGCAAGAGAAACTTTTTGTTATATTTTGACTTTTTCTTGCACTTTTTTATAAAAAAAGTTCCCACCCAAGCACTTGCGTCTTGGGTGGGAAGCAAAACCATATCTTGTGCTATTTTCGTGTCATGCGATCTCAGTCGCGCTCGATGCGCTGGATTTTGGAGGAGAGCGGGTCGGGCTTGCCCTGGGGCGCGTCCGGTCTGCGGGTATTCTGCTGCCGCTGCTGGGGCTGCGCCTGCTTGACGGGCTGGCCGGTCGGCATTGCCTGCTGGGGCGCCGGCTGCCGTGTCTGGGGCTGTGCATGCGCAATGCTGCCGCCGACAGCCTGGAAGGATTCGTGCGCGCTGCGGATGGTGGCGAGAGCCTCGCTCATGCTCTGCTCGGTATGGCGCATGAGATCGTCCACATATTCCGTGGCTACTCTTCTGAGCTCCTTGGATTTATTCTCGGCGGAGGCGATCATTTCGCTGCTTCTAGCGCGGGCGACACGGACGACCTCCTGCTCTTCGATCATGAGATGCGCCTGTTCCTCCGCGTTTTTACGCAGCGCTTCGGCCTCGCGCTTGGCGTTGCCGATAAACTCATCCCGTGCGGAGACAAGCCGCTGCGCCTCGGCAATGGCGGTGGGGAGATTGGCCTTGATCTCGTTGATGATCTCGATCGCCTTTTCCCGCTCGATAATGCACTTGTCGTTTCCCAGGGGCACGCTCCATGCCTCTGTGACCATGCCGTAGAGAACGTCCAGCAGTTCAATGATATCGGTATTGGCCATGCGACTCACCCTCTCTGTTTATTTGCTTTCGCCTCGATCATGCCGATGATTTCCTCCGGCACAAGACCGTGCAGTTCTCCCCCGTAATGGGCCATTTCCCTGACGATGGAGGAGCTGAGGAAGGTGTAGCGCTGATCGGCTGTGAGAAACATTGTTTCCAGCTCGGGATTGATGCGTTTATTGATGAGATCCATCTGAAATTCATAGTCAAAGTCGGACGCGGCCCTGAGGCCCTTGATGAGGACGGAGCCCTCATAGCGCCTGGCAAATTCCGCGAGAAGGCCGGTGTTGACCTCCACCGTAACATTGGGATAGGGCGCCACGGCGCGGCGCACCATCTCCACCTTCTCCTCCACCGTGAACATGGGAGAGGTTTTTGTGGCGTTCGCCGCGACGCAGACTACGACACGGTCGAAGATCTGCGAGGCGCGCGCGATGATATTCAGGTGTCCGAGCGTGATCGGGTCAAAGCTGCCGGGGCAGATCGCGGTTCTCATCAACGGCTCTCCTTGCTGTACAGACTGAGCTTCACCTTGCCGTAGCGGTACTCCTTACGCAGAAAGTAGGGCGCGCGCATGTCCGGCATCGGGGTCTCCCGTCTGGATTCACATAATATTATACCACCATCTGATAAGATGTCAAATGAATTGATCTTTTCCAGCACCGTTTCATACAGTCCCGCGTCATAGGGGGGATCGACAAAGATCAGATCGAACTTTCCGCAGCCGTTGAGGTACGAGACGGAGTCCTGCTGCAAAACCGGTGCGGAGAAGCCGCAGGTTTTGAGGTTCTCTTTGATGATCTTCACGGCGTCCCGGCTCTGGTCGATGAAGACGACCTCCTTCGCGCCGCGGCTCAGGCACTCGATGCCAAGCTGTCCCGTACCCGCGAAGAGATCCAGCACACGCCTGCCTTCGATATCAAATTGCAGGATGTTGAAAACCGACTCCTTCACGTTGTCGGTGGTGGGGCGGATGTCCATGCCCTCCGGGGTTTTCAGTCTTCTGCCCCTGGCGCTTCCGGTGATGACGCGCATTCGTTTTCCTCCTCCGTGTGGAAGTAATCATATACAGCCCTCGCGGTATTCTTCGGCACCACCAGCTCAAGCTGCTGAAGGCTTGCCTCCCGGATGGCCTTGAGGGATTTGAAGTTCTTGATAAGATCGGCTCTGCGCTTCTCCCCCACGCCGGGAATGGCGTCGAGACGGGAGGCAAAGCTCTCGTTTCGCAGAGATCGCTGGTACTCGATGGAATAGCGGTGCGTCTCCTCCTGGATGGAGCCGACGAGGGAGAAGACCGCCTGGTTGGCCTTGATGCCGATCTCCCGTCCGTCCGAGCGGATCAGCGCCCGGGTGCGGTGGCGGTCATCCTTGACCATGCCGAAGACCGGGACGGAGAGGCCGAGATCGGAGAGCGCCTGCTCCGCCGTGGCGGCATGGGCGTCGCCGCCGTCGATGAGCAGCAGATCGGGAAACTCACTAAACTTTTCGTCCCCGTCCTTTGCGCGGGCAAAGCGGCGGTACACCACCTGGTACATGCTGGCATAATCGTCCGGCCCGTCCAGATCGCGGACGCGGAATTTGCGGTAATCGCGCTTGAGGGGCTTGCCGTCCACATGCACGGTCATGCCCGCGACGATGCCGGTCGCGCCGAGGTTTGAAATGTCAAAGGCCTCAATGCGGCGCGGGAAATTTTCGAGCTCCAGCGCCTTTTGCAGCCACTCGAGGGTCTTGCTGCGCCGCTGGGCAAGGGTCGTGCGCCGCTGGATCTCTTCTCTCGCGTTGAGGGCAGCGCTTTCGATGAGGCGCATGCGCTCGCCGCGTTTGGGTGTTTCGATATAGATGCGCCGCCCGGAGGTCTGGCTCAAAAGCTCCTCCAGGTCGGCGGCGTCCTCGATCTCCACGGGCAGCAGGATGGACTTGGGCCAGCCGCCCCGGTGGGCGGTATAGTACTGGCGCACAAGGCCGGAGAGTGCCTCGGCATCCTCCTCCAGCGGCTCGTCCATCATCTCGGTATCCTTGCCCACGAGATTGCCGTCCACGAAGTGGAGCACCGTAAAGCAGCTCTTCGCCCCGCGGCAGAAGCCGATGGCGTCCGTGTCGGCAAAGGCGGTGGCGATCACGCGCTGCTTGTTGGCAAGGCCCTCGATAGCGCGGAGCCTGTCGCGCAGCTCTGCCGCCCGCTCAAAGCGCAGTTCCTCGGCCGCCTGCTCCATCTGGGCGCGCAGATCCTCAATCAGCTCCCCGCTCTTGCCGTCCAGGATCAGGGATGCCTGCATCACGCGGCGGCGGTAATCCTCCGCGTCGCTGTCCCTGAGACACCAGCCCACGCAGGAGCCCATGTGGTAATTGAGGCAGGGCCGCTCCTTGCCGATATCCCGCGGGAACTTGCGGGAGCAGTCCGGCAGCAGCAGGGCCTTGGACACGGTGGCGATGATCTCCCGCGTCTGGTTTCTGCCGCCGAAGGGGCCGAAGTACTTGGCCCCGTCCTTGCCCGCGCGGCTCTGGATGGACATGGTGGGGTATTCCTCCCGCAGATCCAGGCGGATGAAGGGGTAGCCCTTGTCATCCTTGAGCAGGATGTTGTAGTGGGGCTTGTGACGCTTGATGAGGGAATTTTCCAGCACCAGCGCCTCAAACTCGCTGCCGGCGACAATGACGTTAAAGTCGCGCACCTTATCCACCATGGCGGCCACCTTCGGAAGATGCTCTCCATGGAAATAGCTCGAGACGCGGTTTTTGAGCTTCTTGGCCTTGCCCACATAGATGACCTGCCCCTGCTCGTCGAGCATGATGTACACGCCCGGCAGCAGCGGCAGTCGGTTGGCTTTGTCGCTTAAATTGTCAAGTACGGGATTGGACATGGCTTATCCTTCTTTTTTGGATCGGTTCCTGTTTTTCCTATGGAATTAATAGAAGTTTTCTGGTAGAATATCCTTGACCGAAGGTGCGCCGATGACGGACGGCGAGAAAGGAGAAATGAAAGAATGGAAAAAAGAGCAAAATGGGTAACGCGCGCATGTCTTCTTCTCCTACTGATTGCTGTGGGACTCGGAGGCTTCTTTTTCGGAAAGGCAAAAGAAGGCTCTCGTTTTGAGGAAGAAAAGAAGCTCAATATTCTTCTGCACCGCAGCGATCTCGATGGTCTGGGCGAGATCAAAGAGACGATCTATGTGACCGGACATAAGAGCCCGGATTCGGATACCGTCGGCAGCAGTATCGCGTATGCAGCCCTGCTCCGGGCGCTGGGGTACGACGCGGTTCCGGTCCTGCTCGGCCCCGTCAACCACGAGAGCGCCTATATCCTGCAAGCCGCCGGGCTGGAAGCGCCGGCGCTGCTGGAGGATGCGTCCGGTCTGACGATGGTTCTGGTCGATCACAGCGAATACACGCAGTCGGCGAATGGGCTGAAGGACGCAAAGATCATCAGCATCATCGACCACCACGGGGACGGTTCCGTCATAACGGCAAACCCGCTCATCTATGACGCCCGGCCGATCGGTTCGGCCGCGACGGTCACCTGGCTGCAGTACCGCGACTACGGGGTTGAGCCGGATCGGCAGAGCGCTGTCATGATGATGGGCGCGATCCTGTCCGATACCAAAAATCTTCAATCCGGCACGACGACCTTTGCTGACCGGGAAGCGGTCAAAGTACTCAGCAAGCTTGGAGGCGTGACCGACACCGATGCCTTCTATCAGGACATGAACAAAGCGCTGCTCTCTTATGAGGGAAAAACAGACGAGGAGATTTTCTTCACAGACTACAAGGAGTATGAGATCGGCGGCAAACGGGTTTCTGTCGGCAATGTCAACGCCTATGACGAAGAAACCGCGAAGGATCTGGCTGCGCGCATGAAGACGGTGATGCCCCTGACAAAGCCGTCGACGGGTATGGATATGTGCTTTGCCATGGTCAGCATCCTGCACGACGATCTGTCGGTCACTTATCTGGTGCCCTCCGATGAGGCGGCGGACGAAGTGCTGCGCACAGCATTCGGAGATCGGGCCCATTATGACGGCACATCCTATAAAATTGAGCCCTACGCATCCAGAAAGGCGGTCTTCATCCCTGCCATCACCGATGTTCTGGAGGCGTATCCGAAAGAATGATACGCTTCGCTTTTCAATGAGGCAAGAACGCCAAACGCCTCAGACTTGCGCGGAGGGCGCCTCCTGCCCGTAAATGCTCCAGAGCGTGATGGAGGTGATGACCACCACCGCGCCGAGCAGGGCGAAGACGCCGGGCTTTTCCCCATTAAAGAGGAAGACCCAGACAGGATTCAGAAGCGGCTCCACCGCGCCCAAAAGGCAGCAGGCCAGGGGCGGGCAGTATTTGCTGGCCTTGACGTACAGGACATACGAAAGGCCCAATTGAAAGACGCCGAGGATCACAAGCGCCGTGACCGCCGTCGCTGTGATGGGCGGTTTTGTGGCAAGAAAGACCGGAAAGCCCACGAGGAAGGTCAGGGCCTGGCCGTTCAAAATGCCGGAAAAGCGCTCCTCCTCTTCGATCTCCCCCACCGAGACATACATACCGGCCATGAACATGCCGGCGCCGATGGCGACGAAGTTTCCGAGCAGATAGCCGGGCTTGAGCTGGTCGAAGAAAAAGAGGGAGATGCCGAAGAGGGTGGCAAGCACCACGGCGACGTCCTGCTTTCTCGGCACCCTGCCGAAGAAAAGGGCGGAATAGATGATGATAAAGATGGGCGAGGTAAACTGCAGCACAATCGCGTTTGCCGAGGTGGTCAGCTTGTTTGCCACCGTGAAGCACAGGTAGGTGCAGCCGGAGAAAAAGCCCGCGATGAGCGTCTTTCTGTTGAAGATATAGTGCAGGCCCATCAGGCGCATGCACGCATAAATCGTTATGCCCGCAATGAGGCTTCTCATACCCGCCACGGCAAAGCCGTTCCAGGGGATGAGCTTAAAGAGTATGCCCGCAATGCTCCAGAGCGTTGCGCACAGGAGCATCTGCAAGGTCGCTTTCCGTTCTTTGGTCATAGTATCACCTAAAAAAGAGGCGTGTGTCACAGGACACACGCCTCTGCCATAATGTACGATTACTCAGAGAAGTCAGAGTCGATCAGAGCGGAGAGCGTTGCGATCGCTTCTTCCTCGTCGGAACCGTCGGCAATGATCGTGATGGCAGTGCCCTTCACGATGCCGAGGGAAAGTACGCCCAGCAGGCTCTTGGCGTTCACACGTCTCTCTTCCTTCTCAACCCAGATGCTGCTTTTGAACTCATTGGCCTTCTGAATGAAGAAGGTTGCGGGTCTGGCATGAAGGCCGACCTGGTTATTAATGACTACTTCTTTGGTTATCATAGTCGCACCCCTTACTCCTTAAATCCATGTTGGAAAACTGTAAGCCCACTTTAACAAATTTTCGCGCAATCGTCAACAGCTTTCGACCGTTTCGTGATTTTATACATTTCTTTTTGTCTTGTAATTGGTGTTTTATTTCAGTTCGACCACTGTCACGCCGCTCTCCCCTTCGCCGTAACGACCCAGACGGAAGGACTTGACAAACTTGTTTTTCTTTAGCATCTGCTGAACCGCCGCGCGAAGCGCGCCCGTCCCCTTGCCGTGGATAATGGTCACGGTCTTGAGCTTTGCCATCACCGCGCTGTCAAGATAGCGCTCTGCGGCAAGCACGCCCTCCACCGCCTCCATGCCGCGGATGTCAAGCTCCGAGGAAATGGACATGCTGTGCATCTGTCCCCCGCCGCCCCGGGATGTGTTTTTCTGCTTCGGCGCCTGCTCGTTTTCGAGCAGCAGCACCTCGTCCTCCTTGGCGCTCACGTTCATGATGCCGGCCCGAAGGCCGAGGGTGCCGTCGGCAGCCTTGGAGACCACCGTCGCCTTCATGCCCATGGACTTGATCTGCACGGTGTCGCCCACCTGCACGGGGCGGGCGGAAACCTGGTTCTGCGCCTCGGGGTGCAGCTCACGCTGCAGCGCCTCCTGGGAGAGATTGAGCTGACGGCGAAGCTGGGCGCGGGCCTCGTTGACGCGGCTTGCGTCCTCATCCTGATCGGCCATCTTGCGCATCTCGTCGAGCTCTTTGAAAACCTCCTCGGCCGTTGCGCGGGCGTCGGCCAGGATGCGCTCGGCCTCGCGGCGGGACTTGATGTCCGCCTTATCGAGCCGAACCTCCAGCTCGGCGCGCAGCATGGAGGATTTCTTTGCGTTCTCCTGCGCTTCGCGCAGCTTTTTCGCCGTCTCCTCCCGATCCTTTTCCAGGAGCATCCGCGTCTGCTCCAGCTTCTCGATGGTGAGCTCAAAGGTCTGACTCTCGGAGCTGACGCGGTTTTTCGCGTCCTCGATGATCTCGTCGCTGAGGCCTAAGCGGCGGGAGATGGCAAAGGCGTTGGATTTGCCGGGGATGCCCACCAGCAGGCGGTAGGTCGGGCGCAGGGTCTCCACGTCAAACTCGCAGGAGGCGTTCTGTACGCCCGGTTCGTTCGTGGCGTAGACCTTGAGTTCGGCATAGTGGGTGGTTGCGGCGATGACCGCCCCGCAGCGGCGCACATGCTCGATGACCGCGATGGCGAGGGCCGCGCCCTCGGTGGGGTCGGTGCCCGCGCCGAGCTCGTCAAAGAGGACAAGCGACTGCTCGTCGCACTCGTCGATAATGCTGACAATATTACTCATATGCGCAGAGAAGGTGGAAAGACTCTGCTCGATGCTCTGCTCGTCGCCGATATCCGCAAGGATGTGGGTGAAGACCGGGAGATTGCTCCCGTCGGCGGCGGGGATGTGCAGGCCGCACTGGTGCATGGCGGCAAGCAGGCCGATGGTTTTGATGGACACCGTCTTGCCGCCGGTGTTGGGGCCGGTGATGACAAGGGTGTCGAAGCTGTCGCCCAGCTCCACGTCGATGGGCACGGCTTTTGCCTGATCCAGCAGGGGATGGCGCGCCTTGCGCAGAATGATGCCCTTGCCCTCCATGGAAGCAGCCTCGCAGTTTAGTTTATAGGAAAGCTTGGCCTTGGCAAAAATCAGATCGAGCTGCACGAGGATCTCATAGTCGGCGTTGATGCCGTCCCGGTGGCCGGCGCAGTCGGCGGAGAGTTCGGCCAAGATGCGGTCGATCTCCGCGCGCTCCTTCGCGGCAAGCTCTCTGAGTTCGTTGTTGGCCTTGACCGCCGCCATGGGCTCGACAAAGATCGTCGCGCCGGAGGCGGAAATATCGTGCACAAGGCCGTTGATGGCGCCCTTATGCTCGGCCTTCACCGGCACCACATAGCGGTCGGAGCGCTGGGTGATAATCGGCTCCTGCAGGACCTTGGCATAGCTCGGGGACGAGATGATCTTCTGCAGAGCGTCCCTGGCCCGCGCCGCCGCCGCGCGCATCTGGCGGCGGATATTGGCAAGCTCAGGTGAGGCCGCGTCCGCGATCTCATCCTCCCCGACGATGGAGCCGGTGATTTTTTCTTCGAGAAAACGATTGGCATGCAGGGCGTAAAAGAGATAGTCGATGGGCGTCTTGCCCACGGTATCGTCCGCGAGATAGCCGCGCACAAGACGCGCGCACTGCAGGACATGGGCAATCTCCAGAAGCTCGCGCGTGTTGAGCGCGCCGCCGAGATCGGCGCGGGCCAGGGACGCGCGCACGTCCCGCACCCCGTAAAAGGAGGGGCTGCCGCGCACCACCATCATGGATTTTGCCGCCGTGGTCTCGGCCAGGCGGTGCTGCACCTCCCCTTCGGATATGGAGGGCGTCAGCTTCAATGCCAGCTCTTTGGCCGGCTCGCTCACCGCCTCGGCGGCAAGCATGTTCAAAACCGCCGGAAGCTCCAGCGTGGTCAGGGATTTTTCAAAAAAGCTCATTTCTCTCTCCCCGTTTGTATCGTATATTTTCGGATGTTTTTCCAGTAGTCAAGCGTTGAGAAGCCGCGCTCGGTGCGGCTGAGAAGATAGCGCTCCGCGGCGACGCCGAGGCGTTTGAGATCCGGCTCCGGCAGCGTGAAGGAAAGAAGCTGCTTTGCCGGGGCCGTGCAGAGATAGCGCATGGCGGCGAGGGTCTGCGAACCGAGCTCGACCCGCGCCCCCATGCCGACACAGCTTCGGCAACAGACGCGGCCGTAGTCGAGACTGAGATCCGGCGCCTCCGGCTCTTTTCCGCAGACGGCGCAGACGCCGAGCTCCGGCGTGTAGCCGGAAAGACACATGACGCGCATTTCAAAGGCGGCCTTGATTTTCTCCTGGGAGCAAAGATCCCGGCTGAGGGCGTACAGGCAGTTGAGCCCGAGCTGCAAAAGCTCCGGCTCCGGCTGATCCTCGACGCTGAGCGCTTCGACGCACTCGGCGATATAGGCTCCGAGGGCGAGCTTTTCCATATCGCCGCGAAGGCCCTCAAAGCTCTCCTTGACCACAGCCTCGTTCACCGACCAGCGGCCACGGTTCCCGAACAGGGTCATCTCCGACCAGGTGAGCTGCTGGGTGGCGGCGGCGGTGCGGCTGCTCTTTCTCAGCGCGCCGCGGGCCTTGGCGGTGATCTTTCCCTCCGTGTCCGTCAGGAGGGTCAGGATGCGGTCGGCCTCCTTATAGCGCACCTCCCGCAGCACCAATGCGTTCAGAGTCTTAAACATGTATGTACCGTTCCCGTCTCAGCCCGCGGGCAGGCCGCAGGCATGTCTGTCGTCATTGTTTTTCTCCGCGCCTATCGCCTTGTAGAGCAGATAGTACACGGGCTCGCCGGTTTCGGCAAACATTCTCCAGATTTCATCCTTGCGCATGTACGATCACCTCGGCTTTATTATGCGAGGCCGCGTCGGAGGAAATGCTGGTAATTATTGCTCTGTAAAGCCGAAGTTGCGCAGGCTCGCCATGGAGTCGCGCCAGTTCTCCTTGACCTTGACCCAGGTCTGGAGATTGACCTTGGCGCCCATGAAGGCCTCGATGTCCAGTCTCGCAAGCTCGCCGATTTTTTTGAGCATGGAGCCCTTTTTCCCGATGATGATGCCCTTGTGGCTCTCCTTCTCGCAGAAGATGGTAACCTCCATGTCAATGATGCCGTTGTCGCGCTCGGAGAACTTGGTCACCTCGATCGCGGTGCCGTGGGGGATCTCCTTGTCAAGGCATCTCAAAAGCTTTTCGCGCACCAGCTCCGCGCAGATCTGTCGCTCCGGCTGGTCGGTGATCATGTCGTCCGGGAAGAGGTGCGGCCCCTCGACCGCGTACTTCTCCAGTTCGATCAGAAGCTCCTCCAGACCGTCCCCGGTTTTGGCGGAGATGGGCAGGATGGCGTCAAAATCATGGGCCGCACTGTAGACCGCCATGACCTCCAGCAGCCGTGTCTTGTCCACGGTGTCGATTTTGTTGATGAGCAGAATGGCGGGCGCGCCCGACTCACGGATACGCTCAATGAGCGCCTCCTCCTGCGGGCCGATGGAGGCGACAGGCTCCACCATCAGAAGTACGCAGTCCACATCCGCCACACTCTCCTTGACGACGTTCACCATGTAATCGCCGAGGCGCGTCCTCGGCTTGTGAAAGCCCGGGGTGTCCAGCAGGACGAACTGGGTATCACCACGCTCGACAATGGCGGTGATGCGGTTTCGCGTGGTCTGGGGCTTGGGCGACACGATGGCGACCTTCTCCCCCACGAGGGCGTTGGTCAGGGTCGACTTGCCCGCGTTGGGCCTGCCGCAGATGGTAATCATGGCTGATTTTGTCATATTGAATCTCCTGTTCCTTATTGGCTCCCCTGCAAGGGGAGCTGGCATGGCCGATCTCACACGAGGCCATGACAGAGGGGTAACCCCTCCGGCCTCCGGCCACCTCCCCTTTCAGGGGAGGCATATTCACTCGTCGCCCATGATGGCTTTTTCCCGCGCTCTCATCCGGCGCTTCATTTCGCCCTCGTCCACATGATCGTAGCCGAGAAGGTGGAGGACGGAGTGCACGGTGAGGTACTGGATCTCGCGGGCGAAGCCGTGGCCGAATTCCTCTCCCTGGGCTTCACAGTGCTCAAGGGAGATCATCATATCTCCCAGCAGCACCGCGCCGCTGTCCATGTCTTTTTCGCATAGATTCGGGTCGAACGCACCGGGGGTCAGCTCATTGAACGGAAAGCTCAGCACGTCGGTCGCGCGGTCTACATTGCGAAACTCCTTGTTGACCGCATGGATGCCCTCATCATCGGTTAACATAACGTTGACAATACAGGGGACGTTAATCCCCTCTGCATCCAGGGCCATCTGGACTGCTTTCTTGATCAGGCCTGCCGCTTCGCGGTGGCCGAGGCCGGTTTTCTCCCGGGAAATCGTCACTTCATGCTGCATGGCTTATCCTCTCTTATAGCGCCGGGGCGGCTGCTTTTTGGCTGTCTCCGGGGACGCAGGATTTTTCTTGTCGTAGTCTTCATACGCCTCAATGATCTTCTGCACCAGGCGGTGGCGCACCACGTCGGAGCCCGTGAGGGTGCAGATGGCGATATCGTCGATCCCCTCCAGAACACGCATGGCGACCTTGAGGCCGCTGGTCTTATCCTCGGGCAGGTCGATCTGGGTGATGTCGCCGGTGATGACCACCTTGGAACCGAAGCCGATACGGGTGAGAAACATTTTCATCTGCTCGCGCGAGGTGTTCTGCGCCTCGTCCAGAATGATGAAGCTGTCGTCCAGCGTGCGCCCGCGCATGTAGGCAAGCGGCGCGACCTCGATGTTTCCGCGCTCGAGGTATTTCTGGTAGGTGTCCGCGCCCAGCATGTCAAAAAGCGCGTCGTAAAGGGGCCGCAGGTAGGGGTCGACCTTGCTCTGCAGATCGCCCGGGAGAAAGCCCAGGCGCTCCCCCGCCTCGACCGCGGGGCGGGTCAGGATGATGCGGTTGACCTCCTCGGCACGGAAGGCCGCCACCGCCGCCGCGACGGCGAGATAGGTCTTGCCCGTGCCGGCAGGGCCGATGCCGAGGGTGATGGTGTTGTTCTGGATCGCCTCGCAATAAGTCTTCTGGCCGAGGGTCTTGGGTTTGATGGGTTTGCCCTTGGCGGTGATGCAGATCACGTCCCCGGCAAGCTCGTTGATTTTGGTTTCTTTGCCTTCCGAGACCAGCTTGAGAATATAGCGCACGTTCTGCGCGTCGATGTTCTCGCCCTTGGCCGCGAGGGTCAGCAGGCCGTTGATGGCCTTTTCCGCCAGCATGACGTTTTCCGCCTCGCCGCAGATATGGATCATGTTGTCCCGGTCGAGCACCTTGACGCTCAGCTCGTTCTCGATTATCCGAAGATTCTGGTCAAAGGAGCCGAACACGCTGATGACATGCTCCATCCGCTCGACTTCGATGCTTTTATCGATCATGTAAAGTTTCCTTTCACGCCTCAGCCGCTTCCTTCGCGCAGCCGGGCGATATTCTCTGTACAGTGTGCCCGCAGGGTGAGCACATGCAGTTCCCCGCTCCTGCCGGGGCTCAGCGTATAGGAGAGGATCTGCCCCTGCGTATTCTCCGCGAGCATGGCATAGAGCCGCCGCCCCGTCCCGCCGGGATCATAGTCGTCGCCGGGGGCCGATCTGTACGGGAGAAAGCGCTCCCGCACAAGGCGGATCGGCGTGGAAAAAAGCCCTTCCAGGCCGAGGGTATACTCCGAAATGATTTTATCACATCCGTCAATAGTTTTTCCACTACCAATATACAAATTCACACGCTTTTTTCCCACGATCAGCGCGAAGCGGCTGTGCGGGACGCCGGAGGGTGTTTTCATTTGTTCCTTCTCCGGACAGACGGCGCTGATCTCATACCAGGTGTCGGCCATGACAGAGCCCTTCGCCCGCACCCGCCGGTTCTCGCCCGTGAGGCTTTCGAGATCCCCGCCGATGAGAAGCTCTCCCTTCGTCACGATCTGTCCCTCCTTTACGGCGGGACAGCCGGCGAGCGTGTTCACGCGCCGCACAAGCGCGTCCCGGGACGCCACCAGATCGGCAGGCGCTTGCCCGTCGTACATCTCCGGCTTCTCCGTCCGCTCCACCACCGCCACCACCGCGCGCGAACCGCTGACATTCACGGTCATCCAGCCAATCTCCGGCAGGCGCAGCATCACCTCGCTTCGCAGAAGCTCCGTATTCAGTCCGGGCCAGAAGCTTCCCACGCCGAAGCCGCAGTCCTCCAGCGTCCGCAGGACACGGGCGCGGCTGAGTTCCTTTGTCCCGCGCACCTCCACATCCCAGATGAAAAAGGATGACACGAGAAGAAGCCCCGCCATGACCGCCGCCCCGATCAGAAACGCCGGCCGGCGCAGGATGCGCCGCCGCGCGCCCCGGCCTCCGACACGGCTCAGTATTCTGATTTCACACGCGTTTTTTTCCGCAAGCTTTTCTATCGTCGGCAGGCTTTCTTCCCAGGTATGCAGGCGCACGGTGTTTTCGTCCGCGCTCTCCACATTCCAGATTTCAAGTCCCTCCGACGCGGCAGTGTTGAGAATGCCCGCCGGGAATGCGCCGAAAAGCTCCAGCTCCGCCCTGCCCCGAATCCAGTCGCTGATTCTCATGCTTACCCCCACTCCGCCGTGCGGATCCTGCCGGTGACAAGCAGTTCCCCCGCGTTCATGGCCTGCAGCTTCAGTCCATCGCCGGAGAGACTGAGCTTTTCCCGCCCGAAGCTCACGACAATGCGCTCCGGCGTGTATTCCAGGATCCCCCGCTGTCCCTCTATGAGCGCCTGTCTGCCGCCGCTGAGCGTCAGCTTTCCTCCGCCGGGGAAAAGCTCCTCCGGCAGCTCCAGGCGTTCGGCAAGCGCGGCGGGGAGCTCTCTTGCAGTCTTCAAACGCAGCACCTCGATTCTCTGATCCGGTATAACCTTATGCGCCCGGACATAGTTTGATACCGAACACCGGACAAGGAGGTCTGCCATGGTGAACACGCGAAACGACAAAAAGGATGTGCTCTATCTTCTTGCGGGGCTGGGGCTTCTGGCGGCGCTGATGCTGAACGCCTCCGCCGCGGCGTCTGCCTGCCGGGAGGCGCTGGGGATCTGCGCAAGACTGCTGATCCCTTCGCTCTTCCCCTTCTTTGTGCTGTCGGGGTTTCTGAACCGCCTGGGTCTGCCGGGGTTTCTGGGTCGACTGCTGGCTCCCGCCGCGATACGGCTTTTTGGGGTGAGCGGCGCGGGAGCCTCGGCGCTGCTGATCGGCCTTACGGGCGGGTATCCAGCGGGGGCGGCATACATTGCGGACATGGTGCGGCAGGGCAGCGTCTCCCGGCAGGAGGCAGAACGCCTGCTGGCGTTCTGCAACAATTCCGGCCCGGCTTTTATTATCGGCGCGGTGGGCGTCGGGGTTTTCGGCTCGGTGAAGCTTGGGCTGCTGCTCTATGCCATCCACATACTCTCCGCCCTTCTGACAGGACTCTTCTTTCGCGGAAAGCACCCGTGCGGCGAGATCCAGCCGCTTTTTACGGAGAGTGCCGACCCCGCCCTCGCCCTGGTCGAATCGGTGCACCAGGCGGTCGCGTCCCTCTTGAATGTCTGCGGTTTCGCCCTCTGCTTCTCGGTGCTGCTGGCGGTATTGGACGGGAACGGGACGCTGACGCTTCTGTGCGGTGTCCTTGCCGCGCGCTTTCACTTCGAGCCGCGCTTCGTGCGCGCCATGCTCACCGGGCTCTTTGAGCTCGGCAGCGGCACGGCGGCCATGCAGGGGCTGCGCCCTTGCCCGGAGAGCTTTGCCCTCGCCGCCTTCCTGCTCGGCTGGGGCGGGCTGTCGGTACACTTCCAGACTCTCGGCGTACTCTCCGACAGCAAGCTAAAAGGCGCCCTGCACATGGCAGGGCGCCTCATGAGCGCGGGATTTGCGGGTATATTGGCCTATCTTGCGGGGCTGATTGTGTTTTAAAACGAAAACGCAATGCCGACCACCGCGGAGGCCAGGATGAACACGATCGGATGCAGGCCTTTGAGCTTCTTCACATAGCGTGTGCAGACAAGCAGCACGGCGGCAAGGGCGATCGCCTTGAGGTTAAAGAAATCAAGGAGCTTTCCGGTCTCGGCATAGAGGCCGGTATTCAGAAGCGCAAGCTTTACAACCAAAAAGCCGGCCGCCCCGATCAGGCCCACAGAGCAGGGACGCAGACCGTAAAAGGCGGCGTCCACAAGGGGGTTGCTGCGAAAAGCCTTGAGAGCCCGGGCAATGAGCAAGATGATAATGATGCTCGGCGTGATGAGGCCGAGGGTGGCAATGACCGCGCCGGGGATGCCGCCGGTCACATAGCCCACATAGGTCGCCATATTGACGCCGATGGGGCCGGGGGTCGATTCGGACACGGCAACCATGTCCGCCAGCATCGCATGGGTAAACCAGCCGGTGCGGCTTGAGATATCGTAGAGGAACGGGAGTGTCGCCATACCGCCGCCGACAGCGAAGAGGCCGACCTTGAAAAACTCAAAGAACAGACGCAGGAGGATCATTTGCCGCGCACCCCCAATCTGGTCAGCACGATGCCGGACAGGGCGCAGACCACCACGAAGATGACCGGCGAGGGGCTCAGGAACACGGAGAGCAGGAACACCCCGAGAAAGAGCACCAGCGTCGCCTTATCCACAACGGCCTTTTTCCAGAGCTTCAAAACGGCGTTGAAGATCAGCACGCAAACGCAGACGCGGATGCCCGCAAAAGCGCTCTTGACCGCCGGGACGTCGGCAAAATTCGTGAGGATGCCGGCGATGACGGTGATGATCACAACGGACGGGAACACGACGCCGAGCGTCGCAACAATGCCGCCGAGCGTGCCCGCGACCTTATAGCCGATGAAGGTTGCGGTGTTCACGGCGATGACGCCGGGGGTACACTGACCGACGGCGTAGTAGTCCATCAGCTCCTCCTCCGTCGCCCAGCCGTGCCGGTCCACGATCTCCCGCTCCAGAATGGGGATCATGGCATAGCCGCCGCCGAAGGTCATGACGCCGACGCGGGCAAAGGCCAGAAAGAGCTGCCACAGAATTTTCATCTCTTCAACGTCTCCGCATATGCTTTGTATTTTTTGATGCGCTCGTCGCAGTCGGCACTGCTTGAGCCGCGCACCAGCAGATAGATCTTGATCTTCGGCTCGGTGCCGGAGGGTCTGACAATAAAGCTGCTGCCGTCGGCAAGCTCAAAGTACAGCACGTTCGAGCCCGCGAAGGGCGTGGTGCCCACTTTGCCGAGGCCTGCCACGCTGACGCTGCCGTCGGCATAATCGCGGGTACGGATGACCTCCTGCCCGCCGATCTCCTTCGGAGGATTGGCGCGAAGCTCCGCCATCAGCGCCTGCATCTTCTGCAGGCCGTCCAGCCCCGGCATGACAAGGTTCATCGTATACTCCTTGAACCAGCCGTATTTTTTGTAGAGGGCGTTCAGGGCGTCGAGCAGGGTCATGCCCTGCTTGTAGTAGCTGGCCGCCATCTCCGCCACCATCATGGAGGCGGTGACCGCGTCCTTGTCGCGCACAAAGTCGCCCATCATGTAGCCGTAGCTCTCCTCATAGGCGAAGATGTAGTGATAGCTTTTGGCAGCCTCCCAGGAGGCGACGCGCTCGGCCATATATTTAAAGCCGGTGAAGGTATCCTCAAAATGGACGCCGTTTGCCTCGCACACGGCGCGGGCCATGCTGGTGGTAACGATGGAGGTCAGCACGCCCGGGTTTTCCGGCATGGTGCCGGTGGCTTTGCGGGCCCGGATGATGTAGTCGATGAGCAGCACGCCCAACTGGTTGCCGGTGATGACGACATATCTGTCCCCGTCGCGCACCATGGTGCCGATGCGGTCGGAATCCGGGTCGGTGCCGATGATGAGGTCGCTGCCCACTTCCTTTGCAAGCTTCTCAGCAAGATAGAAGCCCTCGGGATTTTCGGGGTTCGGGCTCTCCACCGTGGGGAAGCCGCCGTCAATGACCATCTGCTCGGGCACGGGATAGAGATGCTTGATGCCGAGGCGCTTGAGGGCTTCGGGGACAAGCTTGTAGCCGCAGCCGTGGAAGGGGGTATAGACGATCTTAAAGTCGTCCGCGACTTCCTTCACGACCTCTTTGTCAATGGCCTGGGCCAGCACATCCTGCAGGAACGCCTCGTCCGTCTCCGCGCCGATCAGCTCGATCATGCCGGCGGCAACAGCCTCGTCAAAATCGCTGGATTTGAAGCCGTTGAAGATGTCGATGGCCTGCATCTGCTTGGCGATGGCGTCTGCCTTCTGGGGCGGCAGCTGCGCGCCGTCCGACCAGTAGACCTTATAGCCGTTATACTCCTTGGGGTTATGACTCGCCGTGATGTTGAGACCCGCGGTCGCGCCGTAATAGCGCACGGCAAAGCTCAGCTCCGGCGTGGGGCGCAGCTCATCAAAAAGACGGACATGGATACCGTTTGCCGCCATGACGCAGGCAGCCTCTCTTGCAAAGCACGCGCCGTTTAGGCGGCAGTCATGGTCAATGACAATGCCCTTGCGCTTTGCCTCTTCCCCCTCGGCCGCGATCACGTTGGCAAAGGCCTGGGTGGCCAGCCGGATCACATGCACATTCATATTGTGCAGGCCGAGCTTCATCGTGCCGCGCAGACCTGCGGTGCCGAATTCCAGAGGCGCGAAGAAGCGGTTTTCGATCTCCTTTTCATCGTCCTTGATGGCGTTGAGTTCTTCCCATTCCGCCTCGCTGAGGGCGGGACTGTCCAGCCAGTGCCGGAATCTCTCCATAAATGCTTTGGGCATAACACTACCTGCCTTTCGTTGTGGATTTTCCGTATAAGGCCGCAAGAACGGTCAGCTTTCCATGTCGTAATCGCCCTGATAGGTGCACAGGGCGGCTGCATCCTCGGCCATGCTTTTGGGGACATAAATGTCGGTGCCCTGTCCGCTCATGCCGAGGATGAGCTTGCCGAAGCTCCCGTCTCCCGGATAAAGCGTGAGGCAGGGAATGCCGCAGGCCTCCAGCATGTTGACCGTCAGCTCGTCGACCATATTGAGATTGATGACCGTGCCGAGGCGCACAGGCTCCTCCGGCTGTCCGTTCTCGTCCTTGGGCCAGCGCTCGTACAGTTCGCCCCGGATCACCCGGCTCCAATCGCCGATTTCCATTATGCATCAGCCTCCTCATGATATGTTTTGTTTATTATACCATTTCCCCGCGTGTGTTTCAAGTTCTGCTCATTTGTGATACTGTGAGCCCTCGTTGATCTTGAAGCCCCGGTAGACCTGTTCGATCAGCATGACGCGGGCCAGGTGGTGCGGGAAGGTCATCTGGGACATGCTCAGGCGCTTGTCCGCGCGCTGCTTGACCGCAGTGGCGAGGCCGAAGGAACCGCCGATGACAAAGCAGAGGCGGGGCTTCCCGGAGCCTTCGCGCTCCGCGATCAGCTCTGCCATGCCCTCGCTCGGCGTCTGCTTGCCTTCCACGCAGAGGGCGACCAAGTACGCGTCAGCCGGGACGGCCTTCAGGATCTCCTGACTTTCCCGCTCAAGGGCTGCTGTGATCTCCTTTTCCGAGGGCCGATCCCCCAGCCGCTGTTCGGTGATCTCCAGAAGCTCCAAGCGGCAGTAGGCCTGCAGGCGCTTCTGGTATTCCGCGAAGGCGTCGATATAGAATTTTTCCCGCATTTTGCCGACGCAGATAAGCTTTACATTGAGCATGCCGTTTTCTCCTTTACCTCCACGCTCAGGCAGCCCCAGGGCGGCGCGCAGTAAAGCCGGGCGCCGCTGCCCCGCAAATGCCGCCCCGTCTCCTCCATGGCAAGCTCCGGGCGGTTATTCTCCCGACTGATATGGCCGAGGATCACCGTCTGTGTCCCGTTTTCCACAAGGCGCGCGGCAAGCTCTGCGCAGTCGCCGTTGGAGAGATGACCGTGATCGGACAGGATGCGCCGCTTGAGGGAAAAGGGATAGGGTCCGTCGATGAGCAGATCCGGATCGTGGTTTGATTCAATGAGCACCGTGTCCGCGCCGAGAAGGCCGTTGAAGATTTCCTCCGTCACATGGCCCATGTCGGTGGCAAGGGCAAAGACGCCGCGCCCTTCGACCCGGTAGCCCACGCTCTCGTCCGTATCATGCGGGGTGTGGAAGGCACGGATGCTGAGCCTGCCGATCCGAAAGGGCTCCCCCGTCGGGATCACGTGCATATGCTCCGCCGCCTCCGGCACCATGCCGCATAGCCGCGCCGCGACCGTATGGGGCGCGTAAAGCGGCAATTTGTAGTATTTAAGCAAATTTTTAAGCCCGGAAACATGATCGGAGTGCTCATGCGTGATGAGCACTCCGCCGATATCCTGTATGTCCAGGCCTGCCGCGCACAGGGACTGCTGCACCCTGCGCATGGAGATTCCGGCGTCGATCAGAATGTGGGTATCCCGATCCGAGAGCAGCATGCAGTTGCCGCCGGAGCCGCTGGCAAAAACCTTAATATTCATCAGATAATGGAGAGGATCTTCTCTCTGCCTTCCATGCCCTCCGGCTCGTCCACGATGCGGATGTCCGCGCCGAGGGAATTGAGCTTTCCGACAAAATTTTCATAACCGCGCTCGATAAAGCGCACATCTTCCACCACGGTCGTGCCGGTGGCGCACATGCCGGCGATCACCATCGCCGCGCCGGCCCGCAGGTCGCAGGCCATGACGGGCGCGCCGCTGAGGCGCTTGCCGCCTTCGACCACGGCGACTCTGCCGTCGACCTGGATCTCGGCGCCCATCTTGCGAAGTTCGTTGACGTATTTAAAGCGGTTGTCGTACACGCCCTCCGTCACGACGGAGGTGCCGTTTGCCACGCACAGCAGCGCGCACATGGGCGGCTGCATATCCGTGGGAAAGCCCGGATAGGGCAGGGTTTTGACGTTGATTTTTCTGAGCGCGCTCGCGCCCTTGACAAGCACGGCGTCGCCGTATTCCTGGACGATGGTGCCCGTCTCGCGCAGCTTTGCGCTGATACACTCGAGATGGCGGGGAATGACGTTTTTGATCAGCACCTCTCCCCCGGTGGCGGCGGCGGCGACCATATAGGTGCCGGCTTCGATCTGGTCGGGGATGAGGGCGTAGCTGCCGCCGTGGAGCTTTTCGACGCCGTTGACCTTCACGGTGTCGGTGCCGGCGCCGCGGATATCGGCGCCCATGGAGTTGAGGAAGTTGGCAAGATCGACGATGTGCGGCTCGCGCGCGGCATTCTCGATGATGGTTCTGCCCTGGGCCAGGGTCGCGGCGAGGATGATGTTCATCGTCGCGCCGACGGAGACTTTGTCCAGATAGATCCTTGCGCCGTGGAGCTTGCCGTCCCTCGTATCGGCGTAGATGAAGCCGGATTTGACGTTGATGTCGGCGCCGAGGGCGTTCATGCCCTTGATGTGCTGGTCGATGGGACGCACGCCGAAATTGCAGCCGCCGGGCATCGTGGTCTTGGCATGGCCGAAGCGGCCCAGCATCGCGCCGATCAGATAATAGGACGCCCGGATCTTGCGCATCAGGTCATAGGGCGCGTCCTGCATCCAGACCTTCGTGCAGTCGATCTCCACCGTCGAACGGTTGAGAAAGCGGATCTTTGCCCCCAGTTCCTTGAGGATGGTCATCAGCATCTCGGTATCGCTGATCTGGGGCATATTCTCTATTACACACACGCCGTCTACCATCAGCGCAGCGGGGATGATGGCGACCGCGGCATTTTTCGCGCCGCTGATCTCAACCTCGCCGTGCAGGGTGGTTCCGCCGTTGATTACATATTTCTCCACGTTGTACACCTTCCGTATAAACCGGTGATCGCCCATATTATGGGCCGCCAGTTTGTGATTCTACCATATATATGCCGGGATGGCAAGCACTTATTTAAGTCCCTCCAGATACAGCTTTGCCTTGGATACGGCGATGACGGTCTTGGCGTCAATGATCTCATTGCGCATGACCATGGTGAAAAGCTCATCAAAGGGCATCTTTTCCACGTTCAAAAACTCCCCTTCGTCCAGATGGCTCTTCCCCTTGTGCAGGCCGCGGGCAAGGTAGACATGGATGATCTCATCCGTGTAGCCGGGCGAGGTATAGCAGCAGCCCAGATCCACATACTCGTCGGCGCTGAAGCCTGTCTCCTCCGAGAGTTCCCGTCTGGCAGTAGCGAGGTGATCGTCGTGATGGTCGATCTTCCCGGCGGGGATCTCCAGAACCGGAGCGCCCACGGGATAGCGATACTGCCGCACCATGTAAACGCTGCCGTCCTCGTCCAGGGGCAATACGCCAACGCCGCCTGGGTGATGCACCACCTCGCGCAGGGTCTGTTTTCCGTCGCAAAGCTCCACCTTGTCCAGCGTGACGCTGATGATCACGCCGTTATATTTCTCTTCGCCGCTGATGCGTTTCTCGGTAAGATCCATTGAAAGCCTCTTTCTCCACGCCGGAGCATGGCAAAGTGATTTACTTAAATTGATTGACATAATCGTGCATGAGCAGTATACCATACCTCTTTTGCATTTTCCATATTTTTTGCGTGGAATTTCAAAAAACTTTTGCGTATAATCGCTGTAAAGAGGCTTTTTCGTGTCGAAAAAGTTGTGATGTGGAGGCGACATTTTTCATTATGGTTACAATGTGTGTTTCAAGGGACTCGCTGGCCCTGCTGCTGACAGAGGATGAGCTGGATGACGTGCGCGGCGCGGTGCGCCTCAGTCTGGAAAACGCGGGGCTGGAGCCCTGGCGCGATCTGGAAGCCGAACTCTTTGACCGGGGCGACGAGGCGCTGCTGCTGGCAAGACCCCGCGCCCCGCGGCTCACCCGCCCGTTCCTCCGCCGGCACCACGAACATAATCTCTGAGTATCTTTACAAATTTTTCTTTTCTTCCCGCGCGCGGTGTGGTATAATACCTCTTGTGCCGTGAGAAAAGGAAGTGAAACGCATGCCGAAGCAGACCGGGACAAAGCAGATCACCCAGAACCGCAAGGCTTTTCATGAATACTTTGTGCTTGAACGCTTTGAGGCCGGGATCGAGCTTTTCGGAACCGAGGTCAAGTCCATCCGCGCCGGGCAGGTGAATCTCAAGGATTCCTTCTGCACCATCAAGGATGGGGAGCTTTTCGCCCGCGGCATGCACATCAGCCCTTATGAACACGGCAACATCTTCAACCGCGATCCCATGCGCCCCAAGCGCCTGCTGATGCACAAGAAGGAGATCTTAAAGCTCCAGGGGCGCGTCATGCAGGACGGCGTCGCGCTGATCCCGCTGTCCCTGTATTTCAAGGACAGCCGCGTCAAGATGGAACTGGGGCTTTGCAAGGGCAAAAAGCTGCACGACAAGCGCGACAGCGCGGCCGACCGCGAGGCCAAGCGCGATATAGACAGAGCCATGAAAGAGAGGAATTACCGATGAGCAATCCTATCGTAACCATTGAAATGGAAGACGGCAGCGTCATGAAGGCGGAGCTGTATCCCGAGGTCGCTCCGAACACGGTCAACAACTTCATCTCCCTTGTGAAGAAGGGTTTCTATGACGGCGTGATCTTCCACCGCGTCATCCCCGGCTTTATGATCCAGGGCGGCGACCCCAAGGGCGTCGGCACCGGCGGCCCCGGCTACACCATCCACGGTGAGTTTTCCGCCAACGGCTTCAAGAACGATCTGGTGCATTCCCGCGGCGTTCTCTCCATGGCCCGCACCATGGCCCCCAACTCTGCCGGCAGCCAGTTCTTCATCATGCACGAGGACTCCCCGCATCTCGACGGGCAGTACGCGGCCTTCGGCAAGCTCATCGAGGGCGAAGAGGTTGTGGACAAGATCTGTGCCGTGCGCACCGACTACAATGACAAGCCCCGGATCCCCCAGGTCATGAAGAAGGTCACCGTCGACACCTTCGGCGTGGAGTATCCCGAGCCGGTCAGGGAATAAAAATAAAAGTGAAAAGTGGAAAGCGAAGAGTGAAAACTTGCCTCACTCTTCCCCTTCCGATATTTTCTGAAACGTTCTCTATCGTTTCCCCAACGCAGAGCCCAACAATGTGTGTTTAAGTTGGAATGTAAGACGAATACCATCGGTCTTCCTCGTTTCCCCAACGCAGAGCCCAGCGTATGCGGGCCTGCGTTGGAAAGGAAGAAGGAGACTGCGGATGTGCAGTTTTCGCGGCTCTTACGCAAACCGCGGAAACGGAACGCAGCAGGCTTCTTCTGACGCCGAGGGGGTGTAACGGTTTCGACGGGGGCGTGGAGGCAGGAATAGCGGGCGGATGCGCCTGGCATCCTTAAAACGGGCAACTTTTATAAATTAAAGAACACTAACGATAGAGTTCTTCTCGCTGCTTAATTAGCGAGCGTTGCGCCCGGGAGTACCACGGCCCGGGATGCAGCGTCGATGAGTGGTGAACGTGAGCACGCTAAGCTTTGCGCGTGCCATGCACAATGAAGCTACCAAGTCCCCGAGGGTGACGGTTCCCGCCGGGACGAGGGAATGCAAACAATCGTCTGCGCCCGGAGAAGTTCCTGTTAAAGTGCTTTCGGACAGGGGTTCAACTCCCCTCACCTCCACCATACGAAAAAGCCTTCTTTGTCTGTCGGACAAAAAAGGCTTTTTCAATACTATTCATTTTTGAAGGCTTTATGCATCCTTACACGTAAGGGAAAAGACAGATGAAAAACTTGAAAAAGCTTACGCTTCTGCATTCCAACGACCTCCACGGCGATTTCCTGGCCGAGCAGGTGGACGAGAAACTCGTCGGCGGTGTTTCCCGCCTGTCCGGGTATATCAACAAGGTTCGCAGTGAGGAGAAGAACGTCATCTACACCATCTCCGGCGACATGTTCCGCGGCTCCCTGATCGACACCGAGTTTCAGGGCATCTCCACCATCGGGATCATGAATCTGCTGGCACCGGACGTGGTAACGCTGGGAAATCACGAGGTCGATTACGGTCTGGCACATCTGCTGTTTCTGGAAAAGTGCGCCACCTTCCCCATCATTAACGCCAACATGTACATCAAGTACACCGGAACCCGGCTCTTCAACTCTCACTTTATCAAAGAGATCGACGGGATGCGTGTGCTGTTCATCGGAATTCTGACGAAGACCGTGCTGGCGAAAACCAAAAGCGAAGGACTCATCGGCACGCTGGTCGATATCGAGGACGCAGTACAGGAAGTCGGCAAAATCTGCGATGCTTACCGCGATGATGATATCGACTTCACGGTGCTGCTGACGCATATCGGCTTTGAGGAGGACAAGGAACTGGCCGCAAAGCTCGACCCCAAATGGGGCGTGGATCTGATCATAGGCGGGCACAGCCACACCTATCTCACGGAGCCCTGTGTGGTGGCGGGCATCCCCATCGTGCAGGCGGCAGTGGGCACCGATCAGATCGGCCGCTTCGACATCATGGTGGACACCGACAACAACTGCATCGACTCCTACACCTGGCAGTGCATCCCCATCACGGACGAAAACTGCCCGCGTGACGACGCGCTGGAGAAGGTCATCGGCGAGTATCAGGATTACACCGATCAGAAGTATAAGCGCGTGCTCTCCCGCTTCCCGCGCGCATACACACACCCGGCGCACAATGCGGAAACTGAGCTTGGCAACCTGATGGCAGAGGGCATCCGCGCGCAGCTCGATGTTGACCTGGCGCTTCTCGGCTCCGGCAGCATCCGTGCAAAGGCTCTCGGCCCCATTGTGACGCTGGGAGACTTTAGGGAGGCTTTTCCCTACGACGGCTCCATAGAACGCATCCATCTCACCGGGGTGCAGCTTCGACATGCGCTGAAATTTATGCTGCGTGAGGAGGTCTTCACCTCCACGAAGCACACCGCGTGGTATCAGCTTTCCAAGGGCATTCGCTGTGAGTATGACCGCCCGACACGATCCATCGTCTCGCTCACAATAAACGGCAAAGAGGTTCAGGATGACGACCGGTTCAAGGTTGCCATACAGAGCTACCACTACACAAACATTGAGGAACATCTGGATCTGAAGCCCGAAGATATCGAACGCAGCGGCAAGCCGATCCAGGCCGCAAGCTCTTCGCAGAACGTACTGGAGGAGTACCTCAGTTCTCATCCGCTGCTGGAGCTGGACGGAGAGCCGCGTCTGATCATTCACAGTTGAGATAAAAGAAAGAGACCGACTCGTCATCGGCCTTTTTCGCAACCTAGTATTAGAGAGTCCATTGCATCGTTTCAGTTATTTTTAAGTTTCTTGTGCTATCATCACGACGATATTGAGTAGCGTGTGCGTAATACTAAGGCAATACCGCACAATGCGGCAAAAGCAGATTCCGAGAAAATCTGAGTTCTGATGATGGCACTTTTTCGCAGATGTACTTTGTGTACCTCAAGAAAAAGTGACGAAATCAGGGCTCATATTTTCCGGAAGATGCCGCAGGCGTATTGTGCGGTGTTGCCCTAAGTTTCAATAGAAAGAAGACACAGATTTGTGAGGCAAAATTGTGCCAGGCAAGACAGCGGCCGCAGGGAATACTTTGTGTATTTCCAAGGCTGATAACGAAGCCCTGGCGCAATTTTGGCCGCAAAGATTGTCTTGTTTTTATGGAAAGTTAGTATATGACAATATATCGACAAATAATCGGAGGATATCATGATGAAGAGAATAATTGCAATCATCCTAAGTCTTACGCTGCTTTGCAGCTTGAATGTGCTTCCCGCATACGCCCAGGAAGGCCCCGGCGGAAACCGCGGAATGCGCGGCGGTGCGGGCGGCGGTGTGGATAAATCCGGTGACGCAGAATTGCAGGCCATGATCGCGGATGTTGTCCCGAAGTTCCAATTGCTGCGCTTTGAGGATGCCGATACAAGCCTTCAGTATTATCTCTATGTCCCTGAAAACTATGACGCTTCGCAGTCCTATCCGCTTATTCAGTTTATCCCGGATTCCAGTGTCGTCGGCAAGGATGCCAGCAATTATCTGACACAGGGCTGGGGCGGCTTGATCTGGGCCACAAGCGAGGAGCAGGCAAAGCATCCGTCGTTTGTCGTAATCCCGGTCTTCACCGAGACTGTTGTGGATGATAGCTTCAACCACTCCGCCCAGATTGACGTCGCCATGAAGCTGCTGCAATCTCTGACGGAGACCTATTCCATCGACACGAACAGAATCTATACCACCGGTCAGTCCATGGGCGGCATGACGTCCTTTTATCTGAGCACCGCCTACCCCGACTTCTTTGCGGCATATCTGTTTGTCGGCAGCCAGTGGGACGTGAGCCTTCTGAAAGGTTTGGAAAACACGGATTTCTTCTACATTGTTTCCGCCGGTGACCCGAAAGCTTCCGCCGGACAAGCGGAGCTGCTCTCTCTGTTTGATACGGATGGAGCCGCATACAGTCATGGCGAATGGGGAGCGCAGGACAGCGCAGAGGCGCAGAATGCAGCGGTAGCCGCCTTGCTCGCAGAGGGAAACAGCGCCAATTTCATTACCTTTTCGCTCGGGACCACACTGGCCGAGGGTCAGACCGCCGGCAGCGGTGCCGGTGAGCATATGACCTCCTTTGACTACGCCTATAAGCTGGAGGCTGTCCGCGACTGGCTGTTCACACAGAGCAAGTAATCGTACCCCTGATAAAAAAGCACGAAATAAGGGAGAGAACCGATGTTGATTCTCTCCCTGTTTTTGTACCGTATTGGATTACTCTTCGGCGGTGAATTCGTCCTTGCCGACGCCGCAGAGCTCGCAGGTGAAATCGTCGGGCAGGTCTTCCCACTTGGTGCCCTGCTCGTCCTCATCATAGACCCAGCCGCACACATTGCAGACGTACTTCATTGGTGATTTCTCCTTTCGTGAGATTACCTTCGCTCTTAGCCCCCTTTGGAAAAAGGGGGCTGTCACGAAGTGACTGGGGGATCGATCCCTCCGGCCCTTTCGGGCCACCTCCCTTTTTCCAAAGGGAGGTAAAAAGGTTATTCTTACTTGAAGTAGCGCTCCAGCAGGCCCTTGAAGGCTTTGCCGTGGCGGGCCTCGTCGCGCGCCATCTCATGGATGGTGTCGTGCAGGGCGTCGAGATTGTACTTCTTGCAGAGCTTGGCCAGATCGGTCTTGCCGGCGGTGGCGCCGTTCTCGGCGTCGACACGCATCTGCAGGTTCTTCTTGGTGCTGTCGGTGACGACCTCGCCCAGAAGCTCGGCAAACTTGGCGGCGTGCTCGGCCTCTTCCAGACCGGCCTTCTCCCAGTACATGCCGATTTCGGGATAGCCTTCGCGGTAGGCGACGCGCGCCATGGCGAGATACATGCCGACCTCGGAACACTCGCCCTCGAAATTGGAGCGCAGGCCCTTGATGATCTCTTCCTGCACGTCTGCGGGGACGTCCGCACCGAAGACCTTGCCGACGCCGACGACATGCTCGGCAGCCCAGCTCATCTCACCGGTCTGCTCAACGAACTTGGAAGCAGGCACCTTGCAGATGGGGCAGAACTCAGGGGGCGTATCCCCCTCATGGACATAACCGCAGACAGAACATACCCATTTTTTCATAATGAATTTCCTCCTATTGAAAATGTCACAGACAATTTCTGTTAATCTTGTGCACAATTTAACTATACCATACGCCCCGACACTTGTAAAGCAAATTCGATCACCATTCCACCAGATCGAGCAAGGCCGGAGCGATGGCGCGGCCGAAGAGCCGGATGGCGGCAAGGGCTTCGCGCAGGGTGTTGCCGCTGCTGCCGACCTCCACGATCAGGGAGCCGGGGGTAAGCTGCTGATTATAGCGCTGCGACACCAGCGACACCGGGCGCATGAGGGTCGGGAAGGCACTGTTGGCGGCGTTTTGCAGGTACATGGCAAAGGCCAGGTTGCCGCGCCAGTAAGGGTGTTCCAGCCCGCTCTCGTCCGTGCCGACAAGCAGCATGATCTGGCTGGCGACCGTCCCCTCCTCCTCCGCCATGGTCTTATATACCACGTCCCCGGAGCCTAACGCGTCCCGGTGGATATCCAGCACCACGCGGATGCCCGGGCAGCTCTCCAGGTACTGGCCGATGGCTGCCTCCGCGCGCATATAAGAGCCCGTGTAGCTGGGGTAGTCATAGATCCCCCGGTCATGGACGACGTTCAGGCCCGCCTCGGTCAAGATCTCGGTCAGCTCGTCGCCGATGCGCACCACGTTGAACTGCGTGTCTTCGGTGCGGTTGGCGTCGCTTGCGGCATAGCGATCTATGCCCGACTGGGTATAGGCCTCGCTGGCATGGGTGTGGATGATGAGGATCTGCGGCTCGTCCGCCGGGAGGGTCAGCCCCGGGCCGTCGGCGAGGATCTGGGCTGCATCCACCCAATAGCCCGTCTCGTTTTTGATGCGCATGCCGCCCTCGATGGTCGTCTCCACAACGTTTTCGCTCTCAGGCTCTTCCGGCCCCGGTGCCGCCTGCTCCTGCTTCGGCGGGGCGCTCAGCGTCTGCATTGCGGCCAGCGTTCTTGCCGCCCTCCTGTGAGGCGGCGTTTCGGAGAGAACCACGTTCTTCATCCGCTCCTCCTGCGGTCTTTCGACCATGCGTGTGTTCAGGCTTTCCTTTCCGGCCGCCATCAGCAGGTAGATTCCCGCCGCGGCCAGAATCCCCGCGAGCTTCCTGATCAATCTGTTCACGCCGCTCCCCTCCTTTGTTTTCCGTTCAGTCTATGCATCCTTTGTATGCAAAATGCCACGGAAAAAGGCCCATCTTATGCAAACTTTCTATAAATATTCCCGGATTTCCGGAAAATGCAGCTTGCAATAGAGAACGCAGAATGCTATACTGAGCTATGTTATGTAACCCTGATGAATGGAAAGAGGGGCGTAAACAAAATGGCAGACCGTTATACAAGACTCTTTTCTCTGCCCGAGGATCTCTATACGCCGGGTTCCCCGCTGATTATCGCGGCGGGCGCGCTGCTCATGGACAACATGAACCGGCAGACTGTCGCCCAGCTCAAGCTGCGCAGCATTTCGTCCAAGGTCATCAACGCCGTCAAGATGCTGGTGATCGGCTGCGATGAAGCCGGTGCGGAGCTATGCCGCGCGGAGCATGTTTACGAGGGGCTCAACGCCGCGCGTGACGCGCTTTTCGGCGCGAAGGAAGCGATCCGTCTGTCTGTGCCGGGGGTGTCCGGATTCCGGGTTCAATTGCTCTCGGTCTCCTTTTCTGACGGCAGCCGCTATTTCGGAGAGGGGGCGACCTGGAAATCTCTGCCCCGGCAGGCCGATCTGAACCAGCGGCTTTTTGACAAGGAGCTGATCCGCCAGTACCGGCTGGAGACCGGCAATCAGAGCCGCTTCGTTCCGCTGGAGACACAGGATCTGTGGCTTTGCGCCTGCGGGGAGATCAATCACAAGGGCGAGAGCTGCTATCGCTGCGAGCAGAGCTTTGAGCACTGCAGAGCGTGCCTGAACGTGGATATGCTGCGGGAAAACAAATCCCTGCGCCTCAACGCGGAGGCTGCGCAGGCCGCGCTGGCAGAATCCCGCCGGAAGGCCCGCAGCCGGCTTCTGCGGCGCATCCTGTATGTTGTGGTTCCCCTGCTTATCATCGCCGCCCTTGCCGTTGGGGTCTATGTCTTCACCACCCGGCGGCAGGCGATTTATGAAGAGGCCAGCCGCCTGTATGCCGCAGAGGAATACGGCGAGGCCGCGCGGCTGTTCAGCAAGATCGGACATTACCGCGACGCCGCCGACCTTGCCGACAAAGCGAAAAAGGCCGACGCGGAGATTGCCTCCTATTCCCGCGCGCTCAAGTTCCTGGAGAACGAGCGCTGGGACGACGCATACGATGCGTTCACCGATCTCGGCAATTATCTCGACAGCGCCGATCTTGCCCAGCAGGCCCGCTACCGCAAGGGTCTTTCTCTGATTGAGAGCGAGAACTTTTCCGACGCGCAGGCTGTCTTCCGGGAGCTGGGAAGCTACCGGGATTCCGCTTTCATCGCCGCCCACTTCTTTGACCGGCTCCTCTCCGAGCAGGTCAGTCAGAACCCTGAGTGCGACGGCCCGCTGACCACCACTTACCGCTATGACAGCTTTGGCCGCATCGCCGAAAAGACGGAGCATTTCTCCGCCTACCCCGGCATGAACGACCGCGTCTACGTATACAGCTATGAGGACAACGGCTTTTACACCATAACGGAAAGCCAGGTCGGCAAGCGCTACGACGATGAGGGGGCTTATCTCGGCCAGGGCGATGTGATCTCCTACGTCTACGAATACAGCTTCTACCCGGACGGCAGCGTACAGTACCGTATCGGCCTGGACGCAAACAGCGGTGAATACCGCAGTTCTGCCGTTTATGATGAGCACGGAAATCTCACCGCCATCCAGAACGAGGACGGCACAAACTACACCCTGCTCAACGAATATCAGGGCGACCGCCTGGTCAAGCAGGAGCGCTACGGTGCGGACGCCTCCATGGTCAGCCGCACGAGCTTCGAGTACGACGAAAACGGACGCATGAAGCGCGCCGTCTTCCTGACGCCGGGCGCCTCCGCCACGGTCACCGCAGATTACGAATACGGCCCCGTCTACGCCCCGAACGCCAGCGAATAAGCGCGGCCCCTCCTTCGCGGAAAAGGGAGCCGGATACTTGACAGTCATAGTTCCTTCGTGGTATTATCACGAAGGAACTATGTTGGGTTTTACCTCATTTTCCCGGTCTTTGGGAATGTGGGGTTTCTTTTTTTCATAATAAGGAGTGTATGGAATGAATTACGACGTAATTATTGTTGGCGCGGGCCCCGGCGGCATCTATTCCGCCTATGAGCTTGCAAAGGCTGACCGCGGCCTGAAGATCGGTGTGCTTGAGTTCGGCAAGCCCCTGGATAAGCGCCGCTGCCCCATCGACGGTAAGAAGGTCAAGTCCTGCATCCGCTGCCAGACCTGCAGCATCATGAGCGGCTTTGGCGGCGCGGGCGCGTTCTCCGACGGCAAATATAACATCACCAATCAGTTCGGCGGCACACTCTATGAGCATATCGGCAAGACCCAGGCCATAGAACTGATGCAGTACGTGGATGACATCAATCTCCGCCATGGCGGTCAGGGAACAAAGCTCTACTCCACCGCCAACAGCGCCATCAAGCGCATGTGCCTGGAAAACGGCCTGCATCTGCTGGACGCGCAGGTGCGGCACCTTGGAACGGATATCAACTATGTGGTGCTGGAGAACCTCTATAAAGAGCTCAAGGATAAGGTGGATTTCTACTTTGAGACAGCCGTCACCGATATCGAGCGCATCGACGGCGGCTATGCGCTCAAAACCGCCAAGGGCAGCTTTACCTGCCGCAAGTGCGTCATCTCCGTCGGCCGTAGCGGCAGCAAATGGATGGAATCCGTATGCAAGGCATTGAATATCCCCACCCTCTCCAACCGCGTGGATATCGGCGTGCGCGTGGAGCTGCCGGCGGAGATCTTCGCCCATCTGACCGACGAGCTCTATGAGAGCAAGATCATCTACCGCACGCAGAAGTTTGAGGACATGGTGCGCACCTTCTGCATGAACCCCCACGGCGTGGTGGTAAACGAGAACACCAACGGCATCGTCACCGTCAACGGCCACAGCTATGAGGATCCCTCCAAGCACACGGAAAACACCAACTTTGCCCTGCTGGTCTCCAAGCACTTCTCCGTCCCCTTCACGGATTCCAACGGCTACGGCGAGAGCATCGCGCGCCTTTCCAATATGCTGGGCGGCGGCGTGATCGTGCAGCGCTTCGGCGATCTGGTGCGCGGCCGGCGCAGTACCGAGCAGCGCATCCGCGAGAGCTTTGTGACCCCGACCCTCGCCGCGACGCCGGGCGATCTGAGCCTGGTCATCCCCAAGCGCATTCTCGACGGTATTATTGAGATGATCTACGCCCTTGACAAGATCGCCCCCGGCACCGCCAACGACGACACGCTGCTCTACGGCGTGGAGGTCAAGTTCTACAACATGGAGGTTGAGATCGACGACCGCCTGCAGACCTGCTGCCCCGGTCTCTACGTCATCGGCGACTGCTCCGGCGTAACTCACTCCCTCTCCCACGCTTCAGCCAGCGGCGTACACGTCGCAAGATGTCTGCTGGAGGAAATGTAATCAATTGCGAATATGATTCGCAATTGAAAGCTCGCACTTATCGCACGCGACGGCGCTTAACACGCCGCGTTTGGTCGGCGCGAGGCCTCGCCGAGCTCGGCTCATGGTGTTTTGGGGACGGCAAAGCTGCCCCAAAAACGATTTGGAAAACGCTTTCGCAATCGACTGTTTTCGGAGGCTTTCATGGCTAAAACCAAAGGTCAAAACTATATGCACGGCGCCGCCATTCTCACCGTCGGCGTCATCATCATGAAAATCCTCGGCTTCTTCTACAAGATCCCGCTCGGCAATATTCTCGGGGATGAGGGCTATTCGATGTTCATGGGTGCCTACAGCATCTATTACATCTTCTTCACCCTCGCCACGGCGGGCCTGCCGGTGGCGCTGTCGAGAATGGTGGCCGAGGCGGACGCGAACGGCAGAGCCAGGCAGGAGGAAAAGATTTTCCGTGTGGCGCTTGCCACCTTCACGGTCATCGGCCTCATTTTCGCGCTCATCATGTTCTGTTTCCCCAACTGGCTGGCCTCCGAGTATCTGGAAAATCCGGACGCCGCCCCCAGCGTACGGGCCATGGCCCCGGCAATTCTGCTGGTGTGCATCGTGTCGGCCTACCGCGGCTACTGCCAGGGCAACGGCAACATGCTGCCTACCACCGTCGATGAGGTGCTGGAGGTCTTTTTCAAGGTCGTCTCCGGCCTTGTGATCGCGGTGCTGGTGCTGCGCTCCTTCCGCCCCGGCGATCCGATGGCGCTGCCCATGGGCTCGGCGGGTGCGATCTTCGGCGTGTCCATCGGCTCGGCAGTGTCGCTGGCCTATATGATCATCTACAAACAGCGGCATTACGCCCTTCCCGCGGACATTCCCGAGGACAGCGTACCGGTGGATCCCGCCCTCAAAATCGTGCGGGACATTCTCTCCATCGGTATCCCCATTGCCACCGGCGCCTGCATCATGGCGCTTCTCAACAGCGTCGACTCCAAGCTCTGCATGAACCGCCTGCAGAGTGCCGCCGGCTGCAACTATCAGCAGGCCAAGGTGCTCTACGGCGTCTACGGCAAGGCGCAGACGCTCTTTAACCTCCCTGCTGCCTTTATTACGCCCCTCACCATCTCCATCGTCCCCGCCATCTCCGGTGCGATCGCAAAGGGCGACAGGAAAATTGCGGGCTCCGTTTCGGAGGATTCCATGCGCATCTCCGCTTTTCTGGCCATCCCCATGGGTGTGGGGCTTGCGGTGCTGGCAAAGCCCATCATGGATGTTCTCTATCCCGGCAGCCATCTGGCAGGCGCGGGGCTTCTGCGCGTCATGGGCATTGCGTCCTTCTTTGTCTGCCTTGTGCTGATGGAAAACGCCATTCTCCAGGCCTCCGGCCGGGAAAAGCTCACCATGGTGACGCTCATCACCGGCGGGGTAATCAAGATCGTGATCAACTGGTTTCTGGTCGCCCGGCCCGATATCAATATCTACGGCGCGCCGGTTGGTACGCTGTGCAGCTACTGCGCCATGGCTGTGATGGACTACATTTTCATGTGCAGCACCCTGGATCATCGTCCCCGGCTGCTGCGGGTCTTTACCGCTCCCCTTGCCGCAAGCGCCCTCATGGGGCTCACCGCCTGGGGCGTGTTCGGGCTGTGTCAGCGGATGTTGATGCACTCGCGCCGGATCGGTACGCTCATCGCCATGTGCGCCGCGATCCTTGCCGCCGTCATCGTCTATATGGTCGCCGCCATTCTTCTGCGCGCCGTGACCAGGGAGGACATGAAGCTCATTCCCGGCGGCGAAAAAATCGCAAGGATCCTCCATATGCGCTGAAAATCGGCATAAAAAGCGAAAATCATGCAAATAGGACTTGCGAAACAGGAAGAAGTATGGTAGAGTCTATTTGCTTTGAATCTGCGCAAACTTCCGCAGATCATGGCAGGATGAGTAATCCGCAGAAAATGCGGGAAAACTCACCATATCATGGCGTGAATGCCATAGTATTTTCAGGAGGAATTTCATAATGAATAAGGCAGAATTGGTTGCTGCAGTTGCAGAAAAGACCGGTCTTTCCAAGAAGGATACCGAGAAGGTTGTCACCGCCGCTTTTGAAGCCATCGCCGATACGATGGTTAAAGGCGACAAGGTTCAGCTCGTCGGCTTCGGCTCCTTTGAGACCAAGACCCGCAACGCCCGCGTTGGCCGCAACCCCAGAACCAAGGAAGAGATTCAGATTCCCGCAAGCCGCATCCCCACTTTCAAGGCCGGCAAGGCTCTGAAGGACGCCGTCGCAAAGGTTACAAAGTAATTTATCAAAACTGCTTGAAGACCGCCTGTCCCTTTCGGAGAGGCGGTCATGTTTTTCTCAAAGGAGTTTGGTCATGAGATTGGATAAGTTTCTGAAGGTCTCGCGGCTCATCAAGCGCCGCACCGTCGCTAACGAGGCCTGCGACACAGACCGCATTTTTGTCAACGGCCGTCAGGCCAAGGCCAGCTACCAGGTCAAGGAGGGCGACGTGATCGAGCTTGCCTTCGGCCAGCGGACGCTGAAGGTGGAGGTCACGCAGGTGGCCGACAATGTCTCCAAGGCCGACGCCGCAGCCATGTATAAAGAGATCATATAATACTATCCCCGGATAGTATTAGGGCAATACCGCACAATGCGGCAAGAGCAGATTCCGAGAAAATTTGGGTTCTGATGATGGCACTTTTTTGCAGATGTACTTTGTGTACCTCAAGAAAAAGTGACGAAATCAGGGCACAAATTTTCCGGAAGATGCCGCAGGCGTATTGTGCGGTGTTGCCTTAGCATCCTCTGCCGAAGCAATGGGCAGAGGATGTTTTTTCCTTGTTTTGGCGGTTCGCTTTTCGAACTTCTTTACAAAGTGAAGTTCAATTAGTATAATGGGTTGGAAATGATTTTTCAAAAAGAAAAGAGAGAGATATGACGCTCAACGAATTGAAGGCGGGCCAATCTGCCCGCGTTACAAGTATCGGCGGCGACGGTGCGCTGCGGCAGCATTTTCTGGACATGGGCCTGATCCCCGGGATTGAGGTGACCATGGTAAAGCTGGCTCCGATGGGCGATCCGATGGAGCTGCGCCTGCACGGGTATGAGCTGACGCTGCGCCTTGACGACGCAAAGAACATAGGGATCGAAGCGCCGGAAATTGCCGCCGTCAAGCCGCAGCAAACAAAGAAACGCAAGCCCGCCGCCCATCCCGGTCTCGGCGAGGAGGGCAAGTTCCACCCCAAGGGTACGGGCAATCCCCTGCCCGACGGTACTGTTCTCAGCTTTGCGCTGGTGGGCAATCAGAACTGCGGCAAAACCACGCTCTTCAACCAGCTCACCGGTTCCAACCAGCATGTGGGCAATTTCCCCGGCGTGACGGTTGACCGCAAGGACGGCGTGATCCGCGGTCATGCGGACACCTCCATCACGGATCTGCCCGGCATCTATTCCATGTCCCCCTATTCCAGCGAGGAGCTGGTCTCCCGCGACTTTGTGATCAAGAACAAGCCCAAGGCCATCATCAACATCGTCGACGCCACGAATGTGGAGCGAAACCTCTATCTCACGATGCAGCTTCTCGAGATGAACGTGCCGATGGTGGTGGCGCTGAACATGATGGACGAGCTGACCGGCAACGGCGGCACCGTGGATATAAACCGCATGGAATCCATGCTGGGCGTCCCGGTGGTGCCCATCTCGGCCGCCAAAAACCAGGGCGTGGACGAGCTGGTACGCCACGCGGTGCATGTCGCCAAATACCAGGAGAAGCCCCTGCGGCAGGATTTCTGCGGGGCGGAGGATCACGGCGGCGCGGTGCACAGAGCCCTGCACGCGGTGAGCCATCTGATTGAGGATCACGCGGCACGGGTCGGGCTCCCCGTTCGCTTTGCCGCCAGCAAGCTGCTGGAGGGCGACACGGGGATCCTGGAGCAGCTTGAGCTTGACCAGAACGAGAAGGAACTGCTGGAGCATATCGCCGTACAGATGGAGGCCGAGCGCGGGCTTGACCGCAGCGCCGCCATTGCGGACATGCGCTTTGATTACATCCGCAGGGTCTGCGACGCCTGCATCATCAAACCCCGGGAGAGCAAAGAGCATGTGCGAAGCGAGAAGCTCGACCGCATCCTGACCGGCAAATACACCGCCATCCCCGTCTTTATTGCCATCATGGGGCTGGTCTTTTTCCTGACCTTCTTCCTCGTCGGCCCCTTCTTTCAGAATCTGCTGGCGGAGGGCATTGAGTACCTTGCCGATCTCACCGAGCGGGCCATGCAGGCCGGAAATGTCAATCCCGCGATACAGAGTCTCGTGCTCAACGGCATCTTCGAGGGCGTCGGCAGCGTGGTGAGCTTTTTGCCGCTGATCGTGACGCTGTTCTTCTTCCTCTCTCTGCTGGAGGACAGCGGCTACATTGCCCGCGTGGCCTTTGTGATGGATAAGCTTCTGCGCAGGATCGGCCTTTCCGGGCGCAGCATTGTGCCGATGCTCATCGGCTTTGGCTGCACCGTCCCGGCGGTCATGTCCACCCGTACCCTGCCCAGCGACCGCGACCGGCACATGACCATTCTGCTCACCCCGTTCATGTCCTGCACGGCGAAACTGCCGATCTACAGCTTTTTTGTCGCGGCCTTCTTCCCGCGCAACGCCTGGATGATCATTACCGGCCTGTACCTGCTCGGCATCGTGGTGGGCATCCTGGTGGCGCTGCTGTATAAGAAGACGCTCTTCAAGGGCGAGGCCGTCCCCTTCGTGATGGAGCTGCCCAACTACCGTATGCCCAGCGCGCGCAACGTCTTCCAGCTTCTGTGGGAAAAGGCGCGGGACTTTTTGCAGCGCGCCTTCTCGGTGATCCTGATCGCCACGATCGTGGTGTGGTTTCTCAAGAGCTTCGACTTCCGCTTCAACATGGTCGCAAACTCCCACGACAGCATCCTCGCCGCGGTGGCGGGTCTGCTGGTGCCGCTCTTTAAGCCCGCGGGACTCGGCGACTGGCGGATCGTGACCTCTCTCATCAGCGGCTTTATGGCCAAGGAGAGCGTCGTGTCCGTGATGGAGCTGCTGTTTACCGGCGGTGTGGAGAAGGCCATCACCCCGCTCACTGCGGCCTCGCTTCTGGTGTTCAGCCTGCTCTACACGCCGTGCGTCGCGGCCATCGCCTCTATCAAGCGGGAGCTGGGGAGAAAGTGGGCCGTCTATGTGGTGCTGTGGCAGTGCGCGGTGGCCTGGGTCGCCGCGCTGATCGTGCGCCTGCTCGGGACGCTTTTCTGATCGGAGTGAACGCATGAACATCTGGGATATTCTCATTCTCCTGCTTGTCGGCGCGATGGTGTTTCTCGCCATCCGGGCGATCCGCTCCGGCAGGGCCGGCAGCTGCCACGACTGCAAAAGCTGCAATCACAACTGCGCGGGCTGCGCACACCCCTGCGATACGCATAAAAAAACTGACCGCTCTTGAAACGGTCAGTTTTTTTCGCCCGGATTGACGTGTACCATGATATGCTTGACACTGGGGAATTCCCGCTCGATACGGTCATGCACCGCTTCGGCAACGGCGTGGGCGTCATAGAGACTCATGCTGCCGTCAAGGCGGATCTCCAGATCGACATAGACGCGGCTGCCGAATTCCCGGGTCTGGAGGCTGTCGATGCCGAGGATCTCCGGCTCGACAAGCACGCAGTCGGTAAGGCGGCGCTCCGTCTCGCTGTCGCAGGCGCGATCCACCATCTTATCCGTGGCGTCCCGGAAGATATCCAGCGCCGCCTTGAGGATGAAGACGCAGATGACAAGACTTGCGATCGGTTCCATGATCGGATAGCCCAGCCGCGCCCCGGCAATGCCGATCAGCGCGCCGACCGAGGAAAGAGCGTCGCTGCGGTGATCCCAGGCGCTTGCCATCAAAGCGGCGGAGTTGATGAGCGTGGCGTAATGCCGGGTATACCAGTACATGATCTCCTTCACCGCGATGGACACCAGCGCCGCGATCAGCGCCGCAAGACCCGGAACAGTCTGTTCCCCGCTGCCGCTCCGTATCGCCTCCACCGCGCGCCATCCGATCAGGACGCCCGTCATCGCAAGCAGGACAGCCAGGACGATCGCCGCCACGCACTCAAAGCGCTCGTGCCCGTAGGGGTGTTCCCGATCCGCTGCGCGGCGGGAGAGCTTCACGCCGATGATGACGATGAAACTGCTGAGCACATCCGAGGCCGAGTGCACCGCGTCGCTGATCATCGCCCCGGAGTGGGCCAGGATGCCGACGAGAAGCTTTCCCAATGACAGCGCCGTGTTCCCCGCGATGCTGACAGCCGAAACCCGTGTCGCGATTTTTTCAAATTCCTTTTCGTTTTCCATATCCTTCACCTCTGCATACGCTGCGGATGACTCACGCCATTCTATGATCGGCCCCTGCGTTTGTTGCAGCGCAAAGAGACTGCGAGCTGCCGCAGTCTCTTTGTATATATCACGCTGTTTTGGCTTCCTGCCCTCTCAGGCGCGGCAGCCAGTAGTCCTTTCCGTAGACCAGAATCTCCGCAAGCACGCACACCGGCATGGCCGCAAACACATCCACCGCCGAGTGCTGCTTGACAAAGCACACAGCCAGACAGATCATCACGACCGCAAAGGTCAGCGCCGCTTTCCAGACGCCGGGCAGCTTTTCGTCCTTGAGCCCCACGGACAGGATGCCCATGGAGTAGGCCGCATGCAGAGAGGGACAGACGCCCGTGTTGGTGTCAAAGGCGTAGATGAATTTCATAATATCCGTGAGCAGATTGTCGCGCGGGAAGACCGTGGGCCGAAGATCCTGGCGGCTGGGCCAGACGATATAGCAGACCATGGCCACCGCCTGGGTGATCATGATAAAGGTCTGCAGCCTCTTAAAGCGCGGCACGTCATAGAAAAAGGTGTGCGCCAGGGAGCCGAACACCAGGAGATACCAGCCCACATAGAAGATCACAAAGAACTCGTTGAACGGGATCAGATCGTCCAGAAAGCAGTGTACCGGGTGGCATTTGGACGCCGGGATCAGATTCTCCGTGATAAAGTACAGAATAAAATAGACGATCCATCCGCCCAGGAGCTTGACATGGGCAAAGCGGGGCTCGTTCAGCCGCGCGAGGGAAAAGCCGCTGTAATCATACGGCTGTTTGTTCATTCGTATAGACCTCCAGGGGGATGTTTTTGGGATACCGGCTTTTCGGCACGTTCGGATAAGGTACCACGGTATGCTCCGGCTGGCTGACGGCGATCTCGGTGATGGCGTCCATCAGGGCATTGCAGATGCGTGTACGTTCCTCCGCGATGGGTTTATCCGCCCGGAAGCGGATGGGCTTCCCGAAAAAGAGGGTATTAAGCTTCGGCGCGACATAGAGCGGCACAAAGCTGAGCTCCGTTTTGGTCTTCTTATAGTAAAAGCGGGCAAGGTCGATGAACTTATCCTGAAAGCCGTGGACGATGTTGTTATGCTCGTCGTAACACTCCGGGAAAATGACGATGCTGGCGCCCTGTTTCAAAAGCTCGATGGATTTCCGATAGGTCGTGATAAGCCTTGCGTCGTGGTAGACCGGAACCGTATGGGCGTTGTTGAAAATCAGCACGGACAGCGGTGTGATCGCATGGCTCAGAAGCTTATAAAACCAGTGCGTCCGCTTCGGCTTGCCGGACCAGAAATCCTGAAAGGCATAGTCCGGGACTTCCTCCTTGTGCATCATCTGGCCGGCGCACCAGATATAGTGATCGCCGGGGACATAGATTTCCCCTGCGACGGGGCCGTAAATCTGGCTGTGATTGCCGACGATGACGCAGGGCTCCTGCGGGAGATTCTCGGCGCCTGCCAGCTTATACCTGGGGGTAAAGCGCTTTATGAGCCTGTAAACAACTTTATACGTCCAGGGTGTTTTCTTTTCTTCCATACCTCACCATTCCTTCAAGCTGCCATCATACCACCGAATTATAAAGAATGTGTTAAGGCCGGCGTTTTTTTCGCATCAAAAACCGGGAGGTGTGCGCCTCCCGGTTCATGAATGCAGGAAATCGCTTAGGCAGCAACGCATAATTCGGCGAGAGCGAATCCTGAGAAAAAATGGGTTCTGACGATGGCAGTTTTTCGCAGGAATACTTTGTGTATTTCAAGAAAAAGTGACGAAGTCAGGGCGCAGTTTTTCCAGGAGGCGCCGATGGCGGATTGTACGGTGTTGCCCTTAAGGTCTGAGCTGCAGGTAGAGCTCTCGGTACTGCTTGGCGGAGTTCTCCCAGGAGACGTCCTTCTCCATGTCGCGGCGCACCATCTCGTCCCAGCGGGTACGGTCGGTAAAGTACACGGTCTTGGCGCGGTTGATGGCGTCCAGCAGCAGGCCGGCCTCATAGCGGTCGAAGGTAAAGCCGTTGCCCTCGTTGGTAAACTCGTTGTAGGGCTGTACGGTGTCCTTGAGGCCGCCGGTCTCGCGCACGACGGGGATGGTGCCGTAACGCATGGCGATGAGCTGGGTCAGGCCGCAGGGCTCGAACAGACTCGGCACCAGCAGGGCATCCGCGCCGGCGTAGATCTGGTGGGCCAGCCCCTCATTATAGGAAATGTAGGAGCAGACGGTGCCGCGGTTGGAATTCTCATAGTAACGGAAAGCGTCCTCATAGCGCTTTTCACCTGTGCCGAGCACGACAACCTGGGTGTTGCCGTCGATAAGCTGCTGGAACACGGCGTTCACAAGGTCAAGCCCCTTCTGGTCGGTCAGGCGGGAGATGAGGCCGATGACCATCTTGTCCGTGGTCTGCTCAAGACCGAGCGCCGCCTGCAGGGCCAGCTTGTTGGCCTTCTTCTTCTCCACCGCGTCGGCGGCGTCATAGGGCTCGGCCAGGAGCTTATCGGTCGCGCTGTTCCAAAGCTCCACGTCAATGCCGTTGACAATGCCGCGCAGCTTCCCGGAATGGAAGCGCAGGTGGGCGTCCAGCCCCTCGCCGTAGAAGCCGGTCTGGATCTCCCAGGCGTAGGTGTTCGAGACGGTGGTGATCATATCCGCATAGGCAAGTCCGCCCTTGAGCATGTTGGCGTCCTCATAGCCCTGCTTGAGGTGACCGTAGTCAAACACGTACCCGGGCAGGCCGGTCCAGTAGCGCAGGGTGGGAATATTGTAAATGCCCTGGAAGCGGAGGTTGTGAATGGTGATCATGCTCTTGGCGCGGCCCACGGGGGAATCGGCAAAGAGCGTGCGCAGATACACCGGCACCAGCGCGGCCTGCCAGTCATGGCAGTGGATGATGTCGGGGATCCAGTCCATGTAGTTCAGGGCAGCCAGCGCGGCCTTGGCAAAGAAGCAGTACTTCGGGATATCACGCACGAGATCGGTGTAGGGGTTGCCCCAGCTGAAGAAATCGTTGTTGTCGATGAAGTCATAGACAACGCCGTCCCACACATACTCCATGATGCCCACATAGAAGCTGCGGCCGTCCGCGCACAGATCCATCTGGAATTCGCCGCGGTACACCATCTTCTCCTGATACTTCTGCGGGATGCAGGCATAGCGGGGCAAAATGACCTTGACGTCACAGTTCTGCTTGGTCAGGGCGCGGGGCAGGGCGTACATCACATCGCCCAGACCGCCGGTTTTGATAAAGGGATAGCACTCAGAGCCGATAAAGGCCACGCTGCGGCGCGGCTGCGGCAGCTCTACGACAGGTTCATCCATAATAGCTTCCTCCTTGACAGGTTCTTCTGCGGCAGCTTCTTCCTCTGCTGCCGTCTCCATAATCGCCTCGGCAGCGGCAGCCTCTGCGGCAGCGGACTCAACAGCCGCCTCCGTGACGGCCGCTTCCACGGCAGCTTCTGTGACCGCTTCGGTGACAGCGGCTTCTGCGGCGGACTGCGCGACTGCGGCGGCGGTTTCTTCAACTGCGGATTCAACAACCGGGGCAGCGGCCTCCTCGACAGCGGCCTCCTCGACGGCGGCCTCTTCAACGGCGGCCTCAACGGCCTTGCCGACTTCCTTCATTGCTTTCTCGGCCTCCGCCTCTTCGGCGGCAGATTCAAGGATTTTGCCGAGCTCTTTCATTGCTTTCTCGGTCTCCGCCTCTTCGGCGGCGGTCTCAATGGCCTTGCCGAGTTTCTTCATCGCTTTTTCGGCCTCCGCCTCTTCGGCGGCGGTCTCAATGGCCTTGCTGAGTTTCTTCATTGCTTTCTCAGCCTTCGCCTCTTCGGCGGCAGATTCAAGAGCCTTGCCTGCTTTCTTGACCGCTTTCTTTGCAGCTTTCTCCGTCACAGGCTCTTCCGCGACGGATGCGAGAACCGCCGTCAGTGCAGCCTCAACAGGATCCTCTGCTTTCTTTGCGGCTTTCTTGCGGGCAGGGGCCTTTTTCTTTTCAACAGGCTTCTCTTCAGCTGGAGCAGCAGCCTTCTTCTCCGTCTTTCTGCGGGCAGGCGCCTTCTTTTCTGCAGGGGCTTTCTCCTCTGCGGCAGGCGCAGCCTTCGCATCAGCAGGGGCAGCTTTCTCCTCGACAGGAGCGGCGTTCTCTGCGGCGGGAACAGCGCTCTCCGTCTTTTCGGCTTCAAGGGCCTCTTCTCTTACGGCGCTCTTCTTTTTGGTCTTTTCCTTAGCTTCTTTCTTAGCGGCAGTCTTTTTTTCAGGCATCACAAAAACTCCTTTTATTACACAGTCGCAGGCGCGTGGCCGCGCGTATGATTGATAAGAAAAAAACGATACTTCGTCCGTCAGCATATGCCATTGCTGTTGACACTATTAAAAATACCATATTGGCAAGCATATGTCCAGCAGGAGATTAAAATATTTGCACAATTTCCGTTTCATCCGCAGTTGCTGAGATGTGAAAAATGCCACTACAGATCCGGTCTGCAGGATAGAAACGGGGCTGTCTCAAAGCTATTCCCGTTTTGTCATCCTGAGGAACGAAGTGACGAAGGATCTTTCTTTTGAAGATTTGCGTGAACTTTCAAGAAAAGATTCTTCACTTTGTTCAGAATGACACGGAGTTTTGAGACAGCCCCGTCAGTTCTTTACGCCTGCCCGTTCCAGGCCTTGATCTCGGTACGCAGCCAGTCGGCAAACTCGTCGATTCCCTCGCCGGTACGGGCGCAGATGGGAATGATCTTCATTTTGGGATTGAGCCGCCAGACATATTCCTTGCACTTTTCGATGTCGAAGTCAAAGTACGGCAGCACGTCAATCTTGTTGATGAGCAGCACATCGCAGATGGAGAACATGAGCGGGTACTTGAGGGGCTTGTCGTGTCCCTCAGGTACGGAGAGGATCATCGCGTTTTTCACGGCGCCGGTGTCAAACTCAGCAGGACACACGAGATTGCCGATATTCTCCAGGATGGCAAAATCCACGTCGTCCACACCGAGACCCTGCAGGCCCTGTTTGGTCATGCCCGCGTCCAGATGGCACATGCCGCCGGTGTGGAGCTGGATGACCTTGACCCCGGTCTTCTCGATCGTGGCGGCGTCGACGTCGGAGTCGATATCCGCTTCCATGACGCCAATGCGAAACTCATCCTTCAGCGCGGCGATGGTCTTGCCGAGAGTCGTGGTCTTGCCGGAGCCGGGAGAGCTCATCAGATTGAGCAGGAAAACCCTGTCCTTTTTCAGTTCCTCGCGCAGCTTGTCGGCCTCGCGGTCATTGTTCTCAAAAACGCTCTGCTTTATCTCAAGAATCCTGTATCCTTCCATATGGCACCTCTTTCAAATAGTGTGGTGAACAAAGAATAATATAGCACAGTTCAGGTGAGTAAATCAAGTGCCGTGCGAAGCTTCGGCTCCCAAGCGGCACGATTTAAGTAAAAGACCGTGTCCGGAGCCAGGAAGCACACCAGTCCGCTCTGGGCAAAGGCGGCAAGGCTCTTCTCGATTTCGTTCTCTCCCGGCGCGCCCGCGTGGATCGGGACAAAGCCCGCGCGCAACGCCGCGGTGCTGTCCTGTATGCCGCTGTAAAGCCAGTCGATAAAGCGCTCCGCCGACGGCGTATAGACCCCCTCCAGCAGCGCAAAGCCCATCAGCTCCGCAGGATAGAGCTGCGTACCGCCCTCCGGCAGCGGCAGCAGAGACACACGGAGCTTCTCCCCCGTCGTGCCCGCGAGCTCGGTCGAGGGGATGATCGCACAGGGGACCGCCCCCCGCCGCACATATTCTACGGCGTCTTTTGTCGGGCGCAGTCCGCCCCGGAAGGCCGCCTCGGCAAGCTGATTGTAGAGGCTCACAAACACGTAATCCGCCCTGTCCTTTTCCGGATCGCCCTGGATCCAATGGCCTTCAGACAGCGCCGCCGTAAAAAGCAGGTCGGAAAGATCGTCCGAAACGAGGAAGGGCGCCGTCCCGGACGCGTTGAGCAGCGCCTCGAGGCTTTCAAAGCTCTCCCCTGTCAGCGCGGTGTTTACAAGCAGCACCGGCAGTCTCCCGCCGATGGGAAAGAAGGCGCTGCCGATCTCCTCCCCCGCCGTTTTGAGCGATTGAGAAAAGACCCGCTCCGTCGGCAGCGGGCTCAGATTTCCCCGCTGCGCCAGACTTGCCGCCCGGAAATGATTGCAGAAGAGAAGGTCAGGCCGTTCGTTTTCAAAGGCTTGTCCCAGCGCCTCTTCATCCGCAAAGGCCGTCGCCCTGATGCTGAGGCCGGTGTCCTTCCGGCAGCTTTCAAGAAGCTGCTGCATGACGCTTGGGGAGAAATCAGGCTCCGCAAACCAGAGCGTGAGACTGCCCGTTGTTTTCTGTACCGGTTTTCGGGACAAAAAGACCATCCCTGCGCAGAGCGCGGCGGCAGCAGCAAGGATCAACACACGCCACAGCCATCTTCTTTTCATTCTGCCGCCACCCTCTTTCTCTTGTTTTATTCTGCTCGTTTGCCGCTGTTACAGCGGTTTGCGCTTTTCCTCTTGTTATGGTAGAATCGATCCTATCAAGGATTGGAGGAATCGACATGCGCTATCAAGCGGTTTTATTCGATATGGACGGCACGGTGCTGGACACGCTGGCCGATCTCACCAACGCCGTCAATCACATTTTGGACGAATATGCCATGCCCCGACGCACCCCGCGCGAGGTGGCGTCGTTTCTCGGAAACGGCGCGGCGAGGCTGCTCAGCAAATCTGTGCCCGCCGGTACGTCAGACGCGCGGCTTGCCGAGATGCTGCGGGTTTATCAGCCCTGGTATGACAGCCACTGCGCCATTCTCACCGCCCCCTATCCCGGCATCCTCACGCTGATGAAGTCTCTGCGGGAGGCGGGGGTAAAGCAGGCTGTCATCTCCAACAAGCAGGATTCCGCCGTCAAGCGTCTTGCGGCAGAGCACTTCCCCGGCCTTCTGGAGACCGCCGTGGGCGAAAGCGCGGCCGTGCGCCGCAAGCCGAATCCCGACGCCGTCCTCGCCGCGCTGCGGGAGATGGACGTTGCGCCGGAGGACGCCGTCTATGTCGGCGATACCGAGGTTGATCTGCAGACCGCCGAAAACGCCGGACTTGCCTGCGCCGTTGTGGGCTGGGGCTTTCGGACGGAGGATGAACTTCGCGCCGCGGGGGCGGAGCGCATTTTTCACTCCGCCGAAGAGCTGGGCGAATGGCTGCTGAGCGATCGGTGAAGCTTTGACGCGGCCTCTTTGATCGGTTCGAGCCAGGCATAGGGCACGTCCAGTTCTCCGCCGATGCCCGTGCCAAGGCCGATATGCGGCTTGTTGTCCCCATGGAAATCGCTGCCGCCGGTCTTGAAGAGGCCGTACTCCTCCGCCAGCTTTTCCAGATAGGAAACCTGCCCGGCGTCATAGCCGCTGTAGCGGCACTCCATCCCGCCGAGTCCGTGATCCATGCAGCGCTCGATCAGCTCCCGAAGCTCGCCGTCGTCCTTCTTATACTGGAAGGGATGCGCCAGCACCGGTACGCCGCCGGACTGCACGATGGCCTCCACGGCGCTGTCGATATCAAGGGTCTTGCGGGGGACGAAATAGCGCTTGTCCCTGCCCAGATACCGGGCAAAGGCGTCGCTCACGCTCTCGGCAAGGCCCAGCTCGACAAGGATGCGCCCAAAGTGCGGGCGGCCGATCGCCTTGCCGAAGCGTTTTTTCATTTCCGCATAATTGACCGGCAGGCCGTCAGCCGCCATGAGGGCCGCAACCTGCTCGTTGCGCCGATCCCGATCGTTGACGACGTTCGCCAGCAGCGGGATCAGGTTTTCAATATAATAGCCGAGGATGTGAACCGAGACGCCGTATTTCGTGCTGACCTCGATCCCCGGCACAACCTCAACGCCATAGTCCATTGCGGCGGAAAATGCTTCGGCATGGCCGAAAACCGTGTCGTGATCGGTTATGGCGATGGCGCGCAGGCCGAGCGAAGCTGCCCGCCGCACCGCCTCGCGCGGGGTACAGGTGCCGTCCGAGGCCGTGGTATGGATATGGAGATCTATTTCTGTCATCGAATGCACCGTTTTATCTCTGCGTTGGCTTTCTCATAGATTTTTTCCGGCTCTTCCCCGATGAAGAATTCGCCGTTTTCATAGAGTACCCGGCCGTTGACCATGGTCAGACGCACGTTTTCCTTTGAGCCCGCATAGACAATGTTGCGCGGGATATTGTGCAGCGGCTGCATGTTTGGCCGCCGCAGATTGAGCACGATGAGATCCGCCCGCTTGCCCGCGGCGATATCGTCGCAGTCGTCAAGGCCGATGGCGCGCGCGCCGCCGACGCAGGCCATCTCCAGCACGCGGTCGGCTCCGCCCGCCGCGGCGTCCTCCTGCGTGACCTTCTGGAGCGTACTCGCAAGGTACATCTCCCGGAAAAAGTCCAGGGCGTTGTTGCTGGCCGCGCCGTCCGTGCCGATGGCGAGGGGCACCCCCGCCCTGGCCAGCCTGTCCAGCGGCGCGACGCCGCTTGCAAGCTTCAGGTTCGAGCAGGGATTGGTCACGGCCCAGAGCTTTTTGCGGGCAAGGAGGTCGATATCCTCCTCGCTCATCCAAACGCAGTGAAAGCCGCCCCCGCCGTAGTCAAAGAAGCCGATGCTGTCCAGAAGCTGCGGCGGCGTCATGCCGTAGCGCTCGATGCAGCCCTCTACCTCCGCCTTTGTCTCGCACAGGTGGGTGTAGCTGGGCGCTTTGTATTTATGGGACAGCTCTGCCGCGTACTGCATGCGTTCCATGCAGGTGGTGTATTCGGCGTGGATGCCCAGCCGATAGGACACCAGCTCGTGCAGGGAGTTGAATTTCAGATACTCGCGCTCGATATTCTCCGGGTCGGCGTCGAAATTGTTGAGGCCGGAGCAGATCACCGTGCGAAAGCCGCTGTCGATGTTTGCGGCGGCATAGGCGTCGTTCTTGACATACATGTCAAAGCTCGCCGTGATGCCGGAGGAGAGGTATTCCATGATGCCGAGCCGGGTGAAGGTGTAGACCATCTCCGGCGTGAGCTTGGCCTCATTCGGGAAGACCTGTTTGTACAGCCAGTCCTGCAGCGGCATGTCGTCGGCATAGGAGCGCAGGAAGGTCATGGCGGTATGGGTGTGGGCGTCTTTGAAGCCCGGCAGCAGCAGATCGCCCTTCAGGTCGATCTCCCGTTCAAAGGCGGGCAGGGTCTCGGGCGTCGGGCCGACGTATGAGATAACGCCGCCGTCCGTCCAGACCTCGTCCTCCGTCACGCGCATACCGCCGCCGAAGCGGAGTGTGCGGCCATTGTAAAAACGGATCATTTGCCTCCCCTTTCCAGCCGCGCGCACATCTCGTCATGGGCCGCAAGCTCCATGCCGTCGTCCAGCGCCGCAAGCTCCACGCTGCCGTATTTGCGCTCCAGCGCGGTTTTGATCAGCAGATCCGCAAATGCCGGGTTTTTCGGCAGCAGCGGCCCGTGGCTGTAGGTGCCGAAGACGTTTTTGTAATGCGCGCCCTCCGTGCCGTCCTCGCCGTTGTTGCCGAAGCCCGCGAGAACCTTGCCCAGCGCTTCGACGCCGGAGCCGAGGCGCGTCTTGCCGCTGTGGTTTTCAAAGCCCACCACGGTAAAGCCGCCGAGGCTCTCCGGCACCTGATACATATAATTCCCGATCATGCGCTTTTTCGCGCCGACGGTATAGAGATCCAGCGCGCCGACAAAATCGCAGCGCTTGCCGTCGTGCGTTTCGTAGTAGCTGCCCAGCATCTGGTAGCCGCCGCAGATGGCGAGAAAGCACACGCCGTCCTCCACCGCCGCGATCAGCTCCTTGTCGCGCCCGCGATGCAGATCCTCCAGCAGCACCTGCTGTTCAAAGTCCTGTCCGCCGCCAATGAAAATGAGATCAAAGCCCGCGAGACTCTCGGTCGAGCCGATGGGCATTTTCACGACCTCGGCCCCGATGCCGCGCCACTGCAGGCGCTGCCTGAGGCAGCGGATGTTCCCACCGTCGCCGTAGAGGTTCAGCACATCCGGATAAAGATGACAGATTTTCAGTTCCATAGTGTACCTCTTAAACCCAGAATTCGTCGCCGCCGCAATGGCGCACCAGCACCTCGCGCAGCTCCAGCAGCGCCGTGTAGGTGGGGATCATATAGACCGGCTTTTCCTGTGCGCCGAGCTCGGTCACGATCTTCTCGTAGTCGTGCTCAATACTCACAAAGCGTGTGTCGATGCCGGCGTATTTGACACGCACCGCCATATCCGCCGCGCGGTCGCCCGAGACGATCACGCGCTCCAGCCGCCCCGCAAGGGCGCAGAGCTTTTCAAACTCCGCATCCCAGATCCAGGAGATGTCCGTACCGTCCGCCCCGCGGTCGTTGAGGCAGACGACCAGAATGAACTTCTCCTTGATGTTCTGCAAAAAGTCCAACACCTGGTTGCAGCCGGCGGGATTTTTCACCAGCATGACCTTGGCTCCGCCTTTGCCGAGGGCGAAATTCTCCATGCGCCCGAAGCCGCATTTGAACTTGCCAACTGCCGCGATCGCCGTGTCCAGGCCAAGCCCCGCCTCCGTGACAGCCGTAATGGCCCCGATGGCGTTATAGATGTTGTACATAGCCGGGAGGTTAATCTCAGCCAGGCAGCGTTTTCCGCGGACGCTCAGCACGGCGCTGCTGCCGTCAGGGCGCTGCTCAGGGATGTCGATAACGGCGTAGTCCGGGTTTCTCCGCTGATAGCCGCAGTGCGGGCAGCGAAAGCCCCCCAGGTGGGCAAAGGTGATATAGTCGTAATCGTATTCCGTCTTGCAGCGGATGCAGTGGCTGGCGTCGGAAAGCTCGCTTTTCCCTGCAGAGGGAGCGGCTCCCTTGTTGACGCCGAAGAAGACGACCTCATTCGGCAGATCGTCTGCCAGGGATGCGGTCAGTGAGCAGTCCGCGTTCAGGCACAGCTTTGCCTCCGGCGCGCCCTGGATGCCCTTGCGGATGTTCTCCAGGGTATGGGTCACTTCCCCATAGCGATCCAGCTGGTCGCGGAAGAGATTGGTAACCACGATGATCCTGGGCTTGAGCATACCGAACGCTTTTACCGCAGCCGCCTCATCGCACTCGATGACGGCATATTCCCTGCGGCATTTGCCGGTGAGTGTCGAGTTCATGACGAACTCCGTTGTAATGCCGGAAACCAGATTGGCCCCGGAGCGATTGGCAAAATAGCTCATCCCCTTCTCGCGGAAGGCTTCCTCCACCATACGGGCGCTGGTGGTCTTGCCGTTGGTGCCGGTGATGGCAACGGTTTTTACATTGCGCGCAAGGATGGTCAGCAGGTCGGGGCAGACCTTCAAAGCCCAGCGTCCGGGCATAGCGGTGCCGCCGCGGTGCAGCAGGCGTGAGAGCAGGCGCAGCAGCTTGCAGAGACAGATTGCAAGAAACGCACGAAAAGTCATATGGAAAGCTCCTTGAGATGGATTGAAATTGCAAAGTTTAGAGAATATTATATCACAGTATATTATTCCGGGCAAGCAATTTAGCCATCGCGGTTTGAAAAAGCCTTTCTCTATTTTCGCTCCTTTTGAAGAATAAAAGAAATATCAAAAATAATGCTTGACATTTTGGAAGAGCGGATATATAATGAACAAGCTTTCAGGGATGGACGATTGGCGCAGCTGGTAGCGCATCCGCTTGACGTGCGGGAGGTCACAAGTTCGAGTCTTGTATCGTCCACCAACAAAAAACGACGTGTTTCGACACGTCGTTTTTTGTTGATGGCAGTTTGCTCTGCAAACTGATCCGCGCGGCGGGGTTATTGTACGTGAAAGACACCCCTCCTGGGTTCCTTTCACAATATCTTCCTTCCCGACACTTTAAGATTGCGGCATCTTTATTGTGCGGATTAGACATAAGAACCACACTAAAAAGTGTGGTTCTTTCCGCAAAAGCAGCATCTTTCTTGCTCGAATGATTACAAAAGACGCGATATCGGAGTATTCCCCCTCCGATATCGCGTCTTTGCTTTTACCGATATGTGATTCAGCGCGCGCAGTAGATTTGTGCAAGACCGCCGTGGGAGGTCTCACGATATTTCTCGTCCATATCCCGGCCTGTACGATACATGGTGGTCACCACATCGTCAAAGGATATCTTGCGGGTAGAATACAGGAAACGCGACAGGTTCACGGAGCTGATCGCCCTCATGGCGGCGACGGCGTTGCGCTCGATGCATGGGATCTGCACCAGCCCGTTCACCGGATCGCAGGTCAGGCCAAGGTTGTGTTCCATGGCGATCTCAGCCGCGTACTCGATCTGGTCGATATTCAGTCCGTACAGCGACGCCAGCGCCGCGGCCGTCATGGAGCAGGCACTGCCGATCTCCGCCTGACAGCCGCACTCCGCGCCGGAGATGGAGGCATTGGTGCGGATGACGTTGCCGATGAGCCCTGCCACGGCCAGCGCGTCCAGGATCTCCGCCTCGGGGAAGCCCCGATCCGTCTGCATGTAATACAGCACCGCCGGCAGTACGCCGCAGCTGCCGCAGGTGGGCGCTGTGACCACGATGTGCTCGTCGGCATTTTCCTCGCTGACCGCATAGGCGTAGGCGGCAATGACGCGGTTCATGGTGACGTCGGCGCTCTCATTGTAGCAGCGCTTTTCAAACAGCAGCTTCGCCTTGCGCTCCACGCCCAGACCGCCCGGCAGCGTACCCTCCGCCGAAAGCCCCCGCCGAATGGAATCCTTCATGGCTTCCCACACGGTTTTCAGATAATCCCGCAGTCGGTCGTCCTCCATGTGGCTGATGAATTGCGGGAGGCTCATGCCGCGCTGCCTGCACAGCAGCAGAATCTCCGAGAAATGCTTCTGGGGATACAGCTCGATCTCCTCCTCGGAGCTTTCCCCCTCAATGCGGATGGAGCCGCCGCCGATGCTGAAAATGCGGTTTGAACCGATCTGCTGCCCGTCCCTGTATGCCTCAAAGAGCATGGTGTTCGGATGCGGCAGGTTCTGCTCTGTCCGGTTAAAGACGATCTGTGCCCCAGGCAGACCGGACTGGATGGCCTTGCCGGTTCCGTGTCCCTCACCGGTGAAGGCCAGGGAGCCGAAGAGCGTAACCCTGTAAGCGTCAGCATCGGGATAGCGTCGGGCAAAGATCTGCGCTGCGTGATAGGGGCCGACTGTGTGGGAGCTGGACGGTCCGTTGCCGATCTTGTAAACGCTTTTGATCGTTTTCATGCAAACCCCTCCTTACAGCGGGAGCTTTCTGCCTTGCTTCTTCCACTCCACGAACTCGGCCGTCGCGGTAAACAGCACGTCGCCGGAGGAGTTGAGCGCGGTTTCCAGGGAGTCCTGAATCACACCGATGATAAAACCGACGCCCACCATCTGCATGGCAATGTCGGCAGAGATCCCGAACAGCGAGCAGCCCAGGGGCACCAGCATCAGCGAACCGCCGGCCACGCCCGAAGCGCCGCAGGCGGAGAAGGTGGCCACGATGCTCAGAAAGATGGCCATGGGGATCGTCACATGCACGCCCACGGTAAAAGCCGCGACCAGGGAAAAGATCGTAATGGTCACCGCCGCACCATCCATATTGATGGTGGAGCCGAGCGGGATGGAAACGGAGTACAGATCCTCATCCAGCCCCAGCTCCTTGCAAAGCTGCATATTCACCGGGATGTTGGCTGCGGAGCTGCGGGTGAAGAAGGCCGTGATACCGCTCTGCCGGAGGCAGCGGAATACCAGCGGATAGGGGTTGTGGCGCAGGGTGAGACCCACGATCAGCGGATTGACGACCAGCGCCACAAACAGCATCGTCCCCACCAGCAGCGCAATGAGCTGCCCGTAGCGCACGAAAATCTCCGAACCGCTGGTCGCCACGGCGGTGTACATCAGACCCAGAATGCCGAAGGGGGCGCAGCTGATGACCCAGCGTACCGCCTTGGATACCGCGTCGGCCAGATCCTCCATTATGGTCTTGGTGGCAGACCCGGCATGCCTCAGCGCAATGCCGAGCACCACAGCCCAGAACAGGATGCCGATGTAATTGGCCTTCGCCAGCGCATCTACGGGATTTACGATGATGCTCTTCAAAAGGTTCATCACCACGTCGGCCATGCCCTGCGGCGCGGCCGCAGCGTCAACGGTGTCTGTGCCAGCCAGCGGAATGGTGATCTTGAAGGCAAAGCTGGTGAACACGGACACAATAGCGGCACACAGCGTACTGAACAGGTACAGGAAGATGACGGTTCGAAACCGCTCCATGTTGCCGCCCTTGGAGTTTGCAAGCGCCGACGCCACCAGCAGGAACACCAGGATCGGCGCGATCGCCTTCAGCGCGCCCACAAACAGATCGCCCGGCAGACCGATCCACGCTGCCTTGGGCGCAGCAAAGCCCAGGATCGCCCCGATGATCATACCGATCACAATGCGCAGGATCAGACTCATGGAATTCCACTTTTTGAATATCGTCATACAAATCTCCTCTTAGTGTGTTTCAGGGCAGACGCCGACCTTTGTACGCCGCTGCTGTTGCCATATTGTCGAAGCGGCACATACCTGTTATCCACGGCAAGCTTTTCTTTCCGCTTTTATAATAGTAGAATTTATGATAACATAGAAATTCGGATGAGAAAAGAGAAAAAAGTTTCTCGCGTTCTCCAGGACTGCCGCTTTCGCCCCTTCCCCGTTCATTCCTGCGTTGCACATCCCGGGTTTTCTTGATATAATGGAATCAATAAACCTCGCTAATGCCGCGGCACGAAACCGGTATCCGATCAGGGTGCAATCAATAGCGGCAGCAAAACGGAAGGGAGCGCTGGAAATGAAGCTGCAGTTTGATTTGAGCAAGACCTACGCCGTCGCGCTTGAGGGCGGAGGCGCCAAGGGGGCTTACGAGGTCGGCGTCTGGAAGGCGCTGGAAGAAGCGGGTTTTCGGTATAATGCCGTTTCCGGTACGTCCGTCGGGGCGCTCAACGGCGCGCTGATGGCCATGCGGGATCTGCCCCGCGCAGTGGACGCCTGGAGCAATATCCATGTCTCCAAGGTCATTGATCTCGGCAGTATAGCGGAAGAGGATTACAAAAAGCTTCTGACCGGGAAGCTGGATGCAGACGACTGGCAGCTTCTCCCCCATGCTCTCGGCATGATCCTCAACGGCGGTCTCGATGTGGCGCCGCTTCGCGCCTGGGTGCGCGAGCTTGTGGATACGCACAGGATCAAGACCTCCGACGTGAACTTCTATGTCTCTACGTTTTCCATCTCAGACCACAAGAGTCTTGAGGTACATGTGAATGAGCTTCCGGAGGATCAGATCTGCGACATTCTGCTGGCCTCGGCCTACCACCCCAGCTTCCGTCTGGAGAAGCTGGGCGGCAAATTCTATGCCGACGGCGGCTTTGTGGATGCGCTGCCCCTGCACGCGCTGGTGGAGGCGGGATACAAGGACATCCTGGCCGTGCGCATTCCCGGCCCGGGTGTAGAAAAGCTCTTTGTCATGCCGGGCGATGTGAACGTCACCACGATCCGTCCCACTGCCGATCTCGGCAGCGTCCTGAACTTCGACGCCGCGCAGGCCCGCCGCGATATGGAGATCGGCTGTCTGGACGCAAAGCGTCTGCTCTACGGGCTGCACGGGCGGCTCTACTATGTGGACCGCAGCATGAGCGAGCGGGAGGCGCTGGCCTGGATCCTCGACCATGCGGGCAGCGCCGGCGGAAAGCTGCGCGACTATCTGGAGAAAGAACTGCCCCACATCGCGCGTCAGCTTGACGTCTCCGGTGCGGATTACTATGATCTCATGCTTGCCCTTGTCGAGCAGCGGGCGGAAAAGCGCAATCTCCCGAAGCTCAGGATATACAATGATCGGGATCTCCTGAAGCTGATCGAGTAGCGCCCCAACGCGCCCCGACGCCGCAGGCGAACCACACAGGCTCCAGAAGACCAAGCTCAGCTTCATCGACGCGACGGGCAAGTCGTGTCTGCCGGGCATGTGCGTGGATGTGACCGGGACGATGGCAAGGAATCGGGTTCCGGCAGAAAACAGGGAGCATGCCCGACAGTCCGGGTATGCTCCCTGTTATTATCATCAATTCTTTATTCCCTGACAGGCGTCATACTAGTTTTCCATATCAAACAGAGCGTGGGATCGTTGTTTGAGATCACCAGACTGTGACCCCGGCCTGCGATCTGCCCGTCCTTCACGATCACGCAGCCGAAGGGGCCTCCGTGTCCATGGGTGACGCCCTCCACGGCCTCCCGGATGGCAAGCTGCATGTAGACGTTTTCCGCCTGCGACGGGATATCCGGGCTTTCAGGCTTTTTCTCCCCCTGCGCGGCGGAATAGATCTCAATGCCGCTCTTTTCGGTAAAGTGCGGGCCGGAATAGATCACGCATGCAAAGTCCTTCGTTGCCGTCAGGCTGACGCCGCTGCCGTCGTCCGTGGTGATCACATCCCCGGCATGGCCGGAGAGCGGCTCCAAGCGGGAATACTGTCCCCCGCCCGTAAAGTTTTTCGCTTTTTCCGCGCTGCCGATGGCAAGCACCGTGCCGCCGCTGATGCTGAGCTGCGAATCCGCCGTGTCGCCCTTGTCAAAAATGCTGTTGCGGCTGTTGGCAGGCCCTTCGACCAGCGTTGTGCCGCCGGTAAACAGGATGGATCGGTTGCTGTCGATCGCGTCCCCTGCCGCGTTCAGGTAGAGGCTGCCGCCGGAGATGACCACATCCCCCTGCAGGCCGTCCTCCCCTGCGGCGTTGATACCGTCGTCACTGGCATAGAGCCGCAGCTCGCCCCCGCTGATGAGCACCTCGCCGCCCTCGACGGCCTCGTAGCTGCGCTCAACAAAGATGCTGCCGCCGTCGATATAGACGCCGCGCTTGCCCTTGAGCCCGTCGTTCCCGGCGCGAATACGCAGCGACGCGCCCGTGACGCGCAGCGCGTCCTTGCAGTTGACGGCGTTCTTCCCGCCCTCAATTGTGAGACTGCCGCTGCCGTTGATGGTGAGGGCGTCCTCCGAGGCGATCACCGCCCCCTTCTCCGCTGTGCTGGAGAGGCTGTTCTCCCCCACGCACTGGAGGATCGTCTTCTCCGCCGCCTGCGCTTCGATGCAGGGGCCGGACGGGTTTGTCATGGACACATTGTCCAGGATGAGGTAAATGTTTCCGGAGCGCTTCGGCTCCAGGATCCGGATGGTCACGCCGTGCGCGCTTCCGGTGATCCGGTATACGCCCTTGCGCTCTATGACGACAGTTTTCCCGGACTTTCCCCTTGACGTGTCGGAGAGTGTGCCGTGATCGCCCTCCAGGGTGATGACGGCGTCCTCCGCCTCCGCAGTCACGTCGTTATAGTCGCTCTTTGAAAAATGCGGATCCTCCGCGTCGGCATAGGCGCACGCCGCAAAAAGACTCAGAAGCAGCGCCGTCAGGCAGAGCGATACGCCAAGTTTCCGTGCACTATTCTTCATGGTGTCTCTCCTTCCGTTTTCAGTCCGGCTGCTGCCCGTCATGGGCCTTCCAGGCGCATTCCGTGACCGCGAAATCCGTGAACACCGCCGTGAAGGCGGAATCCTCCGGGCTGCAGGCGTAGACGCCGAAGCGGATCTTTCCCGCGCCCTCCCACATGTGGCAGACGCGCATCTGCGTAAAGCGCACGCCGTCCCGGGAGCACTCGATGCAGTAATCGTCCTCCCGGCGGCTGAAGCGGTACCACATGGTCTTGACGTCTGCGGGGATCGCAGTCGTGGCCCAGTCGGAATAGCCGTGGTTGGTGACCACCGAGCCCAGGTGCTGGAAGGATTCGTTCTCATACTCCACAGAACCCTTGAGCCAGTTTTCCGAATCCAGATACATCACGATCCCGCACTGGTCAAAGCGGTGATGGCTGCCGGTAAAGTCCGTCTTCACAACGAAGGAGAAGAACTTCTCTTCCGTCTCCATCTGGAGAACCGGGGCGTTGTCGTTTTGAAAATGGTAATAGGTTCTCTGCCAGAGGTCGGTGTGCGGCGCGGTCGTGATCTCGATCCTGTCGGGCCCGATCACGCAGTCCGCCGGCTGCCGCGTCCATTTGAGCGCTTTGGTATCCATAAAGTCTCCTTTATTCCGCCGCCTGGGCGTACAGGGTCTCCAGCATCTCAGGCGTCACGGAGCCGCGCTGGTTATACACGACCTCACCTTTTCGGTTGAGGACGATGGTCTGCGGCATGGCGGTCGTGCCGCCCACGATGTCCCAGATCGCTTCATCGTCATTCTCCACCGCGAAGGGCATGACCCAGTCCTTGCCGTGCTCGTCCAGATATGCCTGCGGGTCGTCGTCCACAATATCCGAGTGCAGCGCCAGCATGGCGATATCGTCCTTGTGAGTCTTGTAAAGATCGCTGAAATGCGGCAGCTCCTTTACGCAGGGGCCGCAGTAGGTGGCCCAGAGGTTGATGAACACGGGCTTGCCGCGCTGATCGGCAAGGTGGAACTCGCCGCCGTCAAGGCACTTGATCGTGAAGTCCGGCAGCTGCTGTCCGGGCTGGTTGCCCACGGGCGCGTCGCTCGACCAGTCTGCCGCGGCAGCTTCGGCAACGGGGGTTGCCGCTTCCCCGCCCGCGCTCGCCTGGGCGTACAGGGTCTCCAGCATCTCGGGCGTCACGGGGCCGCGCTGGTTATACACGACCTCACCCCTGCGGTTGAGGACGATGGTCTGCGGCATGGCGGTCGTGCCGCCCACGATGTCCCAGATCGCTTCGTCGTCGTTCTCTACGGCGAAGGGCATGACCCAATCCTTGCCGTGCTCGTTCAGATACTCCTGCGGATCGTCGTCCACAATATCCGAGTGCAGGGCCAGCATGGCGATATCGCCCTCATGCGCCTTGTAGAGCTCGCTGAAATACGGCAGCTCCTTTACGCAGGGGCCGCAGTAGGTCGCCCAGAGATTGATGAACACGGGCTTGCCGCGCTGATCGGCAAGGTGGAACTCGCTGCCGTCAAGGCACTTGATCGTGAAGTCCGGCAGCTGCTGTCCCGCCTGATTGCCAAGCGGCGCGTCGCTCGACCAGTCTGCCGCGGCAGCTTCGGCAGCGGGGGCTGAAGTGTCCACGGCGGCAGGCTCTGCGGGTTCGGCCTTCTTGATGTTCGGATCGAGGAAGTTATAGTACGCCAGGGCGGCGCACAGAACCGCCAGGGCCACGCCCCAGGCAATTTTGGCAAATTTCTTCCGCTTGGCCTCGCTGTCGGGCCTGTCGTCGGCACAGCCGCCCTCCGGCGCCTTGAGCGTGAAGCTGCCGGCCTTGAGGCTGATGGCCTTCTGATTGCACACATCCATGCACTTGGCGCAGTGGATGCACTCATGATCGCCCACATGGCGCACGTCCATGCCGCAGCTGCGCACGCAGGAGCCGCAGTGGTTGCAGCGCGTCGCGTCCACTTTCACGCCGACCACGGCGACCTTGCTGAAAAAGCCGTAGATCGCGCCGAGGGGGCAGATAAAGCGGCAGAAGCTGCGATAGCAGAACACGCAGGCAAGGCCGATCACCAGCATGATAACGAACTTGCGCGTGAAGAGGATGTTCAGCATGGAGAAGTCGTTTGCGTTGGCAGGATTGGACAGCAGGAAGATTGCGCCCTCAAAGGTGCCCGCAGGACAGATGTACTTGCAGAAGCCGGGCACCGCCACGCCGTGGGCAATGCCGTACCACGCCGTAATGCCGATGGCAAAGACGGCGAGGAGGATGTACTTAAGATACGACAGGGCGCGGGTAACGCGGTTCTTTTTAAGCTTCGGCGTCGGGATCTTGTGCAGCAGCTCCTGAATAAGCCCCAGCGGGCAGAGCCAGCCGCAGATGGTGCGGCCCAGCATGAGGCCGTAGAGCATCAGGATGCCGAAGACGTAAAAGCCGATCTGCTTGTTTGTGGTGCCGATGGCGTTTTGCAGGGAGCCCAGCGGGCAGGCCCCGACAGCGCCCGGGCAGGAATAGCAGTTGAAGCCCGGCACACAGATGCCCTTGGTGGTCGGGGTCTTGCTCTTGTAGATCTCACCCTCGAGAAAGCCCTTGACATGGGCATTGTATAAAAGCGCGCAGTAGAGCTGCACGAGCCGTCTCTTGGACGGACGGTGGGAAGCCCACCAGGAAGTTTTGATATTATCCAAGGCCAACACACTCCGTACAAATTCTGATCGCCTTGTTGACGACCGCCATCATACTGCCGTTGCGGATGCCGACAATGATGAACACCACCGCAAGCGCCAGCAGGATCCAGCGCAGCGCATTCACATTGCGCGCGGGCGCTTCGCTCTTCGGCTCCGCTTTGATCCCGGCTTCCTTCTCTTCCTTGATGCGCACCATGATGGCGTCATACTCGCGCTGGATGCTCTTGCCCTGGAGGACTGTGGAAACCATCAGCACGGCGAGCCCCAGGATGATCCACGGGAACACATGGGCGGCCATCGCGCCGATCACCTGCTCGAGATCGCCGTTTGGAAAATGCTCCCCATTCGTCATGTAAAGCGCAACCGGCACCATGCACAGGGCAAAGCAGCCCCAGCCGCCGTACAGAAGCTTTTTCTGCATATCCTGTTCCTTTTTCATAGCGTCGCTGGGCTCTGCGACCCGGGCGCGCATGAGGTCACGGTTCAGCTCGATATCCCGGACGGGCTTGCCCGCATTTTCATCGCGGACGTTCATCACCGCGCAAGCCACCGTCACCGCCGCTGCCGCGAGGAAGACCGGCAGCACGGGCCTGAGCGCCGCGCCCACCTTTTCGCGGGTATAGACCCAGGCCAGCGGATTCTCGCTTTTCTCCGCGATACCGCTGCGGTAGATCCCGATGGCAGACACAGCCAGCATGATCACCAGCAGCACGCACAAAAGCGCCTGGACAATCAGCAGGATCTTGTTTTTTGTCACGTATATCACGCTCCTTTTCTGATGCTCTTATTGTAAACGCAAACGGGAAGATTTGCAAGAAGATGAAAAAAACGCCGACCGGAATTTCTGCCGGTCGGTGTTTTCATGTTCGGGGATCAGGACGGAATCAGCACGGTCTCCTCCCCCGTATCCTGGTTATACCAGTAGAGCTTGCCTTCGTACAGGGTAAAGCTGCCCCTGCCGTAGAAGCTCTCGTCGGAGATGCGGAAGGTGTTGTCGTCGGAATAGGTCTCGACCCAGTAGTGCGCGTCGTCATAGGACATCATATTGCGCCCGGACTCGTTCGCCGTCAGTCTCCAGCAGGCGCGCTCCCACGCCGAGCCGGACCAGAAGATCTCCACATCCATGCTCCCGTCGCTCCGATTGGTAAAGGTGGCCTGGCAGCGGCCCGCGATCTCCTCGGCCCAGCGGCCGGCAAAGCCCTGGGTCTGCACGGGGGCGGGCACCGGCGTGACGATCTGCGCGGGCAGGACGGTGATGAGGGCGGTGCCGGTGTTGACCGCGCCGGCATAGTTGCTGAAGCGGCAGTAGACCCTGCAGCCGTTCAGCTGTTCGGGGATCCTGTCAAGGGTCAGATCCTTTGTGTTGCCGCCGGTGATGATCATGGAGGGATACTGGTTCTGCACGTCCTTGTATGTAACGTCGAGCCTGCCGTCGGGGCTGACAAAGTGCCACTCGGCAATGTCCGCGTTTTCATAGCGCGTGACGAACTGGCACTTGCCGTAGGCCGGTACCGTCTCGTCGGTCGGGTTCTTGGTGATGCGCGGCAGATTGGACTGGGGCGTCGGAATCGGCGTGGGCACAGGCGTGGGAATCGGCGTCGGAACCGGTGTGGGGATCGGCGTCGGCGCTATCGTGGGGATCGGGGTCGGCATTGCGGTGGGCGCCGTCGTCGGCATCGGCAGCTGCGTGGGAGCGGGCGTTGCCTGCAGGTAGGGATCCGGCGCCCCGGGAGCCGCCGTCGGTACATTCGTCACCTGTGCCGGACGGGAGCCGCAGGCTGCAAGCAGCATAACCGCCAGGATCAGGCAGGACACAATCGTCAGTTTCTTTCTCATGTTTTGATTACCTCATGATTCTTATATAATAGCTGGTACATGTAAAAATCATTATACCATAAAAAGCGGAAAAAGAAATAGGGCAATACCGCATAATGCGGCAAGAGCAGATTCCGAGAAAATTTGAGTTCTGATGATGGCACTTTTTCGCAGATGTACTTTGTGTACCTCAAGAAAAAGTGACGAAATCAGGGCTCAAATTTTCCGGAAGATGCCGCAGGCGTATTGTGCGGTGTTGCCATAGCTGATATAAACAAACGCGGGGCAGCGCGGCCTTGCGGCTTTGCTGCCCCGATGCAGGTGCTGTTTTGCCCGGCTCCGATCAGCCGAAAATCACTTCAGGCTGTTGATAAGGTCGGTCAGGCCCTGACGGTCATAGTAGCTGGAGATGCGGCTGAGATGCACGTCAGGCTCGACGCCCTCGTCAATGTCATAGAAAGAGCCGTTCTTGAGGAAGGACATACGCGAGGCGCCGGAGATCTGGAAGACGCTGCCGTAGGCAGTGGTCATGGGCTGGACGACGCAGCTTCCGCCGCCGGAGGTGCGGCCGATCAGCGTCACCGTCTCGGAGGACATGAGCGCCGCGGGAACAAGGTTGCCGCAGGAGAAGCTGACCGGGGAGATGAGGCAGAAGAGGTTCTTGTCCGCGACCGTGTCCTTTTCGTCGAATGTGCCGTCGAGATTGACGTCAGCGCGGTAGATGGCGTTGGTGAGAGCGCCGGTGCCCATGTTCTTGACTGCAAAGGGAGCGTCGCCCAGGAACCAGCCGAGCACGAACACGGCTGCGTCGACCGCGCCGCCGGTGTTGCAGCTCATATCCAGAACCACGTTCTCGATGGGGCTGCCGTCACGGGTGATCTCAGCATGGGCCGCAATGATCTGGGCGATGGTATCGTCCAGCTGCTCCCCGCTGGTCTTGGCGTCATAGTAAGCAGTGCCGTCATAGTTTGCGGTAAAGTGGTCAAAGGTGATGTACGCCGTGTTGCCGACCTCTTCATACTGGAGCCAGCCGTTGGGGTAGGCCTTGTCTCTGGCGTCGGAGAAGACGGCCTGGTGCTGCGTGAGCTTGCGGTTGGCAATGCCGTTGCTGGCGGGGACGTCGGCCTTGCCCGTCATCCAGGAATACTCGCTGAAGACGGAGTGCAGATCGTCAAGATAGTAGTCGATGAAGGACTTGAGGGCGTTGTCGGCGTCCTGGGCGCTCGGGCCGCTCAGCGCTTCGTCATAACCGATCTGCCAGAAGAGCTGGCGGAAGGAATCGATGTCATGGGATCCCTTCAGGCCGTAGAAGTTATCAAGCGCCATGCAAAGCTCGTTGTAGCTGTACTCTGCCAGCGCGTCGCTGCGATCCTTGGGGGCAGGCTGGTAATAGAGATCGAAAATTTCCGTATAGGCGCCTTCGCCGTAATCGTAGAGGATATTGTCGCTCAGAAGAAACAGCGCTTCGCCGTTGAAGACAAAGCTGACCTGGGTAGGCAGGAGCATGAGGTCGTTCATTGTCTGCAGGGGGAGATACAGTCTGTTGTCCGCCACGACCGTATGGATGTTGTAGGCGCCGAGATCAATGATCAGCTCGTCGCCGTAGCGGTCAAAGGAGGCCTGCTTGTCGCGCATGATGAGAAGCGGATTGCCGGACTCATCCTTGTTGTTCACGCTGACCATGTCGATCAGGGTGGAGTCGTCGGAGTTGTGCACAAAGGCGTCGTAGTCCATGAAGACGACCTTGTCGTTCTCATAGTCGATCGTCATGGTATAGCCGTTCTCGCGCTTGAGCGTAACCACGCCGTCGTCGGAGCTGGCCTCGAGCGCGTAGTTGTCGTCGGCGTTCAGGTTGGTGATGAGGAAGGTCATCAGCTCTACCCATTCCCCGATGTCAACATAGGGCAGATCATCCACGCCGTCCACAAAGTAGAGGGGGAATTCCTGATCGAGTGTGCTGTCCGCCGTCTTGCCGAGATAGGTCTTGTAAGTGCGCTTTTCGACGGTGTGGTCGCCGGTATCGGCCAGCGCGATCTGCGCTGGCAGAACACAGGCAAAGACCATCGTCAGCATCAGCAGCATGCTAATCAGCCGTGTGGTTTTTGTCATCTTCGTTTACCTCCGTTTTTATGTTTTTTTCTTTATACTCCAGGCAAAGCATGGTCAGATCGTCAAACTGCTTTGCTTCACCGGTAAAGGCGTCCACATCCTCCCGCACGCCCTGGAGGATTCCCTGCGGATTTCGATCCGCTGCGCGGTTGAGCGCAGCCGTCATGCGCTCCAGGCCATAAAACGCGCCCCTGTCATCGCTTGCCTCCGGTACGCCGTCGGTGTAAACGAAGATGGCGTCCCCCGGGTGGAGCCGGATTTCATAGTCCCGGTACTTTGATCGTGTGAGCGCGCCGAGCACAAGGCCGTGTTTGTCCTTGAACAGTTGGAACACGCCGTTCTGGCGCAGGACGGGGTATTCATGCCCCGCGTTGGAGCAGCACAGCCGACCGCTGCTGAGTTCCAGGATGCCGAGCCAGACCGTGACGAACATTTTGGACTTGTTGTCCCGGCTGAGCTGCGCGTTCACCGCAGTCAGTATTTCGCCCGGGCTGCCGCCTTCCCGTGCGCGGTAATTGATCAGGATCTTGGAGGACATCATAAACAGCGCCGCCGGCACTCCCTTGTCCGACACGTCGGCAATCACGAGGGCCAAGTGATCCTCGTCGATCAGGAAGAAGTCGTAGAAGTCGCCGCCAACCTCCTTCGCGGGGCTCATGCTGGCGTAAAGGTCAAACTCGCTGCGCTCCGGAAACGCCGGGAAAATGTCGGGCAGCATGGACTCCTGAATCTGGGAGGCGGTGCGCAGCTCGGTATTGACACGCTCCTTCTCCGCGGTCACTCTGGTGAGGTTATCCGTGTAGTCCACAATACGGCTCTGCATGGACTGGATCTCCCGATAGAGCTTGCCGATCTCGTCATCGGATTTGATATCCAGCTGGATGACGTCCTGCTTGGTAAAGCTCCCGTGATCCTCCCTTGCAAATCCCGTTGCCGCGTCCGCAAGCTGCTTGAGCGGATTCACCGCGACCCGGCGCAGCAGAACCGTGCTCGCCGCGATGGCCACGATGGTGAAGAGCGCGACAAAGAGGATGGTATTCAGAAAGAACGAATGCCGCTCACGCATGATCTCGGTCATCTCGACGTCGGCGCCGACGAGGCAGACAGGCTCCCCTGTCTCCGGGTTCATAATCGGCTCGAGCGTCGTGCAGAGCCAGCCGAACTGTGAGTGATACACAGTCGGCGGGACAGCCTCGTTGTCCCCATAATCCTCAAATTCGTCGATGCTCTCCTCGATCGAGCCGACATAGAAGATATCCTCGACCGGGTCGGCAAGATTATAGGTGACGCCGTTCACGTCCACCTGGATGAAGGTCGTGTCGACCTTGGTCATTTCGGTGATTGAGGCGAGGCTTTCATTTATCAGCTCGTATTCATCCAGAAGGCTCCACAAAAGCTTGCCGTCTTCATCTCTTCCATCGTTTCCGGCAGGCTGCTCCGCCATCCATTTTTTCAGGATTTCCGGCGCGTTCGCTGCGACAGCCCTCTGTCTCAGCTCCTGAAATTCCCTGGATAGGATCGCATCCCGATAGGCCAGGATGTCCTCCGTAGAAAAAAACTCTGTTCCCGCTCTGGCTGCGCGGCTGGCCCGGTCATAATAGTCGTCATCCACGCGTTGGCAAAAGACATAGTAGGAGATACCCACGAGTCCCGCCGTCACCACAAGCACGATGGCAATAATGAGCAGCTCCAGCTTTGCTCCGAGCGAAAGACCGCGGCGCTTTGCTCTCATCGTACAGCTCCTGTGTACTCTGCCGTCAGGCCCGGGCCGCTCTCAAACAATGGTGAGGATATCCAGAAAGCCCGTGACGTCAAACACGTCGCGGATCAGGTCGTTGACATGGTGCAGCTCCATGGTTTTGCCTGCCGCCTCCAGCTCCTGCTGGAAGGTAAGCAGGACGCGAAGGCCCGCGGATGAGATATAGCTCAGCTTTTCGCAGTTCAAAACGAGCTTGGAAAGGTTTTTCAGCTGCGGCTCCAGATCAGCCAGCAGGCCGGGCGCGGTATTGGTGTCCAGGCTGCCGTCCAGTTCCAGGTTCATTACGCCGCCGTCAAGTTTCTTCGTATAGTTCAGCATGGTAGTTCCTCCATAGATTTCTGTTATGTTTTACAGAGCGTTTCCGCTCAGGCGTATTGGTACTGATTGCGATATTTTTTCAAGGTGAGCATCGTGATCACGAAGCTGATAAGCTCCGCCGCCGGCCAGGCGCTCCAGAGGCCGGGGCCGCCGAACAGAGCCGTGAGGCCGTAGAGGCAGGCCGTCAGCACGATAAACGAGCGCACCAGCGACAGCATGCCCGATACCAGGCCGTTGCCGAAGGCGGTGAAGAGTCCGGAGCCGAAGATGTTCATGCCGATAAAAAGGCAGGCCGGCAGGATGATCAGGTAGCCCTCGGCGGCGATCCTGTAAAACTCCGTGCCCTCTTTGAAGAAGATGCCGACCATTTTGCCGCGCAGGGCAAACAGCAGCAGCATGGTGACGGCGCCGAGAACCAGGTTCCAGATCACGCTCAGCTTATACACGCGCTTTCGCATCACGACATTGCCGCTGCCGTAATGGTAGGAGAAAATCGGCTCCACCGCCGAGGTGTAGCCCATGAACACCATGGAGATCAACACCTGCACATAGGTGATGACCGCAAGGGCGCTCACGCCCACCTCGCCATAGCAGCGATAGGCCAGATGGTTCATAAAGAGAACCGTGACGCCCTCGGCAAGATTGGAAATCATGTCCGACGAGCCGTTGAAGCAGATGGCGCCGATCTCCTTCATATCCGGCTTTGCAAGCTCCAGACGGTAGGAGCTCTTTTTTGCGATGATGTAAAACCAGACGGCGTAGGCGATCGTGCTGCAATAGCCGATCACCGTGGCAAGGGCCGCGCCCCGGATGCCCATATGCAGCTTCGCCATGAAGACATAGTCCAGCACGCAGTTGAGCACGCCGCCCACCATGATGACCACGGCGGCCACCACGGTTTTTCCCTCGCCGATGATGAGGATGCCGAGCTCCGACTGGAGGAGGATGGCGATGGCGAAGCTGCTGAGCGTCATGTAATAGGGGCGCAGATATTCGATATTGCCGTCGGTCGCGCCGCAAAGGCGCATGATGGGATCGGCAAAAGCGAGGCAGATCACAGTGAAGACGATCCCGCAGATCACCGTGAAGGTCATCACGCGCGAGAAGGTCTGACCGGCTTCCTTCCGCTTCCCTTCCCCGACCTTCTTCACGATCACGGCGTTGCCGCCGCTGCCGATCATGATGCCGACCGCAATGAAGAGGCTGATGATGGGATAATAGAGGTTCACGGCGCTGATGGCAAGCTCGCCGACGAAGCGCTCGATAAACAGGCCGTCCACCATCTGATACACGCCGATGAAGACGAAGGTGAAAATGCTCGGCGCGACGAACTTCAGCAGCGACCAGAGCGTAAATTCCTGTGACAGTTCTTTTTCCTGATCCATGGCCGCTTACTTCTTTCTGCTGAAGATACCGGCGATGGTCTTGAAGAAGTTTTTCCTGTCCTCCAGTTTTTCGCGGATCTCGCCGATGGTCACGTCCGCCTGGGAGTTGTGCGTCACAAGCGCCTGGGCGAGCTTCACATAGATGTCCTTGAAGCGCTCCATGCTCTCTCTGGTATAGCGGCTCGCGGCAAAGTCGATCATCAGGGTGAGTCCGTCGGAGCCGTCCAGGATCTCCATGTCCAGGATGGTCTGGGAGGCCGCCTGGTTCTGGCGGATATCCACCATCTCCACATCAAAGCCGTCCATGCCTCCCATGTCGCGGATATCCTGCTGGTAGAGAAGATATGCGCACTCGCCGTCGTTGACCTGGGTTCTGCTGTCCACATAAGGGTAGCAGCTGTGTTCGATGCCCTTTTGCACCTGCTCATGCACATCGGCAAAGACATTGCGCAGGGTCTGGGAATCGTCAAACCGGACGCCCACCGGCAGATCACGAAACAGCAGGCCCACGGTGCTGAGACTCTGTGCGTCCTCGCGCCCGTTATAGATCCAGGAGATGCGCACGTCCGGGGCATTGTCGTTGTATACGGAGATGGCCAGGGCTGCAACGGTGATGAAAAACTCGTTGCGGCTGATCTTATAGGCCCGCTCCATGGCGTTCATCTGCGGCTGCAGGATGCCGAGGGGCGCGAAGAGCTCGCCCATCTCGTTCTCGCGGGACTCATGGTCGATCTTCGGATAGCGGCTCCATTCGATATTGTCGTAGCTGCTCTCAAAGTAGCGGCGGCTCTCCTCATAGAAGGGGGTCTCCGCCAGATCCTCACGACGCTGCAGCATCAGGTAATAGAAATCGGGGTCGGGCTCCATGCCCATATAGGTTTTGCCGACATCCGCCATGAACACCTTCAGGGATGTGCCGTCAAAAACGGAGTGATGCACGTCGAAGAAGACGTAGCCCGCCTTCTCGGTCTCGAAGACGCGGCAGCGGCAGAGGCGCCCGCCCACGATCTTGAAGGGATAGACCATGGCGTCCCGGACAAAGCGGAACTCAAACTCCGTGAGCTTCTCCACATGTACATCCGGCAGAAGCTCGGGGTGATAGCTCTGCACCAGTTCCCTGTCCTTGTTCCACGAGAAGGTGGTCAGCAGGGCCGGGTGCCGGGAGATGACCGTTTTCATCGTCTCGGCCATCTTCTCCATGTCGATCATGTCCTTGTCCATCTTCATCATGGAGAAGAGATTATACATGGTGGAGTTCGGCGTATAGAGCTGATAGTCCACCATATAAAGCTGCTCGGCGGTCAGGGGATGTTCCTTCCCTCTGGCCTCCAGCTCCTTGGTCACGGGAGAAACCCCGTCGTCCGCGGCGAGGCTTTCGCGGTACAGCGCCGCGATCTTCTCCGGTGTGCGCCCGCGGAAGATCATCGCCGCGCTCATCCCGTCGAGGCCGCAGCCGCTCACAAGGTCGATGGAGCCGAGGGAGTCGCCGCCCAGCTCGTAAAAATCGTCGTGAATGCCCACTCTGCCGAGGCCGAGTACCTTTGCCATGGCGTCGCAGATGGCCTTCTCGGTCTCGTTCGTCGGGGCAACATAGCTGCTCTGGAAGTCCTTCGCGTCCGGCTCGGGCAGGGCGCGGCGATCCAGCTTGCCGCTGGCCTTGAGCGGCACGGCGTCGATCTTCATGAAATAGGCCGGGATCATGTAATAGGGCAGGCGCTTGAGAAGCTCTTCGCGCAGCGCGGCGGGGTCAAAGTCCACATCCGCCGTATAGTAGGCGCAAAGAAAACTCTTGTCGCCTTCCTCAAAGCCGCGGGCCGCGCACCAGTCGATGCCGAGGGCCTGCTTCACGGCGGCCTCGATTTCGGCAGGCTCGATGCGGTTGCCGTTGATTTTGATCATGTCGCCGCTGCGCCCGAGCAGGACATAGTTGCCGTTTTCGTCGAGCTTGGCAAGGTCGCCGGTGTGATACCAGCCGTCCCGGAAGGCGTTGGCTGTCTCCTCCGGCAGATGGATGTAGCCGCGCACATAGGGGTTCACAAAGCACAGCTCGCCCGTCTCCCCTGCCGGGACTTCCCTGCCGTCCTCGTCCAGAAGCTTGATTTCCGTCTCCACCTGGGGTCTGCCGATGGGGCAGGTCTCGTAGGGCTTGTCGATTTTGAAAAAGCCCACCGCAAAGCCGCTTTCGCTTGCGGCGTAGATATTGATGAGGTCGAGGTTTTTGTTGTAGAGATTGTTTGCCGGCTCGCTGCCGACAAAGAGCATGTGCAGGAAGGGTCCGGTATTTGTCCCGAGCTTGCGTACATAGGAGGGCGTCAGGAAGGTGATGGTGATGCGCTTTGTGAGGAAAAACTTTGCCAGCGCCGTCGGATTTTTGATCGTCGCATAGGAGACGATGTAGTTTTTGCCGCAGAAGACATTCAGTGCCGACAGGATCACGATGACGGTCGCCACGAAATTCATCGGGGCCAGCGTCGCAAGGCGGTCTTTGTCTGTGAAGGGGATCTCGCCGTCGATGCTGATCGAGTCGATCGCCCGCTGGAGGTTGCCGTATTCATGCAGCACGCCCTTGGGATTGCCTGTCGTGCCGGAGGTGTAAATGGCATAGGCCGCGTCATGCGCGTCGGGATCGACGTGTCCTTCGAGGGGCGAGAGGCGCATGATGTCCTCCCAGTTTTCCATGGAGATCTCCGCCTTGCAGCCGCAGTCCTTGCGGATATAGTCGATCCTTTCGGGGGCATAGGTGTCCTCCACGAGCGCCCAGGCCGCGCCGGCCTTCCATATGCCGATCATGGCGATCACGGGAAGCACACCGCGGGGCAGGTTGATCAGGATAAAGTCTTCCTTCCCGATCCCGTTTGCCTTGAGCCAGCCGTATACGCGGCCCGACATATCGTCAAGCCTGGCATAGGTGACGCCCTTGGAATGGGCGTCGTCAAACAGGATCGGCGCGTTGGGGTTTTTCTCTGTGTATTGCTGGAGTCTGTCTATGATGGTTTCCATTCCTGATCCTCCGATTATGCTCTCATAGAGTTTAAGCCCGGCTGTCGGCCGGGCTTAAACTATTCTTTTTTATGCGTCTTTGTCGATGGTGATTGTCACATCGCTGTAATTGCTCAGGGTCTTGAAGGTCTCGCCGGTCTTCTGGTAGCCTTCTGGGACCTTCAGCACATGCACGTCATACGCGGTTCCCTCGGGGAACTCGAAGGTCGCAACGCCGTTTGCGTCCGTCTTGCCGAGGTTGCAGGTGCTCTCATCGCAGAACTGGATGGTGACGCCCTGAACGGGGCCGTTGGCATCGTTGACGATCACTCTGTAGCAGCCCTGGTCGTTGGGGGCGGCAGCGCTTGTATCGCTGACAGCCTCCGCAGCGGCGGCAGCTTTCGTGGGAACAGGGCTTGCGCTCTCGCCCTTGAGGAGCTTTTCAACTGTGGGCAGATACTCCTCCACGGCAGCGCCCACGATGGGGTAGGTCAGGATGGTGCCGGTTCTGTCAACAAAAACGGTGGTCGGGTAGCCGGTGATGCTGTCGAGGTACTCGTCGCCCTCGGGCAGGAGGACGCTCACATAGGTGACGCCCTTGTCAGCCAGCAGGTCTCTTGCTGTCTGGAGGGTCGCCTCATCGTAGTCGCCCTCAACCTCAATGCCGATGATGCCGCAGCCCATTTCCTGCAGCTTCTTATCCAGCTCGGCCAGGGCTTCCATCTCGTCCACGCAGTTATGGCACCATGTGCCCCAGACGTTGACCATGGTGATCTCGTTGTCCTTGAACAGATCCTCGCTCTTGACGGTGTCGCCGTTGAGATCCTTGGAGCTGAAGCTGAGCGTGTAGCCGACAGCTTTCGCCTCGCCGTCGATCGGGGTGCGGTACTCGGCAGCCTTGAGATCCTCAAGGAACAGGTTGTTGACCTTATTTACATCGGCCGTGAAAGCGTCCTTCGCGATCTGGAGCTGCTCCTCGGGAACGACGGTCTTCAGATTATCCAGGAAGTCGTCAATCGTCAGCGGCACGAAGTAGAAGCCGTAGCCTTCTTTCTCCGCGAGCTTGGTGATCTCGCCGCCGGCAGTCATGCCGTTAGCCTGGAGCGCAGCGTCGATATCGCCGTTGGTGACGACGAGCGCGGCGCCGACTGCCATGAGGCTGCGAACCTTTTCGATATCCGCCTCGGAGAGCTGATCCTCCATGCTGAGCAGATTCTCATAATCAGCTTCGGACAGAGCAATGTAGTAGAGGAGATTCAGGTTGATAAACGGCTCGTGGGAGGTGATTCCGACCGGGACAAACTGGCCGAAGCCGCTGTCGCCGGTATAAGACTCCTGGAGCGTGACCTTCATGCCAAGCTCATCATCATCCATAGTATAATTGTCTGCCATGGCCGGTACGGTCATGGATGCGAACATCAGTACGACCAGCAGAATGCTTAAAAACTTTTTCATAAGATGTAGTCCTTTCATGATTTTTTGCCCGGATTGCTCCCGGTCAATTTCTATTTATATTACCATGGTTTTACACCCACCGTCAAGGTTTTTCTGTGTGACGGTCAGTCTTCTTCCAGGAGATGGGAACAAATCGAAGCTGCGCTTGTTTTTCCATATCATTCATGTTAATATTAAAGAATACTAATGATGCATCAGCCGACGCGGACAGGCGCACAGCGCGCCGCAGAAAAATTCTGCGCGTTTGCGAAGGAGGAACCATGTTTACACCGGACGCCTTCGGGCGGCGCATTCAGGCCCTGCGCAAGGAAAAAGGCCTTTCCCAGCAGCAGCTTGCGGACAACATGTTTGTTTCCCGCAAGACCGTGGGAAACTGGGAGGCCGGAAACCGCTTCCCCGATATCACCATGATCTCCAAACTTGCCGAGAAGCTCGGTGTGGAAACCTATGAGCTGCTGGATGAGATGTATGATTCTTCAAGACCGGCGAATATCATCATTGTCGAGGATGAGCCGATTCTTCTGAAGGGCTTTCTCCATGTTCTTGTCGACATGCTGCCGGAGGCGCAGATCGTCGGCTTTCAGAACGCGGCGGAGGCGCTCGCCTATGCCCATGCAGCCAGGGTCGAGATCGCCTTTTTGGATATTGAGCTTTTCGGAGAAAGCGGCGTGGAGCTGGCAAAAGAGCTGCTGCGTATTCATCCCCGCACCAACATCATCTTCCTCACAGGCCATACCGAATACGCCCGCGATGCGCTGGATCTGCACTGCAGCGGATACCTGCTCAAGCCCCTGACGCCGGAAAAAATCCGAACCGAGCTTTCGCATCTGCGCTTCCCGCTCAGAAGTCTGAAGGACAGTGAAGAGGAAAACCAGGGCAAGGCGCCCTGACGCCATGTCTCCGACAAAATCGTATATGAAGCCTGTCGGCGGGCGTTGACGCCCCCCGGCAGGCTTTTTTGTCAATTTGACGGTACAAATATTGAAACAAAATGATACACTGGTATTGACATTCTCCCCTGTTCAGCAGTAAAATGACCCCCGGAAAAAATGGAAAGCACAGCTTTTCCATGTATTAAAAGGAAGGAAAAAACATGAATAAGAAAATTATTGCACTTCTTCTCGGCGCATGCCTGATTTTTGCGCTGGCCGGCTGCAGCGTTTCTCACAGCAGCTCCAGCTCTTCCACCGTGAGCTCCACCGTCAACGGTGAGACCACCACGACCACCACGACCACCGAGAACGGCGAGACCCACACCGAGACCACCACGACCACCGCAGACGGCACCACGACCACCACGGTCGACGGCCAGGTTGTTGAGAACGCCGAGGCTGCCCCCGCTGCCGAGGCTGCCGATCCCAGCGATCCCACCGGTCTGCGCGCCGATTGGCACAAGACCTTCACCGGCGGTGCCGAGGGCACCAGCGCCGACAACGGCGATAAGTTCTACTTCATCTTCGACAATCCCGACTCCATCTCGGTCGCGGCCATGATGATCGCCAGCGAGGACGGCAAGACCCTGCGTGTCTTCGACTGCGGCCCTGTCCAGAAGGGCGACGACGGCGTTCCCTTTATTGCCGACACGGTTGACAACACGACCCTCCCCTTTGAGATTGTCGAGACCAACGAGGACGGCTTCGTGTTCAGCTTCCAGAACGGTGTGCAGACCCAGTTCAACTTCGTTGATCTTGACACCATCATCGACGACATGATCACCATCTGGGAAGGCGTTCAGAACGGCACTGTTGCTTACGACAGCACCAAGGGCTGATTCGGTACATACATATAGTTCACCGGGGATCACGGAAAAGCGTGATCCCCGGTGTTTTTTTGTTTTTGAATCAGGTGTACGGGTACTGGTAGCCCATGCCGTTGCAGATGTTCTGCCAGACATAGGCGAGATAGGTCGCGCCGTTGTCGCAGTCCACGATGAAGTGGGCGCCGCAGGAGGGGCAGGTGTACTCCACGGTGTTCATGCAGGAGTCGATATAGACCCCGCCCTCGCCGCAGTCGTGGCAGGACTGGCCGCAGTTGGGGCACTGGATCCACCAGCCGTAGCTGGGCCAGGAGGTCTCGTCCTCCCAGTAGCCGCCGGCGACGCCTTCGAGCTGCGCATCGTCCAGAGGACGCTTCTTGCCCTCGATCACCTGATTGGCCGCCTTGGCCATCTCAAATACTTTTTTCTTGTCTTCTCTGTTCATTGGTTGTACTCCCTTCTTTACTGTGCAGCGATTGCTGCATAAGTGTCTGTTGTCATTATGTACGAAAACCGTCCATCATGCAAGTGAAGATTCCTTAAGGTAATACCGCATAATGCGGTGTTGCCTTAAGCTGCCAGCGGCAGCATCACCTTCACGGCGCTGTTGTCGACCGTAAAGGCGTAGGTGAAGTCTGAATACAGGTAGGGGTTATCCGGGTCGAGCGTGAAGTCCTCATCCAGAAACGCGCGGTAGGGATCCCAACCCGTGATCACAAGATACAGATGATGACCCGGCGCGACGGTGTAGCAGGTGGGCAGCATGTAGAAGGTGTAGTCATAGTACTTTCCCGCCTCCAAATCCTCGGATTTGGTATACTCGCTGGCCTTATTGCCGAGACCGGGGTTGCAGAGATCCGTCCAGCCGAAGGTGAAGGCCTTGTTCCAGGTGGCGGAGGGAACGTATTCATAGGACTCCACAAGCCCGTAGCCGCCGCCCATGTCATAGGTTCCGACGACCGCCGTCGGCAGTGTGCTGTCGAGATCTGTATCCGTCAGATACGCCTGGAAGGGCTGGCCGTCGTCCGGGATCAGCGAGTCCGCCATGGCGACTGCCGGGCAGAGCGCCAGCAGCAGGCAGGCGATCAGCGTCGCCGCCATTCTTTTTTCATTCTCTGTTTCATGCGTTGCTCCCCTTTTCTCTTGCAAGCTCCCGCTTGCGGATCTGATCTGCGCGCTCGATGATCTTTTCCTTCCAGTCGTCCTCCTGCGCGTCGAGCTGATAGACCTCATAGCCGTAGCGTCTGCCGTTGGTGCAGATCACCGCCTCATCGTCAACATGCAGGGAGATGCGATAGTGATTGGGCATTTTCTGCGGCAGGGTCTCCCTGCGTCCGCGCTGCACCTCCCGCAGGTGCCGCTCCCCGTTGATGATGCCGTCAAACCTCACCCCGTAGTGGCGAAACAGGCGCCTGATATACTGTTCCGACCGGAAGGAGGAGGTGTAGACCCAGACCTCATACCCCATGCTCTGGAGCATGCGGATCAGCTCCGGCGTTCCCTGGCGGAGTCTCTCCTTATATATCCGGTTGTACGGGAAACGCAGCGGCGGCTCCGTCTTATGCGTCGCGGGCGAGACGAAGAGAACCTCATCCAAATCAAACGAAACCCTCATCGCTTCTCGCCTCCCCGATCCAGGCGCTTGACGATCTCCATCACCGTGCGCGACCAGTCCGCAGGCCCGGCTTCGATGGGATACTCCTCAAAATCTTTGGAATCCTGCCAGGTGCGCAGTACCAGATCGTTGTCAATGTGGAGCGTCTCGGCATACTGATTGGCGATGAGCTTTGCCGTCTGCGCGCTCTCGCTTCTCTTCAGCGCGGTACCGGTGACGATACCGTCCACCTTTACGGAGTAATGCTTAAAGTACGCCCGGATGTACTCGATGGAATAATACTGTGCGGTGTATACCCAGATATCATAGCCCTGTCTGCCCAGGTAGAGCAGCAGCGCCGGGATCCCCAGCCGGATGCGCTCCTTGTACAGCTTGTTGTACGGGAAGTGCAGGGGCCGCTCCGCAGGCATGCCGTCCTCCTTGCAGAAGGCGACCTCGTCCAGATCCAGGGTGACGCGCTTGTCATGCCTGGAGTTTCGGATCATGCGCTCGATATCCTTTTCCTGCGTCAAGTTGACGATGGAGATCGGCACGGGATTATACCCGGTGCGCAGGGCCGCGGCCCATCTGTGGTGTCCGTTCAGGAGCATGTAGCCGTCGGGATTGACCTTCTGGACGACCAGCGGCTCGCCTCCAAAGCTTCCGGTTCTCGCGATCTTCTCTGCATATTTGCCGATGATCTCATAATTGGGACCGATGTTGGGATCGCAGAACTCATCCTCCGGATTGGGATGCAGCCTGCGGCAGTCCGCCTTTTTCACAAACATCAGTTCAAAAAGACTCGCCTTCACAGGGACAAGGACGCCCTGATTTTCCTTTAAGCGCTGCGCAAGAAACTTCTCAAATTCCGTACTTCCCGCCATGCTGCGCCCTCCTTTTCTGTCTTGACGGCAGGCTCGGCCTGCCGGGTCCGGTAAAAAAAGTAACAGTATAAATTGATTATACCACGAACTTGCCAGTCCTGGAAAGATGTTCCTGTATCTTTTTTCACTGCGCCGGAAAACTACGGGAAAAAGCGGATTTACAGCAGGCGTGTGACTGTTTTGTGACAGTCGCCATGCTATCATGTGTCCAGCAGGTCGGGGAAAGCACAAAACTAAAGAAGTCTTAAACCGGCTTCAAAAGGCTGGACAAATGGTAAGTTTTGTACTATCATGTACTCGACTTGGAAAGGCAAGTATAAAAAACCAATCTAAACCAAGAACAACATGTAAAGGAGATTACAACAATGGCTGAAATTCTGAACGACCAGCAGGTAGCAGGTGTTTCCGGCGGCGCACACGCCAACGGTCAGAGCTGGTACGAAGGCGGCGCGACCTATTACCGCATCGCCCCGGGCGACTATCTGGGCAACATCGCACAGCGCTTCGGCACCAATGTCTATGCCATCCAGAGACTGAACCCCGGCGTCATCAAGAATGTCGACGTCATCCGCGCAGGCGACGTGATCCGCGTCCTGTAATTTAACCGGCACACAGCACCGAGGAGCTTCGCGCTCCTCGGTGTTTTTTTGATATTGACGGTTGACTTGCCGCGGCGACTTGGATATATTGGATGTATCCATTGTTGGCAGAAAGCAGAAAGGGGAAAACTATGGCGCATCCTTTGATTGACCGGGCTTTTTACGAAGCCATTACTCATTTTGACGAATCGGACGAGGCGCAGGACACTTATTACCGCATCATGGATACCGTGACGGAGCGCGGCGGGAAAAAGGACACCGTGCGAAACCAGATACTCCGTGCCTATGCCATGCTGTTTTGCGACGATATGGAGCTTGCCCCGGGTCAGCTTGCCGGGCCGGATGAGGTGGAGGCTACGGCCGACCGCCTGCACACCGGTGCGATGCGCTACGATCCCAAGCACTGGTACAGAATGCAGCACCATTTCCCGGTGATCGACGAGGATAACTATGACCGCTTCGCGGCCCTGGTGATCGCCGATCTGAGCGCAGGCCCCCTGCGCGAGGCTGCCGTTAACGGCGGGGACATGCTGCTTCTGGGCGAGCCGAACCCGCTGGACATGACGCCCAGGCAGCGCAAGCGTCAGCGGGTGCGCGTGATCGGAGGCCTGTCATGAGGATCCTCACCGTTGATAACAGGGCCCAGGCGCTTGCGGATCTGACGGAGCTTGCACAGTCGCTCTGCCCGGATGCGGAGCTTCTCCCCTGCGCCAGCAGTCTGGAGGCTCTCGGCACCGCCAGAAAGTCCGAGATCGACACGGCGATCCTGCGCGCGGAAATGCCGGAGCTGAACGGCCTGGATCTGGGCAAGTATCTGGTGGAGCTCAACCCGCTGGTCAATCTGATCTTTGTGGCGGATAAGCGCAGGCACGGCTATGAGGCCATGATGATCCACGCAAGCGGCTATCTGCTCGAGCCGGTGGAGAAGCCCGCTCTCAAGCGGGAGCTGGAGGAGCTGCGCCATCCGGAGCTTGAAAAGGCGCACAAGCGCGTCTTTGCCCAGACCTTCGGAAACTTTGAGCTGTTTGTGGACGGCAAGCCCGTAAACTTCAAGTATTCCCGCACCAAGGAGCTGGTGGCGGTGCTGATCAACAACCGTGGCGCCCAGACCACCAACGGCGAGATCATCGCCAATCTCTGGGAGGATGACGGCGATCCCGAAAAAAAGGTCTCCTATCTCAGCAATCTCCGCCAGGATCTGCAGAACACCTTCACCAGGCTGCGCCTGAACGGCATCATCCTCAAGCAGCGCGGCAGTCTCGCCATCGCAGCCGACCGCATCGAGTGCGATCTGTACGACTGGCTCAAAAACGGGAAGGACTCCAAATATCACTACATGGGCGATTACATGAACCAGTACAGCTGGCCGGAATATGTCCATGCCGAGCTGGACGACATCAGCTACGCCATGGAGGAATAAGGATCTCTATGAGAAAAGGCGCGGGCCGCACAGCCCGCGCCTTTTCATTGTGCAATTGAAAAACAGTATCAAACCCCCGGAGGGTATTATGGCAACACCGCACAATACGCCTGCGGCATCTTCCGGAAAATTTGAGCCCTGATTTCGTCACTTTTTCTTGAGGTACATAAAGTACATCTGCGAAAAAGTGCCATCATCAGAACTCAGATTTTCTCGGAATCTGCTCTTGCCGCATTGTGCGGTGTTGCCTTATCTCTCTTTGCTTGTTATGTTAACCAGCGTTGCTTCCGCCCAGTCATACTGCCGCATATACTCGCCCATAAAGGCGCTCAGTCCCTGCGGCTCCCCTTTGAGCCAGTCATAATAATCGCAGTCGATCTTCTCCGTCAGAAAGCCGAGGGCGCCGCGCTGCTTGATGAGGACGTCTTCCTGCCCGGCCCGGGCCAGCACGTCGTTCAGATCCTTCTGCACCTGCTTGTAATAGCTGGCCCGATCCGACTCGCCGCCCCAGAGAACCGTGATAAGCTCGTCCCGGGACACCAGCGCGCCCCGGCGGTCGATCAGATAGGCAAAGAGCTCCTTGGTCTTGCTGTAGCGAAAGCGCACCGGGCAGCCGTTTTGAAACACCTCAAAGTTTCCGAAAGCGCGCACAAACAGCCCCGCCTTATGCTGATCCACCGGGTAGCGCAGGTTTTTCAGTTCCTCCATCACCTGCTCGGCCTTCAGCGGTTTGAGCAGATATCCAGATGCGCGCAGCTGTATGGCCGTCTCGGCATATTCATGGTAGGCGGTGGCAAAGATGATGTTGAGCTTCGGGCAAAGCTGCTTCATCTGTTTGGCCAGTGCGATCCCATGGATCTGGGGCATTTCCAGATCCAGAAAAACCACATCAGCCGGGTGATCCTTCAAGTAATCCAGCGCTTCGGACGGTTTGGAGAAGCTTTGCACGGAAGCATCCGGCGCGCACTGTTTTATAAGACTTGTTTCCCCCTCGAGGATGATCTTTTCGTCGTCTACTACAAGAATATTCACGCGGCACTCCTTTTCGTATACCGGCAGTCCGAGGACCGCATGTCGGGCTTCTTCCGTCCTTGCATATGTCGCGCTGAAAATTTGATAAAAATACAAAACATGCAAATTATTATAGCACGCTTTGGTTACATTTAGGTTATATTATCTGTCTTTTCTTCATCCTCATTTGATTGAAAGCGGTCTAAATATGCATTTTGACGAAAAAAACAGACGGAAAACGCCGCTTTTCCCGATGTTTTCCGTCGTTTATTATGCATGGCACAATTTGAAGCCCGCACTTGATTATTTCAGCAGCAGCTTGAGCTTCCCGCTCAGCCTCAGTCCTTTGACGATATTGCGCATCTCGCCGCAATGATCACAACGCTCGGGATAAATATTGCCGTAGAGGCAGTCGTTTCGTTCCAGTTCTGCATGGCAGAGCGAATTGATACATCCGCGGCAGAGATCGCTGCCGTAGCGGTCATGCAGTTGTTTCAGAGTCATAGGAGATGCACTTCCTTTCATAAAGAGAGACGGCATGTTGTTTGTCATACCGCCTCCCCCGCCGTCTGCCTCCCATCAGGGGCTGCGTCTGATGGGTCGGATGGCATTGTTGTTTGCACCAGAAGACAGTTTTCACTTTTGTATTGAGAGGATTTAATTTGCAGAGGTCGGCCTCACGCTCTTCGCCGGCGTCCAGCCGAGCGTCTTTCCTGTACGGACAGCAGCGGCAGCCCGAAATCCTTGTCCGTACATCTTCGCTGTGAATAATGTATTGAAGATACCAGAAGGGTGGGATAAAACAGGGGCGCTACGGTTACACATAGGTTATATGTGATTGACTTTTACAAAAAATTCAAATCTCCTTGTTGTCTGCTTTCAGCTTTCTCCGGTTTGGATAGCTTTATTCATAAAGAACCGCGCGGTGAAATCGCAACTGTTCTGCGATTTCACCGCGCGGGCTGTATTATGTTTCTTTTGTGCGCTGCTCCCGCCTGCGAATGGCAAGGGCGATCAGCAGCGAGACGGCGGAGAGGGCGATCTTCACCGCAAAGGAGATCAGGAAGGTCGGGGAGCCCGGGTCGTTCACGCTCATCCCCATGACCGTAAAAGGGATCATGATGGGCAGCAGCCCCAGCACGGAGCCCAGCAGGTATTTCCCGAAGTCCGTCTGCGCCGCGCCGAGATAGAGGCTGCCCACATGCAGGCTCAGTCCCGTGGAGCGCAGCAGCACGGACAGCACCAGCTCGCCCCCCAGCGGCTGGCTCACGAAGCTGTTGAGCTTGGGGTACTTCTTCTTCAGTTCCTCCAGGATCGGCGCGCCGAGGCCTCTGCCGATCAAGTACACCGGCGTCACCATGATGGCAGCGCCGACGATATTCAGCGCAAGCGCGACCGGCAGCGGAAACATGACGCCGCTTGCGGCATAGAGGACGCCGGAGTGCATGATAAAGTCCACGCTCTTGAGCGCAAACAGCCCCAGCATGGCAAGCGCCGCGACAACGGGATTTTTCGGCTTATACGACACAAGCTGCTCAACCGTCAGGCCGCCGCTGGTCTTGTAGATCATCAGTCCGATCAGGCCCCAGACCGCGATCAGGATGACGCCCCAGATGATTTTCTGTTTATTGCTCCACAGCACGTTCTTTTTCATTGCAAGGCCAGTCCAGTTCTCAGATTTGCCATCACAGCATAGCGCAAAGAAGCCGCGCGGTCAAGTCTGCTCAAAAAATCAGCCCGTATTTTGCGCTGAGCGGTTTCAGCGCATCCTCGCCGAGCGGCCCGTCATAGAGGGCGCGGCCCTGGTAGAGCCGCAGCGCCTGCTCCAGAATTTCCGCATCGGCACACCGGAGGCAAAGCGGCTTTGTGATCAGATTCTGCGCGTCGGCAAAGCTGTCGAGCTCATCGGCGCTTCTGATCTCCACCGTGACGAGGGCGGCGTCGCTCTCCATGGCCTCCTCCAGCGCGTCCTCCAGCTCCCCATTGCAGGGCAGTACCGATCCCCCCGCGACGGCAGGATCCAGGAAGAACAGCTCCTTTTCCGTGGCGCAGGGCAGCAGTTCGGCCTTCTGCGGCGCGGGGCGGCGCATGCGAAGCTCCGCACACTTGTCCGCAATGGCCCGGATGTGCGCCTCCGTCGTCCCGCAGCAGCCGCCGAAGATCATCACGCCCGCCTCGGCAAGCGCATCCAGACAGGCGGCAAAGCGTGACGGCGGGCAGTTGTAGACCGTCCCGCTCTCCGTCAATTCCGGGAAGCCCGCGTTGGGCTTTGCGATCAGCGGCACACGGGCGATCTCATGCAGGCGCTGCATGACAGGCACCATCTCCTCCGGGCCGGTGGAGCAGTTGAGGCCGAAAGCGTCCGCGCCCATACCCTGCAGGATCTGCAGCACAGCCGCCGGGTCGGAGCCCGTGAGTGTGCGGCCCTGCTCATTGCAGGTGAAGGTGACGAAAACCGGCTTTTCGCTCACGCTCTTGACCGCGAGAAGCGCTGCGCGCGCATCGCTCACGGTCATCATGGTCTCGATGACGAAGAGATCGACCCCCGCCTTTTCCAGCGCCGCGGCCTGCTCGGTATAGATCTCCACCAATTCTTCAAAGCGCGCGTCACCGAGGGGATAGAGGAACAGCCCCGTGGGCGAGAGATCCCCCGCCACCAGCGCTCTGCCGTCCGCCGCTTTTTTGGAGAGTTCTGCGAGGCGCAGGTTGTATTCCTCTACACGGTTTAAGATGCCGTGGGCCTCAAGCTTCACGCGGTTGGCCCCGAAGCTGGGGGCATAGAGCACCTGGCTGCCCGCCTCGACATAGGCGCGCTGAATCTCCAGGATCGCCTCCGGATGCTCCAGCGTCCAGCGCTCGGCGCACTCGCCGCCGGTAAAGCCCCGCGCCTGAAGCTGTGTACCTGTGGCGCCGTCCAGAATCAGGGGAAATGTCAGTTCCATTCGTCCTCATCCTCCTCGTAAAAGTACATCTGTTCGGGGTATTCCGCGTTGAAATCGGCGTCCCCGGAGAGTTCTATATATCGGCATGCGCGCTGAATGTCATACAGCCGCGCCCTTGCCGCCTCGTCGAGCAGCGCCATGCTCGCTCCCGTGAGGGAGGCGTTGCCCAGGCTGATCGTTTTATCCGCAAGCTCCATCGGGAGCATGCCAATCTCGGCTGCGCTCTGCGGGTTCAGGAAGCTTCCGAAGCCCCCGGCGATACACAGGCCGTCCAGCGCCGTCACGTCCGTGCCGCTCTTTTTGAGCAGCACACGGATCCCCGCCGCCAACGCCGCCTTGGCAAGCTGAAGCTGCCGCACGTCTCGCGCGGTGAGGTATACGCGCTGATCGGGCGTGAGATAAAAGACGCCGTTGCCGTCCTCATCCTCGCCCAGATGCGAGGCCCACTTTGCCGGCGCTTCCTCCGGCGGGAGCAGCAGGCCGGACGCGCTGATGACCCGCTCCCTGCCGAGAAGCGCCGCCAGATCCAGAAGGCCCGAGCCGCAGATGCCGCGGGGCTCTCCCCCGCCGATCACCTCCACAGAGAGTGCGCCGTCATCCTCCCGTACATGGGCGATCGCGCCCTCCGTGCCGGTCATGCCGCAGGATATGCCCGCCCCCTCAAAGGCGGGGCCGGAGGCCACCGCGCAGCAGAGAAAGCCGTCCCTGCCGCCGAGGGCCATTTCCCCGTTGGTGCCGATATCCAGAAAGAGCCAGCGGCCCGGCTTCTCATACAGGCCCGAGGCCAGAAGCCCCGCCGTAATGTCGCCGCCCACATAGCCCGCCACGCAGGGGGCGTAGCGGATGCGCCCCGCGTCGGGCTTTTCAAACAGCGTCTGCGGGCGAAAGGGCGCCACGGCGATGGAGCGCGGGTCGAGGTCCGCAAAAAGGTGCTGCATGATCGTATTGCCCGCCACGAAGAGCTGCGAAAGCTCTTCTGTCCCTGTGCCGAGGGCCTGCAGCATTTCGTCAAGCTGCCGCCGCACCGCGCGGGAGAGGGTTTCCGTCCCCGCCGGATGCTCCATACAGTACTGAGCCCGGGTGATCACGTCCGCGCCGTAGGCCGCTTGGGCGTTCCAGGCCGTCTGCCGGCCGAGGCAGGCCCCGGTCGTGAGATCATAGAGCCTGAGCGCTAGCGTCGTCGTCCCCAGATCCAGCGCAGCGCCGAGTCCCGCGCCGCCGCCATGGGCGGTGACTGCCGCCCCGTCCGAGAGGATCGCGCCGCCGCGCTGCTCCTGAACGATGACTGTGCAGTCCCCGGTCACGACCGTCCGGCAGGCAAGGACAGTCTTACCGCCCAGTTCTGCGCGGCATTTGCCGCATTTGCCGAGGCCGCCGCAGGGCGCCGGGATCAAAACCCCGGCCCGCCGCAGTACCGCGAGCAGCCTCTCGCCGGGCTGCGCGTTTATGGTCTGCTCGCGCTCTCCGGCGCGGATCCGAATTTCAGCCATGATCTCAACGGTGCGGTTGACACCGCGCCCTCCCTTTTGTATAATGGTTCATAATTATACATATCTTAAAGGCTTGCACCCCTTTTGTCAAGGAGATGAGTACATGGCGGATCTCATTGCCCTCGCCCTGGAGCTGGGCTTTTCCCACGCCGCGGCCCTGGACGCCAAAAAGCTGCGCGCCCTGCCCGAAGTGCGGGAGATGTGCGCCTCCGGCCGCTGCAGGCGCTACGGCAGGAGCTGGAGCTGTCCGCCCGCCTGCGGCAGTATTGAGGAGACCGCGGCGCGCATGGCGGCCTATACCGGCGGTGTGCTGGTGCAGACCACGGCGCAGCTTGCGGACGAATTTGACATGGAGGGTATGGATCGCGCGCAGGAGACGCACAAAAAACGCTTTTTTAGCCTCGCGCGGCAGGCGCGGCTCCTCTGTCCCGATGTGCTGCCGCTGACGGCGGGCTCCTGTACCCTGTGCCGAAGCTGCACCTATCCCGACAGGCCCTGCCGCTTTCCGAACAAAATGCTCTCGTCCATGGAGGCCTACGGGCTTCTCGTCAGCGACGTGTGCAGAGACGCCGGTCTCCCCTATTATTACGGTCCCGGGACGCTGACCTACAGCGCCTGTATTCTCACGAAAGAAGGCTGATTCTATGACGCCGAAAGAAATCTTCCTGGAAATGCTCAAACCCGACGGGCAGCCTCCGCGCCAGCTCAAGCAGTATGAGGCGCTGCATCTGGTGCTGGGCGATCCCATCAATGGGTATCTGCGCGGCAACCGCGTCAAGGGCAGCATAAGCCGCGACCGCTGGGGCACGACGATCCTCTTCCCGGCCGACGCGCCGGGCGCGACGCCGCACATCACCGCCACCGACAAGGTATGTCCCGATGTGACCCATTGGCGCGACTATGTACACGCGCCCGATCTCGCCGCGAACTGCGCGGAGGGCTGGGAGCTCTGCGCCCAAAAGGCGCGGGAGGCCGCCGGGGATCAGAAGCTGGTGTGCGGCTTCATGGGCACCGGCATCTTCGAGCAGACCCATTTTCTCATGGGCTTTGAGGACACGCTCACCGGCTTTTACGAGCATCCGCAGGAGATGCACGAACTGATCGAATACATCACCGCGTACCGCCTTGACTACGTAAAGCGGCTCATCGACGGGCTGCACCCCGACGCCATCTTCTCGCATGACGACTGGGGCGCGAAGGAAGCCCTGTTCATGAAGCCCGAGATGTGGCGCGAGTTTTACAAGGAGCCCTACCGCCGCTTTTACGGCTACATCCGCTCGCGCGGCTGCATCGCCATCCACCACGCCGACTCCTACCTTGTCCCCATCGCGGAAGACATGGTGGAACTGGGCATCCAGTGCTGGCAGGGTGTGCTGCCGGAAAACGACATCCCCGCCCTGCAAAGGAAGCTTGACGGCCGCATGATCCTGATGGGCGGCATCGGCGCCGCCATCGACAGGCCCGATTCCACCGAGGAAGAGATACGCCCCTATGTGCAAAACGCGCTGCGCAGCTATTGTCCCGGCGGGCACTTCATTCCCTCCATCACCTACGGCATCATGGGGACGGTGTTCAAGCACGTCGACCCCTTCATTGACGATGAGATCGACCGTTATAACGCGAAGCTGCACATGCCCGCCTTCCCCCTGCCCGACATCCCGAAGCGTCAGGCGGCAAGGCCGGCAGTCTCCGCCGCTGTCACGCAGGAGAGCGGCGGAAATGACGAGCTTTATTCCGCCATGGGCGAGGCCCTTTACCGCGGGCAGAAAAAGAAAGTCGCCGCCCTGTGCCAGAAGGCGCTGGACGCGGGACTGGATGCGCAGGAGATCATCACCTGCGGGCTGATCCCCGGCATGGATCGTCTGGGCGCCGCCTTTTCCTCCGGCAAGGCCTTTGTTCCGGAGATGCTCATGGGCGGCAGATGCATGAACGCCGCCATGGAACTTATAAAGCCGCACCTTTCCGGAAAGGGCACCCGCTCTGTCGGCCGCGTGGCGCTCGGCACCGTGCGCGGCGACCTGCACGATATCGGCAAGAACCTCGTCAAAATCATGATGGAGGGCGCGGGGCTGGAGGTTGTGGATCTGGGCGTGGACGTCGCGCCGGAGGATTTCATCCGCACCGCGCAGGAGCAAAGCTGCGGCCTGATCGCCTGCTCTTCCCTGCTGACCACCGCCATGAACGAGATGCGCAGCGTCGTGAAGCTTGCCGAGGAGGCCGGGATCCGCGACCATGTTAAAATCATGGTGGGCGGCGCCCCGATCTCCGAGGCCTTCTGCAGAGAGATCGGCGCGGACGCCTATACCCCCGACGCCGCCGAGGCCGCCAGAGTCGCCGTGAGCCTGCTTTCAGACTGACTAAACGCAGCTTGGCATCGGCGAAGCCTGGGCTCCGCCCCCGATTGCAGCCGTAAAACAAAAACAATTGACCCGGCGTCATACGATCAAAAGTTTGCAGCCGGGTTTTTTGTCTTCCATCCGCCGAAGACTTCCGAGAAAACTTTGTTTCATTTTCTCAGCCGAAAAAAGACGGGATTCATTGTTTTCTCTTTACCGCACCGGGTGTCCTGCGGTATAATCAGGCTGAACTTTCTCAACCAGAAGGGAGAACGCATGAAGACTGTACCCGCTGTTGCCGCCATCATCCGGGATGGCGACAGGATCTTTGCCGCCCAGCGCGGGCATGGCGCGCAAAAGGACGGCTGGGAATTTCCCGGCGGAAAGATCGAAGCCGGGGAGACGCCGCAGCAGGCGCTCGTGCGCGAGATCCGGGAAGAGCTGGATGCCGGCGTCACGGTCGGCGATCGTCTCACGACCATCGAATACGACTACCCCGCATTTCATCTGAGTATGCAGTGCTTCTGGGCCGCGATCTGCGACGGGGAGCCTGTGCTGAAAGAGCATGAAGCGGCGAAATGGCTCCGCGCGGAGGAATTGGACAGTCTGCCCTGGTGCCCGGCGGATCAGACGATCATCCCGCTCATCAAAGAAAAGCTGACGGAGCAGGCCCGGTAAAATGCACGATATCTGGAATCCCTGGCACGGCTGCAAAAAGTGCAGCGAGGGCTGCCAAAACTGCTATATGTACTATCTCGACGGCCTGCGGGGTCAGGACGGCGCGGACATTTACCGCACGAAGGCGGGCTTCCGCTATCCGCTCTCCAAAGACCGTGAGGGACGGTATAAGGTCAAAAGCGGTGAGATGATCCGCGTCTGCATGACGAGCGACTTCTTTCTGGCCGAAGCAGATCCCTGGCGTGAGGAAGCATGGGAGGTCATCCACCAGCGGCCGGACGTCAAGTTCTTTCTTCTGACCAAGCGCCCCGAGCGCGTGGCAGACCATCTGCCCTGGGACTGGGGCGACGGCTGGGAGAACGTGATGTTCAATGTCACCTGCGAAAACCAGCGCCGTGCGGATGAGCGCATCCCGATCCTGCTGGATCTCCCGTTCAAGCACAAGGGCATCATGTGCGCGCCTTTTATCGGCCCGGTCAGCATCCGGGAATATCTGCCCGCCGGACAGATCGAGCAGGTTTTGTGCGACGGCGAGAACTACGGCGGCGCGCGGCCCTGTCATTACGAGTGGGTCAAGGCCCTGCGGGACGAGTGCGCGGCGTTCGATGTGACCTTTACCTTCTGCGGCACGGGCCGCCGCTTTGTCAAGGACGGCAAGACCTATCGCGTGGAGGGTAACGGCGTACAGAGCCAGCAGGCGTTCAAGTCCGGGCTGAGCTATCAGGGAAGACCGATGGTCTTTAAGCTCACGGACACCTGGGGCAATCCCATCCCCGAAGCGGAATTGTATAAGCCATGGTTCGGTGCGCGCTGCCAGACCTGCGGTATGAAGCAGACCTGCAACGGCTGCAGCCGCTGCGGAAAATGTGAAGGAGCGAAACAGAGATGATCAAACCCATCATGAAGGATCCGATCTTTCTCGCGCAGAAATCCGCTGAGGCTGGCCCGGCAGACGCGCCCATCGCGGCGGATTTGCTGGATACGCTGCGCGCCCATGCGGACGGCTGCGTGGGCATGGCGGCGAACATGATCGGCAGCGCAAAGCGGATCATCGCCTTTGATAATAACGGACAGTACATGATGATGTATAACCCCGTGATCGTCAAATGCTCCGGGCCCTATGAGGCGGAGGAAGGCTGCCTCTCTCTGACAGGCACACGCAAGGCAAAGCGCTGGCGCTCCATCAAGGTGCAGTATCAAAACGAGGAATTCCAAACGCGCCTCAAAACCTTCACGGGCTGGACCGCCCGGATCATCCAGCATGAGATCGACCACTGCAGCGGAATATTGATATGAGAAAAACTCCGTACATCCGGCACGATTTGCGTACCGCCTGTACGGAGTTTTGCTTTCCTGTTTTATACTAACTTTCCATAAAAACAAGACAATCTTTGCGGCCAAAATTGCGCCAGGGCTTCGTTATCGGCCTTGGAAATACACAAAGTATTCCCTAATAAAGATACGATTTTTCTCGCCATAGTTTAAACGCCCCCTAAAAATCTCCGTATTTTTCATTCTGCCGTATATTATTGTATGTACCTCGTTCGCGGCTTTTGGAGGCAGGATCCCGTCGATCCCATGCCTGTACGCGTATTTTCAGTTTCATAATGCTATCGTTATACCATATTCTGTGGCACAACACCAGGCATTTTTTCATTTTTGCACACGTTTTCCATCGTATTTCATCCTCTCCGGTTTTCTTGAAAACTCGCCCGCAGTTTTTCGAGTATTTTGGAGATTGTCTCGTATTGGGGCATACTTTGGCAGGAAGCATCTGTTCATCCCAACTGATCCTCAAAAACCAACCCCATGGATTGATGATGATACCTTCGTCCGACATATCTGCATGCTTTCCACGAGACCGGCCTTGATATCCTCGTCCTCCCGGAACCGGAAGTCAAGCAGGGCTTCTGCCACAGCAATCGTCATGACCGAATCATCGGTGAAATGAGAATACTTGCAAAAGAGCGGAAAGTCCTTGGTCTTGTCTCCTCTGTCAAATTCGTAGGGCGCACCGATCATATCGCCCAAAATTGCTCCGTACATTACGAATGCCTCCTTCTTTAGTTCTGGTCACAGTATAGCAGGCAAGAAAAAGGAAGTGGTCGTTTGCCAAGCGACAAATGACCACTCAGAGGCTGCCCATACTTGAAAAGGGCAGCGTTGATCTCGAAAATATCGTAATTCTTGTTTGTGATGAAATAAGTGAAAGGGCACAAGAATATAGCCTTCAAATCTTCTCGCGTTATCTTTCCAGCAAAAATGTTGCCGCTTCATCTGCAACATGGATAATCCACGCAAGCGGATACTGCTCATACGCATCGCTGACATCGCGGACTGTTCCTGCGTTCCCGTCGGAAAAGCCCATATGGCAGTTGATCGCCGCGGCTTCTTCCGGCGTCAGCTTCATGAAATATTGAACCTGGTAAACTGACTTACTCCCGTGCCCGCCAAAATGATATCGCTCGTCAACCGTGTAGAAGGGGATCTCCTGCCAGACTCCATCGATCTTTTTGTTCCGATACTCTGTCGTGTAGAAATTGACCTTACAGACATCATGAAACAGTGCGGCTATTGCAAGAGATTCTTCCGACAGCGTTGTAGGAGAAAGAAAAGCCAGCTTTTGCGCATAATCATATACATCCAAAGAGTGCTCGCAAAGGCCGCCGGCATAAGCGCCATGATAGCGAGTGCTGGCCGGAGCTGTAAAAAAGTCCGCTTTTAAAAGCCAATCAAGCAGTTCTTCTAATCCGTCACGATGTATTGTTTCACGGCAGATGCCCAAAAAGCGTGTTTTTTGCTCGTCTATGTTCATTTAATCACATCCTTGAAATGCAGTATAGCACATTTGGGGAGCCGTGTAAAAGGAAAGATGGATTAAAACAGCGGTGCGGAAGCTGTAATCATGCTATATCTCCTCCTTGTGCCTTCGCCGTGCTTATATTATAATGGCCTCAATACAAACCCGGAGGTGCGGACATGAGAATCATCATCTCCCCGGCGAAAAAGATGCGGGTCGATACGGACAGCTTTGACTGCCGAGAGCTTCCGGTATTCCTCGACCGGACTGAGACGCTGATGAACTGGATCAGAGGTCTTTCCTACAATGAAAAAGAGTATTGTTCTTATTGTCCTGCTGCTCACGGTTTTCACCGCCGGGTGCAGCGCATCCGGTCCGGCGGCGGACACGGAAACAAGCAGCCCCGGTTTTCACCAGATCTCACAGGAGGAAGCCAAAGAGATGATGGCGAAGGACGACGGGCATGTCGTCGTCGATGTGCGCCGTCAGGATGAGTATGACGCGGGGCATATCCCGGGCGCGATCCTGATTCCGAACGAGTCCATCGGCTGTGATTCCCCGGAGGCCCTGCCGGATTATGACCAGATCATCCTGGTATACTGCCGCAGCGGCAACCGCTCCAAGCAGGCGGCGCAGAAGCTGGCAGGCATGGGCTATACCAACATCTATGAGTTCGGCGGTATCACAACCTGGACCGGCGACGTGGTGACCGATTCATCGAAAAGACGCGTCGGAACAAGCTGATCATGGGCTACGGTGGGATTGAGAAGTATTATCGGTAGACTTGTATTTTGAGAAACAACAAAAACTCCGTACATCGGGCACGATTCGCGTACCGTTTGTACGGAGTTTTACCATTTACACGCTCAGCAGATTGTTTTGCAGGGACAGGGACAGCGTGAGCTTCCGCACACCCTTTTCCCCAAAATCGACCGTGAGAATGTCGTCCTTGACGGAGAGGATTTTCCCGTTTCCAAAAGATTTGTGCCGGACAAAACCTCCGGCGCGAAGCTGCGTCAGGATATGGTCGGAGGCAGCTTTTTTCAGCGCGGCGCTGTTGATGACAGGCGCGGATGGCCTCTCCGCCTGCATGGCGTATTCCACCTTTTTGCTTCTGCGTGACGCCATTTCTTCTACATTCAGCAGTTCGCTGCGGCCGTCCGGGAAGGATACCAGCTTCCGGTCAAGACATTCCGCGACGATTTCTCCTTTGCCCAGCGCCGCATCGAAAAACTGCTTTCCAATCTGCGGGAGAAGAAGCGGCGCAAAAATGTCATCCGTTTCCAAAACCGGTGTCGGCAGGGTTTTCATGATCTCCGAAACAAAGCAGGAGGCTTCGCCGCACTGGAACAGGTACAGTTCGTTTTTGGCTCTGGTCATGCCCACATAGCAGAGCCGCCGCTCCTCCTCGTACTGCCGGATCTCGTCCGGATCCTGCACCTCATTCGCGGCTTTCGGCGGCAGGATCCCGTCTATCATGTCCGCAAGATAAACACAGTCATATTCCAGCCCCTTGCTTGAGTGGATCGTCGAGAGAATGATCTTGTTTCCTGCCGCGTTCTGGTGCTCCGCAATGGTCGCGCGAAGCCTGTCCAGCTTCTCCAAAAACAGGAGGGGTGTTTCGATCCCCTTCGCCAGCATCCCGAGGATGAAGAGCTTCCCCTTATCCAGCTTTCGCTGATCCACAAAGCGGCCGTAGTGCATGGCCTCCCAGATGCGATGGACAGCGGTTTCGGCGTTGTCAGTCTGAATCTGCGGCAGATTCTGCATGAGATCAAGCACGGTGTCCTGCACTGCGCCGTGGATTTCGGGCGCGTGCATGAGCTCCTCAAACAGCGGCTTTCCGCTTGCCCGGCTGCGCTCGATCGCATAGAGGGCGGATTTCTTCGATATCGCGGCGCCGAACTTGTAGTACAGGCGCAGGAAAAGTTCCTCACTGCGGGGATCGTAGGAAAAACGAATGATGTCCAGCACGTCGATCACGACGCGGCTGGAGAAAAAAGTGTCCTCAAAATTCCGGCAGTTGTAGGGGATGCCGTTTTGCTCAAAGCAGTCGATCAGCGGCAGGGCGGTGTCGTTGTTGCGAAACAGAATTGCCGTTTCACGCTCGCATTGCTTTGCCATTCGGACAAGGTATTCATATTGATATGCCCGCGACTTCGCATGGATGACATGCACCGGGGAGGCCTTCCCGCGGGTGGGGATCATGGCCTTCTCGCGGCGGCAGCGATTGGCCGAGACAAAGCGGTTGGCGGCTGCGATGATCTCCTCGCCGGAACGGTAGTTTTCCTCCATGAGCAGGATCTTTGCGCCCGGATGGTCGGTTTCAAAATTCAGCAGGGCGTCCGGCCAGGCGGCGCGGAAACCGTAAATGCTCTGGTCCTCGTCGCCGACCATGAAGAGATTCTCGCTTTTAGAGGCCAGCAGCTTGATGATCGCGTGCTGGATTCGGGACGTGTCCTGGGCCTCATCCACGCAGATATACGGAAAGCGCTCCTGAAAGGTATTCAGCACCACGGGATATTTTTGCAGGATGGTATAGGCATAGGCCATCTGATCGTCAAAGTCCATCAGGTGCCGCTGCCGCAGGGCGTCCCGATACCGCTGGACGATTTCGGGCAGATGGTCGATGTCACTCTCAAGCTTTTCGATCTCTTCCTCCGTCAGCATCATGTTCTTGATGTATGTGATGAGACGGCGGACTTCCCGGATCTCACTGTCCTCCGGGTAGCCCTCGTTTACAGCTTGGCAGATTTCACGGACAAGGCGGTTCAGTTCGCCCTCGTCCGTCACCAGATCAAAGGGCGCGCGGCCTGCGTGGCTGCGGCCAAAGTAGTCGATGACGGATTTAGAGACACTGTTGATCGTGCGAAACTGGAGCCCTTCCGCGGCGGCTTCACCGAAGAAGGCGGCAAAGCGGCTCTTCATGTCCTTCGTCGCCGCGACGGTGTAGGTCATTGTCAGGATGGATTTCGGGTCGATTCCCCTGCAAAGAACCATATACCCCAGCCGGGTCACCAGCACGGTGGTTTTTCCGCTGCCCGGCGTCGCCAGCAGAAGTACCGGCCCGTCCACGGCAAATACCGCTTCCTTCTGCCGGGCGTTGAGCCGCGTCATATATTGTTTTTCAAATTCCTTTGGATCCAAGGCGGGCCTCCTGATGATTGTTCTTTCAAATAGTTGCTTAATAGGTGGCACCGAATACGCCCAGCGCACCGAGAAAGACCGACTTTTATGTCAGTCTACCACATACCGGGGATGCTTGCAATCATGGGTTGATTGTATTGGGATGTAAAGAAGACGGTGCAAAATGCTTGTTCTGTTATACAAGATACGATTTTTTGAAAAGGAAAATTTTACCGAGAAATCGGCAATGAAAAAGCACAGCGCCGGCCGGGTTTGTCTCGGTCGGCGCTGTGCTTTGTATCAGGTTTTGGGTTTTACTCTGCCGTCAGGATGCAGGTGCCTTCGCTGATTTTCAGGGCGGTGTTTTCGGAGAGCGTGAGCTGGACAGATTCGCCGGCCTTGAGCTCGTAGGATTTGAGTACCGTGCCGTAGTCGCCGATGATCTGAACCTCGGTGTTGATGATGTCGCTCATCATACCGCCGAGAGAACCCATCAGACCGCCCAATGCACTGTCCACTCCGCCGTAGAGATCGCCCAGCGAGGAGTACAGGCCGCCGTAAGTGTCGCCGGAGGTCTCCGTACATTTGAGCGTGTAAGTGCCGGGCATAATGTCATCGCCCACGATATACTTGCCCTCGCGCAAGGTGATGTCCTGCTGGAGCTTGAGGCCGCGGCTTTTCATCTCCTGCCGCACCGCCTCATAGAGCTGCCGGAGCTCGCTGTCACTGTACTGGCGCAGGCCGGAATCGGCAAGAGCCGCGGGCGAGAGAACAGCCAGCGCAAGAACGAAAACGAGAAGCATGGATAACAGTCTTTTCATGATGTACCTCCTGATTTTGGTTTTTCACGCAAATTATACCAAAGTGCAGCCTGCCCCGTTGACCCCGGTTTGGGGGCAACGGGGCAGATTTTCATGTGAGGAACGGCGGGAGATCGTTTCCCCGCAGGATCGCGTCAACGTCGTGAATGTCATAGACCCGGTTTTGGATCGCCACAATGAAGGCCGCGTCGCGGGGGAGGCGCGCGTGCAGCGGCGCCATGCCGTAGAGGATCAGCGCCTCGTCAGTTTCGTTGAGATTAAAGCGCGCCGCGAGGCATAGGCGCAGGATCGTGTCGCGCTGCGTCGTGTGCTTCTGTTCCGAGATCAGCTTGTAGCCGTAGCGCTCCGGCAGGTCGGCGGCGAGGAACACGTCCTGCTGCAGGATGTCTTTCTCCTTGAATTTCACGCGCATGTAGTCTGCAAAGGGATGCTCGCTGACGATCAGATTGTCCGCGTTGCGGGAAAGAAAGCCTGCCAGCTCCTCCGGCCGAAGCGATGCAAGCTCCACACGCAGACGCATTCCCACCGCTTCAGAAGTTGCTTGTGCCAAGATGTTCACCCTTTCTATAGTTGAACACCGCCCGGGTCATACCCGAGCGGTGCTCTACTATAGGGGCTGTAAATTTTGCGAATCAGTCTAAAAAGAAAGCGTCAACGTCTTCTATAGAAGTCAGAATTTCCTCTTCTTTTACTCCGGCAGCACGGGCCAGCGCCGCAGAGCTCATCAGAGAATCACGGATATTCGGTGAAAAAGCATCATCAATCAAGCCTTGGAATCTTGCTGCATTTTCGTTTAGCTCGGCAATATAAGCCTCATACTGACATTGAAGCTGCTCATCCAGAACATATTGATTCTGAATATAGACATTCAATATCGCCTGTTCTTTTGCATAGAGCATGTATCGCCCGTATTCAAAGGCAAGATCAGAAACAGACTCAGCCAGCCGCACAAATTCAGCACAATCTTTCGGAATAATTACCCCTGCCAGCCAAGAGGACAACAGTTTGACCATTGCTTCAAGAGAAAGCCAAAGGCAATTCTCTACATAATCCACTTCCGATAAATCGCCGCTGTCAAGTTTTGACGTGTTGAGGCGAATTTCAGAAGCAATAGCTCTGATAGCCTGGAAACGTTCTTCCTCTATTCTGCGTTGATCTTCACCTAAGCGGCTTCCGAAAACTGTGACCGACAAATCAATATAATTCGCATACAGCGTAAACACAAACTGACTGTATGCCTGGCCGTCTGCAACGACACCATATTGAAGAACTTTCTCAGCAATCTCTTTCCAGTCTTCGTTGGTCAATTCCTGTGGCTTTTTGCCGGTAGCCAAAACATCAAACAGGAATATTTGAAAGACCGTTCCAATTCTCAGCAAATCCAACTGCCGCTGATCTTCGTTCTCAACTATTTCGACCAGACGCCGTTGAACCGTTGAAATGGTTTCCATGATTTGCTGGATCTTTATGCCACTTGGGGAAGATAAAAGCTCCCGAAGAAGAATATCCGGTAAGGAATCATTCTGCATGGCACACCTCTGTCAGCTGACCGTCTTATCCAAAAGGGCAGAAAGTGTCTTTGTATGATTTACGAGCGCACCAAGCTGTCGTTTCTGCGTATCAGAGAAAGTCATATAGTCTTTTCCATAGGAGGAAAGACTCTGCATGTATGTCTCATTCAGTCCTTTCCGGACGCCGATAGTTTCCTGGAGGATCTGATTTATTTGTGCGTCCATCTCTTTAATCATTTCGGTGTTTTTCTTTACAGATTCGATCTCATCATTTTTCTCTTTGTTTATTTTTACTCTTTTCCTTGAGAATAAAAGAATAGAGGTCAAAAGCGTTGCACCTGCTACTGTCCAACCGACCGGTCCAGCCATTGCGAGAAGCGCATTCCCGGCTACCATACCACCGCCTCCCGCAGAAAGGGCGCCGCCGCCAAGCCATGCTAAAGCCGCGTTGGTTGCCGCAGCACCGGAAAGCGTAGAAATAGCTGCTCCGGTCGAGGCAGTGCCAAATGTCGTAGCTACCCACATAGCCGCGGTAGGAGCCATAAAAGCGACAGCAGCTCCGGCTGCGATACCTGCACCTGCTCCGCCTGCCGCTTCTCTGGCAGCCTGCAGTTCACGCTGACTGAAATCACAGTTATCACGGAACTTGTCTCTGTTTACTCGGATTTCCTCAAACTCAGTATCAAAGGATTTTGGACGATTCGCAATACTGTTTACCAGATTTTCCACAAAGCCGATGGAATCAACGGCGCGGTTGCGTTCCAAAAAAAGCTGTACACCTTTATCATTCATCAGTGTATAGGCGTCATTATATTCTGTAATAGCGCCTTCCAGCATGCGATCCAGCTCGTTGAGCTTTTCCGTGATGTCGTCTTTCATTGCCATCGCGGAATCTTTGATTTCGACAGCTTTACCGCCTATTATTTCGCTGGTCTTTAAAACAGTTTTCTTTGCAGCATCTATATCAATCGATGCTGTTCCTTTTTTGACCATATCTTTCAAGGATCTCAGATCAACTTTGCCTTTTTCAGCCATGACATTGTCCTCCCTATTTTTTTATTGTAAAGGTTGATGCCCTATTATAGCATTGACACAACATATTTACCATCTTTTCATGTAAGGATTTTACATTGAGTTCAGTTTTCGGTCGCCTATCTTTTCACCACTTCATCCCGCAGCTCCAAATGCTGCTTCTCCAATTCTTTCCACTGTTGCTCCAACTCCTTGAAGTCCGAAACTGCCTGCCTCATCTCGTCGGAGCTATAGGGAACACCCTGCTCGACCAATTGCCGGAGCCGATCCCGTGCGGCTTCCAGGTCGATGCCCATGCTGTAAAGTCGCGCCGCTGATGCGATAAGCAAATCCTTGTTGTTCATATTTTTTGACCCCCAAGCTTGTCTTTTGCCTGGAGTATAACAAAATTTACGCGTATACGCAAGTGCGTATACGCGTAAGCGTCATGAAATCTACAATATTTTCGAGGTGATTTCATGACGGTCAAAGATGCGGTTGTCTGCCGTTTTCAGCAAATTTGTGCCGAAAGAGGCATTAAAACGAATGAGCTTGCCAACATATCCGGAATAACGCCGTCAACTGTTTACAGTATGATGGACAGCAATCGCCGGGACTTGTCGATTATTACGATCAAGAAATTGTGCGACGGTCTGGATATCACATTGGGCGAGTTCTTCTCCACGCCGGAGTTTGATGCTCTGGAACAGGAAATCAAATAAAGCGCCGGACAGGGCATCCATGCGGCGTATACGTCAAGCGAAAAGAGGATTCCTCCAGCTTCCGGGTGCTTCCCGGTGTGTTTATTTGTCAGACTAACTTATCCGTCGGCAAAAGCGCCTTGCTCACGACCGCATGGATCAGATAAGTGATCAGCGTCCCAAAGCATACATCCGTGAGAAAATGATTGGTCATGTGGATGCGGTTATACCCGTAGAGCAGCACGAAGCCACAGGCGACGATAAAGCAGCGGAAATTTCTGCCCTCGCTTCTCTTCCTCGTCACATCCGCGAGCATGGGCAGGGAGTACATCATGGCCGCTATGGTCATGTTGCCGCTGGGCCAGGATTTGAAGCTGTCATTGCTGCCGGCGAGGTTCGGAATCATCTGCCACCAATTGCGAAATTCACTTCTCGGATCGTCCAGCGTGATCAGATACTTGTACCGCGGACGGGAGGCGAGCTGCTTGAGCCAGAGATTTACATTGTCGGAGACAACGCCCGCAATCAGGATCGCAGCCCCGACAGCAATCAGCCTGTCCGCGTCCTTTTCATCCAGGATTCTATCGCACAGGAGCATCGGCCACACGTACAGCGCCGCAATGATCAGCCAGTTCAGGACGGAAAGCCACGGCGACGACTCGCCGGCTTTGTAATGGAACAGCAGCTCACGCAGCTTGCCGCCGCTGTAGGTATTCGTATAATAGACAGCAAGGAACCAGCCGATGACCAGCAGCACAGTCCCCGCCATGGCAAAGCCCTTTTTCTTCAGTCCCTTGTACAGGCACATTCCCGCCGCCGGATACAGGCAGTAGGAAAAGTAGCAGCCATAGGCTGCAAAGAAGGAGCCGAGCTTTGTAACGTTGGCAAGCCTTTCATTGATCTGAAAATCAAGGAAGGAGCCCAAAAGGATACCGACCGCACATGCCAGCACGACGGTGTAAAAGCATTTTTCGGATACGCCGAGTATTTTTCCGCGAAGCTTCATTTTTCATCCTCCGTTCATTGATGGGCAATCATATCACTGGGAAGACCGTCAGCTTTCCCAGACATCCAGGGATTTCAGGTTCTTCTTTTTTCCCAGGTAGAGAAGAATTGCCACCGCCAACGCGAATGCGAGAACTGCGGTCAAGGAGCCTTCCACGCCGAATTCCACGTTATAGCAGAGACTGGTTCTGGCCGTGGCGGGATTGAGCTTGAAGATGGCGAAGTCATAAACCGTGCCGCTGTTTGGCAATCCGAAGATGAAATTCTGCGTAAAGTTCCATGCCGCGTGCGCCGCCATCGCCATCCACAGCGAGTCAAGGTAATAGACCATAAGGCTGAACATCACGCCCACCAGATAGATACTGAGTACCGACCAGACCGTAATTCCGGGGATCAGGATATGCATGAGCACAAAGACGATGGGATTTACCAGAATGGCGACCCACGGATTCCTGTACCCCTTTCTGAGCCGCTGGTACAGAACGCCGCGGCAGAGGAGTTCCTCTCCGCCGGACTGCACAAGCACCGACAAAAAGACAAGCAGGATCTTCAGCACCGGGAACGATGAAAAGCTGAGCTGAATATCCCCGTGAAAAACAGCGATGCCGACGCACAAGGCGTTCATGCCCAGACCGATGAGAAGCCCCCACAGCGCCATTTTCACGGTGTTTCCCCGCGCCTCCCCGCCGAACGCGCGCAGGATCGGTTTATCGGATTTGACGAGATGAAGGTAGATGAACGCAAAGATCCAATACCCCAGAAATCCAAAGTTCTCCTCCAGAATCAGAAGAAACTCCGCGTTCCTCTCGTTTGAGAACAGATGGATAATCTTTCCTATGAGCAGGCCGATGCCCGATCCACCAATAAACATCATGAAGAAAACGAGAATCGAAACGATCATCGAATCCTTCCAAGTATACCCGTCCCGATGGACTCCCGCGAAGTTACCCTTTTTGTTTTCCATATTATGTCCTTTCTCCTATTTTGGGCGACTGCCGTCAAGCCCGTTGAAAAAACACGCTTGCTCCTGCAGCCTCTCGGCACAGGATATGGTATTATACCACAGCTTTTGCTTTTTTGCACCTGTTTGGTCAATAAGAGTACGCCGCCTTGCGGATACGCAAACGGCATTGCAAATGACAGCCTGCTGCGCTATAATGACCGGGCGTAATTGTCAACAGAAATGTGAGGAATCCTTGCCATGAAGAAAAAGCAAATCATCGCTTTCGCTGCATTTATCATTCTGCTGCTGGCCATATTCCTAGTCTGGCATTTTAATCGTCCGATCCCCGTTCAGGGGATGAAATCGATCACCCTGGAGGTCATACACAGCAACGGAGCCTCCGTTTCCTTTATAATAAATTCGGACGCCGAAAACCTGGGAGAAGCTCTCAGATCTGCAGTCGGACTGATTTCCGGCGAGGACGGTCCCTATGGCCTTATGGTGAACGCGGTGGACGGAGAGACTGCTGACTGGGATCGGGATCAGTCCTGGTGGTGCCTCACCAAGGGCGGAGAGCGTGTTGACACCGGCATTGACAGCACTGTGATTTCCGACGGAGAGCACTATGAGTTCACCTACACCGTCGGGTAAGCTCACTGTACGAGAGCTGTGCATTCTCGCTTTCTTTGCCGCCCTGATGTTTTCCGTCAAAACAGCCCTCGCGTCGATCCCTAATGTGAATCTCAACGCGCTTCTGATCATTCTCGCGGCGGTGTATTTCGGCTGGCGGGCGCTATACGCGGTCGGCGTATATATCCTGCTGGAAGGGCTTATCTTCGGGTTCAGCATCTGGTGGTTTTCATATCTCTACATCTGGCCTGTGCTGGTCGTGCTGGCCATGCTCTTTCGCAGGAACGAATCGGCGCTTGTGTGGGCTGTCCTTGCGGGCGTGTACGGGCTTCTCTTCGGGCCGCTGATGTACATCGGGTACTTTGCCATCGTGGGCGGCTGGCGCAGCTATACCGCCATGTGGATCGCCGGCATCCCCTACGATCTTATCCACGCTGTTTCCAACTTCCTTACGGTTTTGATCCTGTTCAAACCGCTTTCAAAGATTATGGATCACTTTGTCCCGTCGGCGTAATTCAAAACCGGGAAACACATAAAAGCGGCGGAGCGTCCGGCGGCTGAATATTTCCCCGGCTGCATACGATCAAAAGTATGCAGCCGGGTTTTTAATGCCTGTTTCATGCTTTCTCTGTATATCTGCACCCCGGGAAGCCGGAGCAGCCATAGAACTGCTCTCCGGCATGGTCGCCTTTCTTTGCCGTCCTTAATACCAGCGGCTTACCGCAGCGAGGACAAATCTTTTCCCCAAGCCTCTGAGGTGCCTGCTCCAATTCTGTGTTTTCTGGCGTTTTTTCCATCGACACTCTCTTTGCTGGGCGATTTTTCATGTTCTCAATATCCCTTATGTGAGCAAGCTTGACAGCTTCATCCACATTTGTGAGGACTTTCAGCTTCTCAAACAAAGCGGTAATCTGATCCTCTGAAAGGGCGTCGTCTGACTTTTCCCAAAGTCCCCGTACCGTTGCGTACGTTCGATCCCTCTTAATAACCTTTATGTCGTTACTTTCAACTGATATCTTCTTTAGTTCACACCGCTCAGAAAAAACCACTATTGAGAAAAGCGGAACATCAGCACCGAGAAATTGGCCCAACCATTTTAGGTGTGTTCTGTTCTGCTTGATGGGATTATAAAAGCGATTTTTCTGGCCGTTAGGCAATGAAACAGTCCAGTACATTCCTTTTTCATCCCCGAAGACCCATCCGGAATAGTTTTTGCTCTCAAAGACAAAGATACCTTTTTGGGTAATATAGACTACATCAATTTCCGATGTTTCCCCGTTATCTTTGGGCACATATAGATTGCGCAGCGTTTTCCCTTTCCGGCCGAAGAGATTGACCAATTTCAACTCCCGTTCTGTGAGTTTTTCTCCACGACGGCCTACCCAGTTCTCGTCAAAGATTGAATCAAGAATCGTATCTATTAATCCTTTAGCCATGTTGTGGTCTCCATCAATTCTAATTCAGCCCAAACCGAAGGCGCATGAGCTTTTTCTTGGGCAACACCGCACAATACGCCTGCGGCATCTTCCGGAAAATTTGAGCCCTGATTTCGTCACTTTTTCTTGAGGTACACAAAGTACATCTGCGAAAAAGTGCCATCATCAGAACTCAGATTTTCTCGGAATCTGCTCTTGCCGCATTGTGCGGTATTGCCCTTGTATAAGCTTTCTGTCTTGATCACACTGTCTTCTGTTATGGTTTTTGGCAGAATTTGCAGGATTGAAAACAGAAATTGTTTGTATCGATCAGGATGCATATCAAGCAATCTCTTCATCTTAACATTTCCGCCATGATGTGTTTCCACATAGCACTTGCATGCTGCATGATCTCCAGATCCGTCATGTCCCTGTCCTCCCTACAATCTCCCGGTAAGCCTCCGGATCGGTATCTCCTTCCGTGCTGAAAAGCAGGAGAACCGAATCACTGTTGAACTTGAGCGTCTGCTTTACATCCCCAAAAGCATCCTGCGCCATCAAAGACGCAAGTCCGGCGGTAACCGCGCCGGATTCGCCGGAGATGACACCGGCTCTGTTCAAGCAACGCATCCCCTGGACTGCGACCTGATCCGGGCAGGAGAACCAGGCATCTGCCTGGCGGAACAGGATGGGCCAGGTGAGCGGGCAGACCTCGCCGCAGTTGAGCCCTGCCATGATCGTCCTGCCGCTCCCGGCTGCCGGGTGCATTTTCCCGTCAGCCGCTGCCACGGATTCAAAGACACAGGCGGCCTCCGTCGGCTCTACGATCGCCGCGGTCAGATTGGAATCCGGGTACCGGCTTCTCAACCAGCCGAGAACGCCGCCGGCCATCGCGCCGACCCCCGCCTGCAGGAAAACATGCGTCGGGACAAGGCCCAGCTCCTCCAACTGTTCGGATGCCTCCCGGCACATGGTGGTATAGCCCTGAATGATCGCCCGTGGGATATCCTCATATCCCGGCCAGGAGGTGTCCTGGATCAGTACCCAGTCGTGTTCGGCCGCCATTTTCGCTGCGTATCGTACCGTGTCGTCGTATCCCAGCTCGGTGATAACAGCCTCCGTTTTTCCAATTCCCCGGATCGCCTGGGCACGCGCCTGCACGGAACCCTTCGGGAGGTATACGTGCGCCTGACAGCCGAGCTTTGCCCCGGCCCATGCCACGCCCTTTCCGTGGTTGCCGTCTGTCGCTGTGACAAAGTGCAGCTCCGCGATCTGCCGGTGAATCTCGTCGGATTGCAGCTCTTCGATACTCGTCTCACGATAATCCAGACCCAGTCTCTCGCAGACGGCGCGGAAGACCGCATAGGATCCGCCGAGTCCTTTGAACGCCTTCAAGCCGAAACGGGTGAATTCATCCTTGATGAATGCCGCTTTGATCCCGAGGCTTTCGGCCAGTTCCGGCAGCGGCATGAGCGCAGTCGGCGCATACTCCGGCAGTGCTTCATGAAAGGCCTGAGCAGCTGCGGTCTCGGCCGGGCTGAGAAACGCCGGCCCCTTTCCGTGGTCAGGCAACTCGTTTACGATATATCGTATTCCCTGAATCGAGTTCATGTACATCCCGCCTTTCCGTAATATGTTTGAAGTAAGTATATCGTGTTTTCTTTCGCTTCTCAACAGAAAACGATGTTGATACCTGTTCTTTGCTTTTGGAGGTGCGTCTATGGTATAATGCATTTATAAGAACCCTGACGGCGACACCGTCCACGTCACGATCAAACTGCGGGAGGCTTGAGACACCAATGCGGGAACTCGATATGGACACCCTGATGTTTTTCGACGCCCACCGGGACGCGCTGTCAATCTTTACAGCCTTGGAAGAAAAGCTTTATGAGCATTTCCCGGAGATGCAAAAGCGGGTGCAGAAAACACAGATCACCTATTATCATAAGCATGTCTTTGCCTGCGTGTCCTTTGCACGGGTCAGGCGCAAGGCGGAGCTGCCGGAGAGCTGGCTCACGCTGACGCTGGGGCTTCCGTATGCGCTGGATTCTGAGCGTGTCGCTGTAAAGACCGAGGTTTATCCGGGACGTTGGACCACGCATCTTGTCATCGGCTCCCCTGAGGAGCTGGACGAAGAGCTCCTTTTCTGGATCGAGCAGGCCTATGTGTTTTCCGAGCGGAAATAGCAGGGGAGGTAATTGAAAGAGAGCATTATGAAAATAGTTGAACAATATGAAAAGGAGACCGATCATGTGGACTGAACTGGAAAACGAAGAAGAGCTTGCGGCCTTTATGCGCCTGGTATGCGGCTTTCA